>Ga0310834_101202_pt1 | contig 16974 bp, 14 predicted proteins | sample SM_ome_2_FD_201314 | JGI IMG/M metagenome (GOLD analysis project Ga0310834, IMG submission 201314) | Sorghum-adapted microbial communities enriched on stacked mutant (SM) sorghum from Joint BioEnergy Institute, Emeryville, California... ... | reverse complement strand
TGAACGTGCCGCCGACGTTGTAACCGCCGGCGACGCTCACCACGGCCGAGATCCGGCGGTCGCGCGCCGCGGCGGACACCATGTAGCCGCCGCCCATGCACACGCCCACGCCGCCGATGCGGCCGGGGTCGACGTCGTCGCGGGTGCGCAGGTAGCCGACCGCGGCGCTGATGTCCTCGATGATCCAGTTGGGGTCGTGGTGGGCCCGCGGGGCGCCCTCGCTCTCGCCGAAGGTGCGCGGGTCGAAGGTGAGCACCGTGTAGCCCGCGTCCGCGAGCCGCTCGGCGTAGTGCGGGACGGTCTGCTCCTTGACGCTGCTGATCGGGCCGGTCATGACGATGCCCGGGGTGACCCCGCCGGACCGCGGGCGGTAGAGGTGCCCGGCGAGCCGTACGCCCTGGGAGGTGAAGGTGACCGGCTCGCGCCGGGAGGGGTCGGCGTGCAGCAGCAGGGCCGGGTCCTCGGGCGTGAAGTACCGCGGGTCGGAGCCGGCGGCGAGGATGTCGGCGGTGGAGCGGATGGTGACGGTGCCGGTCATGAGCTCGCCTCCGTTCCCGGGTCGGTCATGATCGCGGTGTTGCCGTCCGTCCAGGCGGCCCGGAGGGTGATCGACTCGATGCGCCAGGCGCCGCCGGAGCGGGCCAGCCGGATGCGGTAGGTGCCGCCGACCGTCCACAGCGGACCGCCGGTGGGGACGGTACGGCGGTGCACGGCGACCACGTTCGCGGTGGCCGTGGCGGTGTCGCCGGAGATCTCCGGCAGGATGTTGGTGATGACGTGCTGGGTGGCCTCGAGCCTGCCGAGGAGGTCCCGCCAGCGCCCGATCAGGACCTCGCGGGCGAGCTTCTCCGGCTCGCCGCCCCACAGGGACGTGTAGTCGACCTCGACGACGTCGGTGAGCAGGCCGTGCAGCCCGTCCCAGTCGCGGTCGTCGACGAGACGGCCCAGGCGGCCGATCGCCGTCTCCACCTGGTAGCGGTCCTCGATGGTCATGATCCTCCTTCGCTCGTTCCAGGAGGCTAGGTCGGCCACCGGCCCGCGTAATGTACGTTCTTGCGGACCTGTGGATGAGTCAGCGCTGTGGATAACTCCCGGGCGCGACGCCCACGTGGCGCTTGAAGTGCCGGGTGAGGTGGCTGAGGTCGAAGAAGCCGGTCTCCTGCGCGACCCGGCTCACCGGCATGCCGCGCAGCAGCAGCCGCTTCGCGTGGGAGATCCGCACCTGCAGCTGGTAGGCGTGCGGCGGCATGCCCACGTGCCGCCGGAACAGCCGGGCGAAGTGGAACGGGCTCAGCCCGGCGACCCGCGCCAGCTCGTCGAGGGTCACGTCCGCGGCGTAGTTGTCGCGCAGGTAGGCGCGGGCCGCCTCCACCGCCGGCACCGGGCCGCGGCCTTCAGGCGGCGCCGCCGTACGGATCCGGCCGTGCCGTTCCAGCAGCAGGGTGAGCAGCGACAGCAGGCGCACGTCCCGGGCGAGCGCGGTGTCCTCGTGCAGCAGCCGGTGCACCCGGGCGAACCGCACCGCGAGGTCGTCGTCGGCGATGACCGGGTCGCCGAAGTACGGCAGGCCCGCCCGTGGGCCGCCAAGCTCGGCCGCCACCTGGCGCATTCGCGCGGAGCTCGCGTAGAGCACCGCGTACGTCGACTCGTTCTCCCGGTCGGCCGGATCCCTCGCCTGATGCACCTCGTCCGGCATGATCACCGTCAGGCTGCCCGGCGGCACGAGGTGCCAGGCGCCCCGGTAGTGGTACTGGCCCGGGGTGCCGACGTTGAGGCACAGGTGGTACTCGTCGTGCGCGTGCCGCGGCAGCGTGACGCCGGGACCGGGCGGGTAGCGGTACTGCTCCAGCAGGATGTCGTGGAAAAGCCGTCCCGTCACCCGGGTACGGCTAGGCGTTCCGGTTGATGCCCCCATACCGGTTCAAGCCCCCATACCGGTGAAATGCCCCCTTAACCCCGGCTTTTCCACGGGTTGACCCGGGACATTCACGCGGCCGGAATAGACGGGCCCGAAAGGTGCGGTAAGCGGCGCGCCGAAAGCACGCGCGACGGCTTTCGCGCATCGGTGCGTCGCGGGCGGGGGGAGCAGCCTGCGGCGGGGGAGCGAGTGGCGGGCTCCGGCAGGCCACGCGCGAACGCGGCCTTCCGTCGCGTGCCCGAGGAGGGGAACGGCCGTCGCCCGGGCGGATCCGATGCGCATGCGAGGGGCCGGTGAGAACGCTGTGCAACCGGTTTTGTGAGTGGCCTTTGCTACTGTGCCGCGCGTGAAACGCGACGTGCTGAAGGAGCGCATCGTTCACCTGCGGCAACGGGTACGCCGGGCGGCGTCGGCCGGGGAGCGCGCCCGGACTCGCCGGGTGTCCGCCGGGCCGCCTGCCGCCGGGCCGGCCTGCGACGACGCGCTCAAGCCGGGTCATGGGCCCGCGGTGTGTCCCGTTCCGCCGGCGCACGCGCGGCCGGGCCGGAGGAAGCCGGACGCGACCCCGGCCATACGCCGGCCGGCCGTCGGTCGTGTGGCCCGGACCGCTCCGGCCGCCGTCGACGGGTACGGCCCGGCCGCCGCGCCCGCCGTACCCAAACCGGCCGGCCGCGTCCCGTGGCCCGCCGTGTGGCCGTCGCGTCGCCCGGCCCGCCACAGGAGGAGGGCCACGTGAACCGGCTGGACGTGCTGCGCGGCCCGCACCCGGCCGTCGACCACAACGCCCGTACCATCGCCGCGCTCGCCGCCAACCCCGGCTGCGACCGCCGCGCGGTGTTCGACGCCGCCGGGGTGGACAAGCGGGCGATCGCCCGCCACCTCGGCCATCCCGCGCCGTTCGGCCAGTCGGTGTTCGCGATCACCCGGGCGCGGGCGTTCGAGAAGCTGGTGAAGGCCGACGGGTGCGCCGAGCTGCTGCGGCTGCTGCGCGAGCTGTTCGGCCTCGACGTCGGCGAGGTGACCTACGTCGACGTCGCCGAGACCGGCGAGCCCGGGCACGCGGCCCGGCACGCCAGGACCCGGGAGCTGCTGCGGGGCGCCGCCCGCGCGGCCGCGGACGGGCGGGCCGCGGGCGTGCTCGTCGACCACCCGCTGCTCCGGCTCGACGTCGGCGGCACCGAGGTCCACCTCGAGCCGGACGTGATCGCGCTGCAGGCGGGCGGCCGGTTCCACGTCATCGCGATCAAGTCGTTCGCGATCATCGACGGGCGGGCCGAGCCCGCGCAGGTCGCCGCGGCCGCCCGGCAGGCCGCGGTGTACGTGCACGCGCTGCGCACCCTGCTCGCCGCCGAGGGCGCCGACCCCGCCCTGGTCGCGCACAACGTCGTGCTGGTCTGCCCGAAGGACTTCGCCAACACCCCGACCGCCACGTTCGTCGACGTCCGGCAGCAGCTCGCCGTACTCGCCCGGCAGCTCGCCCGGCTCACCCGCATCGACCGCATCCTCGACCGGCTGCCCCCGGACCTCACCTTCGACCTGCGGCCCGGCCCCGACGGCACCCCGACCCGCCCCGCCGACGACCTCGCCCGCGCGGTACGGCAGGTGCCCGCCCGGTTCGCCCCCGAATGCCTGTCCACCTGTGACATGGCGTACTTCTGCCGGGCCGAGGCGCGGGAACAGGCCGCCACCGACCTGCTCGGCCGGGCGGTGCGCGACGCGCTCGGCGGGCTGGCGACCATCCCCGAGGTGCTCGGCCTCGCCGAGGGCGCCCGCGAACCGGCCGAGGACGAGGCGGAGATCGCCGACCGGCTCCGGCTCGTGCACCGGTTCTACGCCGAGGCCCTCGACGCCGCGGCGAAGGAGGTGGCGGTGGCATGAGCGTGCTCGCCGCCTACGCCCGGGCGCGCGCGGTCCGCGAGGGCAGGGCACAGCCGATCGCCACCGTGCGGCACCTGCACCTGTCGCCGCGGCCCATGGTGTTCATCCCGCTGCGCCTCGCCGGTGAGGCCGCGGCCCCGCTCGGCGCGATGCTCGGCACCGACCCGGCCGAGCCCCACCTGCTCGTCGTGCCGCAGCCCCGCGACCGCGACCAGCGGTTCGCCTTCGTCGCCGAGCTCGCCGCGATCGTGCTGCCGTACATCGAGGGGTACGCCAAGGACGTCGAGACGGTCGAGGCGAAGACCCCGTACGAGCGCAGCCTCGACGCCCCGCAGATCCTCGTGCCCAACCCGCGCGGGATCGCGTTCACCCGGCTGCTCGGCCGGTCCTGCCGGTTCCGCCGCGCCGACGGCCCCTACCCGGTGCACCCGTCGGTGCCGGTGCTCGGCCAGTGGCTCACCTTCCTCGCCGACCGGGCCGAGTTCCCCGGCTCGTCGCTGCTCGTCGCGATGACCGAGGCGCTCGCCGCGCACTGGGCCACCGGGCAGAGCCGGGTCGAGGACGGCAACCTCGCCGCGCTCGTCGGGTGGATCGCCCCGCCGGACGGCATGACCGGCCCGGAGGCGGCGGCCGCCGCCGAGGACATGGTGTGGTCCCCGCCCGCCGGCCCGGACACCGCGCCCGAGTTCGACGCCGAGGTGCTCGCGCCCGCGATCCGCGTCTACGAGGCGACCGGCTCGGCCGCGGCGGTGCGCGACGCCGTACGCTCCCAGCTCGAACCGACCTGGCGGGTGATGTGGCGGGCCGTCGAGCTGCTGCGCGGCCTGCCCGAGGCGCGCGGCGTGCCCGGCCGGTGGGAGCGGGACCGCGCCGAGTTCACCCGGGAGGCGATCCGCATCGCCGAGGGCGGGCCGCCCCGGGGCCGGCACGACAGCGCGGTCGGCGCCGCGGTACGGCTGTCCGCGATGGAGCGGGCCCAGCAGGCGTTCGAGGCGCAGCGGGCCCTCGACGACCCGATGGTGATGGTCGAGCACCGCCTGGAGGGCCGGGCGTTCGCGGGCGAGGTCGTCGCCGTCGAGCTCGAGCGCAGGATCGTGCCGCCGGGCCGTACCCGGGCGGTGAACCGGCCCCTGGTCACCGTGGCCACCGCCGACCCGGTCCGGCTCGCCCCCGGCGACGTGCTCATCTCCCCGGCCCGCCCGCGGCAGCACTGCGAGGTGATCGAGGTACGGCGCGGCACGGTCGTGCTCCAGGTCAACGACGGCATGGGGCGCGGCGCCCGCCCGGCCCCCGGGAGCGTGCCCGAGGTCGGCGAGATCGTGTGCTACGCCGACCTCGACCCCGGCGACGGCCCCGGGTTCCCGTTCCCCAGCCGGGAGGAGACCCCGTGGACGCACGGCGGCCCGCCCGCCGAGTACGTCCCCACCGATGAGGACGCGATGGAGGACTGGTCGTGACGCTCACCGCCGCGCTCGCCGCCCCGCCGCCCGTCGCCCTGCCCGCCCACCCCGGCCCGGACCCGGCGCGGGCCGCGGCCGAGGCGACCGCCGCCGTGCTCGCCGACTTCACCGGCGGCCGGCACCGGGGCGTGATCGTGGACTCGCCGCCCGGCGCGGGCAAGTCCACGCTCGTGGTGACCGCCGCCCGCGCGATCGCCGACGCCGGCGAGCCGCTGATGATCGTGGCGCAGACGAACGAGCAGGTCGACGACCTCATCGTCCGGATCGCCGCGGCCGACCCGCGGATCGCCGTCGGCCGGCTCAGCGCCCGCGGCCACACCCCCTCGCCCCGGGTGGCCGCCCTCGACGGCGTGACGGTCGCGCACGCGGTCGACGACCTCGCCGGGTGCGCGATCGTGATCGGCACCGCGGACAAGTGGGCCTACACGAAGGCCGCGCGCTTCCCGTGGGCGATCGTCGACGAGGCGTACCAGATGCGCTCGGACAAGCTGCTGCCGATCGCCACCCTCTTCGACCGGGCGCTGTTCGTCGGCGACCCCGGCCAGCTCGACCCGTTCTCCACGGTCGGCGTGGACCGCTGGGCGGGCCTGTCCTGGGACCCGATGCAGAGCGCGGTGGCGGTGCTCGCCCGGCACAACCCCGACCTGCCGGTGCACCGGCTGCCGGTCTCCTGGCGGCTGCCCGCGAGCGCCGCGCCGCTCGTCTCGCAGGCCTTCTACCCCGACACCCCGTTCCGCTCCGGCACCGCGGCGGGCGACCGCCGCCTGGAGCTCGCCGCCGGGTGCGCGGACGCGGTCGACCGCACCCTCGACGAGGCGGCCGGGTCCGGCTGGGCGCTGCACGAGCTGCCCGCCCGGCACACCGTGCGCACCGACGCCGAGGCGGTGCGGGCCTGCGCCCGGCTCGCCGCCCGGCTGCTGGCGCGCCGCCCCGTCGCGTATGACGAGCACGGCTCCCACCCGGTCGGCCCGGACCGGATCGCGATCGGCTGCGCGCACAAGGACCAGGTGGCGGCGATCCGCGCCGCGTGCGCGGCCGAGGGCGTGCCCGACGGCGTCACCGTGGACACCGCCAACCGGCTGCAGGGCCGCGAGTACGACGTCACGATCGTGCTCCACCCGCTCTCCGGCCGCCGCGACGCCACCGCGTTCCACCTCGAGGCGGGCCGGCTGTGCGTGCTCACCTCGCGGCACCGGCACGCCTGCGTCGTGGTGGCCCGCGCCGGCATCCCCGAGCTGCTCGACGCCCACCCGTCCACCGGCGGCGTGCACCTCGGCGTGCCGGTCAAGTTCCCGGACGGCTGGGAGGCGAACCACGCCGTGCTCGACCACCTCGCCCGGCACCGGGTGCCCGCCGTACCGGACGGGCCGGGGCGCTGACCGGCCCGCGGGCTACGCGCCGCCGCCGTACGGGACGGTGAGGATCTCCAGGAAGTGGCCGTCGGGATCCTCCCAGTACACGCCGCGCCCGCCGTCCCTGGTGTTGATCTCGCCGGGCCGCCGCCTGCCCGGGTCGGCCCAGTAGGGCAGGTTCCGCTCGCGGATGCGGCCGAAGATCTCGTCGAACTCGGCCTCGGTGACGAGGAACGCGTAGTGCTGCGGGCTGATCGGGCCATCGGAGTCCATGTAGTCGAGCGAGACCCCGTTGGCGAGCTCGACGACGAGGAACGGGCCGTACGGCTTCGGCGCGGGCAGGCCGAGCAGCTCGGCGACGAAGCCGGCCGAGCGGTGCTTGTCGGTCGCGTGCACGATCGTGTGGTTGAGCTGGACGGGCATGTCACCTCCCGGGACGTCCGTCGCGTCTCACCTGGGCTCCTGCCCGCGGCCGTGCGCGCTCACCCCTCGGGGAGGGCCGCGTTGAGCCGGACCGCGAGGGAGGTGTTGCGCCGGATGCCGCGGTTCGCCACCGCGATCTCCAGCGCGCGGGCCTGGCCGACGAGCACGACCGTGTGCCGGGCCCGGGTGATCGCGGTGTAGAGCAGGTTGCGGCGCAGCACGAGCGAGCCCGCCGCCGTGGTCAGCGGGATGATCACGTACGGGTACTCGCTGCCCTGGGCGCGGTGCACGGTGATCGCGTAGGCGTGCAGGATCTCGTCGAGCTCGTCGTAGCCGTAGCCGACGGTCTGCCCGTCGTCCATGCGGATCTCGATCCGCCGCTCCTCGGGCACGATCCGGGTTATCACGCCGGTGGCGCCGTTGAACACCCCGTCCCGGCCCTTGTCGTAGTTGTTGCGGATCGGCATGACCTTGTCGCCCGGCCGGAACACCCGGCCGTCGGCCCAGTGCTCCGGCACCCCCGGCCGGTGCGGGTTGCGCCGCTCCTGCAGCAGCCGGTTGAGCTCCTCGGCCCCGGCCGCCTTCTGCCGCCCCGGGCACAGCACCTGGATGTCGTCGGGGTCGACGCCGCGCCGCTGCGGGATGCGCCGGGTGGCGAGGTCCGCCACCAGCTCCGGGATCGCCTCCGGGTCCTCCTCCTGGAACAGGTAGAACTCCTTGCCCGCCACCGGGAGCAGCCCGTCGCGCACCCGGTGCGCGTTGGCGACGATCGGGCTGCCGAGCGCCTGCCGGAACACGTGGCCGAGCCGTACCCGGGGGATCGCGGGCACCTCCAGCAGGTCCCGCAGCACGTCGCCCGGGCCGACGCTGGGCAGCTGGTCGGGGTCGCCGACGAACAGCACGTGGCAGCCGGAGGCGACCCGGCGCAACAGGGCGCGTGCGACCACCAGGTCGAGCATCGAGGTCTCGTCGACCACGATCAGGTCGGCGAGGAACGGATCGGTGTGGTCGAACAGCGCCCCGTCCTCGGCGGGGTCGGCGCGCGGCCGCACCATGCGGTGCACGGTCATCGCGGGCAGGCCGGTCAGCTCGCCGAGCCGCCGCGCGGCGCGCCCGGTGGGGGCGGCGAGCGCGACCCGGCCGCCGCCCGCGCGCACCAGCTCGGTGAGCACCCGGACCGTGTGGCTCTTGCCGCAGCCGGGCCCGCCGGTGAGCACCGACACCGTCTCCCGCAGCGTCATCTCGATCGCCCGCCGCTGGTCCGGATGGAGGTCCGCGTACGGCGGGGCGTCCCCGCCCAGCCGCTCCTCGGCGATGCGCCGTACCCGATCCGGCATCCGGGATGCGGCCCGGTGCAGCCGGAGCAGCTCGCCCGCCACCGACGACTCGGCGACGTGCAGCCACCGGGCGGACACCACCGGCTCCACCTCGCCGTCGGCGCGCAGGCCGGGCAGCAGCTCGACCACGACCTTGCCGTCGGCGCGCAGCGCGTCGAGGGCCGCGCGCAGCGGGCCGGGATCGGCGTCGAGCAGCTCCATCGCCTGGGCGATCAGCGCCTTCTCCGGCAGGTGGCAGTGACCCGCCCGCGCGTTCGCCCGGTCGAGCACGTGCAGCAGCCCGGCCCGCATGCGCTCCGGGCTCTGCTCGGGCAGGCCCACCGCCATCGCGATCCGGTCCGCGGTGTGGAAGCCGATGCCACGCACCTCCTCGGCGAGCCGGTACGGCTCGGCGCGCACCACGCGTGCCGCGTCCTCGCCGAGCGCCTGGTGGATGCGGACCGCGAGGGCGGGCGAGAGCCGTACCCCTTGGAGGAAGGTCATGATCTCCCGGATCGCCTTCTGCTCGGCCCAGGCCTCGCGGATCATCCGCGCCCGGGCCGGCCCGATGTTGTGCACCTCGAGCAGCCGCTCGGGCTCGGTGTCGATCACCTTCAGCGTGTCCGCCCCGAAGTGCGCGGTGATCGCGTCGGCGAGCTTGCCGCCGATGCCTCTGACCAGCCCGGAGCCGAGGTAGCGCCGGATCGCGTAGACGCTCGCGGGCAGCACCGAGACGCACTCGGTCACCTGGAACCGCTCGCCGTGCTCGTCGTGCCGGGAGTAGCCGCCGGTGAGCCGGACGGTCTCGCCGGGCTGCACGCCGACGAGCGCGGCGCCGGCCGCGACGACCGTGCGCTCGCCGCCGAGGTCGACGCACGCGACCGTGTAGCCGTCGGGGGCGACGTACCGCAGGTGGTCGACGACGCCCTCGATGACCTGCCCCGGCTCGTTCATGCGATCCACCCCGAGGGCACCCTACTTAGACTTACCGACATGCGGCGAGTGAGCAGCCGGCTGAGCAGCACGCTGGTCGTGGTGGCGGGGGAGCGCGCGCCGCGCGTCATCGCCGGGCTCGAGGGCCTGCACAACGTGCGCACCGTGGTGCGGGGCGACCGCACCCCGGCCGCGGTCACCGAGGCGCTGACCAGGTCCGCCGCCGCGACGTACGTGGTGCACGACGCCGACCCGCTCGCGGCCGTCGGCGACGCGTGGACCGGGTTCTTCGACGGCGTGGAGCCGGTGGGCGGCCTGGAGGCGGCGATCGAGACCACCCTCGCCGACCTGGAGGCCGGGCGGCTCGTGCTGCCCGACTACTACATCGTCCTCGACCCCGACGAGCTGCCGCCGACCCGGCGGCACTGGTGGCTCGGCGTGCTCGCCGGGGCCGCGCCCGCCCGGGTGGTGCCCGCGCCCGCCTCGGCGCGGGCGGTCGCCGAGACCCTCGGCCGCCTCGCCTCGGGACGCTGGTGGCCGTCCGACCTCAGGGCCTGGCTGCGCGAGCTGCCCCGCACCGTGCCCGACCGGGCCGGAACCACGGCCGGGGGAGGCGTCTCCGCCTGACCGGGCCGCGGGGGAGCGCCGGGGTACGGCCCCGCTCCCGCAAATTCCGTTGAACCGCGAAAAATCTTTGCGCGTATTACGCGGAATTGCCGCATGACGCCGCGCTGATTCCACGGCGGCGTACGAGGCTTTGCCCGGGGGATGGGCCGGGGAGCCGCGGTTAGGGAGGGAGGAAATGGCGTACCGCGCCATTTTCTGACCGATTGAGTCGGAGCCCGGCCGTCGGCCGGGTCTCACCCTGCGTAATCGTGGAGCCGATCATGATGAAGCGAATCCTTGCCTCCGCCGTCGTGGCCGCGCCCGTCTTCGTGGTGGGCGGCACGGTCAGTGCGCCTCCCGCCGTGGCCGCTCCGTCCTCGCCCCAGGTGATCGCCGACCGTGGGGGCACCGAGACCGTGACCGAGCCCCAGGTTCGGTGCGAGTGGCGCAGGTGGCGTGGCGACTCGTGCAGGTTCTGCTACCGGCACGGCAAGTGGCGGCTGGACTACTGCGACGACTGGGATGACGACTGGGACGACTGGGACTGACCCGGCCGGCGCCTTCGCCCCGTGAGGGACGGCCTCACGGGGCCTTTCCTGTCTCCGCCGGTGACCCCCGGGGGAGACGCGCGTCCCGGCTCGCCGTACGATCAAGGCGGCCTCCCGTGCCGTGGCGCCATGCCGCGGACCGTGATCGGGAAACGGGCATTCCGCCACATCTTGATCACATCGGGTGACAGCGGGGGATAAGCTGGTATTTTGCTGTGACGCACATACACCAGCGGGTGGGTCCGGTCGCGGCGTCGGCCTGACTTCCCCCTTATCAAATGGTGAATACGGTACACAAATAAGTTGGAACGATGGACGCGGCCTGGGTGTCCCGCGCCGTTCCGCATCGGCGGTACGGGCGGCCTCACATCATGCGGCGTGGCCCCGAAAAGCACTTATGATGATCGGGATGATGGCCACGCGGCGGTGCCGCGTTCTCCGTGGCGAGGGAAGCCCGACCGCGTGCCGCCGGAGCACGGGCGTGGACCGGTGACGGTCGCCCGCCTCGGTGGCCATGTGATCGGCAGAACAACAGAACGTGATGACGGGGGGCGTCGCGAGCGTTTACTAGGCGTACCTGGTTCACGTGTGCCCGGCACGGCATGCCCGTGCACCTGACGCCTCGTGGCTCGGAGGAAGGACGTTGATGCGAGACGATGTTCTGGTCAACGCCGCGGACATCGCCCGGATCGCGGATGTTGGCCGGGCGGCCGTCAGCAACTGGCGCAAGCGGTTCGACGACTTTCCCAAGCCCGTCGGCGGCACCGCCACCAGCCCGGCATTCTCCCTCGCCGAGGTCGAGCAGTGGCTGCGCCGGCACGACCGGTACGTCGAGGTCTCGCCGCTGGAGCGGGTCTGGCAGCGGCTCCGCAGCGCCGGTGACGACCTGCGGCTCGGGGACATCGTCGGCGGTGCCGGCGCCTTCCTCATCTATCTGCGGCGCGACCCCTCCGGCTGGCGCGAGCTGTCCCGGCTGCCGGACGAGGAACTGGTCGCCCGGCTGCCCGGCGCCATCGCCGAGGCCGTACCGGAGCTGCCCGGCGACCCGGCCGGCGCGGTACCCGCCGACGCCTCGCTGATCCGCGCGCTCGCCGACCTCGCCGCGGAGACCAAGCCGGAGGACGTCTTCGACGGCATCTGCGAGCGCTACGTCGAGGCGCACTCCCGCCGCCTGCTCGTCACCCCGGAGAACGTGGCGGCGCTGATGACCGAGATCGCCGCGGCCGCGGGCGGCACCGTGCTCGACCCGGCCTGCGGCATCGGCACGCTGCTGCTCGCCTCCGGCGCCGAGGTGGCGATGGGCCAGGACGTGAGCGAGAGCGCGGCCCGGCTCACCGCGGTCCGCCTGCTGCTGCGCGGCAGGAAGGCGGTGATCCGCGCCGCCGACTCGCTGCGCGCCGACGCCTTCCCCGGCGAGCAGGTCGACGCGATCGTGTGCAACCCGCCGTTCAACGACCGCGGCTGGGGCTACGAGGAGCTCGCCAACGACCCCCGCTGGGAGTACGGCCTGCCGCCCCGCGGCGAGTCCGAGCTCGCCTGGGTGCAGCACTGCCTGGCGCACGTCAGGCCGGGCGGCCTCGTCGTGATCATGATGCCGGGCGTGGCGTCGAGCCGCCGCCCGGGCCGCCGCATCCGCGGCAACCTGCTGCGCGCCGGCGCGCTGCGCGCGATCATGACGCTCTCGGTGGGCGCGGCCCCGGCCTCCAGCGGCGCCCCCGACCTGTGGGTGCTGCAGCGCCCGGTGCCCGGCGACCACCCCTCCGACCTGCTCATGGTGAACGCCGGGGAGGACCTCGAGCTCGCCCGGACCGCCTGGCGGGCCTACCTCGAGGGCGGCGACCTGCCCGAGGGCTCCACCACGATGCGCATCATCGACCTGCTCGACGAGGAGGTCGCGCTCACCCCGGCGCACCGGGTCCCGGTGCAGAGCCAGACCGAGCCCTCGGCGTTCGTCGGCGCCCGGGAGCGCACCGCCGCCGCGATCTCCCGGCTCGGCGTGCCCGAGCTCGTGCCGTCGCCGCGCCGCCGCGACATGCCGATGACGAACATCGGCGAGCTGTCCCGGGCCGGCGTCGTCACCATCTTCCAGGGGCCGATCCGCCTCAAGGTGGACGGCGGCCCCCAGCCCGTGCTCACCGCCAAGGACCTGCTCCTCGGCCGCCCGGCGAGTGGCCGTACCCGGCCGGCCGACGGGCTCGTCACCATCGAGCCGGGCGACGTGATCGCCCCGGTGATCGCCCGCGGGGACACCGTCGCCCGGGTGATGCGGGACGGCAGCGCGGTCCTGGGCCCGCAGCTCCTGCTGTTCCGTACCGATCCCGAGCGGCTCGACCCCTACTTCCTCGCCGGCTGCCTGCGGGTGACCGGCGAGTCGAGCCTGCGTCTCGGCTCGTCCGCCCGCATGGATCCGCGCCGGGCGCAGCTTCCCCGCCTGCCGATCGAGGAGCAGCGCGCGTACGGCGAGGCGTTCCGCCGCCTCCTCGAGTTCGAGGACGCGGTCCGCAAGCTCCGCACGTTCGGCGACGAGCTGGTACGGCTCGGCTTCGACGGCCTGCTCGACGGCACCCTGCAGCCGGGCTGATCGGCCACGCCCCGCGGTACCAGGGGCCTTCATGAGCGTTTGCGCCCTCGGCGAAACCGCGCCGCCGGCCTCGGCGCACCCCGCCGGGCGGCGCGCCCGCCCGGATCCGCCCACCGGAACGGCTTTCGCGCGCCGTGGCCGGGTCACGCGCCGCCGCCGCGCGGCCGCGCACGCGCTCCGTGCACCCGCGGCGACCCCCTAGCCTGGGACGCCCGGCCGCAAATGCAGGCGAATTCTGTCGGTCCGCCCCGTTACTCTTCTCCCTACGCTGTACGGAGAAGTGTGGGGAGCCAATGGCCGAGTTCATCAGGATCGTCGGTGCGCGGGAGAACAACCTCAAGAACGTCTCGCTCACCTTCCCCAAACGCAAGATCACCGTGTTCACCGGGGTGTCGGGCTCCGGCAAGTCGTCGATCGTCTTCGACACCATCGCCGCCGAGGCGCAGCGGCAGCTCAACGAGACGTTCACCGCGTTCGCCCGCACCTTCCTGCCCAGCTACGGGCACCCGGACGTGGACACGATCGAGAACATCTCGGCCGCGATCGTGGTCGACCAGAAGCGCATCGCGGGCAACTCGCGCTCCACCGTGGGCACGATCACCGACATCGCGCCGCTGCTGCGGCTGCTGTTCTCCCGCGCGGGCGAGCCGTACGTGGGGTACTCGAACGCGTTCTCCTTCAACGACCCGCAGGGCATGTGCCCGCGCTGCGACGGCATCGGGCGGATCACCACGCTCGACCTCGACGCCTTCCTCGACCGGTCGAAGTCGCTGAACGAGGGGGCGCTGCGGCACCCGGACTTCAAGGTGGGGTCCTGGTACTGGCAGATGTACGCGGGCTCCGGGTACTTCGACAACGACAAGCCGCTCGCCGAGTACACCGACACCGAGTGGGAGCTGCTGCTGCACGGCACCGGCAAGGTGCCGGTGGAGTGGCAGGGCGGCACGATCAACAGCACCTACGAGGGCATCGTCGTCCGGTTCACCCGGGTCTACATCAACAAGGACGCGGCGACGATGTCCGACCGCAACCGGGAGATCTTCGAGCGGTTCACCCGGTCCGAGACCTGCCCGGAGTGCGCCGGGGCGCGGCTCAACGCCAAGGCGCTGAGCTGCCGGATCAACGGCTACAACATCGCCGAGATGTCCGCGCTCGAGGTGACCGAGCTCGTCGAGGTGCTGCGCCGCATCGACGCGCCGCAGGCCGGGCCGGTGCTGGAGAGCCTCATCGACCGGCTCGGCGACCTCGTCACGATCGGGCTCGGCTACCTGACCCTCGACCGGCCCACCGCGACGCTGTCCGGCGGCGAGTCCCAGCGGGTGAAGATGGTCCGGCACCTGGCCAGCAGCCTGGTGGACATGACCTACATCTTCGACGAGCCGAGCGTCGGCCTCCACCCGCGCGACGTGGACCGGCTCAAGAAGCTGCTGGTCAAGCTGCGGGACAAGGGCAACACCGTGCTCGTGGTCGAGCACGACCCGGACGTGATCGAGATCGCCGACCACGTGATCGACGTCGGCCCGCGGGCGGGCGCGCACGGCGGCGAGATCGTCTACTCCGGCGACGATGAAGACCGAATACCGCACCCCGACCGGCAGGCTGACCATCCGCGACGCCTCGCTGCACAACCTGAAGAACGTCACCGTCGACATCCCCACCGGCGTGCTCACCGTGGTCACCGGGGTGGCCGGGTCCGGCAAGAGCACCCTGATCAACGAGGTGTTCCTCGCCGAGCACCCCGAGGCGATCGCGATCGACCAGTCGGCCGTCGCCGCGAACCGGCGCTCGAACCTCACCACCTACACCGGCATCCTCGACCCGATCCGCAGGCTGTTCGCCAAGGCGAACGGGGTGAGCCCGTCGCTGTTCAGCGCCAACTCGGCCGGCGCCTGCCCCGACTGCCAGGGCCTCGGCGTCATCTACACCGATCTGGCGTTCATGGAGGGCGTGAAGTCCACCTGCGAGACGTGCGCCGGGCGGCGGTTCAAGGAGGAGGTGCTCGCCTACCGGCTGCGCGGCAGGTCGATCAGCGACGTGCTGGAGATGTCCGCCGCCGAGGCGCTGGAGTTCTTCACCGAGCGCAAGATCCGCGACGTGCTGCGCGCGGTGAACGACGTCGGCCTCGACTACCTGCGCCTCGGCCAGCCGCTGTCCACGCTCTCCGGGGGCGAGTGCCAGCGCGTCAAGCTCGCCACCGAGCTGCACAAGCAGGGCAGCGTGTACGTCATGGACGAGCCGACCACCGGGTTGCACATGTCCGACGTCTCGCACTTGCTCGGGGTGATCGACCGCCTGGTGGACCAGGGCAACACGGTGGTGGTCATCGAGCACAACCTCGACGTGATCAAGCACGCCGACTGGATCATCGACCTCGGCCCGGAGGGCGGCAGCGCCGGTGGCGAGGTCGTCTTCACCGGCACCCCGGCCGAGCTGCTCGAGTTCCCGCACTCGCACACCGCCGCGGCGCTCCGGGAACACGCCGGGCGGCCGCTCGTGGGCGCGTCCGCCTGATCACCGAACCGCGCCCTTAACCGGCGGCCCGGGGTGGGGTTATGGTGCTAATGTAAATAGCACCATGTTGCTCACGCTGGACCTCAACGACCCCCGGCCGCTGCACGAGCAGATCGCCGAGGCGGTACGCCGCGCGATCGCGCTCGGGGACGTGCGGCCGGGGGACCGGCTGCCACCGGCCCGGGACCTCGCCGCCGCGCTCGGGGTGAACACCAACACCGCGCTGCGCGCCCTGCGCGAGCTGCGGGACGAGGGCGTGCTCGAGTTCCGGCGGGGCCGCGGGGTGTCGGTGCTGCGCGCCCCCGAGCCGCGGGAGGTGCTGCGGGACCGGGTCACCGCGCTGCTGGAGGAGGCCGAGCGGTACGGCTACCGCGTCGACGAGGTGATCGAGATCGTGCGCGAGCTGGCCGAGGCGAAGGAGGGACGACGATGAACGTCCGTCGGTGGTACATCCCGATCGCGGTCGGCTGGACCGTCCTGGTGGCGGTGCTGGTCGTGGTCGCCCCCGTCCCGCTGCTCGACCGGCTGCCCGATCCGCTTGCCATCCATTGGGGCCTGTCCGGCAGACCGGACGGCGCGAGCCCGTACTGGCTGAACGCGCTGGTCATGGTGCTGCTGTGGCTGGTGATCGCCGGGCTCCCGCTGTACCGGCTGATCCGGGGCGACGCGCTGCGCCGCCGGCACGACCGCCGCTGGATGTGCGCCGTGCTCGCCGGGGGCGGGGTCTTCGTGCTCGCCCTCCAGACGATGACGATCCTGGCGAACCTCGACCGGACCGACTGGCGGGACGCCGCCCCGGTCGGTCCGGGCACGCTCCTCGCGGTGTTCGGCGTCTCGGCGCTCGCCGGCGCGATCGGCTGGGCGCTCGCCCGCCCCGGCCCGGACGAGGAGCCGCCCGCCTCCGGGCGGCGCCCGCCGCGGCCGCTGCGCACCCTCCGCTCCGGCGAGCGCGCGGTCTGGGTGTCGTCGGCGACGGCCGGCTGGGCGGTCACCGCCGGGTCCGGCCTGCTCCTGCTCGCCGTACTGCTCGGCGTGCTTCCCCCGCTCGAGACGGAACACCGGATCGTGCTCGCCGTCACCACCGGCGTCTCCGCGGTCGCGGCGCTCGCCCTCTCCGGGGTGCGGGTGCAGGTGAACGCGCGCGGGCTCGCGGTCGCGTTCGGGCCGCTGCGCTGGCCGGTGCGCCGGATCCCGCTCGACCGCATCGACCGCGCCTTCGTGGACAAGCGGTGGCCTGCCGACGTCGGCGGCTGGGGCTACCGGGTGCGGCCCGGGAGCAGCACGGTGATGATCCGCGGCGGCGAGTGCCTCGTCGTCCGGTACGGCTCCGGCCGCGAGCTCGCGATCAGCGTCGACGACGCCGAGCGCGGCGCGGCGCTGCTCAACAGCCTCGTGGCCGAACGCGACAACGATCGGAGCTGAGCTTCATGTCCCCCACAACACCAGAC
>Ga0310834_101201_pt1 | contig 16998 bp, 15 predicted proteins | sample SM_ome_2_FD_201314 | JGI IMG/M metagenome (GOLD analysis project Ga0310834, IMG submission 201314) | Sorghum-adapted microbial communities enriched on stacked mutant (SM) sorghum from Joint BioEnergy Institute, Emeryville, California... ... | reverse complement strand
AAAGGGCTGAAAAGTCTGCTTTCTCGTTACCTGGAACTTTGTTAACCTTACGGAACCGCCGTATGCGGACCCGCATGTACGGTGGTGTGAGAGGTCGGGGGCTAGCCGCCCCCTCCTACTCGATTAGGGGGACCGAACGTGAGCGACATGCTGGATCTGCTCCTGAAGGAGCGAATTGTGGCCATCTTCCGCGGCCTGGAGGGCGAGACGGCGAACCGGGCCGCCGCGGCGCTGGTTGCCGGCGGCATCCGGCTGATGGAAGTGACGATGAATACGCCCGGCGCGCTCGCCACGATCGCCAGGTGGCGGGAGACGTTCGACGGGCGGGCGGCGATCGGCGCGGGAACGGTGCTCGATCTCGCGATGGCGCGGGAAGCGGCCGCGGCCGGCGCGATGTACTTGATCTCGCCGAATCTGGACGAAGAAGTGGTCGCCTTCGGCGCCGAACGGGGCATCGCCGTCTGGCCCGGCGTCATGACGCCGACCGAGATCGTGCGCGCGTGGAAAGCGGGCGCCGAAGCGGTGAAGATTTTCCCGATGGCGTCGCTCGGGGTGCAGTATCTCGCGGAAATCCGCGCGCCGCTCGATCATATCCCGATGATCGCGACGGGCGGCGTCGATCTCGGGACGATCGAATCGTATTTCCGCGCCGGAGCCAGCGCGGTCGGCATGGGCAGCAAGCTGCTGAACCGGGAATGGATCGAGGCGGGCGAATTCGAACAGCTGACGGAGACGGCCCGCCGTTATGTCGAGATCGTCAGATCGCTGCCTTGAGGACGGATGAACGGGAGGAGAGATCGGTCATGATCGGCTGGGTGATCGGCGCGGCCGCCGCGTGCGCCGCGGCGGGAGGCGGCGCGTGGCTGCTGGGCGCGAAGACGCAGCAGCCTCGGCGGCGCCCGATCGAAGAGGTGCCGCAGGTGCCATACGAAACAGTCCGGTTCGAGAGCGGGGGCGTGCCGATGGCCGGCTGGCTGATTCGTCCGAAGGCGGACGGCCCGCTGCCCGCCGTCGTCGTCGCGCACGGCTGGGGCTCGAACCGGTCGCGCGTGCTCCGCTACGCGCACCCGCTCGTCGAAGCCGGGTACGCCGTCTTCCTGTACGACGCGCGGAGCCATGGCGAGAGCGGGGCGGTCAAGGCGCCGACCGGCTTCATGTTCGCGGGCGACGTAGAGGCGGCCGTCGCGGCGGCGGCCCGGCTGCCCGGCATCGACGCGTCGCGCATGGCGGTGCTCGGCCATTCGCTGGGCGGATTCGGCGCGGTGCTCGCCTATTCCCAAGGGCTTCCGGTGCGGGCCGTCATCACCGACGCCGCGCCGCTGCGGTTCGAGACGATGCTGCTCGCCGAGCTGAAGCGGCGGAAGCTGCCGCGCTTCCCGCTCGACCGGATCATTCCGCGCATCTGGCTGTACCGCGCGGGCATTCCGTACGAAGACGCGCTGCGGGTCGACGTGCCCGGCTGGATCGCGGCCAACGCCGCCGCGGCCCGGGAAGGGCGCGGCAAGCCGCTGCTCATGATCCACTCGACGGGCGACCCGCTCATTCCGGCGGACGAGCTGCGCAGCGTCGCAAGCGCCGCCCCGGTCGAGCATCTGTTCGTCGATGCGCCCGGCCACAGCTGTTCGGAGCAGGATCCGGCGTTCTGGCCGACCGTGCTGCCGTTCCTGCGGAAGCATCTCGCCTGAACGCCGCTCATGGCGTTGGTTCGAGCGGCGCTGTAACGCGGTATCCGCGTTACAGGGTGCCTATAGGCTGGACAGAACGGCGCAAGTGAAAAAAAACTACGGCTGACCAATTAGCATACAATATTTGTTTTCTGTGTTTTGCAGGTACTTTTCGGGGTTGCTTCTGAACCGCCGACGTTTGGCTCCTTCTGACAAACGTGAGTTCCAACGCTTGCGTTCGGCATAAAACGACGCGTAATCCACGCCTTGGAGCCTTTTCAACAGATTGGGTTGCCGAAGGGCATCGTCTACGAATACGACCATTTCGCCGCTGCGGAGAATATATTCATTCCAACTCCTGAGTCCGGTCATGCGTCGATGTCGGGTTTTGGTCCGGCGGAAAAACCGCTCGTGATCGTTGTTGGTTCGCGGAACGTGTGGATGGTCGTAGCACGTGAACAGTCCTTTCCAAAATCCTTTTTGGCAACCATCGGCTTGTCGTGCTCCTCGTTGTAGGTTTGCTCGACCCATTGAAGCAAGTGCTGCAGATGAAACTGTACCGAATCGCTGCTTTTGTCCGCTTCGGGATTCAGGATATCGGCGACATAATTGAGCGGCAGCGCACAACGCTTGACCTCTTCGTAGGCTGGCTGAAATTCGCTAAGTTTATTGAATATTCTGACAACGTTTTTCAGCAAGGAGGTCCCCTTTTTTATCCAGGCATCGCTCCAAGGAAGCCTGAATGGCTTGCACATTCTCGTATATCCGAACCCCCGGCAGATCGAGCGGCGGGTTTCCGTCTTCAAGAAGCAACGAACGAACAGCCGCGACGTAATCTTTGGCGACCTCGGCTTCTGCCGAATCGTCGTTGTCCAGTTTCTTTTCGATTTCCCGGATTCCACGCAGGCTTTTCTTGATCCCGGTTTTAAGCTTGCGGTCCAAGTCGACAACGGGTTTGGCGATGTCTTTGAGGTAATGGTACTGGCAGTACTGGTAAGGAACATTCGGCAATAACGACTCCATGGCCATGCGGATGGACTGCTGCCCATCCGTCACGATGCCGATGATGGGAAAGCCTAACTCGACGATCGGCATGATGAGCTTCTTCAATTCCTCAGCCGAGCCGCTTTTCAGGTTTCGAGCCGCCAGAATGGTTCCGCTGAAGATTTCCCGAATGACATAAAGCGTTTCGTTGCCTTTTTCGGGTTGCACGCCGTCCATGGAGATCATGATGCCACCATGGTCTTGAACGACTTGCTTCAGCACTTCTTTTACGTGATCTGTCACGCTGGCACGGAGTAAGGTCAAATAGCGCTCGTACAGTCTTTGGGAGTTGCGCTCGGAGGTGGCAACCCCGCGGCGATTCAACTCCTCGGTAATCTCGCCGATGGTCATATGATGCTTGAATCTCAACTCGCCGACCAAGGCCAGCACATCAAAACCGTAAGAGGTATGTTTCATGCACAACGAATCGGCTTCGACCGATTTGTAGTAGGCTTTTGGGTAAGCGCAGTCGGCATTCGGGCAGTGATATGCCATGTTCCATACTTGGATAACGCCGTTCAACGTGATGATGTTTTTCTTCCAGGCGGTATGATGACGCTTGAGTTTCGTCCCGCAATGAGGGCAATGTTGAAGCTCCACACGAAAGTATATTTTCTTATCCGGAATAACGCGATTTTTGGGTAAGGGCATCAACGAAAACCTCCGTCAGATATGGCTAATAACTATTTCGACAGAGGTTTTGGAAATCCTTGTTAGCTAGTGTCCCCTGAAAAATTCATCCACTTGAAAATGTCTTACCCGTGTGCAAGTTTTTCAGAGGATACCAGTTACGGTTTATTCCATTTACTCGCCTTATTTGACCATCAGAGCCGCTCGTCGGAGGTTATGAACCCATATGCCATAGCCGACCCACGTTTTGGAGCCGACAAAGCCCCTGTACCGGCTTCGGCTCAAACCGTACTTCCGTTTGAGTAAGCTGATTTTTGCTTCTCCTGCGGCACGAAAGCGTTGCAGGTCTTGAAACCATAATTGTTTCTCGTATCCCGTCCGCTGGCGGCCCTTCTTTCCCCGGCGTGGCAAACTGATACGCCGCACGCCAAGGGCGCTGGCCGCAGCTTCATTGGCACGGCTGCCAAAGCCACGGTCGGCCGCGACGGCATCTGGAGCATTACCATAACGCTTGATGTGCTGGTCGATGGCCGGAATCAGCAGTTCGTCGTCGGCGGGGTTCCCGACATAAAGCTCATGACCGGTGATGAATCCGTTCTCGGTTTCGTCTACACGCAGTTTGTAACCGAACTCCACGGTCTTTCCGAGTTTGCCTTTTTTAATCGGGCGAGCTTCGGGATCAAAAAAGCTGACGATCCGATCCGGAATGACCCGGTTGCCGGATACGACTTCCTTAGCTTGCGCAATCAGTCTCCGCGTCCGGGAAGCGGCTTTCGCGAGCTTCGCCTTAAGGGCTTGTTTCTTCGATTGGCCACGGTCACGAATCGCCTCGACGGCCCGTTCGACCTGGGTGCAGACTTCTTCCGCAATGCCGGCGACGGTTTTGGTTATCGCGTCGATATCTTCCCATGATTGCTGCGTGCGGCGGCGGAGCAACTTGGCCATGGAGAGAATCTGCTTCTTCACTTCGGCGGTCCGGTCCTGGAAGTCTTGGACGGCATGAGACGCGACCTTGCGAGCCTGTCGCATCAGGCGGGTCATGACCCGTACGCCGTCTTGCAACAAGGAAGCATCCGTCGGATGGTGAACATCCGATTCGACCACGGTCGTATCGATCCGCAGTTTACGGGTTTTCAGGACTTGCTTTTCCTTCAGCGACAGAAGCAGGGTTTCGTTTAAGCGATCCGTCAAACGGTCACCGTAACGCTGCCGAGCCTTGATCAGGGTGGTGGAGTCCGGGACTTTCGCATCCAGGTCGATCCGACAGAAGCGGCGCCAAGTCAGACTGTCGGCGACTTCCTGAACGAGCGTCTCATACCCGAGGTTGTACCGATGCTTCAAGTACATGAGCCGCAGATAGGTTTCGACGGGAACCGTCGGCCGGCCACGGCGGGAGGGGTGAGCTTCCTTGAAGGGCTGCAACAAGGCAGGATCATCCAAGAGTTCATCGATTTTGGCCAACTCCTCTGGAAGCTTACGCATCGGCTCAGGCAACAAGGCATCCCACAGCGTCAGTTGGCCGTTCTCCATTTTCAACATAAGTACCACCTCAAAAAAGGATTTTTGAGGGGCAACGACGAATACAGAAAACAAGGAATTCGGCCCCTCATGGTTTGTTATCTGGACATAACAATTTCCAGATGGAGGCCTTGAATCTTTTCTTTTTGCTAAAACCCGGGATTTTTTCAGGGGAAACTAGCTAATTGGTCAGTCGTAGAAAAAAAATGCCCGCGAACGGTTCACCGCCGCGGGCCAAGGGAAAGGGTATATGAAAATGGGGGGTCATGTCTTTATCATACAAGCCCAACATGAACGGAATCTGAAAGGAATATTACAGTTTGTTTACATTTTGATGTGTAAGCGGGCAAGACTGCGAGGAGAATTCGCGGTTTTGACCGTTTTTTCACATGTGGGCACCTTAATCTTGAAATGGAGCAATCATCTGAACTACGGATAATCGGAATAGCCGCATGCTGCTGATATAATAGCGAAACGACCAGTTCAATGTCGAAGGGAAGTTGCCGGCATGAGAAAATCGCGCAGTGTATTCGTCACCCTGCTCCTGTCGTTCCTGACGGTATTCATGATTCCCGTCGTGCTCGGCGGAATCGGTTACATCCGCATCGAACGGATCATGATCGACAATGCGTACCGTTCGCATGCGGCAATGCTTGAACAAATCAAGCATGTCGTGAACGGCAAGACCCAGGAAGCGGACAACCTGATGCAACAAATCGTCTTCCACCCGAAGCAGCAACTGCTCATGCAGCAAGCCGGAAGCGAACCAACCAGCAAGGAACATTACCGTTACATTGAATTGATGAATGAATTGAATCGCTACAAGGCGTACAGCACCTTAATCTATGATATTGTTCTATATTTCGGACACAGTGACACAGTCCTGACTTCATCGCTTAAGGCCGATGCCGATCTGTTCTTCCGCGATATCTATCGATTCAGGGATATGAGCGTGGATGAACACAAGCGGTGGTTGCTCGAAGGTCATTACAAGATGTACGAACGCTCCGACGTCATCGTCAGCAGCCTGAAAGACGAGCGTATGGTTACCTTCGTTCAATCGTTGCCTTTCGGCCATACCCGTCGACCGGAGGGAAGCCTGGTTCTGTTGATTCAGGAAAGACAATTCCGCGAATTGTTCCAGGAATTCGAAGAGCTTCATCAAGGGACGATCTTCATCCTGAACCGTGATCGCAGTCTGCTGATCGGTCCCGACGAAGGCGAGTCGTGGATCGACGCAATCGCCGGCAGGTTGACGGACGGTTCGGGAAAATTTCTGCAGACGGTCGAAGGCCGGGAGGTGCTGGTCTCATACACGACTTCGATTGTGAACGGCTGGACGTTTCTGTCTGTCATCCCGAAAGATGACGTACTTATGCAGGTGAACGGCATCAAACGCTGGAGCCTCGCCGCTGTATCCGTATGTCTGCTGCTGGGTGCCGGCCTGTGCATCCACTTGACACGCCGTCACTATTCGCCGATTCGTAAACTCGTTGAATTGATCGTGCAAGGGAGAGCGGGTGTCGAGACGGATTCGCGGAATGAACTTCATTTAATCGGGGAGACGATGCAATCGCTTTTCGGTAAGGAAATCGAATTGGAATCGCGGCTCTCCCGTCAGTTGCCGATCATCCGTTCCGATTTCCTGATGCGGTTGATGCGCGGACAGATCGATGCGGATTCGGTAACAGAAGACGATCTGAGCCTCATGGGTATCCGGTTTGGGAGCGACCGGTTTGCCGTGGCGATCGTTGAAACTGATGACAGCGGATTCATGATGCAGGACCATGAACGCGAGTGGGAACTGATGCGATTCGTAATGGTCAACGTAAGCAGCGAACTTGCGGCTGGCAGGTGCTGTGTACTGGAGTTGGATAAGAAGCGGATTGCCGTCCTGCTCAATCCTGCAGATGAACCGGACGGCGCAGCATGGGTGCGCAGTTTCTCCGAACGGTTGACGTCCGTCATGAACAACAAATTTGACACAACCGTTACGATCGGCGTCAGCGAGGTTCATGAAGGACTCGACAAGATTGCGGAATGCTACGACGAGGCCATGCTGGCGCTCAGCTACAAGATCACTCACGGCAGTTCCATTCTCATGTACGAGGAGATTCGGCACCTCGACAGCGATTCGTACCGTTACCCGCTTGACCTTGAATTGCAACTCATCAATTACACCCGCAACGGAGACTACAATAATCTGGTGCGTCTTCTTGACAGCATTTACGAAATCAATTTCGTCCGGAATCGACTGTCACCAGGCATGGTCCGCTGGCTCTTCCTCGAATTGCACAGTTCGCTGTTCAAATGTCTGGAGTCGATGCGCATCAATTACTACAGTCTGTTTGGCGAGGGTGATGATCCAACCAAGATGATGACGACGGCTGCCACGGCTGAAGGCATCTACGAGCGGATCAAAGCCATGTATGTGAAAGTCTGTGAACTGGCGCAAGCGGAGCGGACCGAACACCACGACAACTTATTGCAAAGCATCCGCCGGTTCATTGACGAACATTACCACGACAACAATCTTGGGCTGGCGATGATCGCGGATCATCTGGGACTGAATCCGATCTATATCTCGTCGTTCTTCAAGAAATACAGCGGCGAGAATATGACCGATTACATCACCCGCGTCCGGGTCGAACATGCAAAAAAATTGCTGGCGCAGCCCTACACGGTGCAAGAGATCGCAGAACGGGTCGGTTATGCGAATAACATCGTCTTGACTCGCGTGTTCAAGAAGCTTGAAGGCATTACACCCGGTAAATATCGGGAGCGTCTGCGGGATTTGAAAATGGATTAATTCGGGTAGAGAACGGTTCATATCGGAATCTTAATCGCGGACAATCTTTCTTGAAAACCGGCAATTTCCCAACGTTTCCGCCTCGAGTACATTAACGGCAGGGTACGGATGCGAATGCGGTGAGTCGGATTGTACAGGCTGCTTCGCTTCGAAATCCCGAATATTCAACAGACCAGAGGAGGGTTCAACGGAGTGAAGAAGGCTAGATGGAGGAAAGGGGCAGCTGTGTTGCTGGCTGCCGTCATGGTGGTCGGATTGGCAGCCGGTTGCTCGGGCGGAAACGGAGCGGTTGGCGAGAATCGCGATTCCGATGGCAACAACTCTGATAGCGTGTCAGCCGGCGAATCGCTGTACCCGGATTCGATCACCTATTGGGTCGAACTGGACGGCGACTCGGCAATCTCGATGATCAGCTTCAGCGAAAATGCAGCGTATAAGAAACTGGAAGAAATGACGGGCACAAAGGTGGAGTTCAAGCATCCGACCGGCGTCGGCAATCAGATTCAGGAGCAGTTCAACCTGATGGTCGCGTCACGCAACCTGCCGGATGTCATCCAGACGAACTGGCTGACCGTACCGAGAGGTCCGCAGAACGCAATCGATGAAGGGACGATTATCCGGCTGAACGATTTGATTGACGAATATGCGCCGAATTTCAAGAAGTTCCTCGAAGCGCATCCCGAAGTCGAAACCATGATCAAGACGGACAACGGCGACATCTACGCGTTCCCGTTCCTGCGGTTGGACGATCGAATCAAGGTGTACTACGGTCCCGTCGTTCGACAGGATTGGCTGGACAAGCTCGGACTTGAGCAGCCGACGACGATCGCTGAATGGGAGAATGTGCTTGCAGCATTCCGGGACAGGGACCCGAACGGTAATGGCGAGAAGGACGAGATCCCGTTCCTGCTCGAAATCAGCGCGGTCCGCAACGAGCTCCTGAATTCGCTGATCGGCGCGTGGGGCATCCTGGCCAAGTTTTATCAGAAGGACGGCAAGGTGTATTACGGCGAGATTCAGCCTGAATTCGAGCAGTTCGTGAGGACGATGAAACGTTGGTACGATGAGGGACTCATCGACCCGGATTTCGCGGCAGTGGATGGCAAACTGAAGGACGCCAAGACGTCAGGTAACCAGCTCGGACTGTTGTACGGTTACTCGAGCGGCACGATCGGGAAATTTACCGATCTGATGAAGGACACCGTACCAGGCTTCAAGATGGCAGCACTTCCTCATCCGACGCTGGAGAAAGGCGAAACGCCCATTGCGGGTATGATCAGTCCCACTTATCCGGGAGAACATTCCGCGGCGATTACAACGGCGGCCAAGGAACCGGAGAAAATTGTCCGCTGGCTCGACCTGGCCTACAGCGAAGAGGGACACATGTTGTTCAATTTCGGCATCGAGGGCGAGAGTTATACGATCGTGGACGGCAAGCCGAAGTATACGGATCTCATCACCAACAATCCGGACAAATTAACGTTCAAGCAAGCGCAGGCACGGTACATGCGCTCGCATTACGGCGGCCCCTTCGTGCAAGACGTGGAAGCGTTCCTGCAGCAGATGAAGTATCCCGAGCAGTTGGAGTCGCTTGAAATCTGGTCGCAGGCGAAGAATGAACTGCAGCTGCCGCTGATGACCTTGACAGCTGAGGAGAGCAGTGCGCTGGCCTCGATCATGAACGACGTGAACACATACTCTGAGGAGATGATCGTGAAATTCATCATGGGCGTGGAACCGATTGAGCAATTCCCCGAATATGTCGAGAACTTGAAACGATTCGGCATCGAAGAAGCGATTGCCATTCAGCAGGCGGCGCTCAATCGCTACATGAACCGATAGGAACACCTTGCGGGAGCCGGAAGCGCACTCCGGTTCCCGTTCTCTTCGTGCTTCGATAGAAAGGAGGGGCGGTATGGCATCATACTGGCATAGACTGCGGCGTGACCTGACGGCCAACCGGACCGTCTATCTGATGCTGCTGCCTGTCGTCGTATACTATCTGATTTTTCACTATGGCCCCATGTACGGACTGCAGATTGCCTTCAAAGATTTCCGCCCGGCGGAAGGATTTCTGGGCAGCCCGTGGGTCGGCTTTAAACATTTCGAATCGTTTTTCGGCAGCGTCTACTTCGAACGAATTCTCGTCAATACACTGATGCTCAGCCTTTACAGTCTCATTTTTTTCTTTCCCGCGGGTATCATCTTCGCCCTGTTGCTGAACGAATTGCGAAGCCGGAAGCTTCAAAGGGCGGTACAGACCATCTCGTACATGCCGCATTTCATCTCGTTGGTCGTCATCGTCGGTATGCTGTTCGACTTTCTGGCCAGGGACGGCTTGGTCAACATTGTGCTTGGCTGGCTGGGCATCGAGCCAATACCGTTCATGCGGTCGCCGGGGTGGTTTCGGACCATCTACATTGCTTCCGAGATATGGCAGAATGTCGGTTGGAGCTCAATCGTCTATCTGGCAGCCATCAGCAACGTGAATCCGACGCTGTACGATGCGGCGCGCATCGACGGTGCGGGAAGGCTGAAGCAGATGCTGCACGTGACGATACCCGGCATTCTGCCGACGATCACCATCATGCTGATTCTGTTCATCGGCAAATTCATGTCGGTCGGGTTCGAGAAAATCATCCTGATGTACAACCCCGTCACCTACGAGACAGCGGACGTGATTCAGACATTCGTCTATCGCAAAGGCATTCTGGAAGCGAACTTCAGCTACAGTGCAGCCGTAGGACTGTTCAACGCTGTCATCAACTTTACGCTGCTCGTGACCGCCAATGCCGTTGCCAAACGGCTGGGCGAGACGAAATTGTGGTAAGGAGGGACAGGCATGCCAGCCAGACGATCAATAGGCGAGCTGCTGTTCGATTCGGCCAACGTTCTCATCATGCTCGTCGTGTCCCTCGCGACGCTGTATCCGCTGCTCTACGTACTTTTCGCATCGCTCAGCGATCCGCATGAAGTCGTCTCGAACCGGGGGCTGATGCTGTACCCGAAAGGTTTCAATCTGGACGCTTATGCAATGGTGTTCCGCAATCCGAACATTCTGACGGCATTCGGCAATACGCTGTTCTATGTTGTCTTCGGTACATTGCTGAATATAGCGCTGACTGCAATGGGGGCCTATGCCCTGTCACGCAGAAAGTTGATGCTGAAGAACGCGATCATGTTTATGATCGTGTTCACCATGTTCTTCGAAGGCGGCATGGTGCCGTTGTATTTGCTGATGCAGAAACTGCAGCTGCTGGATACGCGGCTTGCCCTCATCGTACCGTCCGCCATCAGTGCGTTCAATCTGATTATTATGCGGACTGCGTTCCAAGGCGTGCCGGATAGTCTGGAAGAAGCGGCTCGCATCGACGGCGCGGGCGACTGGACCATTCTGTTCCGCGTCGTGCTGCCGCTGTCGATGCCTGTTGTTGCGGTCATGCTGCTGTTCTATGGCGTCTCCCACTGGAACTCGTGGTTTTACGCCTCGATTTTCCTCCAGAGCCGGGAACTGTACCCGCTGCAGATCATTCTGCGAGAGATATTGATCGCCAACGATACGAACGCCATGTCAGTCGGGGTCGGAACATCCGATCAGATGGCAGTGGGCGAGACGATCAAATATGCGACCATTATTGTGGCCACAGTGCCGATCCTGTTCCTGTATCCGTTCCTGCAGAAATACTTCGTGAAGGGTGTTATGATAGGAGCGATCAAAGAATAGCGCTTACATGCACAATGCGTTCAATCTATCAGATGCGGGAGGTATACCATGCTGCGATTGTTTGAGACGAACGAGATCCGCCGGACCAAGTCGCTGGAAGGCATCTGGGATTTCACGAAAGTAAACGAAGCCGGTGAAGAAGAGACCGGCAAGGTGTACCGGCTGCCGGTTCCCGGGTGCTGGGAGTCGCATCCCGATCTGGCCGTCTACCGCGGCCGGGGCATCTACCGCCGGACGATCCGCACGGCCGCGAAGAAGACGCTGCGGTTCGTGTTCAAGGGCGTGAGCCATACGGCGGACGTCTGCTTCGACGGGAAGCACATTGCCCATCATTACAACGCCTACACGGCGTTCGACGCGATCGTGCGGGATGTCGAGCCGGGCGAGCACCTGCTGGAAGTCCACGTGGACAACGGCTTCCACGAAGGCTCCGCGCTGCACGTCCACAACGACTACTACACGTACGGCGGCTTGATCCGGCCGGTCGGCATGGAAGAGCTCGATGCGGTCTTCATCGAGCGGCTCGAATTCGTTCCGCGGCTGGAAGGCGGAGTCTGGCATGCGGACATCCGCGTCCTGGCGCGGAATGTGACGGATGCGCCGCAGCGCGTCGAGCTGACGGGTTCGCTCGCGGGCGAGTCGCTCAATTTCGGCACGGTAGAACTGGAAGCGGGGGGTTCGCGGTTCGTTTCGGGTTCGTTCGCGTTCCCCGGCGCGGAGCCTTGGAGCCATGAAGAGCCGAAGCTGTACCTGCTCTCAGTGTGGGCCGCCGATCCGTCGGACGGGCGGATCGTCGACGACTTGATCGAACGGGTCGGCTTCCGGACGGTGACGACCGCAAGCGGCAAGATTCAGGTCAACGGCAAGGATATCGTGCTGAAAGGGTTCAACCGCCACGAAGATTTCGGCATCGTCGGCGCGGCCATCCCGCTGCAGCTGATGGCGCACGATCTCGACCTGATGGCCGACATGGGCTGCAACGCCGTGCGGACCAGCCACTATCCGAACGACGAGCGGTTCCTTGATCTGTGCGACGAACGCGGATTCTACGTCTGGGAAGAAAATCACGCCCGCGGACTGAGCCTGGAACAGATGCGCAACCCGAACTTCGCGAAACAGTGCGAAGACGTCAACCGCGAGATGGTCGAGCAGCATTTCAACCATCCGTCGATTATCATCTGGGCGATCCTGAACGAATGCGCCAGCTGGTCGGAAGAAGGCCGTGTTCACTACAAACGGCAGCTGGAGCAGATCCGTTCGATGGACGCGAGCCGCCCGCTCACGTTCGCGTCCTGCCACCGGGACAAGGAACTCTGCTTCGATCTGGCCGATATCGTCTCGTTCAACCTGTATCCGGGCTGGTACGGGCCGGAAGATCCGGGCGAACTATGCGATCAGGCGAGAGCGTGGGCGGACGCCGCCGGCGGACTCGGCAAGCCGATGATCATGAGCGAATTCGGCGGCGACGCCGTGTACGGTTACCGGATGCCGACCCGGGTGAAAGGAACCGAGGAGCGCCAGGCGGACATCATCGACGCGAATCTGAAGGCGTATCTGGAGCGGGATTTCATCTCCGGCATGTTCATCTGGCAATTCAGCGACATCCGCGTCACGGAGGAGCGGCAAGGCCCGCTGTGGCGGGTGACGACGCAGAATATCAAAGGGGTCGTCGATTCATACCGGCGGCCGAAGCTGGCGTACGACGTCGTGAAGCGGCATTTCACGGCCGCGGCGAAGCCATAACACGGCGCCGCATGTCGGGCGGGCTGTCCGACAGACTTCCGGGAGCGGGACTCCCGGTCGGTCTGCGGGCAGCCCGCTGTTCGTCTGACGCCTCTCTTGTGACGGACGATTCGCCGTATCCTGCCGCCTTCATGCACCGTACGCTGCTCGCTGTCTTCCGGATTCCCGCTGCCGTTCGCAACGGTCCCGCATGTTGCGTCATGGCGGTGCTTCGTTTCCCTTGGTTTGTTGCCGTTTCGCTTCGTTTGCTCGTACAATGGGGGCACGAGATTTGCGTTGATGCGGGAGGGATTCGATTGTTCGCGGCACAGCGGAGAGAGATGCTGTTGCGCCGGCTGGCGCAGAACCGTCAGATCGTCGTGAAGGAGATGGCGAAGGAGCTGAACGTCTCGGAAGGGACGATCCGCACCGACCTTAGGCTGCTGGAAGAGGAGGGGCTGCTCGAGCGGACGCACGGCGGCGCGGTGCCCGTGAAGGCCGGGCATCAGCCGCCCGCGCACGCCATGCCCTCGCGCGGCGAGCTGAACCGGAAGGAGAAGCAGGCGATCGGCCGGCGGGCGGCGGAGATGGTGCGCAGCGGCCAATGCATTCTGCTCGACGCCAGCTCGACCGTGTTCGAACTCGCGAAATGTCTGTCGGAACTCGATTATTTGACGGTCGTGACGAACGGGCTGGCCGCGGCGGAAGAGATCGGGCGCAATCCGCGCAACAACGTCATCCTGATCGGCGGCATTCTGCGGCCCGGCTCCCGCACGGTGGAAGGCACGCTCGGCCGCGGCCTGCTGCAGGAGGTGCACGCGGATCTGTTCTTCACGTCCGCCGAAGGGTTCACGCTCGAGACCGGCATGACCGACTTCAGTCCGAACGAGGCGGAGCTGAAGAAGCTGATGGCGGCCAACGCGGCGCAGGTCGTGGCGCTGCTCGACCATACGAAGCTGGGCCGCCGGTCGATCGTCACGTCCATTCAGGCGAAAGCTATCCGGACGCTCATCACCGACGCGGGCGCCGATCCCGCCTATTTGAAGACGCTTGGCAGGATGAATGTGATCGTCGCCGATTAGGCGCCCGCGCCGCATGCGGTGATCACGCCATGCGCCGCACCGCGCGCCGGGAGCCCGCTCCGGTCGAGGCGGCGGAAACGGCAGCGAAACGGCAGCAAACGATGACGAAACGGCAGCGAAACGCAAGCGAATCAAAGCGCCGGCATTCGCATTCAATCGTTGACTTTCGCAGGCGGCGGGACGGACAATGGAAGAGAGGACATCAAGGGAATGCGGAGGCGGTCATGCATGTCGGCAAGCGCAGCGCCGGACGGCTTCATCCTCGATCTGGACGGCACGGTGTACACGGGCAGCCGCCCGATCGACGGCGCGGCGGAGACGATCGCGTATCTGCGGTCACGCGGGAAGCGCATCGTCTTCTTGAGCAACCGGGGCAATATCTCGCGGCGCATGTGCCGCGACAAGCTGGAAACGTTCGGCATTCCGTGCGAGGCGGACGAGATCATCTTGACTTCGTCGGTGACCGCCCGGTATTTGGCGGAGCGCGAGCCGGATTGCCTCGTCTGGGTGCTCGGCGAACGGGGACTGCGGGAGGAACTGGAAGCGCACGGCGTCAAGTTCGCGGCGCGGCCGCAGGAAGCGGATCGGCTTGTCGTCACGCTGCACGAGACGCTGACGTACGCGGAACTGAACGACGCGTTCCGCGCGGTGCGCGCAGGCGCCCGCATCATCGCGACGAACGCTGACAAGACGTTCCCCCGCGAAGACGGCGAATCGATCGACGTCGGGGGCTTGCTCGCGGCGATCACGCACACGACCGGAGCGGAAGTCGAGACGGTCGTGGGCAAGCCTTCGCCGCTCATGGCCGGTGCTGCGCTTGACCGGCTCGGCCTGCCGCCGGAACGCTGTCTGGTCGTCGGCGACAGCCTGACGTCGGACATCGCGATGGGCAGGCGGGCAGGCATGCGGACGGCGCTCGTGCTGACCGGCTCGGCGACGCGGGAGGCGGCGATGGCCGCGCCGGATCGGCCCGACTGGATTCTCGATTCGCTGGCGGACATCCGCCGGCTGTTGGAGGGGATGGAACGATGAACCGCAAGCACGGAACGCCGGGACAGCGTGACGGTATCGGCCTGCCGGATCCGATCCGGCTGAAGCGCGGCGCCGCGGACGAAGCGGTGCCGTATCTGCTGGACGCCGGCTTCAAGACGGCGCTCGTCGTCGCGGACGAGACGACGGCCGGGGTGATCGGCCGCCGGCTGGCGGAGCGGCTCGGCGAAGCCGGCGGGACGGCCGGCCTCGCCGTCATCCTGCCGAATGCGGCCGGCGACGTCGTCGCCGACGAAGCGTCGGTCATGCAGGCGATCGTCGAGGCGCAGCGCGTCCGGCCGGACGTGCTCGTCGCGGCGGGCAGCGGCACGATCCACGACATCGTCCGCTATGCCTGCTATACGATCGGCCTGCCGTTCGTGTCCGTGCCGACGGCGCCGTCCGTCGACGGGTTCACGTCGAAGGGCGCGCCGCTCCTGCTGCGCGGCGAGAAGATCACGCTGCCGGCCGCCGCGCCGATCGCGGTGTTCGCGGACCTCGACGTGCTGTGCGCCGCGCCGCAGGCGCTGATCGCGGCCGGATTCGGCGACATGCTCGGCAAATACACGTCGCTGTTCGACTGGGTCTACGGCCGCGAGACGGCGGGCGAGCCGTACGACGAGGAGACCGCCGCGATGACGCGGAGCGCGCTTGCGGCGTGCGTATCCCATGCCGAAGCGATCAGCCGCGGGACGGAGGAAGGCGTGCGCGCCCTGATGCAGGCGCTGATCGAATCCGGCCTCGCGATGCTGCGGTTCGGCCAGTCGCACCCCGCATCCGGCGCGGAACATCACATCTCCCATTACTGGGAGATGGCCTTCCTCCGCGCCGGACGACGGCAGGTGCTGCACGGCGCGAAAGTCGGCGTCGCCTGCGCGGAAGTCGCCGATCTGTACCAGCGGTACGCGGCCGAAGGCAAGCCGCTGCCCGGCGCCTGCCGCCGCATGCTCGCGGACTTGCCGGACGGCGACTGGCTGCGCGGACTGCTTCGCGCCGTCGGCGGACCGGCTTCCGCGGCCGAGCTCGGCGTCGAGCCCGAGCTGCGCGAGCGGGCCTTAAGGGAAGCGCACCATGTCCGCCCGAACCGTCACACGCTGCTCCGCACGATCAACGACAATCCAAACATCTGATATTTTTCCCTTTTTCCAACGATTTTGCCCGGTATCTCCGTTCCTTCCGATACCGGGCTTTTCGTACAATATAGAGTAGACCTCTTGTTCGCGTGATCGAGGAGGCGGTTGCGATGATGGCAGAACCGATCGGCGTGCTCGTCGCGGACGACGAGCCGCGGCAGCGGCGCGGGCTGGCCGCGCTCGTCCGCTCGCTCCGGCCGCAATATCGCGTCTACGAAGCGAAGAACGGCAGGGAAGCGCTCAAGCTGGTGCGGGAAGCCGCGCCGGATATCGTGTTCACCGATATTCAGATGCCGCTCGCCAGCGGCCTCGAGTTCCTCGAAGCAGTGAGCCGGTCGCAGTCGGCCAAGCCCAAGGTCGTTCTTGTAAGCGTATACAGTGAATTTCGTTACGCGCAGCAGGCGCTGTGGCTTGGCGCGAAAGATTATTTGCTGAAGCCGGTGCGTCCCGAACATTTGTCGGAAGTGCTGGAGCAGCTGGAACGGCAGATCGGCAGGGAAAAGGAGCGTCCTCCCGACCCGGGTTCGACAGTAAGCCCCTAAAAGTAGGCACCCTCTTGGGTGCTGTGGATAACTGAATTCCAGATTTGACGCGGTTTTTCCGACTTGTCCACAGGCACTACATCGTGAAAAAATCCGAAAAT
>Ga0310834_101189_pt1 | contig 17231 bp, 13 predicted proteins | sample SM_ome_2_FD_201314 | JGI IMG/M metagenome (GOLD analysis project Ga0310834, IMG submission 201314) | Sorghum-adapted microbial communities enriched on stacked mutant (SM) sorghum from Joint BioEnergy Institute, Emeryville, California... ... | reverse complement strand
CCCCTTGCCGGCATCGGATTCCTTGATGCGATATGCGGACAGCCTTCCTTTCCATTATGTCTTCCGACGCTCCATTATCTTTCGCCTCGACATTTCGCCCCCTATTTTTGCGAGAAATAAAACGGAAAACTTTGCCGATTTCGATGCTTAAAAAGGGAATGCGGTGTAATTTTTTAGAAAAGGCGATTCCGGATTTGTTTCACCGACTCTGCCGTACCGGGTACGCCGCGAGGGTTCGGCAGCCGTCAAAAACGACGGGATGTCGGCGTCGGCTGTACGGGAAATTTTCCCGAAAAGCCCGGCATCCGATTTTTGGTCCTTGACGCCCGTTCATGGTCCGGACAGGAAACGCCCTCCCCTTCCCCCTTATTTTCTTGTTTTGCCATATTAACGGTTCAGTGCGGTATGGCGGCTTAATCCGTATTTCACCGGGTCCATTTTCCTTGGATTCGGGATATTTCTCAACAGCGGATCGATGAACCATTGGTTGGAAACGGGCAACATGGCCCATATACCCAAAGAATACACGATGGAACTGCCGAACATATATCCAAGGAATCCGCCCAGCAAGGCGCCAAGGGGGCCGGCCATGCTTACCGCGCCGGCAATGGCCGAAAACACCCTGCCGACCATTTCGACGGGCAATAATTCCTGCAACGTTGACACAAAAACGATATTCGTTACCCCCAGCGGGATTTGGGCCGCACCGAACATAACAACGATAAAACGGGGAGCCGCTCAATGAGGAGATCGCCCAAGCCGCCGACGAAAAAAGGAAACCGACAATGACTGACCGCCTGAGGGGATATTTTTTCATATGCGCCGCCATTAGAGTGCCTGCCATATTCCCCAAAGTCATGAAAGCCAAATAATAGGAATAGAAAGACTCGCCTCCCCTGTGGACGGCGTATTCGGGCAACGCCCTCGATACGGAACCCAATACGAAATGGCTAAAGACCGATGCGAACAAAAACCGGGGATCGCCAAAGCCTTATTGGATGAGTAAAAAATAAAAATTCTCCGTTCCATCCATTCCGTCCGAAAACAATAAAACGATCGCCCAAGAATTGAACGAAGAACCGTGCAGATTGTACTACCATATCAAAAAGCCGGAAACCATCGGCCTGATTGAAGCGGTAAAGGAAGGGCAAGCGGGGAATATGAAGCAAAAATATTACTTGGCGAAGCAAATCGACGGCAGCCAATTCACGTTAATGGCTGAAGATATTTCCGAAGAGTCCGATTATGTAATTGGAAAACTCTATCAATTCGCCAATAAAGCCATATCCGTCCTGACCCGGGAACTGATCGAAGGAAGGGAAGATCATCGCGGGGAAGCCAGCGTCATCAATGTGGAACTAGCAAAATCCGATTGAAAAAATTAAACCGGAATATCACGGAGCTGATCAATGAGGCCGCCCCGCAAGGCCGAAACCGGCCACGACGGCGAAAAAGTAAACCTTACCTATTTGATCATGAGTTATTATGAACGATGAAACGGGCGGCGGGATTTTCCTTCATCCGCGCCGGCGGCTCGGCCGAAAGACATAAACGGGGAAGGAAAAGGGCGGCGGGATCCCCATTTTCCGGCATAAACCGCGGCCGATGAAACCGCCGGCATCAGGATCCGGTTTTATCCCGCGGGCGTTTTGTACGATATGTTCAGGGATTCCGTGCCGGCAGAAGATCCGGTTCCCGGAAACCGGGATCCTTCGGCCGGAAAAGGACCGGCCCAGGCGGCCATGGTTCACCGCAAAAAAAGAAACGGCCAAACGTTTGGCGGCAACGTTGACCGTTTTCTCATGGAAACAAAAGATATGCAAATGTTTGCCATAGGAAAAATCCTTCGGGGGGAAATTTCCTTTTCATTCACAACATGCCTGTCCGGCCTCAACAACCCAAAACCCGTTTCATTCCATCATGAATTTGCGGATGCGGATCAAGCGGTAGATCGTTTGCAGATGGGTAAGCACGGCCAGAATGGCCAGTGCCGGCCCGATGAGATTGAAAAGGCCGCCGAGGAACACGAGGAAAAGCCTGCCATCCCGGTTCATCGGGATGTAGTGGAAAAAGCCGTCATATTCCTCAGAAATATATTGTTTTCCCGTCAGGGCATGGAATTTTTCTTTCACCAGCATCGACATCGGCAGACCGGTGAGGGCCAAAGCGGAGATGGCCAAGGCATAGGGGCTGGAGGCTTCCGCAAACCAGGCGACGGCCATGCCCGCGATGATCAAGAAATCGGCATACCGGTCCAAGATGGAGTCGAAAAGCCCGCCGTAATTGCTCTTTTGAAATTTCAGCCGGGCGATTTCCCCGTCGACCCCGTCGACGATGGAAGAGATTTGCGCCAACAAACCGCCGGCGATCGGGCTTCCGAACGCAAAGGAAAGGGATGAACCGAGAGAAATGAGAAAGGAAAGGGCGGTAACCTGATTCGGGGTGATCCGGGTATAGGCCAGTTTTTTCGTCAGACGCAGGGAAAATTTCCGGTTGATGGTCCGGGAAATGAAGCCGTCCTTTGCGGGAATGAGCCCCGAAAGCAGCATCTTTTCCGCTTCCTTGAAACTCGGCGGATCATCCACGTCGATCCAGCGGCCGGAAACGAAGAACAGTTTCACTTTCCTTTCCCCGCAAAGGATGTTCACTCCGTCCGAGAGGGTGTGCTTCCCTGCATGGATGGCTTCGGACAGGGCCCCCAACAGGGATTCGGAACCGACAAAGAGGCCGCAGTCGACCGCCTGAAATTCCTTTAATTGTTTTCCGAGCTCCAGGGCCCGGCCGCCTTCGGCGCGCACTTTCGTGCATTCTTCCAAATCGAAGACGTCATTCAGGCGGTTGTCCGCGGCGAGCAGGATTTCCCCTTCCTCCAATCGGTCCGCTTCCCGGATGAATTCCTTCACCAATTCCTCTTGGAAAAGGTGATCGGCCATCAACAAGAGAAACCGTTCCCCGGGGCGGCACAATTGGCGGAAGGCATGGACGGACACCCCGTTGCCCTGCTCCCAATCGGCGTTATAAACGTAAGTGACCGAAACGCCCAACTGCGATCCGTCGCCCAAATATTCCTTGATTTCCTTGTCGTATTTTCCGGTGATGACGACAAATTCCCGGATTCCCGCCTTGTTTAGCGTACGGATGTTCCGCTCGATCAGCGGGATGCCCAGCAAAGGAATAAGAGGTTTGGGCTCTTGGAAATGAGCCCGCATCCTCTTTCCTTCACCAGCGGCCAGGATAACTGCCCGCATTAACGTTCTCTCCTGCCGTCGATAAATTCCTGAACCATCTTTTTGGCTTCGGTATCGGTAACTTGAACAGGCGGGGATTTCATGGTGAAAGAAGAGATGGATGTGAGCGCGCCGCCGATTTTGCGGTCTAAGGCGAGTTTCATGGCGCGGATGGCGTCGATGATGGAACCGGCGCTGTTGGGAGAATCTTCGACGGACAATTTGGCTTCCACGTACAGCGGAACATTTCCGAACCCGCGGCCTTCCATGCGGATATAGGCGATCTTGTTGTCATTAAGCCACGGCACGAAGTCGCTCGGACCGATGTGGATGTTTTCTTTTTCCAGCTCGTTTTTCAATTCCGCTTGCACCGATTGGGTTTTCGATTTCTTTTTGGAAGCCAAACGGCTGTGGTTCAACATGTTCAAGAAGTCGGTGTTTCCGCCGAAGTTCAATTGATAGGTGCGTTCCAGTTTGATGCCGCGGTTTTCAAACAGCTTGGTCAGCGTGCGGTGCAGAATGGTGGCGCCCAATTGGCTCTTGATGTCGTCGCCGATGATCGGAATATTCTTCTCGCGGAATTTCTTCTCCCATTCCGGATCGGAAGCGATGAACACGGGAATGGCGTTAATGAAGCCGACGCCGGCTTTCAAGCATTCTTCCGCGTAAAATCTTACCGCTTTTTCCGAACCGACGGGCAAGTAGTTGATCAAGATTTCCGCTCCGCTTTCTTTTAACACTTTTGCCACATCAACGGGTTTAGCGTTGCTGACTCGGAAAGATTTGTCGCTGTTGTAATCGACCATATGTTCAGATACGCCGTCAAGGACGTGGCCCATTTGGACTACGACGGGATAATCCGGCAAGTCTTTGTAGAACACGGTCGTGCAGTTGGGGGCTGCGAAGATCGCGTCCCTCAATTTCTTGCCGACTTTTCTTTCGTCCACGTCAAAGGCCGCCACGACTTCAATGTCTCCCGGTTTGTAACCCCCGAAGTCGTAGCTCATCAAACCGATCGGATCGTTTCCCGTATGTTTGTAGTACTCGATCCCTTGGAGCAACGCGCTGGCACAGTTCCCTACACCCGCAATCGCAATTTTAATTTTTCCCATTCAAAATACCTCCTTTTTTAAAATTACGATTGGCCGCTTATGTAGGACGTGATGCTCCTCTTTTGTGACAAACCGAACATACTTTGCATGCAAATCTTTCGAGCCTCCGCTAAATCCCTCCTTTTCTGACGACTATGAAAATATCGCAGATTAGCACTTAACTTATAAAAGTGCTAATAAGCGACGTCTTTATTATATTATAATAATATTGTAGTGTCAACGATAAATTTTCTTTTTTTTGAGCGCCGGCGGGCCGTTCCTTCCGCTGGCGATCCCTTCCCTTTTCGGATCTTGATAAATAAAAAAGCCGCCGCTTCAAAAACGGCAGCTTTTCTTCTTATTCAACGGCAAAAATAAACGGATATAAAGGCTGCTTTCCGTTGTGGATTTCGATCTCCACATCGGGGTATTTTTCGCCGACGAAATTCTCCAATTGTTCCACTTGTTCGTCCGTCGCCTGCTCGCCGGTCAGGATGGTCAGAATCTCGCTCTCCCCGTCCACCATTTTTTCGAGCAGCGCTTTGGCCGCTTCCAGCAGATCTTTATGGTTCACCACGATTTTTCCGTCGAGGATCCCCATGTAATCGTCTTTTTTGATGGAGATGCCGTCGATGGACGTGTCGCGGACGGCAAAGGTCACCTGTCCGGATTTCACTTTACTTGCGGCCTCGTTCATCGCCTTCTTATTCCATTCCGCATCCTTCGCGGGGTTGAATGCCAAAAGGGCGGCCAATCCTTGGGGGACCGTTTTCGTCGGGATCACGATTGCCTGCTGTTCAAAAAGGGATGCGGCCTGCTCGGCGGCGAGAATGATGTTCTTGTTGTTGGGCAAGATGAATACGGTTTTGGCATTCACCCGTTCCACGGCCTTCGCGATATCCTCCGTGCTCGGATTCATCGTCTGCCCGCCTTCGATGACCTCCTGGGCCCCGATGCTCAAAAACAGATCGCGGATGCCGCTTCCCATGGAAACGGTCACGATGCCGTATTCGGATCGGGGTTTTGCCGCCGGCCGGGGAACGGGAGCTTCCCTGTCGGAGGAAACGATGTTGGAATGCTGTTCCCGCATGTTTTCGATTTTAATGTTGGTCAGGCTTCCGTACCTTTGGCCGTAAGACAGCACTTCCCCCGGCTGTTCCGAGTGGATATGTACCTTGACGAAGCCGTTGTCGTGGATGACCAGGAGGGAGTCCCCGAACCGGTTTAAATCGCGGCGGAATTTTTCTTCGGAAAAGGGATGAGCCTTCAGCTTCTCTTCCTCGAGCTTCACCATGAACTCGGTGCAGTAGCCGAATTGGATATCTTCCGTATCCATGAAGCTTTGCACCGTTTTATGATGTTCCTTTTTCACCAGCTGTTCCATCACCGCGGAAGGATCGGACAAGCCTTGCGGCTTTTCCCCTTTCAGCGCGGCCAAAAATCCTTCGTAAACGTAGACGAGCCCTTGCCCGCCGCTGTCGACGACCCCCACTTCCTTCAAAACGGGCAAAAGATCGGGGGTTCTGCTCAAGGACTCCTTCGCCGCAAGCAGCGTCTTTTCCATCACGACGGCCAAATCCTTCTCCTTCGCCGCCGTCTCCATCGCCTTTTTGGCGGCGTCTTTGGCAACGGTCAAAATCGTCCCTTCTACGGGCTTCATCACGGCCCGGTAAGCCGTCTCCACGCCCGCGTTCAAGGCCTTCGCGAACTCCATGGCATCCAGGCTTTCTTTCTCTTCGATCGCCTTGGCAAAACCGCGGAACAGTTGGGAAAGGATGACGCCCGAGTTCCCCCTGGCGCCCATGAGCAGCCCTTTGGACAGCGCCTTCCCCACATTTCCGATATGGTCCTGCAAATGGTTTTTCACTTCGTTCGCCCCGGAGTTCATCGTCAGCTTCATGTTCGTTCCGGTATCGCCGTCCGGAACCGGGAAAACGTTCAGCGCATCAACGTTTTTCGCATTTTCCGACAGGTGGTGAAAACCCTGGAAAATCATGTCTGCGAATCGTTTCCCATCCAATACCGTAATTGCCACAACGTCTCCTCCTTACTTACGGGTTGATAACCCGAACTCCTTGTACGAATATATTTACCGAGTCCGCCGCAAGGCCGATCGTTTTTTCCAATACGTATTTGACTTTCGTCTGCACGTTGGCGGCCACTTCGGAAATCTTCGTTCCGTAGCCGACAATGATGTACATGTCAATGTGGATTTGGCCGTTTTCCTGGCGCACAACGACCCCTTTGGAATAGTTTTCCTTCTTTAAAATTTCCGAGATCCCGTCCCTGATCTGATGTTTGGACGCCATGCCGACGATTCCGTAACAGTCGACGGCCGCTCCGCCGCAAATTTGGGCAATCGTTTCGTTGGAAATTTCAATATGTCCGTATTTGGTCTTCAATTCAATGGACATTCTAACTCCCCCTTTTGGAATAGGACGAAGACTGAACCCATTTTACTATACTCGATCCTTAATGAAAAGTCTATCATATCGGGAAGGAATTGGCCGCAGAACCTTCCCTTGTTCACAGTTTCTCAAATCTTCCGGACGGCCCGGCCGGTTAAAAAAGATCGTCTTTCCATGCCTGTTCCCTCCTTGGGCGTCCGCCCGGTTCCGCCGGCGGTTTGGCGAAAAAAGGGTCCTTCGCCGCAAATGACCCTCCTTTTCCCGCAAAACGAACAAAGTTGGAAAGGCCGGATTTCCCGAACCGGCCGAAAGGCCGCCGCCATGGGTTCGCAGATCGGGCACGGCTTGTTCCCCCTGTTTCCCCTTCTTCCCTTTGTCCTTTCTTTCGCGAAAGGGGCCCGGACCGGTACGCGGACGCGCCGCAAGGGGACAAAAGGCGGACGAACAACACAAATCCGGCCGAAATATTGCATTCCGGCCCGTTCTGTGTTACATTAATTTAGTATTATTTAATATGATTTCCTGTATCCTTTTTGCGATTCTGAGGAAGGAGGGACGAAACGTGGCAAAATGTGTGATCACCGGAAAGAAAACATCTTTCGGAAATACCCGTTCCCATGCCATGAATGCCAGCCGGCGCACGTGGAAAGCGAATCTGCATAAAGTGCGCATCCTCGTCAACGGCAAACCGAAACGAGTCTATGTATCCGCAAGGGCTTTGAAATCCGGAAAAGTGAAACGGGTGTAAATAAAAAGTGCTCCAATATCCCTATGGAGCACTTTTTTCATAAGCCTTTGCCGGCGAAGGAGAAGGATGCGAACCCGGACTCATTCCTTTTTAAAAGCACCTAATATCACCCGGATGATGCTGCTGAGAAATCTCGGCAATTTGATCGTGTAAAATCTCATTCCATGGTCCCTCCCGAAATTAAGACGTTTTGCAATCGTTAGCCTATTGTTTCGCCCGCGTTTTTGCCTTCGGATCCCCCGAATATTGCCTTTCCGCTCGGACGGTCACTGCTCCTTATAACCAATAATATGCCTTCCGTGAAGGAATAAGTACCTGAATCCCCAATAAGTTCATTACTTATACATAATGTGGAACCAAAGGAAATATGACCGTTTTTTAACGGATATTTAAAACCTTCGAGGGAAAGCCCCTTGACTTCCGGGGAAAGGGACAAAAAGGAAACGTACGGTTTGCCGGGCCATCCTTCCAGACGGTAGCGCCCGGGAGTTTTCCATTCGACGACGTTCTGCCTGTCGATCATCTCCACGGGCGTTTTCTCCCGCAAAAACCTTCCTATTAAAAAAATATTTCCCAAAAAATGGTCCATCCTTCCCCCCGTCGCCCCGAAGATCCGCAGTTTTTCCGGATGTTTGCCCATCGCTTCGAGGACGGCCAGTTCCATATCCGTTTTATCCTTTTCGGGGGGAAAGGTTTTTATGTCCGGGATTTTTTCCTTGTATTTGCGCCATTCGGAAGGGGGGAGGGAATCGAAATCGCCGACGGCCGTCCGCGGCACCAGCCCGTGTTCAAAAAGGTAGGCTACGCCCTTGTCGACGCCGATCCAATACACATCCTTCCCGTCAAAATCCCTGAGATCGGGAAGAAAATCCTTCGGGCCGCCGGCTACGATGTGGACGATCATACATCCTTCCCCGTTTCCGGCCTGAGGGAAGCGATGGCTTCCTTTCTGTTCTTTTGGCCGAAGACGTAGGATCCGGCGACCAGGATGGTGGCTCCCGCGCCGGCGCACAGCTTGGCCGTCTCCCGGTTGATTCCGCCGTCCACTTCGATTTCGAAGGGCAAGCCCTCCGCTTCTTTCCATCCCCTCACCCTTTCGATTTTCGAAAGGACACGGGAAATAAATTTCTGGCCGCCAAAACCGGGATTGACGGTCATCAGCAGGACGTAATCCAGATCCGGCAAAATCTCCCGGATCCATTCGACGGGCGTGGCCGGATTGAGGGCGACCCCCGCTTTAATCCCGCTCTCTTTGATCCGGTGGATCGTCCGGTGCAGATGGGGGGAGGCCTCCGCGTGCACGGAAATCATATCCGCGCCGGCTTTGATGAAGTCCGGGATATACCGGTCGGGATCTTCGATCATCAAATGGACGTCAAAGGGGAGGGACGTTACCGGGCGGATGGCGTCCACGATCAGCGTTCCGATGGTGATGTTCGGAACGAAGTGGCCGTCCATGACATCGATATGAATATAATCGGCCCCGCCCTGTTCCACGTCCTTCACTTCTTCTCCCAGTTTGGAAAAGTCGGCCGACAAAATGGAAGGTGCGATCTTTATCATCGTCCTAACCTCATCTTTCTTTCCTTGATTTCTTCCAAGAATTCCAGATAGTGTTCATAACGGTAATCTTTAATTTCTCCGTTTTCCAAGGCTTCCTTGACGGCGCACCGGGGTTCTTTCACATGCAGGCAGCCCCTGAATTTGCAGCTGTCCATCAACCTTCTCATCTCGGGAAAACAAGCGGACAGCTCTTCCTCCTCAATGTCCTGCAAGTCGAGGGAACTGAATCCGGGGGTGTCCGCGAGCAGGCCGCCGCCGACTTCCAACAATTCCACATGGCGGGTCGTGTGTTTTCCCCTGCCTAAATGCCGGGAGATTTCATTCGTCTCCAGCCGGAGGTCCGGGCGCAGGCAGTTGAGCAAGGTGGATTTTCCCACCCCCGATTGGCCGGCGACGACCGACGTCTTCCCTTCCAGGAGAGGCAATATTTCCCCGATGCCGATGTTCTTCTTGGGAGAGGCGGCAATGACCGTATATCCGATCTCCCGGTAATCCTTCATATACCCGTCGATTTTTTCCTTTTCTTCCTCCGTCAACAGGTCGATCTTCGTAAAGAGGATGACGGGCTGGATCCCTTTCGATTCCACCACCGTGAGAAAACGGTCCAACAGAACCGGTTTGAAAACCGGATGGGTGGCGGAAAACACGAGAAGGACCTGGTCGATGTTGGCAACGGGCGGGCGGACGAGCTCGTTTTTCCGTTCCTTGATTTCCTTAATGTAGCCTTCCTCATTGCCCACCGTTTCAAAAACGACATCGTCCCCGACAAGGGGGGTAATGTTTTGCTTCCTGAAAAGCCCCCTGCCCCGGCATCGATAGGTTCCGCTCCCGCTTTTCACATAATAGTAGCCGCTCAAAGCCTTCATGATTTTTCCTTCCTGCATGGCATCACGCTCCACGGAAAAATTTTTGTTTTATGGCCGAACGGAGTTCCGTTTTTTTTGAAAGGATTTCCCTAATTTATTGTACTCAAATCCCCGGCATTTTTCATCCGCCGTTTTTTCGCGGGGGCGTCCCCGCCGGTTTTTCGGATCCGTCCCGAAAAAAGGACCCCCTTTCCGTTGGCATTTCCCCTCCCGTTCCGGCTCCCGTTTCCCGGATGGCAGAAGAAAGCGGCTCCCGCCGCAGAAGATGAAGGCGAAAAAAACGGCAGCCTTTGCGCAAAAACGGCAGGCTCCCGCGGGCATTCCCGGAAAAAGGCCGTTTAAAAAAGAATCGGCACGAAGCCGATTCCCGCTTTGCTGAAGATCCCTGGGAAGGCGGCCGCAAGCCGATTCCCTATTGTGCCTTAAAACTATCTTTCCCGTTACCCCGGGTAGTTCACTTCCTGGTCGGTGACCACCTGGTCATCGATCACCACTTTGTACCGGCCCTTTTTCCCCGGTTCGATGACCAATTCGATCCTTCGCCGCGTCGTCTCCGTGATGTTGAAGGTTTCATAAGGTTCCTGAATGGAATGGTTCATATCCTCGATGAAAATCTGCACCCTTTGGGGTTCCCTTTGCTGGGGATTGCCCGTATACTGGATCGTCAAATCGACGGTTACCGTCTTCGGCGGCAGAGGTTCCTTCCCTTTGGACAAGATGACGGAAACCTTGTCCCCCTTCTTCAATTCGGTTCCGGGCTTCGGATCCTGGCTGATGACCAGGCCTTCCGCGACCGAGTCGTGATACTCTTCCCCGGCAATATCAATGGTAATCCCGTAACGGCCCGCATATTCCCTCAAGGCGTTTTCGCTGTATCCGGACAAATCGGCCAGCTTAAAGGTTTCTTCCCCCTTCGATACGGTGAACGTCAGGACCGTTTCTTCGGGAACGATTTCCTCGCCCGGGGCCGGATCCTGTTCGATGATCGTCCCTTCCGGACTGTCGTGGAACACCTCATTCTTTTGAATATCTTTGAAGTTTCTGTCCCTCAAGAGCTGCACCACGTCATCGTACATCCGGTTGCGGTAGTCGGGCATGACGATCTTTTCCTTGCCCGTGCTGACGAAAATATGTATAACGCTCCCCTCTTTGACGGTCTTCCCTTCCTTCGGGTCGGTCTTCACCACATGGTTTTCCGGGATTTCCTCATGGGTGATCTTGTACGTGTTGCCGATCTTCAAACCCGCGTCCTCCAACCGGTTGACCGCTTCCTCGTATTCCATGCCCTCCACTTCCGGAACGGTAACATCATGCTTGCCGAAGAGGGCCGGATAAACGGTCAGCATGAAGATGATGAACAAGATGATGAAGGCGGAGATTCCCGCGATGATATGGGGCCATCTCAGCCTTTTTTTCTTTTTTCCCTTTGCGGGCGCCCCGTTTTTCCCCGTTTTCCCTTCCGGATTTTTCACTTGGGGTTCCCGCACTTTCGTATCCTGCAGCTGCTGGATGATTCCTTCGTCCGGTATGACGGGTACGGCCTTTGTCGCTTCCTCGTCGATGGGGACGGTGAAACGGGGCTCGTTCAGCCGGTCGGGATCCAGGCAGGTGAGCAGGTCATCTTCCAGCTCCTCGATGTTCGCGTACCGGTACAGGGGATCTTTGGCCGTCGCCTTTAACACGATATTTTCCACGCTTTGGGGGATGGACGGGTTCAACCTCCTCGGCGAGGGAAGGTCTTCCTGCAAATGTTTGAGGGCGATGGCAACCGCCGTTTCCCCGGAATAGGGAAGCCTCCCGGTCAGCAATTCGAACATGACGATCCCCAAGGAATAGATATCTGATTTTTTTGTCGCCTGGGAGCCTTTGATTTGTTCCGGGGAAATGTAATGAACGGATCCCAAGACCGAGTTCGTGTCGGTGATCGTCGTCGCCGTCAGCGCGGTGGCGATGCCGAAATCGGTGATTTTCACGTTTCCCTGCTTATCGATCAAAATATTTTGCGGCTTGATGTCCCGGTGGATAATGTTGTTCTGGTGGGCATGCCGGACCGCCGCAGCCAATTGTTTCATGATGTCGACGGCGGTTTCCACGGGCAGGGGGTGACGGTGTTTGATGTATTCCTTCAACGTTTCCCCTTCCACGTATTCCATGACGATGTAGTAGATATCGTCCTCTTCCCCGACATCATAAATGTTGACGATGTTCGGATGGGAAAGGCTGGTGGCCGATTGGGCTTCCCGGTGAAAGCGGCGGATGAACTGTTCGTCATTGGCGTAATCCAAGCGCAGGATTTTGATCGCCACGTCCCTTTCCAAAATCATGTCCCGCGCCAAATAAACGTTGGCCATTCCGCCGCCGCCGATCAATTTCAAGATTTTGTACCTTTCATTGATCCTTTTGCCGATGAACAATTCATTCACCCCCTTTTTCGCTCGGGTCGTAATGGACGAGCGCCAGCGTGATGTTGTCTTCGCCTCCGTACTCGTTGGCCTGTCGGATGAGACGGTCCGCTTTTTCCTCCAGGGACAAGTCGGAAAGAAGGATTTCGTAAAGCTCCCGGTCGGACACCTTGTTGGTCAACCCGTCGGAACATAGGATCAAATAGTCCCCTTCCTGGACGCCGATGGAATGGATGTCCATCTTCGCCTCGTCTTCCGTTCCCAGGGCGCGGAGCAGGATGTTTTTGATCGGGTGATTCTCCGCTTCCTCCTTTTTGATTTGACCGCTCTTGACCAGCTCGTTGACGAGGGAGTGGTCGTCGGTCAATTGTTTGAACTGGTCCGCATTCGCCAAATAGCAACGGCTGTCGCCGATGTTTCCGACCGTCACAAACCTGTCGTGGCATACGGCGCAAACCAATGTCGTTCCCATGCCGTAACAATCGGGATGGGTGTTGGCGTAGTCGAGAATTTCTTTGTTCACCTTCTGAATGCTTTCCCGCATCCATTTTTCGCAGGCCTCGGGAGTATCGGTGTCTTCCGTCGGCTCCCACAATTGCTGGATGAGGGTGAGCGCCATTTCGCTGGCCACATCCCCGGCTTTATGCCCCCCCATCCCGTCCGCCACGACGGCCAGAAGAACACCCGCTTTATTGGTAAAAACGCCGACCCGGTCTTCATTGAGGGAACGGATTTTCCCCCGGTCTGTCCGGCATACCGTCTTCATTTTTTCACCTCGTTTCCTGATGCCCCCCGGCCCCGCTTTGAACGCCGGAATGGCGGGGAGGCTGGGAAAAGTTAGAAACATCCTAAAATAAAACTTACACTTTCTTCTTGAAGCAGGCAATATAAAAACCGTCACTTTTTAAATGCTGCGGCAGCAATTCCATTTCGAAGCCGGCGACAAAGGGCCGCACCTTTGCCGGCATCCGGCTCCTCAACGAGCGGTCCTCCGCAAATTCCGGATGTTTCGCCAGAAAGGCCCGGGCCACTTCCTGGTTTTCCCGGCGGTGGATGGTGCACGTGCTGTAAACGAGGAACCCTCCCTTTTTCACGAGCGGCGCCGCGGCATCGAGGATTTCCAGCTGGATTTCCGCCAGTTTTTTTACGTCCTCCGGCGACCGCATATATTTGATCTCCGGCTTCCGCTTCAAAACGCCCAACCCGGAGCAGGGGGCGTCCACCAGCACTTTGTCGAAAGTTTCTCCGGCGAAAAGTTTTCCCGCTTCCCTCGCGTCGGCGTTCCGCACGGAAATGTTTGTCAGCCCGAGCCGTTTCGCGTGCTCCGCAATCAGCCTCGTCTTATGTTTATGCACGTCCAATGCGATGATTGTCCCCGTATTGTTCATTCTTTCCCCGAGGTGAGTCGCCTTTCCGCCCGGCGCGGCGCAGGCGTCCAAAATCGTTTCCCCTTCTTTCGGATCGACGGCGTATCCGGCGAGCATCGAACTTTCATCCTGGATCGTGAGCAAACCTTCTTCGTACGCCCCGGTTTTGGCCAGATTCCCTTTGACGCTCCGCAGGGCATCGGGCACCGCATCGCTTTTTTCCGCCTTTATCCCCTCTTCTTCCAGCCGCTTCAGGACCGCTTCCGCATCGGTCAAATAACCGTTGATGCGGGCCGTTTGCCGGGGTGCTTCAAGGTTCTCCCTGCAGATGGCCGCCGTCGTCTCCAAGCCGAATTGTTCCGCCCAGTCGCGGACGAGCCAAAGGGGATGGCTCGTTTCCACGGAAAGCTTTTCCAACGGATCAGCGATCGGATCGAAGGAGGGAAGGCCCTTTCGTTGGGCTGAACGGAGCACGCCGTTCACGAAGGCGGCGATTCCCCGATGTCCCCTTTTTTTGGCGATCGCCACCGCTTCGTAAATGACCGCATGATCCGGCACCTTCGTCAAATATTTCATTTGGTAAAGGGACAAAAGGAGCAACAGTTTGACCCAATGGTCGAGTTTGTCCGGTTTTTTCACGAAGGGCGCGAGGAAATATTCCAGCGTCAGTTTCCGCTGGATCGTCCCGTAGGCGATTTCCGTAAGCAGGGCGGCGTCGGGAGGGGACGGTTTATATTTTTCAATCATCCGGTTCAATACCAGGTTGCTGTAGCCCTTTTCCCTTTCCACCTTCAGCAAAAGATCCAAGGCCATTTCCCTCACGTTTGCGGCCATCATCCGTCCCCCAGCTTCGTCCCGGCGGCAAGCTCCTGTTTATGCCCGCGCAAAAATTGTTCCGCGGGCATCCTCTTCTTTCCGGCGGGCTGAATTTCCGTAACCTTGATAAAGACCTCGTCACCGGTGGCGACGATGAAGCCGTCCTTCTCCACCGCGACCACGGTGCCCGGTTCGGCCTTTTCACGGGCTTGGAAGGAAACCTTTTCCCCCCACCAAATCTTCAGCGGCTTGCCCCCGAGGGTCGTGTAGGCCACCGGCCACGGATGCAATCCGCGGATCCGGTTGTACACCTCTTCGCCCCCCTTGGACCAATCGATCCTTTCCTCTTCCCTTTTGATATTGTAGGCATAGGTCGCCTTCTCTTCCTCCTGGGGAACGGGGGTAATTTCTCCCTTGAGCAGTTTCGGCAAGGTCGAAAGCAGCAGTTCGGCCCCTTTTTCGCTCAACTTGTCGTGCAGGATGCCGACATGGTCCCTTTCTCCGATCTCCACTTCCGCCTGGGCAAGGATATCGCCGGCGTCCAATTTCTCCACCATGTACATGATCGTCACGCCCGTTTTCTTCTTCCCTTGCAGAATGGCATGATGGATCGGGGCGCCCCCGCGCAGTTCGGGCAGCAGGGAGGCGTGGACGTTGATGCAGCCATGCTTCGGAAAATCGAGCAGCGCCTTCGGGATGATCTGTCCGTAAGCGGCGGTGATGATCAGGTCGGGCTGCCAGGAGAAAATCCGCTCCAGCGCCTCCTTTTCCTTGATCTTTTCAGGCTGGAATACGGGGATTCCGTATTTTTCGGCAAGGCGTTTCACCGGCGGAGCCTTCGGCAGCTGTTTCCTCCCCGCCGGCCGGTCCGGCTGGGTGACGACGCCGACGACTTCGTATTCCGCTTGCAGCAAACGTTCCAATATCGGAACGGAAAAATCCGGAGTTCCCATAAATACGATTCTTGTCATCCCGCTCAATTCCTCCGTTTCTTTAAATCCTCGGATCCTAGAGAAGGGAATAGGGATTCACGTCGATGTGAATGCCCACCCCATCCTTCGTCTGTTCCTTGATAAAAAGCCGGGAGATTTGTTTCAACGCCGGAAACAAATTCGGATCCCGCTTGTATTTGATCAAAAGCTGGTAGCGGTATTTGTTGTTCAGGCGGGAAATCGGCGAGGCGCCAGGGCCGAGGACGATCGTGCGCTCATCGAGCCGGCCCCGCAAAAAGGACGCGATCTGGTGAATGATTTTCGCCGCCGTCATCGCGTTTTCGTGGGTGACGACGATCAGGACCAAATAATAATAAGGCGGATAATTGCCCCGTTTCCTCATGTTCATTTCATGGCGGTAGAAATCCAGGAACCTGTAATCCCTGGCAAGCTTTACGCTGTAATGGTCGGGCGCGTAGGTTTGTATGACGACCTCGCCCGGCAGGCGGTGCCTCCCCGCCCTCCCGCTCACTTGCGTCAGCAATTGAAAAGTCCTTTCCCCGGCGCGAAAATCGGGCATGTTCAAACCGATGTCGGCCGAAAGCACCCCAACAAGGGTGATATTGGGGAAATCCAGCCCTTTGGCGATCATTTGCGTGCCCAGGAGGATGTCCCCTTTTCCTTCATAAAAGTCCTTCAACAGCTTTTCATGGGAACCTTTCCTCCGGGTCGTATCCACATCCATGCGGATGACCCGGGCCTCGGGAAACAGCTTTTTCAGTTCCTCCTCCACTTTCTGGGTCCCCGTGCCGAAATAGCGGATATGTTCGCCACCGCACGCCGGGCAACGTTTCGGCGCCGACCCTTCATAACCGCAATAATGGCATTTGACCGTGTCCGATACCTTATGGTAAGTCAAGGTCACTTCGCAATTCGGGCAAACCATCGTGTACCCGCAGCCGCGGCAGAGGAGAAAGGTGGCATATCCACGCCGGTTCAGGAGCAAGACCGTCTGTTCGCCCCGCTCCAGCCGGTCCTTCATTTTTTCCATCAGCAGCCGGGAAAACATGAGCCGGTTTCCCGCGTGCATTTCCTTCCGCATGTCGACGATCTCGACGGAAGGGAGGGGCATATTATTCATTCTCTTTTCCAATTTCAACAGCTTGTATACTCCTTTTTTCGCCCGGGCAAAGGATTCCAGGGAAGGGGTGGCGCTGCCCAAAATGACCGGGCAGCGGTGGCTTTGCGCCCGGCGGATCGCCACATCCCGGGCGTGATAGCGGGGGGTTTCTTCCTGCTTGTAGGTCGTTTCATGTTCCTCGTCGATGATGATGATCCCCAGGTTTTCGAAGGGGGCGAAAACCGCCGAACGGGCGCCGACGGCAACCTGCACTTCCTTCCGTTGGATCTTCCGCCATTCGTCGTATTTCTCCCCGGCGGAAAGCCCGCTGTGCAGCACCGCCACCTTGTCCCCGAAGCGGCTTTTAAACCGGGCCACCATCTGCGGGGTCAATGCGATCTCCGGCACCAGCACGATGGCTTCCTTTCCCTTTTCCAGCACCTGCCGGATCGCATGCATATACACCTCGGTCTTGCCGCTCCCGGTCACGCCGTACAGCAAAAACACATCCGGCTCGCCGGATTCAATCGCGCGGCGGACCGGACGGATCGCCTCTTCCTGCTCCGGGGTCAGGGGATGGGGGCGGCTCGGCTCGACCGCCTGATGCTCATAAGGATCCCGGTATTGTTCCCGTTCCTCCTTTTTCAGCATCCCTTTCCGGATCAAGGCGTTGACCGGCCCGGAAAACTGC
>Ga0310834_101187_pt1 | contig 17278 bp, 15 predicted proteins | sample SM_ome_2_FD_201314 | JGI IMG/M metagenome (GOLD analysis project Ga0310834, IMG submission 201314) | Sorghum-adapted microbial communities enriched on stacked mutant (SM) sorghum from Joint BioEnergy Institute, Emeryville, California... ... | reverse complement strand
CGGCCAACCTCGACCAGGTCAGCTTCCTGTCGGCCCGGCTGCCCTGGATGGCGCTGTACGTCTTCGCGGTCACGTTCGTGCTGCTCGTGCTCGCCTTCGGCTCGGTCGTGCTGCCGGTCAAGGCGATCCTCATGAACGTCATCTCGATCGGCGCGTCGTTCGGGGTGATCGTCTGGGTGTTCCAGGACGGCCACTTCGCCGACGCGCTCGCCTTCACCCCGCTCGGGGCGCTGGAACCGACCAACCTGGTGCTGCTGCTCGCCGTGCTCTTCGGCCTGTCGACCGACTACGAGATCTTCCTGCTGTCCCGGGTGCGGGAGGAGTACCTGCTGACCGGCGACAACACCGGGGCCGTGGCGGCCGGGCTGCAGCGGACGGGCGGCATCATCACCGCGGCCGCGCTGCTGCTCATCGTGGTGGTGGCCGGGTTCGCCACCGGCGGCACCCAGTCGATCAAGGTACTCGGCATCGGGACGGTGGTCGCGGTCGCGGTGGACGCGGCGCTGGTCCGCACGCTGCTGGTGCCGGCGACGATGCGGCTGCTCGGCCGCTGGAACTGGTGGGCCCCCGGTCCGATCGCCCGGATGTATCAGCGCATCGGAATCAAGGAGAGTGAGGACCTCCGGGCGGCGCCGACTGGGGGCGATCGGTGAGAATCAGGCCGTGGAGCGGCCGGACACGCCGAGCAGGTCGGGCTCACTGGTCGACGTCGACGCGGGCCCCCGACCCGACCCGGGCGATACCCCCCGTCAGCGCGAGATCGTGTTGCTCGGTTCGACCGGGTCGATCGGGACGCAGGCGGTCGACATCGTGCGGCGCAACCCCGACCGGTTCCGCGTCGTCGGCATCGGCGGGCAGGGCAACAACGTCGCGCTGCTGGCGGCGCAGGCCCTCGAGCTGGGCGTGGAGGTCGTCGGCGTAGCCAAGGCGTCGGCGGTGCAGGACCTGCAGCTCGCCTTCTACGCCGAGGCGGCCAAGCGGGGCTACGCGACGGGCGACTTCAAGCTCCCCAAGATCGTCGCCGGGCCGGACGCGATGGCGGAGCTGGCGCAGTGGCCGTGCGACGTGGTGCTCAACGGCGTGGTCGGGTCGCTGGGCCTGCACCCCACGCTGGCCGCGCTGCGGGCCGGGCGGACCCTGGCGCTGGCGAACAAGGAGTCGCTGGTCGCGGGCGGCCCGCTGGTCCGGGCGCTGGCCCGGCCCGGGCAGATCGTGCCGGTCGACTCGGAGCACAGCGCGCTGGCCCAGTGCCTGCGGGCCGGCCGGGCCGGGGAGGTCCGTCGGCTCATCCTCACCGCCAGCGGCGGGCCGTTCCGGGGACGCCCGCGCGAGTCGCTGGTCGACGTCACCCCGGAGCAGGCGCTGGCCCACCCCACCTGGTCGATGGGCCCGGTCATCACGATCAACTCGGCCACCCTGGTCAACAAGGGCCTCGAGGTGATCGAGGCGCACGAGCTGCTCGGGGTGCCGTACGACGACATCGAGGTGATGATCCACCCGACCTCGGTGATCCACTCCATGGTCGAGTTCACCGACGGGTCGACGATCCTGCAGGCCAGCCCGCCGGACATGCGCCTGCCGATCGCGCTGGCGCTGGGCTGGCCGGACCGGGTGCCCGAGGCCGCGCCGGCGGTGGACTGGCGCCGCTCGCACGTCTGGGAGCTGCACCCGCTGGACGAGGAGGCGTTCCCGGCGGTGGCGCTGGCCAAGGCGGCCGGGCGGGCCGGACGGTGCCGGCCGGCGATCTACAACGCGGCCAACGAGGAGTGTGTGGCCGGTTTCATTCAGGGCATCCTGCCGTTCCTGGGCATCGTGGACACCGTGGCGCGTGTATTGGACGAGGCGCCCGATTTCCCCGAACCAGGTACGGTCGATGACGTGCTCGCCGCCGAACAGTGGGCCCGCACCCGGGCCCGGGAGCTGATCGGGGCCGCCGCAGGCGGTCAGGCCGGCGCACGGCCGCGAGGGTTTGCCGAGGGAGCCTGATGGAGATTCTGGGCATCGTCGTCTTCGCGCTGGGGATTCTCATCTCCATCGCGCTGCACGAGGCGGGTCACATGTGGTCGGCGCGGGCCTTCGGCATGAAGGTGACGCGGTTCTTCATCGGGTTCGGGCCGACCCTGTTCGCGTTCCGGCGGCGGGGCGTGGAGTACGGCGTCAAGGCGATCCCGGCCGGCGCCTTCGTCAAGATCGTCGGGATGACGCCCCAGGACGACGACGTCGAGCCGGGGGACGAGCACCGGGCGATGTGGCGCTACCCCGTGTGGAAGCGCACCATCGTGCTGGCCTCCGGGTCGCTGACCCACTTCGCGCTCGGCCTGGTGATCCTCTGGTTCACCTTCGCGTTCGTGGCGCTGCCACAGCCGGAGCGGCTGGAGAGCGGGCCGGTGACCATCGAGACGGTCGCCGAGTGCACCGAGCCCAAGGTGGAGTACGACCCGGCCACCGGCGGCCTCAAGCGGTGCGACCCCGCGGTCGACCCGGCGAGCGTGGCCTCGACCATGGGCCTGCGCCCGGGCGACACGATCGTCGCGTTCAACGGGCAGCCGGTCGACGGCTGGGCCTGGCTGACGGAGCGGGTCCGGGCCGCCGGCGGGCAGACCGTGTCGGTGACCGTCCAGCGCGGCGAGGAGACCTTCACGCGCACCGGGACGCTGCCGACCGTGCTGCGCCTCAAGCAGGAGGTGCTCGACAGCGACCGGCCGGCCTCCAGCATCACCGACGCCGACCTGGAGCCGGTGGGCGTGCTCGGGATCTCCCCGCGCACCCCGATCGGGGTCTACGGGCCGGGCCGGGCGTTCGCGCTGACCGGGGAGCAGACGGTGGCCATGTTCACCGGCACGTTCGCCGCCATGGCCAAGTTCCCGGAGAAGGTGCCGAAGCTGTGGGCGGCGTTGACCGGTGAGCCCCGGGACCCGGAGACGCCCATCAGCGTCATCGGCGCGAGCCTCATCGGCGGGGAGGCGTTCGCCGCGGGCGAGTTCCCGTTCTTCCTCATGCTGCTCGCCCTGCTGAACTTCTTCGTCGGCCTCTTCAACCTGGTGCCGCTGCTGCCGCTCGACGGCGGGCACATCGCGATCGCGTGGTTCGAGAAGGCCCGGTCGTGGCTGTACGCCCGGTTGGGCCGCGCCGACCCGGGACGGGTCGACTACATGAAGCTCATGCCCGTCACGTACGCGGTGATCCTGCTCTTCGGCGGGTTCACGCTGCTGACGGTCGCCGCTGACATCGTCAACCCCATCTCCCTGTTCCCGTGACCGGTGTAGGTGATCCCCCGTGACCGCCGTGACGAACTCCGGGCCTTCGGCCCAGTCCTCCGCGCCTTCGGCATCGCGACCCGTCAACCTCGGCATGCCGGCCACGCCGCCGCCCCCGCTGGCGCCCCGCCGGCAGAGCCGGCAGGTCATGGTCGGCTCGGTGCCGGTCGGCGGCGGGGCGCCGATCAGCGTGCAGTCGATGACGACCACGGTGACGGCCGACGTGAACGCCACCCTGCAGCAGATCGCCGAACTCACCGCGGCGGGCTGCCAGATCGTGCGGGTGGCCGTGCCGTCGCAGGACGACGTGGACGCGCTGCCGGCGATCGCCCGGAAGTCGCCGATCCCGGTGATCGCCGACATCCACTTCCAGCCCAAGTACGTCTTCGCCGCGATCGATGCCGGCTGCGCGGCCGTGCGGGTGAACCCGGGCAACATCAAGAAGTTCGACGACAAGGTGGGCGAGATCGCCCGGGCGGCCCAGGACGCGGGCGTCCCGATCCGGATCGGCGTGAACGCCGGCTCGCTGGACCCGCGGCTGCTGCAGAAGTACGGCAAGGCCACGGCAGAGGCCCTGGTCGAGTCGGCGTTGTGGGAGTGCTCGCTCTTCGAGGAGCACGGCTTCCGCGACATCAAGATCTCGGTGAAGCACCACGACCCGGTGGTGATGATCCGGGCCTACCGGCTGCTGGCCCAGCAGTGCGACTACCCGCTGCACCTTGGCGTGACCGAGGCGGGGCCGGCGTTCCAGGGCACGATCAAGTCGGCCGTGGCGTTCGGTGCCCTGCTCGCCGAGGGGATCGGCGACACGATCCGCGTCTCGCTGTCCGCGCCGCCGGTGGAGGAGGTGAAGGTCGGCACGGCGATCCTCGCCTCGCTCGGGCTCAAGGAGCGCGGGCTGGAGATCGTCTCCTGTCCGTCCTGCGGCCGGGCCCAGGTCGACGTGTACCGCCTCGCCAACGAGGTCACCGCGGCGCTGGAGGGCTTCCCGGCACCGCTGCGGGTGGCGGTGATGGGCTGCGTGGTCAACGGCCCGGGCGAGGCGCGCGAGGCCGACATCGGCGTGGCCTCGGGTAACGGCAAGGGCCAGATCTTCGTCCGGGGCGAGGTGACCCGGACCGTGCCCGAGTCGCAGATCGTGGAGACGCTGATCGAAGAGGCGATGAAGCTCGCCAAGGAGATGGGGATCGACCTCGACGAGCCCCCCTCGGGTGGTGGCGCGGTCGTAACCGTCCATTAAGGACTTTCCAATGGAGACGGAGCCTCGCGACGACACGCCGGCCGTCTGGGTCGGACGGGCCACTCCCCGTCCGCCGGTCGACCCGTGGCCCACGGCCGAGCAGCCGGTCGTGCCGCCGCACTTCGCTCCGCCTCCGCAGGTGATCTACGTCGAGCGGCCGCGGTCGCGCCGCGGCTGCCTGTTCACCCTGGGCGTGCTGGCGGCGCTCGTCGCGGGCGCCGCCACGCTGCTGCTGATCGCCAGTCCGGCCCTGCGCGGGCTGATCGGCATCGACACGGCGTCGCCCCCGGCCTCACCCACGCCCTCGCCGTCGTCCGAAACGCCGACGCCTACGACTCCGCCGCCGCCGTCGCGGCCGGGCCTGGGGGACCCGGTCCGGGACGGCAAGCTCGAGTTCGTGGTGCTGGGCCTGAGCTGTGGCGTGGAGAAGCTCGAGTGGACCCTGTTCAGCCGGCAGGCCGACGGCCAGTTCTGCGTCGTCGACGTCAGCCTGACGAACATTGACGACGACCAGGTGCTCTTCCCGGGCGGCGGCCAGTACGCCTACACGGCGGACGAGATGCGGGTGCGCAGCTCCTCCGAGGCGAACTTCGTCGCCAATCGCGGCCACCTGGACCTGTGGACCATCGGTGGGGGCGACAGCATCACGGTCAAGCTCGTCTTCGACATCCCGGCCGACGCGACGCTGGCGACCGTCGAGCTGCACGACTCCCTGTTCTCCGGCGGCGTCACGGTCGCTGTGTCGGGGGAGTAGAGCTCCACTCAGATTGATCCGTCGAACGACGCCGGTTGTGACCGTTCGGTCTATTGATCACCCACAAAAGCCTGGGAACCATGTCCCGGCGGCCCGATGCGACGCCGCGCGGTGGGACAGGAGACCCGGTGCGAAAACCATTCCTCAGTATCGTGATCGCGACGCTACTTGCCGTATCGGGGGAATCCCCGGTGGCCGCGGCGGCTCGGGTGGCAACCTCGATCGCGGTGCAGAGCGGCGTCGTCTACCAGCCGCACGCGAATGTCACGCAGCGCATCGACATTTCCGGCGACCTGAGCCAGACCGTCACCATCGACACCACGCTGCCGACCACCGTGACCGCCGCAACCCCGAACGGAGGCTCCTGCACTGGCTCGGGCGGTCACTTCCAGTGCACCGGAGCGGCGACGGTGATCCTGACCTTCCAGGCGCAGATCATCTTCGATCCGGCCCGGCACCAGCAGGTCTTCCCGACCACCGCCACGACACCCGACGGCGGCTACGGCAGTGGCGACGTGCGCGTCATCTTTGAGACTGACCTGTCGGTATCGTCGGCCTACTACGTGATCCCGCAGCCGGGCTGGCCGTACACCGTGTTCAATTTGAGCATCTTCAACGCCGGCCCGGACGCCCCACCGCTCGGTACCGTGGTCACCATCACGGGCCTCGATACCAGCTTCGACGGCGTCTTCGCCCTGACGCCGAGCTGTCGCCGCAGCGGCGCTCAGGTGGTCTGCGACCAACTCGGCGGCCTGGCGGGATGGAGCTACGAGTTTCGGGTTCCCGTCTGTGCGGTACTCAACCCGGTCGATATCAGGATCACGAGCGCGTCGTTTGATCCGGATACTTCAAACAATACGTATCACGTTGCCGGTGAGACCCGGACCGGACTCACATCGGCCCTCGACGAGTGCCTGACGCAGGCCGGTGGCGGCGACCCGCCCAGCTCGGGCACCGGGGGTTCCCAGCCCAGTTCGGGGACCGGTGGTGGTTCCCAGCCCAGCTCGGGCGCCGGTGCCGGCTCGGGTGGGGCATCGTCGAGGCCCGCTGGCCCAACCGGCGGCGAGGGCAGCGGCGGCGGTACGACCTTTGGGCCGGGCGCCACCGACCCGGACGGGCTTGCGCCCACCCCTTCCGGTGGGGCGGCTCCCCGCGCGACGGGCGGCAGGGGGATAGGCGCGGCCGCGACCGGGCCGGGCTCAACCGCCAGCGGCGACGAGTCGCCTACGGGGCCGGTGGCGATCTGGATCCTGCTGTCCGGCTTGGTCATCGTCGGGACGGTCGGTGTCGGTGCCTGGCTGTTGTGGCGGCGCCGGCCTGAGGCCAGTGGGGGGATGACCGAGTAGGCGGGTCCCGAGGAAGGGCGGTGGTTGCCGGCCGAGCAGGCCGTGGGCGTCGCTGACCACCCGGCGCAGGATCTGTGTCGATCGGCTGCGCCGACGGTGATGGCAGCGGCGAGACTCGGCGGCGGGAGGCGGGCCCGTGGAGGTGGCGATCCTGATCGGCCTGCAGGCGTCGGGCAAGACGACGTTCTGCCGGCAGGCGCTGGCCGCGGACCACGAGGTGGTCAGCAAGGACGCCTTTCGCAACGCCCGGCACCCGCAGCGCCGGCAGATGCGCCTGGTCCACGAAGCCCTCGCCGCCGGGCGCAGCGTGGCGGTCGACAACACCAACCCGTCGCCGCAGGAGTGGCAGCCGCTCATCGACGCCGCTCGTGCGTACGGGGCCACCACCGTCGGGTACTGGTTCCCACCCGACCCGGCCGCCGCGCGTGACCGCAATGCCCGGCGTCCGGGCCGGGCCCGCGTCCCGGACGTCGGGCTGTACGCCACGCTGAAGCGCCTTCGGCGGCCCCGGCGCAGCGACGGGTTCGACCGTCTCTACCAGGTCACCGTCAATGGTGCGGGCGGATTCGACGTCCGGCCCATGCCCGACGAGGAGTCTTCCGCGTCGGCACCTGACTGATGGCGACGGCGAGCGCGGCTCAAGCGCGTTCCCCGAGCAGGCCGCGGGTTTCGTCGACCACCTGGCGCAGGATCCGGGTGGGCAGGCCGGAGCCCCAGATCATTGCGCCGTCCTTGTCGATCAGCGGCTGCACCTCGTGCCCGTTGCCGACCCAGACGGCGATCGCCAGGTCGCTGGTGTAGCCGATGCTCCACGCGTCGGTGTTCCCCAGGCCGGCGGCGTACTCCCAGGCGCCGGTCTTGATGGCGAGGCCCTCGGTGCCCGACGCCGCGGTCAGGGCGTCGGTCAGGTCGGCCACCTGGTCGGGAGCGAGCACGGCGTCGCCCGGAGCCGGTTCGACGTAGAGGACCTCGTCACCCTTGCGGACCTCGCGGACGAAGTGGGCCGGCGTCGGCACGCCACCGCCCGCGAGGGTGGCCATCGCGGCCGCCTGGTCGAGGACGGTGACCGGGTTCTGCCCGAGGCCGACCTCGTATCCGAACGATCCCTCGGGTGCGGTGAGGTCGGCCGTCGTGAGGTCGACGCGGACCCGCTCGTCGGTCCACAGCGCCGTGATCCCGAGGTCGCGGGCCATGGTGAGGACCGCGGGCACGCCGACGGTCGTGGTCACCTCGTAGAACGGCACGTTGAGCGAGTACACGAGCGAGTCGCGCAGCGTGCAGAGCCGGCCGTCGGGGCTGGTCGGGCAGGTGCTGGTGTTTCGGATCAGGTTCGCCGGATCGCGGCCTTCCTGCACGTGCGGGGTCCACTGCCACCAGGAGTCCAGGGAATGGCCGGCCCGCAGGGCGGCCGCGAGTGTGTAGACCATGAACGACCCGCCCGGCGGGTGGGCGCCGAACCCGACCAGCTGCCCGTCCTCGCCGCGGTGAACGCCGGCAAAGTCCATCCCCAGGGGATCGGGGCCGCCGTAGTAGGCGAGCACCCGGCCGGTGCCCGGCTGGACGACCACGGCCGCCGCCTGCAGGTTCAGCGGCTGGCCGAACATCGGGGACTGCTCCGAGGTGCCGTCGGCGGCGATGAGGAGAACCTTCTGAACCCTCTTGTCGATCGTGGTCGTGATCGAGAATCCGCCGTTGCGGATCGCGTCGAACGTCCATCCCTCGAACGGCGAGCCCGGGGTGTAGGCGAGCTCGGAGAGGATGTGGTTCGCCACCAGCCCCACCGGATCGTCGAAGACGCCCCCCGGTCCGGTCGGCCGGAGCTCGGGGTAGCTCAGGCCGGATACCTCGGCCTCGGCGACCGCCCGGGCCCGGCCCGAGCGCGCCAACTCGGCGAGCGCGTCACGGATCTCGGTCCAGCGCTGCCGGGAGTTGGCCTCGGCCGCGGCTCCGGCCAGCGGATCGAACCCGGGCGATCCCTCCGGGTCGGCGGGATCCGCGTAGGGCTGGCGCACCATCGCCAGCAGCACCATGGCCTCGGCCGTGGTCAGGCGTTCGTTCGGTGGCGCCGTGGTGCTCGCGCTCTTGCCGAAGTACGCCCGCGCGGCCGCCTCGATGCCGTACGTGTTCCGGCCGAACGGGACGGCGTTGAGGTACTGCTCGAGAATCTGCTCCTTGCTGTGGGCCGCCTCCAGCTTGTGGGCGAGGACCCAGAGCCGGAGCCGGCTGTTGAGGCCGGTGTCGACCAGATCCTGGGTGTTACGGACCACGGTGCGGGTGATCGGACCGCCCCGGTTGGACCAGAAGTCGGGGTCTTCGGCCGCGACGGCCACGTCGATGACGGCCGGCAGGATCTCCTCGTACGGCACCACGGTCCGCTGGACGGTGCCCAGGTGGCCCAGGAGCGTGCCGTCGGCGTAGTACAGGGCGGTCGACTCCGGCTGGGCCACCGGCGGCTGGAGGTCAATGCTGTACCAGACCAGGACGCTGGTCGCGCCGCCGGAGGCGACCAGCCCGGCCACCACCGCCACGAGGGCGATGAGCCAGCGTCGCCGCCGCCGCCGCGACCGGGTGGGCGGTGGCCCGGACGGTGGCTCCGGGCCGAGCGGCTCGACGGTGACGGTCAGGTCGGCGGCTTGGCTCATGGCCAGACGCTAGCGAGCCCCGCGCCGTGCGCGCGACCCCGCCCCGGGTGTCATTCGGCCAGGATCGCGTAGAGCTTCTTGCGGGCCTCGATGACGACCTCGATGGCGCGGCGGCGCTGCTCCTCCGTGCCGGTGGTCATGATCTGGCGAAGCGCCGTGATCGCGGCGAAACCGGCCTCGCGCAGCTCGCCCAGGTTGCGGAACAGGTCCTCGTCCCCGAGGCCCTCCCACGGCGCCGGGCCGGCCTGCTCGGCGGCGGCGCGCCCCGCCTCGGTGAGGGTGAAGCGCTTACGACCGTCGGATTCGGAGCTGACGATGAGCCCTTCGTCCTCGAGCAGCTGGAGCGTCGGGTAGACCGAGCCCGGGCTGGGCCGCCAGATTCCGCCGGTCCGCGTCTCCAGCTCGGTGATCATCTCGTATCCGTGCATGGGCCGCTCCCGCAGGAGCGCCAGCACGGCGGCCCGGACGTTGGCGCGACCGCGGCCGCCCCGCGGGCCGGGGCCGTGGTGACCCCAGGGTCCGAAGAACCCGAACGGCCCGAACGGCGGCCCCCACCCGGGTACCCGTCGACGGGCGGCGAATCGGCCGCCCCGGTGCGAACGGAACATCACCCCATCCCCCTTCATATCGGCGATGCATTGACGATATATCGGCAAGCGCTCGGCGACAAGGGGGAGCCACTCAGCGGCCCGAGGGGGGCAGACGGCCGATCCGCTCGTCGCGAGGCCGACCCGTCTGGCAGGCTGTGGGCATGCTGACGGCGGCGGCACGGGTGCTCGACGACACCGACCGCTCCGCCGTGGAGCGGGTGCTCGAGTTGGAGCCCATCGCGGCCGCCCAGGTGACCGAGCGCGTCCAGACGACGGGCCTGCGTCGCCGCCTCGATTCCCGAGTGCTCGGCTACGGCAGCCGGAACCGGCTGGAGGCGATCTGCTGGCACGGGGCCAACCTCATCCCGGTGCACGCCGGGCCGGCCGCGGTCGACGCGTTCGCCGACCACGTCGTCAACCACCCGCGCCTGTGCTCGTCGCTGGTGGGCGAAGCGGATGCGGTCCTCGGGCTGTGGCAACGGCTCGCGCCCGCCTGGGGGGCGGCCCGCGACGTCCGCCCCAACCAGCCGTTGCTCGCGACCTGGACGCCCCCGGCCGTTCCGGCCGACCCGGGCGTCCGGTTGGTGCGGCCCCACGAACTCGACGCGCTCTTCCCGGCGGCCGTGGCGATGTACACCGAGGAGGTCGGCGTCTCGCCGCTCGTCGGTGACGGCGGCCGCGACTACCGCGCCCGCCTGGCCGAGCTCGTGCGGTCCCGCCGGGCGTACGCGAAGTTCCTCGGCGGCCGGGTCATCTTCAAGGCCGAGCTGGCCGTGGTGACCCGGCACACCGCGCAGGTGCAGGGCGTCTGGGTGGCGCCCGAGTGGCGGGGCCGCGGGCTGGGGACGACCGCGATGTCGGCCGTGGTGCGCGACGCGCTGCGGCGGGTCGCCCCGAGCGTGAGCCTGTACGTCAACGACTACAACACGCCGGCCCGTACGGTCTACGCCCGCTGCGGCTTCCGCCAGCTCGGCACCTTCGCCACCGTGCTGCTGTAGTACGGTCCGGCGCGGCGACCGTGCGTGCGCGCCTGTGGCCACAGGTTGCTGGAGGCCACGGTGCCTTGAGGACGCATGCGCCCTGCGGCCACAGTGCACGGTCGACTGTGGACGGTCCCAGGCTCCGTCGCCACCCGTCGCCGGTTGCGGTGCGTCACGGTGCGGCGGGCGTGCCCCGGGCCGCGGGCGTCACCCCGCGGCCCCGATGCGGTGCGCGAACTCGACGAGGCGGTTGGCGAAGGCCCACTCGTTGTCGTACCAGCCGAACACCTTGGCCTGGTTGCCGATGACCTCGGTCAGGGGCGCATCGAAGATCGACGAATGCGGGTTGCCAACGATGTCCGCCGAGACCAGGGGCGCCTCGGAGTACTGCAGGTAGCGCCGCAGGCGCGGGGAGGCGGCGGCCTCGCGGAACGCGGCGTTGATCTCCTCGACGCTGGCCCGTCGCCGCAGCACCACGGTCAGGTCGGTGATCGAGCCCACCGGAACCGGCACGCGCAGCGCCGCCCCGGTGAGACGCCCGTCGAGCTCGGGGATGACCTTGCCGATCGCCTTGGCCGCGCCCGACGACGTCGGGATGGTCGAGACGGCGGCCGCCCGGGCGCGGCGCAGGTCCGAGTGCGGGGCGTCGTGCAGCCGCTGGTCGCTGGTGTACGCGTGCACCGTCGTCATCAGACCTGACTCGATGCCGAACTCGTCGTTGAGCACCTTCGCCAGGGGCGCGAGCGAGTTGGTGGTGCACGAGCCGTTGGAGAAGACGTCATGACTGTTCGGATCGAGCGTGTCGTCGTTGACCCCGAGGACGAACGTCGGCACGTCGCCCTTGGCCGGGGCCGAGATGATGACCTTCCGGGCGCCTCCCTTGAGGTGGTCCGCCGCCTTGGCCCCGTCGGTGAAGCGGCCGGTCGACTCGATGACGACGTCCACGCCGACGTCACCCCAGGGAATGGCGGACGGGTCGGGTTGCGCGAAGGCCGTGATGGACCGGCCCTGGACCGTGATGGTGTCGCCGTCGACGCCGACGCCATCGAGGTGGCCGGAGGTGGAGTCCCACTCGAGCAGCGTGGCGAGCGTGCGGGCGTCGGTGAGGTCGTTGACCGCGACCACCTGGACGTCGGCATCGTTCGTCAGGGCGGCGCGCAGGACGCTGCGTCCGATGCGCCCGAACCCGTTGATGCCGATGCGTACCGTCATGACGTTCCTTTCCCCCTGTTGGTCGTGTTGCGGCCCCTGGTGTCGCCACCGCGGCCCCGGTTGGTCGGGTTGCCGCTGCTGTCGTTGGTACGGCGGGGGCCCTTGTCGTTCGTCCTGCCCGGCACGGCCGGTCTGTCCGACGTGGCCTGTCCGTCTGCCGTGGCCTGTCTGTCCGGCGTGGACGGTGCGGCCGCCCGGAGCAGGTCGAGGGCACCGGCGAGTGCGTCGTTGAACGGGCCGGGGTCCTGTTGCGCGATCGCGAGCACATAGCCGCCCTGCAGGACGGCCATGAGCGTGTGGGCCAGTCGCTCTGGATCGAGGTCGGCGCGCAGCTCTCCGGCCGCGATCGCCTCGCGCAGCACCGCCGTCCAGGTGTCGTGAACCTGGGCGAACGCCCGCGCCACCGGGGCGAGCAGGGCCGGGTCCTCGCGCACCTGGGGGTCCTGGGTCATCCGGCCGATCTTGCAGCCCTTCAGGGCGTCGCGCGGGCGCGTCAGGTGAGCCTCGATGCGGGCCATGGGGTCGCCCGGACCGTCGAGATCGGTCCGGGTGGACAGCACGTCAGCGACGTTGCGCTCCAGAGCGGCGATCGCCAGGTCTCGCTTGCTGGGGAAGTGGTGGTACATGCTGCCCTGGCCCACGCCGGACCGTTCGCGCACGTCGCGCGGGCTGGTGGCGGCGTACCCCCGTTCCCACATGAGCTCGCTCATCGTCTCGATGAGCCGTTCCCGCGAGTCCACACCCTCATTCTGTACCTACTGGTATGTACACAGCAAACCCCGGGCCCCGACCGGCTCACCGCTGCGCAGAGGGATCGACGGATCGGACTCCGGTCCGGCCGCGGCGCACCCTGGCCCGACCACGCCGGGCCGCGGAAAGCAGTGGTTCGGCCGCGGGCGGGTCCGGGATGATGCGCCCATGGCCACCCGCTCCGACCCGGGCCGGGGTGTCGGGGACGCGGCCGGCCGCCGTGAGCGGGCCCGACAGGCGCTCGACGGCTACGACCGCGGACTCGGCGCCACGACGCGGGCGGCCGCCCGGGCGCTGGCGATGGTCGACGACGCCGCGGCGGTGGTGCTCGTCGAGGGCATCAGCGACCAGATCGCCGTGCAGACGGCGGCGGCCGGCCGCGGCCGGGACCTGTCGGCGGAGCGGGTCGTGATCGTGCCGATCGGCGGGGCGCATGCGATCGGCCGCGTCCTGACCAGGTTGGGCCCCCTGGGGCCGGGGGTGCGGCTGGCCGGACTGTGCGATCGCCGGGAGGAGGAGGTCGTCCGGCGTGCGCTGACCGCGGCCGGTATCGGGTCACCCCGGACGCGCGCCGAGCTGGCGCGGCTCGGGTTCCATGTCTGCGTCGACGACCTGGAGGACGAGCTCATTCGCGCCGTCGGCATCGCGGGCATCGAGGAGCTTTTCGCCGCGCAGGGCGACCTGCGCGCGTTCCGGTCGTTCCAGAGCCAGCCCGCGTGGCGGGGCCGGGATACAGAGGCGCAGATATACCGGTTTGTCCGCAGCAGCTCGGTGCGCAACCTGCGCTACGCCCGGCTGCTCATCATGGCGGCCCTCGCCCGGGGTACGCTGCCGCCGCCGATCGAGGCGTTGCTCGCCACCCTGTGACGGTCGCGTCCGGCCCGGGAACTGAGCGGAGCCGGCGCCCGTCTGAGCAGCCGAGCGGCGGACGGACAGGATCGGCTGCCCTGGGTAGGCTGACCGGTCTGATTCGTGGGGAGGTCGCATGGAGCCGGCAGGGCAGGCATCGTCGGGCGGTGCGGCGACGATGGAGGTCACGTCCACCCCGACCGGGCCCGGGGTCGACGTGAGCGATGTCTGGCGCTTTTTCGGTAGTTTTCCGGCATTGGGCGGCATGTCGTTCACGGCGCCGTACGGGCAGGTCACCGCGCTGGTCGGGCCGAACGGCGCCGGCAAGACCACGCTGCTGCTGATCCTCGCCTCCCTGCTGAAGCCGCACCGCGGGCGGGTCCTGGTCGCCGGCTGCGACCCGACGGTGGACCCGCAGGGAGTGCGCGCCGCCACCGGGTGGATGCCCGACGCCTTCGGCGTCTACGACCAGCTGACCGTCCGGGAGTATCTGCGGTTCTTCGGACAGGCCTACAAACTGGACCGAGCCTCCGTCGCGGCCCGGGTGCCCGAGCTGCTCGAGCTCGTGCACCTGGCCGAGTACGCCGACCAGCCGGTGCATGTGCTCTCCCGGGGCCAGAAGCAGCGCCTGGCGCTGACCCGCGCGCTGGTGCACCGGCCCCGCGTGCTGCTGCTCGATGAGCCCGCCTCCGGGCTGGACCCGCGGTCCCGCGTCGAGCTGCGCGACATTCTGCGCGGCCTGGCCGCCCAGGGCGCGGCCGTGCTCGTCTCCAGTCACATCCTCACCGAGCTGGAGGAGATCGCCGACCGCGTGGTCCTCGTCGCCGGCGGTCGAACCGTCGGCGAGTATGCGATGGCGGACCTGCGCGCCCAGGCGCGGCGACCCTACCGCATCCGGGCGCTCGACCCGGAGGCCCTGGGCCGGGCGTTGCGCGACAAGGGCATCACACACTCCACTGTGAACGGAAGCGTCGAGCTCGCGGAGCTGACCGAGGAGCAGGCCGCGCGGACGCTGGCCGACCTGGTCGCGGCCGGGGTCGGGGTGGTGGCGTTCGAGCCGCTCGGCAGCGACCTGGAGTCGGTGTATCTGGCCATGACCGAGGAGCGTCGATAGATGAATCCCGCGCACGTGTGGCTCGTGGTGGCCCAGGAGTTCCGCATCCGGCTGCGCACCGGGCGCTGGCGCTGGCTCCTCGGCGCCTGGCTGGCCCTGCTCGCCCTGTTCACCCTCCTGCTCGACCTCGGCCTGAACACCGGATACGGCTACGTCCCGGACGACTCCCTGCGGGGCGTGCCGCTCTTCGGATTCCTCATGTTCTTCGTGCTGGGCTCGATGCTGGTCATCAGCCCGGCGCTCACCGCGCAGACCATCAACGGCGACCGGGAGCGCGGCACGCTCGCCACCCTGCAGGTGACCCGGCTGCGGCCAGCCGAGATCGCCCTGGGCAAGCTGCTCGCGGGCTGGAGCGTCGGGCTGGTCGCGCTGGCGCTGTCCATCCCGTTCGCGGGTTACGCCATGACGCAGGGCGGCATCACCATCACCCGGGTCGCCGCGGTCTACGGCGTGGTGGCCCTGCTCATCGGGACCGTCTGCGCGGTCTCCCAGGCCCTCTCGGGCCTGCTGGCGCGCAGCATCACCTCGGCTCTGCTGTCCTATGTGGTCACCATGACGCTGGCGGTCGGGACGCTGGTCGCGTTCGGGCTCGCGCTACCGCTCACCGAGGAGCGCATCGTGGTCAACAGCACGGACGGCTACCGGTACACGACGTACCAGACCCACCCGGAGCGGGTCTGGTGGCTGCTGGCGCCGAACCCGTTCGTCATCGTCGCCGACGCCGCGCCGCGGGTACCGCCCCGGGTCACCCGCCACGGCGACGTCATCCACATCGAGAACTACGACCCACTGAGCTCGATCGGCAACGAGGTGCGCCAGCTCCGGTCACCGCAGGGCTGGTTCGTCTACGCCCCGAACGCGGATTCGGTGCCGGAACCGGAGGAAAAGCCGGTGTGGCCGTACGGTCTGGGCTTCTCGGTGCTGCTCGCGGCCGGGTCGGTCCTGGTCACGATCCGCCGGTTGCGCACCCCGACCGACCGCCTGCCCCGCGGCATACGCGTGGCCTGACCGCGTCGGTCGCTCGGGTGGTTGCGGTCGATCCGGGTCGCCTGGTTCGGCTCGGGTCGCGTGGTTCGCCCGCGGCGCTGGCGGGCGCAGTCACTGCCCGAGCGACGGCACCGGCATGGGATACGGCGGCGTGTCCGGCTCGGGCCGCGGCTGGGCGTACGGTTCGCTGGCGATCTCCGGCTTGTCCGCGGCGACGACCAGGACCGCGGTGCCGTACGCGCAGATCTCCCGCCACGGGGGCGTGACGTCGCGGTTGTCGAACCGCATGGCGAGGATCGCGTTCGCCCCGCGACGCTCGGCGGCCGCGATCATGTTCGCCACCGCCTCCTGGCGGATCTGAGCCAGCAGCCGCAGCAGCTGTGGGTTGAGCTTGCCGCCCAACGACTTGATGCCCTCGAGGTAGGGGTTGAACGTCCGGGCGGTGACGCCCACGACCTGACCGAGCACGGCGTGCACGCGGTACCCGGGGATGCTCTCGGTTGTGACGACCAGCACCGTCGCCTCCCAGCCCAGCGCTCTGCCCCTTGCCGCGCTTCCTCGTTCCTCACGTCGGCGTTAGGCCACGTTGGCTTCGTTTCGCCGGCATGACGGTATCCCCGCGCTCGCGGTCGCGATGCCGCAACGGTCGTGGCTCTCCCGATCGGGTGAGCCGGCCGCCGTACGGGCGGGTTGACTGAGCCTGCCGCCGTACGGGCGGATTCGGCTGAGTCCAGCGCTCCTGCGGGCGCTTGGCTTGGGCTGGCCGCGCCCGATTGACCGAGCCGGCCGCCGTCCGGGCGGCTTTGGCGGTTGACTATTTCCTAGGAGTGCCGCGACCGGGTTCCCAGGAGTGCCGCGACCGGCTCAGCTGGTCACCGACCATGCGTCGCCTGGTCCCGCGGCACCCGCCGAACGGGTTGCCGGATCGGCAAGCCGCATAGGGCCGGATCGGCAAGCCGCATAGGGCCGGATCGGCAAGCCGCATAGGGAACGCCACTTGGCCACCGAAGCTTGGACCATCTTCCTATCGGTTGCCGTTCGACGCGGGTGGTCGGCGCGGCCGTGACCACCAGCGGCGATCGGCCGGCGATGACCCGTGGTCGGCGGCCCACTGACCGCCTCTCCCGTCGCAGCGTCGGTGGCGGAATCCCTGGTCACCGCCGTTCGACCGTGTCGCGTCGGGGCGTCGTTTGCCCGGGTGGCGAGTGCCCCGTCCGCCACCCTCCGGGTGGTCGGCCCGCCTCGGCATCGCCCGATCTGCCCGGACACGTTCCGACGTGGCGCCTCGCGCCTTGCCGCTCGCCCCAGCGCTGACATCCACAGTGGACTAATAATCACCCCGGGTTACAGCTTTGCTGGCGCGGCACGTGTTGTGCTGCGTGTTGTTGTCGTACATCTGTTTTAGAATCGTGGGCGTGGATGCGACGCGGGGGGACAGTGGCTCGGCCTGGCTGGCCGGGTTGACGTCGTTGGCGCCGGGGCCGGGGTTGGCGGCGGTGTTGGCGTCGGTGGACCGGTCGGTGGTGGGGGCGGATGCGATGTTGGATGTGGTCGCGG
>Ga0310834_101182_pt1 | contig 17312 bp, 17 predicted proteins | sample SM_ome_2_FD_201314 | JGI IMG/M metagenome (GOLD analysis project Ga0310834, IMG submission 201314) | Sorghum-adapted microbial communities enriched on stacked mutant (SM) sorghum from Joint BioEnergy Institute, Emeryville, California... ... | reverse complement strand
ACGACCTCGCCATGGCAGAATGACTTCATGACCATCATCATGAGCACTCTGGCCCAGCGCGGGCACGAAGAGGCCAGGACCATGCTCGACTGGATGACGAACTTCGTCGCGGGGCGCTTCCTCAACGCCGAGAACGGGTTCGATCCGTTGCAGGGCGCCGCCTACAAGCTCAAGGTGTACGATCCGGTCACGAAAGAGAAATATTCGACCTGGGAGGAGGTGTTCCAGCATACATTCCCCGACGGTGCCAAGTTCTCGCACCTGCATCTCGACTATGCCTTCAGTTACGGGGCGATCGCCAAGGGCGCGCTGGCCAGCCTGATCAGCGCCACCGGCTCGCCCGAGGCGATCGAGGCCTATGGTTATGTCGTCGGCCAGACCACCAATTTTTGGGACAAGTACGACGAGGACCCGACCTGGAACATCGCACCGAAGCTGGCCGACGGCAGCCTCCTCACTCATGCTGACATTCATCTTGGCTCGGGCACACTCAACGGCACGGATCGCAACGAGCTGCTGCACGGGGGCGACGGCGCCGACAGGCTCAATGGCAGCGGCGGCATCGACCTGCTCTACGGCGGAGCGGGCGACGACGTCATCGACGGCGGCGCCGGGAACGACTACCTGTTCGGCAACGCCGGAAACGACCGGCTGCGCGGCGGATCCGGCGACGATGTGCTGAAAGGCAATACCGGGGCAGACGTGTTTGTCTACGATTCAGCCAATGTGGGCCGCGACATCATCCTCGATTTCGAGATCGGCACGGATCGGCTCGAGGTGTCCGCGCAGAAGACGGGCGTTTCCAGCGCCGCCGATCTTCTCTCCACCGCCACCACCGACGTCGACGGCAACGCCGTGCTGCAATTTGGATCCGAGGGTTCGGTGACCCTTATCGGCATCAACCCGGAAGAGCTCACGACTTCCGCGATTCACATGGTCTGACAGGAGCGGGGTCCGCGTATCGGGCGGATAAGGTTGGGCGCCGGCACAGCGTTGCCGGCGTCTTAACCCCATAATCGCGGAGAACCGGACGCCGCCAGGGTGACGGGGTCGAGGCTGTCTGGCTTGCCGCGATGGCTCTCCCCGTTAACCCATGCCCCGAGATTATATGCTAAGACCTTCCCGGACCAGTTGTGGGGGGTGCTGTAACAATGATGCGGTATTGCTGCCGGTGCCACACCAACATGACATATAACCCTGAGGTTATCTGCGACAGCTGCCTCGGGCGAGAGCCAAGCTCCAAGCTCGTGCCGACAGAGCCCAACCTTACGGCCGAGGCTCTTGCCATTGCAAAATGGATTGTACTGGTCCTGTTTGTTTGCGCGCCGATGCTGATCGCCGCCTTTATGGTGGCGCCCATCCTCAAGGCTCTCGATCGTCTCCGGGGTGACCCTCGCCAATACGCCGGAAAGGAACAAAAACAGGTCTGACTGCGCGGATTCGGCTATGGCGCCGCGCTGTGGCGGTCAACCGATTGGTGGCGCGGCGGGCGCGCTCCGCCCGTCGTGGCGGTCCGGAGCTCAGACGGACGGATTCGATGTCTCCGCAGCAGGCGTTCCTGTGTTTGAACCGCGTGCGCGCAAACGCTCGCGAATCCCGCACATCCCGGCTGAGAGCAGGCAGTACAGGGCCGTAAGCAGGGAAAAGTCCTTCGCGCACCGCAGCAGGGCACCCGGAAGCAAATCGAGCCGTCCCGCCTTCGTGAGCGCGGAGAAAACGCTGTAGTGCGCATCGAGCTGTTGCTGGCGAAAGAGCTTCTCGTATTCCTTCGGCATGCCGTTCCGGACGATCCAGCGATGGACTGATCGCACCGCCCGAACATGCTCGGCGTTGATCTGGTACTCGGTTCGTGATCGCACGAGGCTGACCTCCGTCTGGTAGGCGGTCATATCGAACGTCCGAACGTAGCCGATCGCCTTGGCTGCCATGATCGCGCGCCAGAAGAACTCGTAGTCCTCGAAAACCTTGATGTCGGTTGGAAAGAGGCGCCCGAGACGCATGGCGAGGCTCTTCCGCATCACGACCGTCGAGGTCTTGGTGTAGAATCGCTGCAGGAGATAGAAACGGCAATCGAGGCAGTTGAGATCGAGAATCTCCTTGCCGCTTGCCGTCCTCCCGTCGGGATAGCGGGCCAGCCAGTTCGTGTGAACAAGCTCGATGTCCGGGTCGCGGTCGACCAGGGCGAAGCTGTTTGCGAGCTTCTCGGGCACCCAAACGTCGTCGGAATCGAGGAACGCGATCCATTCGCTTGCGGCAGCCTCGATGCCGCGGTTGCGCGCCGCGCCCGCTCCGGCATTCTCCTGGAACAGCAGGCGAATGGTCGGGTGGCGCTGAGCGAGCGCGGTGATGACCTCTCGGGTTCCGTCGGTCGAACCGTCGTCGACAACAATGATCTCGTCCGGCGGAATCGTCTGGGCGAGGGCCGATTCGACGGTCGCCGTGATCAACTCGCGACGATTGTAGACCGGGATGATGACGCTCACGCTACGGGACATGGTTTCGCCCGCTTCCATTCCTTCATTGTCCAAGGCGATTCGTCGATCGTCCGCTCGTTGATCAGCGGTGCTCGGCGGAGTTCACGGCACGCGGGGCGTTGACCGTCGACGCAATCGCCTCGGGAAATGCACGCCCCTCCGCTCTAAAGCCGGGTTCCGTCGTCGACGCAGTAGGCCGTCTTGCCGGCGTGGAGGCGCGCAGGTAGCGCTGCAATTGCGCGATCCTTTTGAAGTGCCATTCGCAATTCGTCATCCGCGTGAGATGCTGAGCGACGATCCGGGCCAGGCCTATCGGCCGGATGATGTCGGTCGACAGGGGGCCTCGCAAGATCCCGCGCAGAATCCCGTCGGCACGCCGGAAGGCGAATCGCCTCGCTTCAGGCGAGCGCTCCCATTGCGTTGGAATGGCCGGAGCGGGGAGGGGGCAGGGGACGTGGCCAGGGTAGGTCTGCCAGGGGACCGACGTCACGATCGTGGGAAGATGCTCCAGCATCTTCATGTAGAAGGCGTGACCGACGCATTGAACCGGATCTACGGACAGCATGAGCTCTGTCAAACGGAAGTCGGCGAGCGGCGTCACCCAGTCGACGCAATGCAGATCGACATCCTCCATGTCACTCGTGTAAAGCGGCGGCGCGCCGTGCTCCATATGGAAAATCAGCATCGCCTTGCCGGGATCCTCGGGCATCTGGTCGCAGAGCGCGGACCAGATGACGTTCTTCAGGTTGCCGATCATCCGGGTTGAGAAGCGCGGGGCGAGGACGCGCTCGTTGCCCTTCCAGCCCAAATCGCGCCGGCGAATGTACTCGTCCACCGCGGCGTCGAACCGGCGCTCGCGCAGCAGCGGGACCAGCGGATCCTGCATGTGGACGTAGCCCACCGTTACGCTGGCGTCAAAGCCGTGCCAGACGCGGACCGGCCGGCGCCGTCCGGTCTCGGACGCAAGCGCATCGGACAGCAGCATTGACCAGTTCGGGTAGGCGGTACCCTTTGGGACTGGATACTCGGCGTAGCGCAGGCCGGCCGCTTTGGCGAAGATCCGCGCGAAGACTTGATCGGTGGTGTCGGCGGGCGCGAAATTGTAGCCGCGAACCTCGGCGCCGGCCTCCTGCAGGCAGGCGCCAATCAGACGCGAATCGAGGCCTCCGCTGAGGAACAACACCGCGTCACGGTCGCCGCGCAGCCGCAGCCTGACGCTCTCCCGAACGATCTCCGCCGCCTCGCGCGCGACATCGTCGATCGGCCGATGTCGCGTCGCGATGTTCGCCCAGCTCCAGTACCGGTGCCGCCGCTGCTGCCCGTCCTCGAATGTCACCGTTTCGCAGGCGTGAAGGCGATACGCGCCCTTGAAGGGAAGTATGCTGCCGACGAGCGTGTTGAAGGCGGCCGCCGCCGCCAGACCGTCCGGGTCGATCTGGCGCTCGACGAACCCGACGCTCTCGAGAATGCGGAAATGCGAGCAGAAGAAAACGAAGCGGTCGTTCGAATGGACATAGATGGTCCGCGCGCCAACCTTGTCGGTGGCCAGCGCGAGCCGTTGGCGTGTCGGGTCAAAGCTGATCGCGCAAAACATTTCGCGCGCGAGGCGTAGGACCTCGTCGTGGCCGCTTTGGAGGGCGCGGTGGATGAGCGGCAGGTCGTCCTCCCGCGCGCGGCTTTCGGCCCGGTTCGGAACGTCGAGCAGCGGATCCCCGGAGATAAAGGCAAATCCGCCGTCCTGCTCGTGGAGCACCGGTTCGCCTGGATGCACGCCGAGATCGATATAGGCGAAATGAAATCCGGGGTGCGCGATCTGCACGGGTTCGTCACCGGCCCGTGACAGATGGGCCGCGAGCTCTTTCGCCATATCCGTCGGCACCGGAGACCGAGGATCATGGAACATCACGCCGGCGAAGATCGTCATTGTCCCCTCTTTGCCCGACTCAGCGAAGAAAATCCGCCGCCCGCCGACGGAACCGGCCATGGCCGGTTCGGGTCGGCGGTCTGAAAATTCGTTGCGGCTCTATGAGGTGACGTTCTGGACCAGGGATTCCGGGGCCGGCCCCGTCCAGGTTTTTTCCTCACCGCAGCCGAGGCATTTCCAGCTGTACATTGCCTGGCCGGACTTCCCGAGAGGCGAGTTCGGGTCGAAGTCCATGCGCTCGTCGGTTTCCAGATGAGGGCACATGTCCTTCGGCATCGGATCGGGCTCGTCCGGATATCGCCAGCCACGCTCCGGAACGCCGCAGCGGCAGAGAATACCCGTCAGGACTTCCACCGGAATGTCTTGCGGCCTCGAGGGCGTGAGGGCAATTCCTCTCTGCCTGAGCGCCTCGATGATCATTTCGGCCAGCAATCTGGAGCGCGCACCCCGTGCGGCTGGTGTATCCCGATAGAACAGAGGCGAGATCATTCTGGTGACGCCAAATAAACTATTTGGCGCATTCTGGATGACATCTTTCATTAACCTTTTCCCCAAGCTCCGCGTATGGTCCAGAATACCACCTGGAGACATTCGCCACAACTATGACACAGGCTTAAGGCGAAACGGAGCCGCAGGCGTTGGCCGCGCGTTGCGGCATGGCGGCAAACCTAGGAATCGGCGCGGGCAGGACGTTTGGCGGCTTCCTTGCGAAGACGGCCGCGGACCCTTCTGAGGGCAATCGCCGGGATCTGCAGGGCGGCCGACGGATCCTTCCGGAGAAATTTGATCGTGACGGCGAGGACCTCGCTTTTGCGGCTCGACAGGAGGCCGCTGATCATGTTGTCGATGAACTGACGCTGATGGAGCCGCTCCTGCGCTCGGAATGCGCGCTCTTGGGAGACAGAGGCGGATAGGCGTTTGCGGGCGTCTATTGTGTAGGTCTGGTTGTAATAGATTTGCAGCAGCCGTTCGGGCGAGCCCCACTCGGGGCTGAGGGAAATGTTGACGCCGTAACCCAGCCGAACCGTGGGCGTTGTGCCGAAGGCAATCTTTTTCGTACGTCCGGCGACCTCGAGCCAGAAGTAATGATCTTCGCCTGCTGTGCGCAGATCCGTGCGAAAGGTCAAAGGAATGGTGCTCGTGCGATAAACGACTGCCGGCGTGAGGATTGGGCATCCGGTGAGGATGCGCTCAAGGAGATCTCCGCCATATGCGAAGATCCCCGCTTCGGTGTCGATGGGCCGGCACGTCTCGGAAGGGAACGCCCTAAGCACGAAGATTGTCGTTGCACCGTCGCGGAGAATGGCGTTGCTAAAGTAGAAGTCGAACCCGGCTTCGAGGGCGCGCATTGCCATCGCCAGATGGGTCGGTTCCCAAACGTCGTCGGAATCCAAGAAGGCGATGTAGTGCGAATCCCGACGTGCGTATTTGATGCCGTGGTTGCGGGCGGCGGCCGGGCCCGCGTTCTTCTGGCGCAGGACGACCAGATGCCGCGGGTGGCGCTCCAGGAGATCCCTCAGCTCGTCTTCGGCATTGATCGGGGATCCATCGTCTATGACGATCACCCTCGGCGTGGGCACGCCTTGCTGTGCCAGAGCGCTGGTCACGGCCCTGGCCAGTATGCCGCGCTCGCGCTGGAAGTACGGAACGACGACGGAACACTCAAACGTCTCGCGGAGCGGAGCCGAGTCGTGCGCCGGGTCGCGCCCGTCGAAGCGGGTGGAGGCCGTCGTCATCCGACTGGCTCAGAGCTCGTTGAGGGAGTTCTTGCGCGCTTTGCTCGGTCAAGCATGCCAGCCAATTCGACCGCGTAGCCGAGATGGAAACAGAAACGCCAATCGGCCAGAAAGGCATCGATCCGATTTCGGCGGATGCGCGCCCATAAGCCCTGCGATGCGGCCACCAGCAACACGCGGATCATGTATCGAGGGATCCCAAAAACGAGAGGGGCGCCGTCGGGGATGGGTTTGCCGAACGCTTGACCTCGACCAAACCGGAATGCGCGCCCCAGGATCCAGCGCCTCTCGAGCTGGTTTGGCCGGATAATGTGTCGGACCCGCGCGCCGGGCACGTGCCAGCATTTCGCGCCTGCGCTGTGGAGGCGGGACGTTAAGGAATCCTCCGATCCCATGCGATAGGTCGTGGTCCCGTCTGGGCCGACGCTCTCGTCAAAGCGATGGCCCAGGGTAAACCAGCGCGCCCGCACCAGCATGTTTGGCCCCCAGACGCGCCACGGTGGGCATTCGCCTTCCGGCCAATCCGGATCGGTCAGCGCATAGACCGGTCCCATTGGAACGGCCGCCTTGATCCACGATTCCGGCTCGTGCGGCCAGAGCGGCAGGATTGCGCCGCCGAACACGTCGTAGTCCGGCGCCTCCTTCGCGGCTTTGACAAGCTGCAAAAGCCAGTCCGGCTCCGGCACGACGTCGTCGTCGGTGAAGACGACGTACTCGCCTTCGATGCGGTCGAGACCGAGATTGAGGGCCGCGTTCTTGCCCGGCTTCGGCTGATAGAGATACTCAAGCGGCAGGCGCCCCATATGCGCCTCGATCACCTGCCGCGTGTCGTCCGTGCTCGCGTTGTCAACAACCACCAGCTTCCAGCCGCCCGGGGGAGGTATAAGGTCTTCGAAGGCTGACAGCGTCCTTGGCAACCAGCGCCCGCCGTTGCGGCTGGCTAACAGGACCGTGACCATGTCCGACCTTCCGGCGCTCATTCTGCCGCGTCGGCAACCGCTGGCGGATTCGTCCTAGAGATGACGACGCATCCTTTTTCGGCGGGGACCTCGGTGAACACGAAGTCTGGGAACTGCGCGCGCCACATCTCGATGGCCTTTTGCTCGTCGGGTCGCGCAGCATCGTCGACGACCATTGCGCCTTTGGAAGACAGACGCGGCAGCAGCACGGGGCCGGCGGGGAAGCGGATCATGGACCCCATCGGCATGGGCGGGCCATCGACAAAGATCAGATCGAATTCCCCATCGGGGATGCGGGATTCTCCGTACCAGAGCGCGTCGTCGCGCGTCGTGAGGGGCGCGTGAATGAGGGAGACGAAATCGGCAAGCCCGGCCCGATCGATTATGTCCTGTGTCCTCCGCAGATGGGCTGCGTCATGCTCCAGGCTGTAGAGGTGCCCTTGCCCGACACGCGCCAGCACTTGAGCGATGACGAGTGTCGAGACACCGGAGCCGAGCTCCAGCACCCGCCGTGGACGCGTTTGTTCGATGCGGTCGACCAGAACGTTGAGCACGTCCGGCGAGGCCGCCCAGCCGCGTGTCGGGGGCAAGGTCTCGCCGCCGAGGCGGGCGCTGAGCTGCAGGTGCTCGACCAATCCGCGATGCAGCGCGACGAGGTCGCGGTCCACGAGCATGTTAACCTGCTCGCGGACCGATGAGACGTCCGTGAAAATCCAGCGGATCTTCCGCAATAAGTAAAGGCACCACAGCAGTATAATGATGCTGAGGCCGATATTAACCACTAGGAGACCCGTAACACCCACTACAAATCCTCCTGCAATACAGTCCGTGTATAGCGTGCTTCAACGAAAATTGCCACAGCCGAGAGCAGTAAAATCTGTACGAGCAACGGGCGCCCGCTAGGCGCGGGATTCTCTGGAGATTATGGCGCGGAGATCTTTCCCGAATGGGTGTGAGAGAACCGAGATCAGGGTCAGATAAACCAAGCCCATAACAGCGCCCTCGCCCAACAGAATCAGAGGGCTCAGCTCCGTTTCGGCGGGTTCGAGGGCCATCAGCCCGGCAAGCGCCGCGCCAAACGCCAAAGCCACGGCTCCGGACCGCCAGATCGTAAAGAGTATCCGGCCAAATCCGATGTCCGCGTAGCGTCGGAAGGCCGAAAGGTGGACGGATATGACGACGCAGGCCATTGGGACACGCAGCCAAGCAACCGCCTCCAGGCCGTATTGGACACCGATGAGCAAAAGCCCAACCGATACGATTTGCAGGATAATTTCGTTGCGAAGTTGGAGGCCGACGGCGCCCGTTCCCTCGTAAATCGAGGGGGCCTGCGAGACGATCATCTGCAGGCCTCGTGCCAGACAGAGCGCGGGGACCAGCGGTGCGGCTGGCAACCAGGTCTCGCCGAACAGGAGCCAGATGATCGCCTCGGCCTTCAGGGCCAGGAAAATTAAGGCGGCCCAGCCGACAACCAGCGTGTAATCCGTTGCCTTGAGGACGAGCTCCGATAGGCTCTGTTCCGACCGATACCGTGACCCGAGCTCGGCACCGATCACCCAAGTAACGGCGGAGACAAAAAACCGCTCGACGATCGTCGCGATTCCAAGGCCGCGGCCATACAGGCCGACGGCAGCGAACCCCAGGAACCGACCCAGCAATAATTCGGGGGCCTGCATGCCGATCTGCACGATAATCGTGCCGGCGGAAGCCAGTGCTCCGAACCCGCAAACGGCGCGCCATTCCCGAAGCGACGGACGCAGAAAGATATGATCGGGTCGGGAGAGCAGTGTCAGCGCAACAGATGCCCCGCTATTCGCCAGTGTGCCATACGCCAGCGCCATCGGCCCGAACCCGAGCGCCGCCAGCCCGATGGAGGTGGCCACGCCGGCAGCGCCCGCGGCGAGGGCAATGGCGGCGAGACGGCCGTAGCGCAGCTCGCGCCGCATTAACGCGAACGCCGGCTGACCGAAGGGCAGCAGAAGGAAGTTGATCGACAGCAGGGCGAGGATGCCAGCGATCTGAGGCTCCGCATAAAAGCCGGCGACGGAGTCGCGGCCGAAGAAGAGCAGGGCGGCCAGGCTCCAGCTCACCAGCAGGGAGACGCCGAAAACGGTGCGGATCTTGTCGACTGTAAGGTTGGGCTCCTTAACGAGGTAGCGGCCGACGCCGAAATCTCGCAGCGCCTGAAGAACGGTGATAACCGCCATAGCCACCGAGAAAATGCCGATCTCGGATGGCAACAAAAGGCGGGCCAGGACAACGTTGGAGGCGAATTGAAGGGCAAACTGGCCTCCGGTTCGCCCGAAGCTGTAGGAAAGCCCGCGCTTGATACCCATCGGGACTGTCTCGGATGCTACCTCGAAGAAGAAAGGCGTTTCGAGGCACCGTGCCTCCCGGCGCGGCGACGCCGGGCCAGGACTTCCGACGGGAACATAGCCACTACCGGCGGCACCATAAAGCAAATTCGGAATGCTTGCTCAACCAACCGCGTGATACCGGCGAGTCTTGCAATGAACAATTCAAGAATTTCTTGATTGTCTCGGGGGTCCGCCGCTGCCGCTTGTGCCGCGGCAGCGAATCAGGGCTCGGTTACCCGGGCCGGCCGGGCCGGCTGGCCCGGCTACGGGCAACGCCCGCGGTCGAGGGGCGGACGCCTTGGCCCTGGTGTTCCGATCCGCGAATCCACCGCAATGGCTTGGCTATTCTCGGCGTCGAAAGCGTAAACCGGGACGGGCGCGGCGAGCGCCGCGCAAATCCGGCGGGTCATCTATCGAGGGGGCGGGAGAGCCGGCGCTTGGCTCTAGACGTGCCGCGCGATCTTCTCGTTGTTCGCGACCTTGACCAGGGCCTTGGCCAGGAACAGGAACGGAACGGCCTTCTGGCCGCCGAGCGCCTCGCCCATCTTCTTGATGTCCTGGGCGACGGTGTCCGGGGACATCATCGAGGTCATATCCAGAACGGCTTCGAGATCCGTCCTGATCGACGTCTCGAGCTCCTTGATGCGAGCGACGGCGCGATCGGGGACGTCCTCTCCATAGAAATCGTATGTCTCCTCCAGGAGGAGATAGGTGCCGACGGCGTTCCGGACCTTTGCCAGAACCTCGTCGTCCAGTGTCGTCTGAGCCATTGCGGGCCTCCCGTAGTGAATCCCGCCTTATTTGGGTCGTTTTCGGCAAATGTGGAAATTCAAGGACCATTTTCTTTGGTCCGTTGCGGTGTGAACCAAATTCTTCCGAAGCAACAAGAGGCAGGGATGCTCATGTCAAGTACGGATCCGGCTGGTTTGACCTCCGCAGAGAAGCAAATCGACGATTTCGAGAATTTCGACCCAGCGCTTCGGCCTAAGAGGCTGAGCGAATTCGTCGGTCAACCCGAAATGACAAAGAACCTGACGGTCTACATCGAGACCGCCAAGAACCGCGGTACGCCGGTCGACCACGTGCTTCTCTACGGCCCGCCTGGCCTTGGGAAAACGACGTTGGCGCAAATCGTCGCCAACGAGATGAACTTCGAGTTTCGGGCCACCTCTGCGCCGGCGATCGCCAAGCAGTACGACATCGTCAACCTGTTGACCTCGATGGAGTCCGAGACCGTCTTGTTCATCGACGAGATCCACCGTTTGAACAAGGTCGCCGCCGAAACGCTCTACACGGCGATGGAGGACTTCCACATCGATTTGATCGTCGGCGAGGGCCCTTCTACGAAGAGCATCCGCATGGACATCGCGCCCTTCACCCTGATTGGCGCAACGACGCGTCCGGGTATGCTGCCGGGGCCGCTGCGCGCCCGGTTCGGGATCGACTGTCGCCTGGAGTTCTATGACGTCAAGGACCTCGAGAAGATCCTGGCGCGCGACGCGTCGCTCCAGGCGATCCGGGCGGAGAAAGGCGCCCTCGCCGAGATCGCGCGGTGCAGCCGCGGAACCCCCCGTATTGCCAAGCGCCTCCTGCGCCGGGTCCGGGACCATGCGGAATTCGAGGGACTTCCGGCGATTACCGTCGATGCGGCCCGCCGGGGCCTGCTTCGTCTCGGCATCGACGAGCACGGGCTCAATAAGCAGGACCGCAACTATCTGCAGACGATCGCCCGGCATTACGACGGCGGACCGGTCGGCATCAAGACGCTCGCGGCGTCGCTGTCCGAGGACCAGGAGAGTCTCGAGGTCCAGGTGGAGCCGTACCTTATGGGTCTCGGGCTCGTTCAACTGACGCCCAGGGGCCGGGCCCTGACCGAGCGCGGGATGGAGATCGCGCTCGAAGGTCGGCCGAAGAACGGCGGCAATCGCGCATCCACTGCGGCGCGCCGGTCGGCCAAGAAGCATGTCCCGGTTCAGCGCGAGTTTGGATTTGTGGACCCGCGATAGCGGAAATCTCGCTCGATTTTGCACTTTCGGGCCGCAATTGAGCGGCTTCGCCGCTAGTTCAACATCAGTCTTGTTTTACAACAGACTATTTGTTTTAAGTTCCCGCTTTGCCGATACGCAAATTGGAGACGCCTTCATGGATCAGCAACCCGAAAGTCGCGACAAGCTCGTCGAAATGACAAGCAACATCGTGTCGTCCTATGTCGCCAATAACCAACTCGGCGTGGACGCTGTACCGGGACTCGTGGAAAGCGTCTTCAAGATACTGGACAGGCTCGTTTCGCAGAAGACAAATGGAGCCAATGGGAGTGCCGAAGAGCGTCCTCAACCGGCGGTCCCAATCAAGAGATCGGTCCACAGGCACGCCATCACCTGCCTGGAGTGCGGCGGATCGTTCAAGTCCCTGCGCCGGCACCTTTCGGTCCGGCATGGCATGTCGATCCAGGATTACCGGAGCCGATGGGATCTCCCCGGGAACTATCCGTTCGTGGCGCCGGAATACGCCGCGGTCCGCTCGCAGTTTGCCAAGAAGATCGGCCTTGGGCGGGCGAGCAACAAGGGCCGGAAAGCAGCCAAGCAGAAGCGCCCTTCTTGAGGGCGCACCCCTATGTTTGTCCGCATTCTTGATCATGCAAGATTGCGACAGGCGCTACTTGAGTCGCGTTGTTAAGCAAGCCGTACAGCATCGAGCAGGGGCGACGACAAAGCGGTGGCGATCGCCGCCAGAGCTGCGCCGATGATCTCGGCTCCGGCGTTGTCCGGCCGCCATGGGGTCGACAATCGTGAGTCCCGGATGGCTGCCACGGTCATTGCCACTGCCACGCCGGCAAGGCTAGGGCCCGGACCCATCCACAAGAATCCCGAGAGCGCCGTCGCTACGGTGGCAATCCAGTCGAGATCGTGGTTTCTCGGGGTGTTTCTTGCCGTTCGGTGTGCAATGGCGAGCGTCGCGGAGCAGGTCGCCATGAGCAAGGCCTGCCTGGGCGACCCGTCGGCAAGGTCGAGCATGAGGAGCGCGGACCAGGCCAGTCCCTCCATTGCGGCAAGTGCAGCTCCGGTTCCCGGTCGGTGAATCGCGATGCAGAGCGCGATGGCAGAAAGGAATGCGAATATCGGGTGCAGGGGCGCGTTCAGGGCCGTGCGATAGGGCGCGGCGGCAAGAACGACGGTGGCCATGACGGCGAATTCGATTAAGGGGTAGCGCAACGGGATCGCCATGCCGCAGCCCCGGCAGCGGCCGCGGCAGAGAGCATATCCGACAAGAGGCGCCTTTTCTGCCCAGCTCAGTGTCTTTCCACAGGACGGGCAATTCGAGGCCGGGTAGGAGAGGGCGGTCAGGTCGGACATGAGTTCCCTTCTCCCGGCTCCGGGACCGTCATCCGTACGGACGAGGCGCTTGAGCCTCCAAGAGGAAACGGTTGCGAAGCCGCCGGCAAGCGCACCGAGATAGGCGGCGATTGCATAATAGAGCACCGGATGGGAGAGTGCCGCCTGCAGCAGCGGGTCCCGCAGCCCCATGAACGCCGACGCCATCAGGGGCCTTACTTCGGTGAGAGTATCAGACAGTCGATCCCGGACTGCTCCAGCCGGCCGCAGGCCTCGAGCGCGCTGGCTTCGCTCAATCCGACGAATTGCGCCTTAAAGATCTGGCTTTCGCCCGATCCCGACCGCAGTGTCCGTCCGTCGCCTCGCTCGAGCAAATCAGGAGCCTTGGAAAGAGCGCGCTCGAGCATCTTCAGGCTCGAATCGCGGGAGGAGAAGGCGCCAACCTGGATGCCGTAACTCTTGTCCTGGTCGAAATCGCTATGGGTCCAGGCGATTCCGCCATCGGCGTCGCCTTGGGCGATCCAGATCTCTTCCACCGCTTCCCGCATCGTCTGCACGAAGTTCTCGGCTCGGGCCTTGGCGTCGGCGACGGCGACCCATATGCCTTCGCCGGGCTTGCGCGGCGGCGCCGGCGCCCGCGGCGCCGCCCCCGATGTCCGGCTTGCGACTTCGGCGACGGCGTAGCCGTCCTGGAGAAGTCGGAAGCCCTTGTCGAGGAGATCGGCCATATGGCGATCGCGCGACTCCGCGGTCTGCCCGCCCAGCACGACGCCGACGATACGATGACCATCGCGCACGGCCGAGCTGACGAGATTGTATCCCGATGCCCGGATGTATCCCGTCTTGATTCCGTCGACGCCTTCGTAGCGCCCAAGCAGGTTGTTGTGATTCCCGTAAGACCGGCCCTTGTAGCGAAAGCGCTCGCGGCTGAAATAGCCGTAGTACTGTGGGAAATCCCGGATCAGAGCCAGCCCCAGCGTAGCCATGTCCCGGGCCGTCGTGACCTGAAGATTGTCCGGAAGCCCGGAGGCATTGCGGAACCGCGTATGCGACATGCCCAGCTCCTTGGCCTTCTCGGTCATCGCCAGGGAGAACTTGAACTCGGTCTCAGCCATGGATTCGGCCAGAACGGTCGCCGCGTCGTTCGCCGACTTCGTCACGAGCGCCAGGATCGCCTGCTCTACCGTTATCGTGGAGCCTTCCTTCAGCCAGATCTTCGACGGCGCCTGGCCAGCGGCGCGCCTCGAGACCTTGAGCTTCTGGTCGAGCTTAAGGCGCCCTTCCTCGATGGCCTCGAAGGTCATGTAGAGGGTCATCATCTTGGTCAGAGATGCCGGGTAGTTCCGCTGGTCCGCGTTACGGGAATGCAGAACCGTGCCGGTATCCGCGTCGATGACAATCGAAGCGTATCCGGCTGCCGCCGCGCCGCCCGGGATCAGGGCCGCCGCCAGCAGCGCCAGAGCGAAGATAAGCCAGGCATGCATCCGGACACCAGGTTTGGTGCCGGAGATCGCGTGGTGCCCGATGGCGTCGAAGTCCCGGGCCATGACGATTACGGAGTCATCTGCGTGGCGTAGACGATCGCGCCCTCCGGCATCGGGGCCGGCGGTTCGATCGTTGTTCCAAAATTCATCGACCGCAGCTGTCCGTCGACGACGACGGCGACCTTGGCGTTTCCAAGGGAGATATCGAGGAGACGATCGAAGATGCGGCGGGGCGCGACCTGGAGCTCGGTCCCGGACCAGGTCAGAACGACGTCGTCTGTCGTGATCATCGAGTGCCAGTCGCCGACGGACCGGTCCGTTGCCGGCATGCCGAGATGCTCATAGGCGATCGTGCCGGCATAGCCCGGATGGGCATAGGCATAGCGGATTGCCGCCTGCTGGTGCCGGTACATAGACTGGGCGATGGCGTCGGCGCGCGCCTGCGACCTCTGCTCAGACGTGAAGCCGGTCTCCTGGCCGACGAACATCGCTCCAGTCGCAACCGCGAGCATGAAAACAAGAGCGTAGACCCACATCGGGCGAATTACCTTAGAAAAGACACAATTACTAATATAGGGTGCCGTTTTTCGGCGGGCAAACTTCGCCTACCGAAGTAATGTTAGGAAGATAGTAAATACTGAACGGGCCGTCCGGCGCGATTCAGCGGGATCAGCTGCGCTTCAGGAAATGGTTGGTGTGCGCCTGGATCTCGGAGGCAAGTTGCTCGAAACGTCCGCTTCGGATCTTGCTGCGCACCGCGACGAAGTCGTTGAAATGGCCGGGCATCAGCACTTCGATCTTCGGCTTCCTGGGACTTCCCTCGAGTCTCTGGTTCATGGCCAGCAGGAGGCCCTCGGCCAGGATGTGCCGCATGTACTCGCGGTCGGATCCATCCACGAGCATCATCAGCGAGCCGATCGTCTCCAGCACGCTGCCGGCGTGAATGGTGGTGATGACGAGGTGCCCGTTGACCGAGGCGCGGATCATGTGCTTCGCGGCCTCGACGGTGCGGACCTCGCCGATCATGATGATCCGCGGCTGGTAGCGCAGCGAGCGGACGAGGGCGTCGCCGAAGTTGCCGTTATGGACCTCTGTCTGGAAGCACCAGCCATGCTCGCCGACCGCGCCGTCGAGAGGCAGCTCGGGTGGGTCCTCGACGGTCACCGCGATGTCGCCGTGGCGCTCGAGGAAGGAGCGGACCATGGCCGAAGCCGTCGTCGTCTTTCCCTGTCCGGTGGCGCCGGACAGAATGATCAACCCTTCCTTCTGGCCAAGACCAAGGATCGCCTCGACGAGCTTATGGGGAAAGGAGAGGTCGTGAAGCGCAGGAACCTTATCGGGGGAGCGCCGCGCCGCATACCAGACGCCGTTGACGCTGTCGATCCGCGAAACGCGGAAGAAGATGTTGTCGTAGACGATCGAGAATTCGCGGCGGTTGCTGGAGCTCGCGCCAACGAGCGAAGCGAAGCGACGAAGGTCTTCGCGAAGGCCTTCCGGAGGCGCGGCGAGCGCGCCGCTGCCTCCGAGGCCGCGAAGCTTGCAGGCTCCCTGGACGCTTATGTAAAGATCCGTGAAGTCTAGGTCCCTGAGCTTCAGAGACCCCGACTCGGAACTGTCGATCTCCGGGATGTCCCCCGCGGGAATCTGCCACGGTGCGTCTTCCTGCGCGTCTTCCAACGGGGGCCTCCGCGGCGCTTTTGGCGTTACTGAAGGGTCCAGGTGATGTCGTTGTCGTCCTCGTCGCAGGCCGCGGCCGCATCGGCCGGAGAGGCCGGAAGCGAGACGCTGGACGCGCCTACCTTGATCGAACGAATCGAGTTCCCGCTTCCCGTGCTCGAAACAAGACGGATGCAAGCATCGCCCGGGACCCCCTCGAAGGTCAGGTCGAAGCTGGTCGAATCGGTGCTGTTGGTCTCGACGGTTACGTCTCCGCCCCACCCGTTGATGACCCGGGTACCGGAAACCATGCTGTCCGGGAAAATGCCGGCGGCGATGGCGTTTTCTGTGGTCAGGCCGTCGAAATCGGCCCGCGTGCCGTAGAGCGAGCTCACGGCCGAGGAGATCGACTGGACCTGCCGGATGGCGTCGTTGGCGCTGGCGCCGCCGCGCGCGTTGACGAAGAACATGACCGCGCTGATGATGACGGCGGCAGCGATCATCAGCGAGAGCACGACCTCGAGAAGGGTGATGCCGGCCTCGCGGCTGCGGTCCGCACGGTCGGAGGTGAGCGCATTCCGCGCCAGGGCAAGCTCAAGCATTATTTGCTCCGCAAAATAAATATGGAACGATACACTAGTAATAGTTCCAAGTAGTCGATCGACAAGCATTTGAGTCGGGGCTGGTCGCTACATGAGCCGGACTGTTCGAGCCCAGAATCCGGCGGGCGTTTGCGGGTATGGCGCGCTTCGTACTCAAGGAGTCCGTTGCGACGAGCATGGTCCCGGGGCTGTCGCAGAGAAGAGGCTCGGAGAGGTCCGATGGAACGCCAAGCCCAGGATGCCGGCCGTGCGACGGCATCCTTTCCGAGAGAATGGGTGCCCGCGGAGCTCCTCAGCCTGCGGACACGGCGCTTCGAGGAGTCATCGACATGGAGGGCGTCTTGCTCAAGGCAGACAGCTCTGCCTCCAATGAGCCTTCCCGATTACCGCGGTTCGTCGGTCGGGCAGACACACCTACGGTGAAGGGTGTCATTACCTTCTTCAAAGAAGCTCTGAGAGTGAGGAAGGCCTCGGGGCCATTGCGTTCGTGCTTACTGGCATGGTCGCAGGCCGCATGGGTCCGGCGAAGACCGACTGCCCCATCTTCCTTGGTGACGGTTCGATCCGGGCAGGGCCTTCGCGCTCAGCGCCGTAATAGCCGCCGCATGCGCGCCTTCAGCCCGAAGCGATCCAGGAGTCGGCCGCATCGTACGGAAAACTCATCGCACCCACGATGCAGCCGGACGAAGCACCGGTTGGAAAGAGTTGCCCGTAGGACGACCACGTCGGCACGGCGGCTGCTGTCGGTGGCAAAGAAGCGCTTGTGATCGCCCTCTCCCTCGGTGAAG
>Ga0310834_101180_pt1 | contig 17329 bp, 16 predicted proteins | sample SM_ome_2_FD_201314 | JGI IMG/M metagenome (GOLD analysis project Ga0310834, IMG submission 201314) | Sorghum-adapted microbial communities enriched on stacked mutant (SM) sorghum from Joint BioEnergy Institute, Emeryville, California... ... | reverse complement strand
TTATAAAAAAACAAACACCATCGATATTCAAACATTTATTTTACTATTTCATGAACTTCTGAAAATATTCAAGCTCCAAATATATATGTTACTCAACTTTCGCAGCTTAATTGTCCAAACAAACCCTTGATATAATTGGGCAAACTCGAAATCCATTGCTGGAGTTGACGAAAAACGGCAAACTGATCCCGTTTGGACTTGGCTTCCGCGAACTCCATGAAAAATGCAATCAGATGTTGCAAAGCCGTTTTGAGATCCAGATCCCGAACTTCGTCGGAAAACAGGAAGAACAGACCGCCCAACGACCGCGCGTCGTTTTCATGACGACGTTCCCATTCCATCACGAGATAACGCGTCAACACGATGGTGGTGTGGCTGATGAGCATGTCAAACGAACGGCCTTGGAACTCCGTCCCCAGCTTCAAATACGATTTGGCAAATTTGAAGAAGGTCTCGATGCTCCAACGCATGCCGTAGATGCGAACGATCTCGGCATCTTCCAACGCCAGGTCGGTGCTGAGCAGAACCAGCCAATCCCGCCGCCGATTGCGGTTTTGGACAAAGACCAGTTTGACCGGCAGATCGCAGGCGGTTTGAACGATGGCCGAGCCCAGAATCTCCGTGTTTTTCGGCTTTGGCAAAAAGGCATAAAGTTTCTTTAGCGTCAGGCTTTTTCCGTTGAACCGGTATCGCTGCTTCATTGCCTTGACCATCCCAATGACATGCAGACCTCTGGCCATCAGTTCACGCAACAGAGGCGCTTGGGTAAACCAGCTGTCCATCAGGACAACATCCGCGCTGAATCCAGTCGCGATCGCCCGGTCGAGCAGAGCCACAACTGCATCCGGCTTACGCGAAAACGCCTCGATGCGGCGTTTGTAACCTGGCGTACGCTTGGACAAACGCTCCTTCATCTCGCAAAAGCGATTCGCCAGCTTGGCCGAGCTGAGCATGACAAAATCAATGGGCGCGAAGCTAAAGCCATCCGACCATCCGAGCGTGAGCATGTTGTAGCCGCGCGTATATCGCCCCGTCGTATGATCGAACACGCGGGCGAGTAACTCGGCTTTTTTGCTGCGGTCCCGCCGAAGAACCGAATCGTCGATGATGAATGCCCGGATGCGGGACTGGGAGGTCAGGGAATCAAAATGCTGAACGATCTTCAGACTCAAGGCATGCAAAAATCGTCGCCATGCAAAGCGCGGGTGGTTTAAAAACCGATAGACCACATCTTTGCCAGGCAAAGACTGGCGGCGATCGCTGTTGAGAAGACGAAACCAATTGCGCCCTTCAAACACGAGCGTAAAGATCAGCCGAAAGATGGCAAGACTAGACAATCCGAACGACTTGGAAATGCCGGCTTTCCGCAGCAGATGACCAATTTGCAGAGCGGAGAATACGGCCGAAATTCGTTCTTGGCCCTTTTCAGACAGAGAGTTGTGTTGTAACATAGGGTTACGCACCTTTCTGTTTGGGATGGTAAGCTCTAGCCACTTCCATTTTACCAAACGAGAAAGGTGTTTTTGTGTCAAGAACGAAATTTTTCGGGAGGAAATCCTAGACCCATCAAGGCTTAGCACAGATTTTCAAGGTGCGAAAGTTGAGTTAATTAAGCTTATCACAATCCCGATAAGTCCAAAGATACAAACCACAAAATAACAATCGCTGTTTTGCCAGTCCTCCGATACACTCTAACAAATTTATTTCAATTGACATAAAACCCTCAAGATTTTTCTGTATAACTCAGTAACAGCTTCATCACTGAGGTAAGTTTCAATTAACTCTTTTTCGCCATTTATGGCTTCCCCTCTTGCTTTTATAACATCCTGTGCAATTTCAGCAGCAAGGTCGTAAACTGTTTTGTACATGAGCATTCACCTCCCGAATTCATCATATGAATCCAGAAAGGACTTTTCTCTCTTGGTGTTGAATTTTTTCAACACTGGATGATCTCCCGCGCATTCGCAATATTTGTCAACCGCAACATTTGAATTTATCATATAGGGCTTGTACCCGAGTTCGACAGTTGCTAGGTAAATGAAATGCCCGTCGTCCCTTGTGCAGTCTGGGGTTTCGGGCATTGGTGTGTAAAACAGCGTGTATCTATGACTTGGGTTGGATTTCGAGGAACCTCGGAGGCGACTCAATCCCAAGCATATCAAAGGTTTTCCGTTGTTTGGCTGTCAATTCGGTGCTCTGGTAGACGTCCCCGTTTTTCGAAGAAAAATGTCCGAGATGGATGCGATCCAGTTCCTTGCGCAATGCCGTCCAGGTCTCGCCGGTTTCCACTTCGACGATGCGCACTAGCAGCAGGGCCAGCCAACTCAGCAGGATATGCGCGCGAATGCGTTCTTCCAAACGATGAAACATGGGGCGAAGTTCCAGTGTCGTCTTCAGCGTACGGAACGCATCCTCCACATCGACGAGTTGCTTGTAGCCAAGCGCTACATCCTCAGCGGTTAGCGTGTCATCCGAAGTCCGGATCAAATACTTGCCGTCGTATTTCTCCGCATCGCGGATCGCCTGCTTATCCAGCTTAAGCGTCCCGTCCTTGAGCTGACGCAAATATTTGCCGTATGTCGGATGGGAGCGCAGCTTACACGCTGCCTTCGTATGGGCGTGACCGCCCAGTTGCTTCAGTTCGTCCAACTCCGCTTGCAGGCGCTCGATCATCTGTTCACGGCGAAGGCGATCCCGCTCGGCTTCCTTGGGATTGTACACCAAGACATAGCGCTTGCGCGCTTCGCCGTCGCCGATGACGATGTCCTTGACCTGCAGGTTTTCTCGCACTTGATGGTATCGCCCTTTACGGCTCATCGCGGCATCCGTCGTTTCTTTGCCGGATCTCAGTTTCTCCCCGACGATATAATGGCCGCCTGTGCGCTGCAACGTACGCAAGTTGTCTTCGGAGGAGAAGCCCCGGTCCATGACACTGATTACTCTGCCGAGCTTCCAGCCGATCAAGTCGCGCTTGACCTGATCGACGACGGACATATCCGACGTATTGCCCGGCCATACCCACGAGCGGATCGGAATTCCTTGACGGGTGACAGCCAATCCGATGACGACCTGAACCAGATCCGGACGTTTGTCCTTCGAAAATCCCTGCTTACGCAAGCTGTCGTCTTCCGGCACATCGAACGGATCGACTTCGAAGTAAGTGGAGGTGGTGTCGAAGTAGAGCAGATCGACCTCCAGATTCAGCAAATCCGAGACGGCGCAGTACACCTGATGCTCCAGCTCCGGCTGTACATCCAACAATTCGTCCATCGCCCGGTACAGTTGCTGACTGCTTACTTCGCTAACGCCCGGCAAATATACATCGTCTTTCACCCAATCTTCCATAGCCAGCTTACTTGAAGGATTCAGCGCACGATTGGCCACCATGGCGAAGATCAGGCGTTCGATCGACGATTGATGTTTGCGATCCGTGAACAGTTTTTCGAGGATGGCATCCAGGCCGATCTTGTGCCACAGTTGATGGAGCAGCCAGGCGCCGCCCAAGCGTTTGCTGGACTGGAACAAGAACTCCGCCGTTTCGCCGATCGCATGTTGCGCTTGCAGCGCCGCTTCCGGCGTAAGGTAACGAGAAATGCTCTGCACCAAGCGTTCCAGGACGGAGCGATCGATTTCATCTTCGCGGCCGAACGAGTAAATGACCTTGGCTTTGGCGTGTTTGGCGATGGGATCCCATTCATTGTGTGCCAGTTGGAGGTAAGCGGTCGTGGATCCGTTTTTATTTTTACGAGAGACGCGACGTATATACATGCCTATATATTACCACATAAATTCAACATATACAAGGTTAATATAGAAAAACGTGTGCCTATGATATTATAGTTTTTTTTCTATCTGCACCCCCAAAAAACCTTGCTGCTATGGGATTCTTGATTTTCTATGTGCCCAAAATTGCCGATTTACTGTCGAACTCGGGTTGTATTATTTATAACTTTAGAAAAAAGGTAATTATAATCAGCAGTGAAGGAGCGGAAATATGATTCTCTCTAAATTTGTAGATGAACTCCCAATTCCCCCTATTTTAAAACCTCGATGGAAAGATCAGTTTTATACTTATTATGAAGTGAATATGACGGAATTTAAGCAATCACTACATAGTGAGTTAAATGATACAACTGTATGGGGCTATGAAGGCAGCTATCCAGGACCTACAATTGAAGTAGAGAGCGGAGAAAAAGTGTTTATAAAATGGATCAACAATCTTCCAGATAAGCATCTCTTGCCGGTAGACTATACGGTGCATGGTGCCCATGTGGATGTACCGGAAGTACGAACGGTGGTACACGTACATGGCGCTAGTGTTGAATGGGAAAGCGACGGCTACCCGGAGGCTTGGTTTACAAAGGGATTCAAACAAGTCGGTCCATATTTTAGAAAGGAAATATATCGATATGATAATTACAATCGAGCCTGCACCCTCTGGTATCATGACCATGCGCTTGGTATCACGAGGCTCAATGTGTATGCTGGATTGGCAGGATTCTATCTTATCAGGGATCTTTGGGAACGTTCATTGAATTTGCCAAGTGGGAAATATGAGATCCCTCTCATGATACAAGACAAGACTTTTAATAAAGATGGTTCCCTTTATTACCCGAAGCAACCGGAAAAACCAGTCCCGGAATTAGAAACGTCGATAGTTCCTGAATTTATTGGGGATACCATTTTGGTGAACGGAAAAGTATGGCCGTATCTAAAAGTGGAACCCCGTAAATATCGATTCAGGCTGTTAAATGCATCCAACACCCGTTTCTATAGGCTAAAGCTTGATTCGGGACAACTCTTTTATCAAATCGGGACGGATGGAGGATTGATGGAATACCCGATAGGAGTCAAAGAAATCATGTTGGCACCTGCAGAACGGGCAGATGTGATCGTTGATTTCACCAATCTTGAGGGCAAGAATATCATCATGACAAATGATGCCCCCGCTCCTTTTCCAACCGGAGATCCGACTGATGAAGATACAGGTACTGTGATGCAGTTTAGAGTGGCTCTTCCGCTGTCAAGTGTTGATACGAGCGTTATTCCGGCTTATTTGACGACTTTTCCAAAAATAAAAGAACAGTCAGCTTCAAAGATACGATATCTAACATTAAATGATAATATGGATAAGTACGGTCGTGAATTCATGTTATTGGATAATAAACAGTGGGATGCCCCCATAACGGAAAATCCAAAATTGGGATCAACCGAAATATGGTATCTAATTAACTTGACTACGGATTCGCACCCTATTCATATTCACTTGATTGATTTTCAAATATTAGACCGGAGAGATTTCGATGTAGAAAAGTTTAATAAGGAGAGAATTATCCATTATACGGGTCCGGCGATACCTCCCGAACCACAAGAACGAGGATGGAAGGACACAGTAAGAGCTAATCCTAACCAGGTAACCCGAATTATTATGAAATTTGGTCCTTATACAGGATTATATGTATGGCATTGTCATATCTTGGAGCATGAGGATTATGAGATGATGAGACCTTATATTGTTATCCGATAAGCTGTTCTCCGTTAAAAATTTTATCGCACATTAGGAGTATCATAAGAATGTACAACAAAGCAGTATACAACTGGGAGGAGCATAACGATTGTATTTGGTTTTGTTCTAATTACTCCCTGTCATCAGTGGCAGGTGCTGTAGCCAATGCTGAGGAAGATGGTGTTGACGCTCACGTAAATTGTCGGCGCGTTTCTCAACGACATTGACGTGAGTGTTTGCATGCCAGCCACGCCACCTGAGTGAGAAAGGAATCGCCAATCATCGTAATGGCGGACAAAGGGGACACCGGGGATTACCCCGCTGTCCCGCGTTGACGCTCCAGATCAGCCAGCACGCGGCCAATATGAGCCTCTTCAATCACTTCGTGCCCCTTCGCCTCGGCCTCGTATAACGCCTGACCACAAATCAGATTGATCATCCGGGGTAGTCCCTGACTGGCCGCATGCACCATATTCGCAGCGCTCTCGGAAAATACCGGGCGATCCATCCCGGCTACGTTCAGGTGATGGCGGATATACGCCGCCGTATAGTGGCACACGATGTCAAGACAGTTTTTTAATTGATTTTAAGGGGTGAAATCTTTCACATAGCGATTTCTCTCTGTTGTTCGATGGATTTTCTGAAAACCAAATTTAGAAATGATTGGTGATGGATATTTGTCCACAGGTGGTGGACGTAGCCCAAGCGAAGGCGCGGGAGTGATTCACCTGTGAATCAGTTCTTTGTTCCCTATGTACACCGAAGCCGGCGTTCGATATTGCAAGGACTGACGTGTGAGTCAAGTATTTGTGGGCGCTTCCCTACTCAAATGCAAATTCGGTTTTCTTCCCTGCTCTTGGTAGCGCTTTACAATCCTATGACTTGCCTTGCGATCTCAGTTTCCGGGGCTTATCCGCGAAGTCCCTTCAGTGCTCTGCCCGTGGGACTGCTCTGTGCCGAAGTGCGCAATAAGCGAATCATCCCGTTGACATACCCGGTTACGCTTTGTTTTGATTTCTTCAGTATTTCCCGAACCCGAACCGGCGGCAACTTCCTTTGTTCAGACTTCGGAGCTGGATTGGCTACAACGGAACGGCCTTCTTGGCGAGCCATGATCGTATGCAACATCGCCCGTACGCCGCTGACGCTCCAGCTATATCCACCGTGCTTCGTTCGCTTGGCCATCACCTGCATTTGCGACTCTGCGCTTCCCATCGGACGCATACCGCTAGTGTCGATCCCGGCTTCCCGAAGCTTTGTCCGGTAGTCTCTCAGATGCTCTCGATGCCGTTTCAAAAATGCCTTGAACTTTCCCCAGTCTTCCCAATACTCCTCCGGCATGTCTTCCTTGCCGACGGTTTCCAGGACTCCCAACAGCGCTTTCGGGTCGTAGGCTTTCAGCGCCTGGTACGCAGCATCCCAGCGATCAGGCAGGTCCTTCAGATAACGTCGCAGGTCGCGGGCGACATGAAACCGGTCCAACGTATACACACAACGGTGAAAGTAGGACGTGCACTCCCCAATCCATTCGGCGCCATCCCCGTTGACAACAAGCCATGTCTCTTCATCAATGTCATAATGCTTGATCAGAAAGTCGCCGAATCCTTCCCAAAACGATTCCTTCCCGGTATGCAGGTAGTAGCGCTTGTGCAGCAGGCTGGTCCGTTCTCCTTCCCGTTTCCATCCCTCATGGACCACGGCGATGCGGTTTTCCATCCCCTGGCGTCTGTTCCGTTGCAGGTGGGTGTAAAGCCCGTCCACTTCCACAAATAATACTCGAGCTTTTCGCTTCTCTTGTGGGGCTGGTTCCGATGGACCCGCGCAGGACAACAATCGGCTCCGGATCGTCTCGTGGCTTAAGGCCGGATAGCCCAGAAATTGTTCGATCATGGAGGCACTTGCCCGGTAAGAGGGACCTTTGCTCGCCAGCTCTATGGCCAACTCCTCCAATTGCGGGCTGATCATGTTCTCGCCATCGAACCCCAGCACTTGGTCCAACAAATACACGTAACAGCCTTTTTGGCGATCCTTGTACATCCGACGGGAGAAGGTGATTTCACCAAACAAGGTGCTCAGGCTTACCTTCCGCCGCTCTTGCATCCGATACCGGGCACGATCCCGCTTTTCCATGGTCCACTGATCCAGTTCTTCCAGTATACGAACCATCGCTTCCGCAAACTGTTCCTGCAATTTCCGGAAAAGTGCCATCTCGATTTCTTTCAATGTCGGCAAATTGATGGTAAACTGTTGCATGAGGCTTCACCTTCCTGGAGTGTTTTGTTCGCGCATATCACTTTACCAAGAAGGGAAGCCTCTTTTCTATGCCTTTTTGCACAATTCACCCATTATGCCTACTTTTGCCCACAAACATTTTACTCACACCGGGACGGTGCGCATCGCCCGGTCCGATGCGGTCAGTTCATGTTCAGGTCCGGAGATTTGACAGCGGCGGCTTGCACGGAAGGTCTCCGGATTGCGGTGGAAGCCGCGCCCAGAAGCAGCGCCGCGGCCAGGATGGCCAGCAAGCCGAGCGCTGCCCGGTCGGCCGGCGGTCCGCCAAACAGCAGATTCATCGCGCCTTCCACCGCATAGGTTGCCGGGAATACCTCGCTGATGGAACGGTAGAAATCCGGCAGCAGCTCGCGCGGCATCATCGCGCCTGACGAGACGAGCTGCATCGAGAGCAGCAGGATGTTGAACAGCATGCCGGCCATGCCGAACAGCATGAGGAACAACTGGGAAACGAGGATGAACGCCAGAATGAACAACGCCTCGAAGCCCCACAGCGCGAAGAAACCGCCGGCGGACTGGCCGCCCAGGCCAAGGACGAGCGACACTCCGATGAGGGAAACGATGACGGCCGCCGCGGCGTTGATGACCATGCGCGCCCCGAACCGCTGCCAACGGCCGATTCCCATTGCTGCAAGCCGCCTTCGCCGAGAAATCCGGCGGGATGCGCACGAGCATCTGGATGCCCCGATATTCGAGCTGCCGCGCCGCTTCGGCCGGATCGTCCAACTCGCGCACCCGGACGGGCAGCCCGTCCTTCAATTGCCGAACGATCGCCTCTCCCCACCGGGAGTCTTCATTGACGATGCCGATCACGAGCCGTTCTGTCCGGTCCTGCATACCGTCGTAGCCCGTCATCCAGACGACGGTAAAAATAAGCTGGAACAGCAGCGCCGCTGCGATGCCGATGATCGTTGTCGGCTGTTTCGCCAGCGCCCGCAATGCATTTTTCAATCGGATCTCCCTCCACAAACAGATTTAAACAAATGTTTTAAACATCAGTTTAAATTGTATTTCCAAAATCCGTGCGTGTCAACCGGAGATGCCGTTTGTATGCAGGTCAGAACGATTTCTTCGCTGTTGAAACAGGCTTTTCATCGGCTTTGTCGGACATTTTTCAAACAAGTGTAAGTTAATATAACATATTAGCGAAAAAATACATGACATAGCTATTGACGCAGCAGGAATTCAAGCACTATAATAACGACAGATTATTTGAAAAGTTGAACGTTCGGCGTTCAATTTTACGCAATCGTTCGGGAATGGAGGAAAAACCCATGGGTGCGCAACAAGTTTTGGAGACGATCAAAGAGAAAAATGTCCAATTCGTCGATTTCCGCTTCACGGACCTGGCCGGCCGCTCGCATCACATCACGCTTCCGGCTGACCAAGTCGATGAAGATACGTTCGTGAACGGCGTCGCGTTCGACGGTTCCTCGATCCCGGGATTCCGCGGCATCGAAGAGTCGGACATGGTCATGATGCCGGACCCGGAGACGTCCTACATCGACCCGTTCACCGAGCATCCGACGCTGATCGTCACGTGCAACATCTACACGCCGGACGGCGAACGGTATGACCGCGACCCGCGGAGCATCGCACAGAAGGCGGAAGAATATCTGAAGAGCACCGGCATCGGCACGGCGGCCTACTTCGCGCCGGAATCGGAATTCTTCATCTTCGACGATGTCCGTTTCACGAGCGGCATGAACAAATCTTTCTATGAAGTCGACTCCGAGGAAGGGTTCTGGAACACGGGACGGACGGAAGAAGGCGGCAACCTGGGCTTCAAGGTCCGCGTCAAGGGCGGCTACGTTCCGGTGCAGCCGGTGGATTCGCAGCAGGACATCCGTTCCGAAATGGTGCGGCTGATGCAGGAAGCGGGTCTGAAAGTCGAGCGCCATCACCATGAAGTCGCAACCGCCGGCCAGGGCGAAATCAATTTCCGTTTCGACACGCTGACGAAAACGGCCGACAACCTGATGAAGTACAAATACATCATCCACAACACGGCTCGCCAATACGGCAAGGTCGCAACGTTCATGCCGAAACCGCTGTTCGGCGACAACGGCAGCGGCATGCACGTGCACCAGTCGATCTTCAACGGCGATACGCCGCTCTTCTATGAGAAAGGCGCCTACGCGAACCTGAGCGAGCTCGCGCTGAACTACATCGGCGGCATCCTGTTCCACGCGCCGGCGCTGATCGCGCTGACGAACCCGTCGACGAACTCGTTCAAGCGGCTCGTGCCGGGTTATGAAGCGCCGGTCAACCTCGTGTTCTCGAAGGGCAACCGTTCCGCGGCCATCCGGATTCCGGTCGCTGCGGTTACGCCGAAAGGCTGCCGGATCGAATTCCGTACGCCCGACTCGACGGCTAACCCGTATCTCGCGTTCGCTGCCATGCTGCTGGCCGGCCTGGACGGCATCAAGCGGAAGATCGATCCGCGGGCGCTGGGCTACGGTCCGCTCGACAAGAACATCTACGAGCTGTCCGATGAAGAGAAGCGCGAAATCCGCAGCGTGCCGGGCTCGCTCGACGAAGCGCTGGGTGCGCTGGAAGCGGACCACGAGTTCCTGACGGCAGGCGGCGTATTCACCGAAGGCTTCATCGAAAACTATATCGCGTTCAAGCGTGCAGAAGCGAAGGACGTGGCCATCCGCACGCATCCGCACGAATACAGCCTGTACTTCGATTGCTGATTGCCGGCGGGAGGCATCGGTTCAAGCCGCGTCTCACCGCTTCGCAACACGGCAAAGAGCGCCCCGGTGACCGTCGCAAGACGGACCGGGGCGCTCTTGTGCTATTCACCGAACGGCGCCCGATGGAGGATCTCGTACATCGGGAAATGGCCGAGCCGGCTGCGGAACAGGCAGGCATCCCGCGCGGTCCAGGACGAGCCGAACGTCTCGGCCGCCGCTGACGCCGGGTTCCATGGCGCTGCGCCCGCGTACTTGCGCGCGAGCGTCAGATGCGGCCGGTAGGGGCGCGCATCCGGCTGGAAGCCGATCGCTTGCGCGAGCGCGCTGCCGAGCGCGGCGTGCAGCGCGCGGAGCGGCTCGAGCCGTCCGGCGGGCAGCACATGCAGCACGGCCGGACGGGCCGGCGGTCCGAAGGTGCCGAGGCCGCGCAGCTCCACGTCGAACGGGCGGGCGCCGGCCGCCGACTCGTCCAGCGCGCGGACGATCGCGTGGATCCGGTCCGCGTCCGTCTCGCCGATAAAATGCAATGTGATATGCCAATCATCCGGATGCGCCCAACGGGCGAAGGCGAATCGCTCCCGCCATCCGTCCAGCCGCATGAGCAGCTGCCGGCGGACGTCATCCGGCACGGCCAGGCCGATGAAGAGACGCTGCTTCTCGCTCAAAACCATTCCTCCTCGCATGGTATCGGGTGCATCTTTTCCCGCTTCCGTCACTTGATGCCTTTCCGCTTTCTTTGTTATCATAACCTATCATAGACAAGAGCAGGAGTGGAATCGGTGAGCGATCGCAGACACAACTTTAACGCCGGTCCGGCCGCGCTTCCGCTGGAAGTGCTGCAGCAGGCGCAGGAGCAGTTCGTCAATTACGGCGGCGCCGGCATGTCCATCATGGAAATGTCGCACCGCAGCGGCATTTACGAGCAGCTGAACAACGAGACCCAGGCGCTGATGCGGGAATTGCTGAACATTCCCGACCATTATCATGTATTGTTCCTCCAGGGGGGCGCAAGCACGCAGTTCGCGATGGTGCCGCTCAATCTGCTGACCGGCGGACGGGTCGCGGCTTATGTCGAGACCGGCAGCTGGGCGTCGAAGGCGCTCAAGGAAGCGAAGCTCATCGGCGAGACCGCCATTGTCGCCACTTCGAAACCCGACGAGTATCGCCGCATGCCCGATCTGACCAATCTCGTCCTGCCCGAGGGCGCAGCCTATGTGCATTTGACGTCGAACGAGACGATCCAGGGGACGCAGTTCAAGTCGTTCCCCGATACGGGCAGCGTGCCGCTCGTCGCCGACATGTCGAGCGACATCATGAGCCGTCCGCTCGATATTTCGAAATTCGGCCTCATTTACGCGGGAGCGCAGAAAAATCTCGGCCCGTCCGGCGTCACCGTCGTCATCATCCGGGACGATCTCGCGTCCGGCGCGCCGGAGCATGTGCCGACGATGCTGCGCTATGATACGCACGTGAAGAATGATTCGCTGTACAATACGCCGCCGACGTTCTCCGTCTATATGGTCAACCTGGTGCTGAAATGGATCAAGGCGAAGGGCGGGGTGGCCGCCATCGAGAAGGCGAACGCCGAGAAAGCGGCCCTGATCTATGACGAGATCGACCGGAGCGGCGGTTTCTACCGCGGCTTCGCCCATCCGGAGAGCCGGTCGCCGATGAACATCACGTTCCGCATTGCGGACGAAGCGCTGGAGCCGCTGTTCGTGAAGGAATCGGAGAAGGAAGGTTTCGTCGGCCTGAAAGGCCACCGCAGCGTCGGCGGGCTTCGGGCTTCCGCCTACAACGCGGTGCCGTATGAAAGCTGCAAGGCGCTCGCGGAGTTCATGGCCGATTTCCGCCGCCGCCACGGTTGATCCGCGGCGGGCGACAATCGAACCCAAGGAAGAACCGCCCTCATCCCCTGCCGGAGCGAGGGCGGTTGCTTGTCGGAAGGCGCTCACGCCGTCGGCTCATCCGGCGGACCGGTCAGCTTGTAGCCTACGCTGCGCACGGTCATGATATACTCCGGCGAGCGGGCGTTCTTCTCGATCTTGTCGCGCAGATGGCTGATGTGGACGTCGACGATCCGGGTGTCGCCGACGATCGGGCAGTCCCAGACACCGTGCAGGATCTGCCGGCGGCTCAGCACTTTGCCGCGGCGGCGGCACATGAAGAGCAGCAGGTCGAATTCCTTCGGCGTCAGCTCGACCGGACGTCCGTCCAGTTCGACTTCGCGCGCGTCGGCGCGCACGGTCAGCCGGCCGATCCGGTGCACGCCTTCGCTTTCCGTCCGGGCCGGCTCCCCGGTTCTGCGGAAGATCGCGCCGATGCGCGCGATGAGCTCCTGCGGGCTGAACGGCTTCGTCATATAATCGTCCGCTCCGCCCGCAAGTCCGGCGATCCGGTCGGACACGTCGTGCAGCGCGGTCAGCATGATGACGGGCACTTCGTTCTTCTCCCGCCGCAGCCGGCGGCATACTTCCAAGCCGTCCATCCGGGGAAGCATCCGGTCGAGCACGATCAGATCCGGCCGGAAAGGTCCGAGCGCGTCGAAAACGGCTTCGCCGTCGGACACGCATCTGACGTCGTAACCGGCAAGCTGCAGATTGTATTCCAGCAGCGCGGCAATGGACGGTTCATCATCCACGACGAGAATGCGTCTGCGCACGTTCCATCCCCCTTCGTCGTCCGCTGTTTTCCATTATGGCGGCCGAGGTTGAGGGATGAATCAAAGCTGCGTTAAATCCATGTAAAAATCACGCGATCCGGCATAATGTTGAAAAGAGGAGGACCGGCATGCCGCTGCATATCGTGCTCGTCGAGCCGGAGATTCCGGCCAACACCGGCAACATCGCCCGTTCATGCGCCGCAACCGGCACGCACCTGCATCTTGTGCATCCGCTCGGATTCCGCACGGATGACGCGTCGCTGAAGCGGGCCGGCCTGGATTATTGGCCCGCGGTCCATGTGGAGCATCACGACTCGTTCGAAGAGGTGCGGAAGAAGTACCCGGACGGCAGATTTTTTTTCACCAGCACGAGGGCCGTGAAACGGTACACCGATTTCGAATTCCGGGACGGCGACTTCTTCGTGTTCGGCAAGGAGACGAAAGGGCTGCCGCAGGAGCTGCTCGACGCGAATCCCGAGACGTGCATGCGCCTGCCGATCACGGACAAGGTGCGCTCGCTCAACCTGTCGAACTCGGCGGCGATCGTCCTGTACGAAGCGCTCCGGCAGCTCGGATTTCCAAACATGAGGTAGACAGAATAGTTGCATGATATTAAGCAAAATTTTGGCTGGAGAAGGAAAAGCCGCTTCCTGATCGAAAGCTTATCGTAACGCAAGGTTTCTACATACGTACAAGACAGACGGATACGGACACAGGAGAGGTGATATATGTGAAACCGGCAGGCGTTGTGCGCAAGGTCGACCAACTGGGACGCATCGTGCTTCCCAAGTCGCTGCGCAAGAGGTATCAGATGAATGAAGGAGATCCCGTGGAGATATTGGTGCAAGGCGACCACATCATCCTGGAGCGCTACCGGCCGCGCTGCGTGTTCTGCGGTTCGATGGATCAGGTCCGGGAGTTCAAGGAGCGCTATCTCTGCGCGGCATGCATGAGCGAAATGGCTTCACTTCGCAAGTGACAGGAAATTTCCGCGAGCAATAGTTGAAGCTTCCCGAATGTCGGGAAGCTTCTTGTTTTTACAGGCCTTTCGTCTTGTCGTCGTTATACCCGGCCGTCAGGATCGGCACGATCATCAGCAGCATGACGATCATCACAATCCAGAAAGCGGTACTCATCGCGGACACCTCCAATAGCTTCCCTTATTATACCCGATTGCCGGACAAATGAAAACGAGTTCGCCTGTGAACATCTTGTTACGCGTCAGCCGGATCCGGGACGGCGGCGGATGCGGTTTCCGCGGCGAGCCCGGTCTCTGCGGCGAGATCGTTCTCCGCGGCGGCCGGCGCCCATGCCTTCAGGACGTCCGCGTACTCGCGGAGCGCCTTCCGTCCTTCCGCGGCGAGACGGTACACGCCCTTCGCCGGATGCTCGAACCAGCCGTAGTGGTTGTCCCGCAGGATGTCATTCGCCCGGGCGCAGCCGGCCAGTTCGCGCACGCGCCGGGGCGGCGCCTCGCCGCCTTCGGCGGCCAGCGCCCAGGCGCAGCGCAGCGCTTGTTCGCGGTACGCCGTCACCAGCTTGCGCTGCGTGCTGCCGCCGACGTTGTAGTCGCCGCTCCGCGCGGCAAACTCGGCCATGAGCCGCTCCCGCCGCTTGCGGCGGATACCCCGGAGCGGCGGTTCGCCCGGCTCGGCGAGCCATTCGACCAGCGGCGCCTTCGTCTTGAAGAACGTGACGGTCATCAGCCCCAGCCCGAGCCGGCGGCACAGCTCCGCGAGGTCGCCGAACCGCTGGCCAACCGCCCCGGACTTCTTCCGGTTCCGCTCGACGGCCAGGACGACGTTGTCGGCCAGCCGCTGGCGCTCGATGCCCTGCAGCAGCAGCTCGAGGTTGAACGAGCGTTTCAGCTCGACGATGACGGTCTCCTCCTCTCCGCCTTCGCCCCGCCGCACGGCGACAAGGTCGCAGTGCAGCACCTCGCTCTTCACCTCATAGCCCCGCGCTTCGAAGTATGCCCGCACCGGCGCGTACAATTCGGTCTCGTGTCGGACGGCCACCGCAGTCGCTCCTTTCCGGTCTGTCAGATCCGTCTCCATGCGCGTTCCATGCGCGGCAAGCCCATTATACCACGATGCGCGCCGGATGTAGGGAAACCAGTCGTTTTATGGGAGATTGATGAAGGAAATATGGAGCAATTTCGGTTCCGGCCATGCATATCTATGTATTACTGCGGCAGGCTCGGGGCAGTGTTCACCGCATGCGGGAACCATTCCGCGCGTCTGCAGAAGGCTTCGGCGTCGGCCGGGGGCCGCGCAGGGGCGGGCGGAATAGTCGAGAGGAGGTGCGGCTGTGGATATTTTCAAACGGATCGCAGAATATAACGCCGAAAACGAAAAATTGAACTGGACCGGGACGTTCCGCGATTATATCGAACTGCTGCGCAAAGATCCATCGCCGGCCATGACGGCGCATGCACGGGTCTACGAGATGCTGAAATCCTACGGTGTCGAGGAAATAGACGGCCGCAAGCGCTACAAATTTTTCGAACGCGAGATCTTCGGACTGGATCGGGCGCTCGAACGGCTGGTCGAGGAATATTTCCATTCCGCCGCCAAGAGGCTTGACGTCCGCAAGCGGATTCTGCTCCTGATGGGCCCGGTGAGCGGCGGCAAATCGACGATCGTGACGATGCTGAAGCGGGGGCTCGAGCAGTTCTCGAAGACGGACAAAGGGGCCGTCTACGCGATCAAAGGCTGCCCGATGCACGAAGAACCGCTTCATCTTATTCCGCACGAGCTGCGTCCGGAAGTGGAGCAGGAGCTGGGCGTCCGGATCGAAGGCAACCTCTGCCCGTCGTGCGCGATGCGGCTGAAAACCGAATATGGCGGCGACATCGAGAATGTCCTGGTCGAGCGGGTGATCATCTCGGAAGAAAACCGCGTCGGCATCGGCACGTTCAGTCCATCCGATCCGAAGTCGCAGGACATTGCGGATTTGACCGGCAGCATCGACTTCTCCACCATCACGGAATACGGTTCGGAGTCCGACCCGCGCGCGTACCGGTTCGACGGCGAGCTCAACAAGGCGAACCGGGGCATCATGGAGTTCCAGGAGATGCTGAAGTGCGACGAGAAGTTTCTGTGGCATCTGCTGTCGCTGACGCAGGAGGGCAACTTCAAGGCGGGACGGTTCGCGCTCATTTCGGCCGATGAACTGATCATCGCGCACACGAACGAAGCGGAGTACAAGGCGTTCATCGCGAACAAGAAGAACGAGGCGCTCCAGTCGCGGATGATCGTCATGCCGATCCCCTACAATCTGAAGGTGTCGGAAGAGGAGAAAATTTACGCGAAGCTGATTGCCCAGAGCGACATGAAGCATGTCCACATCGCCCCGCACGCGCTGCGCGCCGCCGCCATCTTCACGATTCTGACGCGGCTGAAGGAATCGAAGAAGCAGGGCATGGACCTGGTCAAGAAAATGCGCATGTACGACGGGGAAGAAGTCGAAGGATTCAAGGAAGCCGATCTGAAGGAGATGCAGGACGAGTATCTGGAGGAAGGCATGTCGGGCATCGACCCGCGCCATGTCATCAACCGGATCTCGAGCGCGCTCATCAAGCAGGATCTCCAGTGCATCAACGCCCTCGACGTGCTGCGCGCGCTGAAGGACGGATTGGATCAGCATCCTTCGATCACGAAGGAGGAGCGCGAGAGATATCTGAATTTTATCTCCATTGCCCGCAAGGAGTATGACAACCTCGCCAAAAAGGAAGTGCAGAAGGCGTTCGTCTATTCGTTCGAAGAGTCGGCGCGGACGCTGTTCGAGAACTATCTCGACAACATCGAGGCGTATTGCAACTGGACGAAGCTGAAAGACCCGCTCACCGGCGAAGAGCTCGACCCCGACGAGCGGCTGATGCGGTCGATCGAGGAGCAGATCGGCATCTCCGAGAACGCGAAGAAGGCGTTCCGCGAGGAGATTCTGATCCGCATCTCGTCGTACTCGCGGCGCGGCAAGAAGTTCGACTACTCCAGCCACGAGCGGCTGCGGGAGGCGATCGAGAAGAAGCTGTTCGCCGATCTGAAGGACATCGTGAAAATCACGACCTCGACGAAGACGCCGGACGAAAATCAGCTCAAGCGGATCAACGAGGTGACGAAGCGGCTGATCGACGAACACGGCTACTGCCCGGTCTGCGCGAACGAG
>Ga0310834_101179_pt1 | contig 17364 bp, 17 predicted proteins | sample SM_ome_2_FD_201314 | JGI IMG/M metagenome (GOLD analysis project Ga0310834, IMG submission 201314) | Sorghum-adapted microbial communities enriched on stacked mutant (SM) sorghum from Joint BioEnergy Institute, Emeryville, California... ... | reverse complement strand
AAGGCCTTCCGAGCTGTCGCCAGCCGCTACGACAAACGCGAGTACATGTTCGCCGGCACCGTCGACGTCGCCTCTATCCGGATCTGGCTCCGCGACCCGGTCACATGATTCAGCAGACAGGCCCTAACCGCTTTGCCCTCTGTCGATGTTCTCCTGTCTGTCGATGGGCTGTTGACTGCATCTCCGGTCGGGCTGGCGGAGATGACGATTTAGGTGCGGCTCGCCTGGGTCGGGCCGGTTACGAGGCGGTGGTACACGTTCTGGCCGGCGGGGTCGAGCCGGTACAGGAGCAGGTCCAGCCGTTCCTGGATGCGTTCGCGTGGAGCGATGTGGTCGCCACGGGCTTCCCATTTGCTGACCATGCGCTCGGTGACGTCGACCACGCGAGCGAAGTCTTTGACGCTCAGGCGGAGTGCCCGGCGCAGTGCCCTGATGTGGCGCCCGGTCCACGTCGTCGGACGTGGTGGTCCAGGGGAGTCGTCGGGTGACGTGCCGCCGAGGCCGAGGTGGCCGCGGGGAATGGCGAGCCAGTCCGCCAGTCGCACCAGTGCCCGGTAGCTGTCCAGTGTGGATAGGCCACTCGCGATGCAGGCCAGGTCGTCGGAGAGCACGCCGATGGCGTTGCCGATCTCGTCAATGCTGATCCCGTGTTGACCGAGGTAGGTGAAGATCGTGGCGAAGTCGTGTGTGGCGAGCGCGGAGACCATGGCGGGCTCGTTCCACCACCGGGCCGGGAGCATGGACGCGGCGGGTGCGGGTGCCGGAGGTTGGATAGTGGTCTGGTCACGTTCGGTCCGGGAGGTGGCCTGGCGGGGTACGGCCGGCCGGGCGATGTGTCGTGGGCAGGGCAGGGGTACGGCAGCCAGGCCCATGTAGCCGCGTGGCACGCCGAGGCCGTCGGCGAACCGGATCAGCAGGTCGTAGGCGCGCACTTTCCGGCCGGCCAGGATGGCGCCGATGTCGTTCTGTCCAACCCCGATACGCCCCGCGATCGCTCGCTGGCTCATGCCGTGCTGCTGGAGGAGGCGGATCACGGTGGCCATGTCATGGGTGGCCAAGGCAATGCGCATGCGTGGTTCGTCCCACCAAGACGGATGCGGCTGGATCCCCTGCGCATAGCGTCGGCCCCGTGTACCGGACGCGGGTCTGCGCTGCTGCCTGCGTCCCGGCGTGCCGTCGCCGATGTTCCTCTTGTGGGCGCTGGTCGTGGCCGTCATGATTCGTCCGTTTCAGGGGGTGCTGAGCAACCAATGAGCCGTGGTGCAGGCGGCGGCATCATCCCTGGGGCGGTTGAGCGGGCATCGATACCGCTGCGGGTGTTCACGACGCTCTGCCCGGTATGGCTGGCGGTTGATCGGTGGGGCGGCGGCCGCGGGTGGAGACCTGCGGGTAGAGGGACACCGTGGTGTCGGGGTGGTGCATGAGGGTGTGGAACCGGTCGAGGTCGGTGTCGGTGATGCCGCGGCCGGTGAGGTGGGCGGCGAGCTGGCGGGCGTTGATGGCGTGCAGCCGGGCGGCGGGGCTGCCGCCGGGGCCGGTGTGCAGGGTGGTTGTGGTGGTGATGTCGACCAGGCCGGCGGTGCGCATGGCTTCGGGGACGTGCCGGGCCCAGGCCAGGTCGGCGCCGTTGCTTTCGAGGGTGGCGAGGATGGCGCCGATGACGCGGGTGACCAACTCCTGGTCGGTGCTGCTGGTCGATTGTGTCAGGGTCGGGGGTTGGGTGCAGTCGAACTCCTCGATGACCAGGAGACCGCCGGGGGTGAGGTGGTTGGCGAGCCTGGGCAGGATGTCGTGTCGCTGGGGCAGGTGGAGCAGGACGAGGCGGGCGTGGATGAGGTCGTAGGGGCCGGGGTCGGGGGCGGTGAGGGTGGTGATGTCGTGCCCGACCACGGTGACGTTGGTCCGCTTCCCGAGGTGGTCGAGTTGACTAATGTCGATATCTGTGGCCAGGACATGTCCGGTGGGGCCGACCTGGTCGGCCAGGTAGGCGGCGATGGAGCCGGCGCCGGCGCCGATTTCCCAGCAGCGGGCACCTTTGTGGATTGGTCCGAGCTGGCCGATGGTGGTCGGGTCGAGGCAGTGCTGCAGGCAGGCGAGTTGCTCCTGGATGGCGGTGGCGTGGCTGAACGCGTAGGTGGTCATGCCGTGGTTCTCCTGTGTGGACAGTGGTCAGCGGGTTCGGGGGTGGCGTGGCTGGCGTGTAGCCGGACCACGACGGCTGGAGGCGGCCCGCCGGCCGGGAGGGTGGGGGCGGTGGTGAGCACGGTGACGCCTTCGGCCGCGGCCGTGGTGATCAGGTCGGTGATGGTGCGGGCGAGGCTGGGGGCGAGTCCTTCGGTGGGTTCGTCAAGGATCAGAAGCGTGGGGTTGCGGGCCAGGGCACGGGCGAGGGCGAGCAGTTGTTGCTGGCCGCCGGAGAGGTGCCGGCCGGGTCGGGGCAGCAGCGGCACCAGCGCGGGCAGGGTGTCGAGGATGCGGTCGATGCTCCACGGGCCGGGGCGGTGGGCGAGGGTGAGGTGCTCGGCCACGGTGAGGGAGTCGAAGATACGACGGCCTTGGGGGACGAGAGCGACCCCGACCCGGGCGATGAGGTGGGCGGGTAGCTGGTGTACGGCGACGCCGTTGTGGTACATGCCGCCGCCGTGGGCGGGCAGCAGCCCGGCGATGGTGTGCACGAGGGTGGTCTTGCCGGCGCCGTTGGGGCCGATGACAGCGCAGATGGCTCCGGTGGGGACGTCGAAAGTGACGCCGCGCAGGATGGTGACCCGGCCGTGGCCGGCGGCGAGCTGGTCAACGCGCAGCATCGGGGCCTCCCGCCTGCTCGAGTCCGGGGTAGATGGCGTGGGCGACCGGGTCGGTGATGACCTGCTGGTGGCTACCGGTGATCGCGACACGGCCGTGATGCAGCAGCGTGACGGTGTCGGCGACGGTGGCGACCAGGTCGAGGTGGTGCTCGACGAGCAGTACCGCCGTGGAGGCGGGTAGGGCGGCGAGCAGCCGCAGCAGCCGGCCGATGTCGATGTCGTCGAGACCGGCGGCGGGTTCGTCGAGCAGGAGCAGCCGGGGCTTGCCGGCCAGGGCCATGGCGATGTCCAGCAGCCGCCGCTGCCCATGGCCGAGTGCCCCGGCCGGGGTGGTGGCCTGGCCGGCCAGGCCGAAGGCATCGAGCTGCTCCAGCGCGACGGTATACAGGTGTCGGCGCCGTGCGGGCGGCCAGCGGGGAGTGTGGGGTGGGTGAGGCCAGGCGGCCAGGATCAGGTTGTCCACCGTGGACAGTGACGGCAGGACGGTGGGGGTTTGGAAGCTGCGGCCGATGCCGGCTTGAGCACGGTAGACCGGGCCGCGGCGGGTGATGTCGTGGCCGAGCCAGGTGATGCTGCCGGCGGTCGGGCGTAGCGTGCCGGCCAGGAGGTTGAGCAGCGTCGTTTTTCCGGCGCCGTTGGGGCCGATCAGCGCGTGCCGCTGCCCGGCGTGAATGCTGAGGGTGACGTCGTGGACGGCGGTGTGGGCGCCGAAGACCCGCCGCAGGCCCGTGGCGTGCAGGATGGGTTCGGTCATCGCTGCCCCCGGCGATGCGGCAGTCTGGCTGCGGCTCGGCTGACCAGGCCGAGGAGCCCGTCGTCGCGGATGAGGTAGACGGTGCCGACGAGCAGGACACCGATAAGCAGAGGGGCATGGCCGGGCCAGGGTCCGGCCAGCCAGTCCCGGGTAGCGACGATGGCCGCAGCGCCGGCGAACGCGCCGACCAGCGAGCCGGGGCCGCCGACCACGACCGCCAGCAGGACCAGCGCGGCGAGGTCGAAGCCCACGTCGGCTGGTGACACATGCCGTTGCACGGTGACCAGCAGTGACCCGGCGATCCCGGCGACGGTGCCGGCCCCAACGTAGGCGATCAGCAGGTAGCGGCCAGTGGGGTGACCGGCAGCGCGCAACCTCGGCTCGTTGTCCCGCACCCCGCGCAGCAGCAGCCCCGACGGGCCACGCAAGACCATGACGGCGGCGGCGATGACCATGGTGGTGACGGCCAGCACGTACCAGTAGCTGTCCCGCGGATCCCGCAGCGCCGCGGTGCCGGGCCACCAGGTGGTGGCAGGGATGGCGAGCAGGCCATCGGTGCCGCCGGTGAGGATGCGCCACCGGGCGGCGGCGGTGACCACCAGCTCCCCAACGGCCAACGTGACCATGAGGAAGACGGTTCCCCTCGTGCGCAGCACCGCGACCCCAGTCACCGCAGAAAACACGGCCGCGGCAGTGGCGGCGGCCAGCAGCAGGACCGGACCGGCAGCGGTGTGGTGGATGGCGAGCAGCCCGGTGGTGTAGGCGCCGACCGCGAACGGGGCCGTCTGCCCCAACGACGCCAGCCCGCACCACCCGACCAGCACGGTCACGGAGGCGGTAAGCAGGCCGATGATGAGGATGCGGGACAGCATCGCCGCCGTGTACCGGTCGGCCATCAGTCCTGCCATGATCCCGCCAGCCACCAGGCCTACCGCGGTCCACAGTGGAGCTCCAAGCTGGGTGAACCGCCTGCGGCCCCGCACGGCTCGAGCCGGTCGCACCCGGCGGCCGGTAGTGGTGGCGGCGGGGTGGGTCGCGGTCGTCGTCACGCGAGGGTTCCTTCCGGTGCGCGGGATCTGGCCACCAGCACCACCGTCATGGCGGCAAACAGCAGAAACGGGGCCAGGCCAGGGATGGCGACGACCCCGAGCGTCTGGGCCTGCCCCACCCCGAGCGCGGCGACCAGGGTCAGGGGGACGGACCGCATCCCGCCCAGCACGACGACCACCAGTGACCACAGCAGCACGGTGGTCGCGGTCGCCGGACCGGCCCCGATCACCGGGGCGCCAAAAGCACCGGCCAACCCGGCAAGCCCACCAGCGGCGACCATCACCCCGACGTGCACGAGCGCGGGGTTAACGCCAAGCGTGGCCAGCATGTCCGCGTCGTCAACCGCGGCCCGCACCAGCGCCCCGGCCCGCGAGCGGGTCAGCACCCACCACCCGCCAGCGGCCACCAGGACTGCGGCAACGATCAGGGCGAGCCGGTAGGCCGGATACGCATGCCCGAACATGCGGACGGTGCCCGCGATCGCCCGGGGTGCGGGGGTCGGCCGGTCGGCGGGGCCAAAGACGGTGCGCATCAGGTCCGCGGCGATGAACGCGATCCCCATCGTCAGCAGCGCCTGGGCCAGATGCCCCCGCGCCCGGACCGGGGCGAGGGCGGCGGCGAGCAGGCCACCGCACCCCGCCCCGGCCGCGGCGCCGACCAGGACCGCGGCGGCGAATCCGGTCCAGGTGCCGTCCGACAGGACAGCACACAGGTAGGCGCCGAGGGCGAAGACCGCACCGTGGGCCAGGTTCAGCGTGCCCCCGACCGCGAACGCCGCCATCATCCCCGCCGCGACGAGAAACAGCAACACCCCGTACGCGATCCCATCGATGAACGGAACCAGGTACACGTCCAGCCAACCCACGGTTCACATCTCCGGTCTTTGCTCGTCGGCGGTGGGCCCGGGTTTAGGTGTCGGCGCCGAGCGTGGCCAGCTCCTGCACCATCACGTTGGCCAGCACGCCGCCATCTCGGCGCACCTCCCGCAGGTACCACTTCTGCACCGGCGCGTGCGTGGTGGGGTTGAAGCTCCAGTTGCCGCGCGGGCTGGCGATCTGCCCCAGACCGGCGATCGCCTGGTTGATCCGCGCCCCGGTGACCTCGCCGTCGATCGCGGCGATCGCCAGGTCCAGCACCGCCGCGGCGTCGTACGCCGCCATGGCGAACGTGGTGGGGGCCCGGTCGTGCCGGGCCGACCAGGCCGCCACGAACTCCCGGTTGGCCGCGTTGTCAAGGTCCGGGGAGTAGTTGAGCACGTTCAGGATGCCGATAGCGGCGTCGCCCTGGGCGTCGAGGATGGTGCCCTCGGTCAGGAACGCCCCGTACAGCGGCAGGTCCGCCACATCCGACTGCCGGTACTGGGTCACGAAATCGATCGCCGCCTTGCCCGCGTAGAACGTGTACACCGCCTTCGCGTCACTGGCCGCGATCTGCGACAGGTACGGCAGGAAATTGGTCGTCTGCGGGAACGGCGTGAACAGCGTCTCGCCGTCCGGGTTGGCCAACCTTCCCCCTATACGGAGAAACTCGTCGGTGAAACCCCGCAGCTCGTCCCAGCCACCCTGGTAGTCCGGGCCGATCGCGAACACCGGACCGTCCACATGGTCCTTCACATACTGCGCGATCGCCCGCCCCGGCTCGTCCGAGAAGTACGACGTGGACCAGATCCACGACACATCCTCGATATCCGGCCGCGCGTTCGCGCCGATCAGCGGCACCTCGTTGTCGGCCAGCAGCGGCACGATGCCGGCGAACGAGCCGCCCGCCACCACCCCGACCAGCACCTGCACCCCGTCCGAGGTGATCAGCTTCTGCGCCGCCGGCACCGCCGTCTGCGGACCATCACCCTCGTCCCCGACGAACAGCTCGACCGTCCGCCCACCCAGCCTCCCGCCGTGGATGTCCAGATACAGGTTGAACCCGTCGGCCATGTCGGTTCCGACCGCCTGGTAGGCGCCCGACAGGGACACCACCAGCCCCACCTTCACCGGCCCTGAACCGGTCGGCTCACCACTGCCCCCGCCACAGCCCGCCGCAACGAGGGCGAGCGCCGCGACCGACGCGGCCAGCACACGCGATCTCATTCATTCTCCTTCGAGGGATGGAAAACTCCAGCAAGGGGTAGAACACGTCCACTCTGGATGCGCCGCGGGGCGGCGGCGACGGCTGGCCAGGGCGTGCTCCACCAGGCTCGCCACCACCGTGGTCGCGGGCCGCCGTACCCGCACGTCGCACGAGACCACCGGCACGGCCTCGTCAATACGCAGCGCGGCGCGCACGTCGCTGGTGCCATAAACCGGTGACGCGTCGATACGGTTCACCGCGACAACAAACGGCAGGCCGGCCTGTTCGCAGTGGTCGATCGCGGTGAAGCAGCCGGCAACGTCGCGAGGGTCAACGACCACGATCGCGCCGACGGCCCCGGTGGCGATGTGCGGCCACAGGCCAGGCCAGAACCGGCTCAGCCCGGGCAGCCCGAACAGGCACACCGTCACCTCGCCGGAGCGGCTGCGCAGCCGAAGGCGACCAAAGTCGATCCCCGACGTTGTTGCCGGTTTCACCACCGTCATGGCCGGTTCGGTGATCGTGACATCGCAAGTGACCGGCGGCAGCTCAGTCAGCGTGCGCACGAGCGTGGTCTTGCCGGCACCGAAGCCGCCGGTCACCAGCACCTTCACCGTGCCGCGGCTCGGACCGGGTCCCGCCAGCAACGGTGCAGGCATCTCGACCTGCTGCCGCAGCACACCGGGGTTCGCGGCCGCCGGAGGCGGCGCGGGTGTATCGGTGAGGACCAGGGTCATCGTCCCGACCCCGTCAGGCTGGCAAGCCCGCCGGACATGGCGGCGCGGGCGGCCGGGATCAGCACGTCACCGACCCGGTTGACCAGCTGGGCCAGCTCGAACGACACCGCGCCCATGTCGCAGGTGCGTTCGGCGAACGCCACCAGCGCCCCACCCTGACCAGCGCCCATCGCGAGCATGAACCCGCCCGCGTACTCGGTCAGGGTGTGCGAGCAGCTGCCCGCGCCGACCTGGTCACCCAGGCCGCGCAGCAGGCTCACCAGCCCTGACGTGGCCGCGGCCAATCTCTGCGCCACGTCGTCGGGCAGGCTGCCGTCGTGGGCGACGAGGATGCCATCCGACGACAAGGCGATCACGTGCCGCACCCCCATGACACGGTCCCGGTAGTCGTGGAGCAGGAACCCGAGATTCTGCGACTCAGACATGTCGATCCCAATTCGAAAGAGTGATTGCTCTAGCTGTGTGACTGGCGTTGCGCGCGGCTGATGCCGCGGAGGTGCGCGGCGACCGCCGCCGCGACCTGACCGGGGTCCCGCTGCGGAACCCACTGCGGCAGCACCTGGCTCGCGGCCGGGAACCGGTTGGCCTGCGGCTGCCGGACCGGCAGGCCACCCGCCGTCGTGCGGTGCCCGGCCGCCCACGGCCCGTCGCGGCCACTGGCGGCCAGATCCGCGACGATCGGCAGCTCCTGCGTGGCCGCACCCCAGGCACCGACCTGTCCGTCGGACACCGGCGTTCGCGGCCGGGGCGCGAGCATCGCCGGGGTGCGAGCCCGGTGCCGCGCCGGCGCGTGCCCACGCCCGCCGATGGCCGCCGTGGCGGCGGTGCGCGTGACGGTGGCGGGAATGCTCACCTCGGCGATGACCCCGCGGGGCTGGTTGGGCCGCAGCTCCACCTGCCAGCCGTGGTGCGTGGCCAGCACGCCGGCCACGGTCAGGCCCATCTGCGACACCGCGTCCACATCGACCACCGGATGGCGCAGCCGCTCGTTGAGCTGTTGCCGGCGCTCCTCACGCAGACCGATCCCGGTATCGATGACCTGCACCACCAGCCGGTCGGCCAGGCGGGACACGTTGACCACAACCTCGTCCTGCGAGAAGTTGGCGGCGTTGTCCAGCAGCTCGGCCAGCAGCAGGATCAGGTCATTGGCGACATGCCCGGAAACCGTCAGGTCATCGTCCACCAGACCGACGTGCACCTGCTGGTATTTCTCAATCCGGCTGCACGCCCCGCGCAGCACATCGTGCATCGGCATCGACCCCGGCCGCGCGTCACCTGGGCCGTACCCGCCCAGGACGAGCAGTTCGTCGGCCGTACGACGCACCAACGTCGTCAACAGGTCGATCCTGTACAGGAACTTCAGCCGGTCCGGGTCCGTCTCGTTCTTCTCCGCCAGGTCCAGCTCCCGGGTCATCTGGCCCGACCGGCGCTGCACTCGCCGGCCCAACGCGACGAACATCTGCGACAGGCCCAGCCGCGACCGAGCCAGCTCCGCCGCCGCCCGCACCGCCTCCCGGTAGACCTCATCGAACGCCAGGCCGACCTCACCCACCTCGTTGCGGCCCCGCACACCCGTCGCCGGAGCCAGCGATGCGGCACGGTGCGGATCGACCTCCCGCAAGTCCGTGGCTTGGCCAAGCCTCGCCACCAACTGCGGCAACCGCTCATACGCCACTGCCCGCGCCCCGTCCCGCAGCCGGCGCAGATCCACAATCACCGGACGGCCCAGCCCCACCGCCAGCGCGACCGCCGCCACCACGACCAACAAGACACCAGTCGATACGAAACCTGTGCGGCGTACCGCGTCAGCCCGCAGATCGCCGACGGCGGCAAGCACCGCCTCGTCCGCCCGGGCCTCCACCTCATGGATCAGGCCAATACGATGCGCCAGGCCCGCCGACCACGCAGCGGCGTCGATCCCCAGCGGCTCGCCGCTGCCCGCCCGCAGCACCCGGTCCTGCATCTGCGACGCAGCCAGCACCTCCGCACCCGTCGTCGCCGAGCTCCACCACGCCTGCCACTCCGCCGGAGCCGAACCGAACGCAACCTCAGCCTCAACAAAAGCGGTCCTCGTCGCCGTCACCTCAGCCACCGCCGCCGGCGACAGCACACCAGCGTCCAACGCCCGCAACACGGCCACCTGCTGCAAGCCGAGTGCCTCCGCCGCCCGCGAAGGGTTCACCGAGAACCGAAGCAGCTCCGCGATCTCCGCCGGCGCCTGACCCGCCTGGGCCACAACCTCCCGATAGTCCACCGTGGAGGCGATGATGATCCGGTACCGGAACGCAACCGCCGACGCCGCCGCCGTTCCCGACCGGACCCGATCCCGCACCCCGCTAAGCAGGCCCAGCTGCGTGCTCAACCGCTCCAGCGACGCCCACGCCGCCCCCGGCACCCGAGCCGACGACAAGGCCGACTGGAAACCGGCCACTGCCGCGTCCGTCGCCGCCACCGCCGCCGCAAACGCCTCCGTCCGCCGGGTCATTTCCGGCCCCGGCCCGATCAGCAACGACACCGCCGCCGCCCGCTCGGCCTGCAACGCCTCGGCCAGGTCCGCGCTGCGCTGCCCAAGCGTCACCAGCGACGTGAGCCGATCCGCCCGCTGCACATCGACAACCGCAACCCAGATCGCCAAACCAGCAAAGACCAGCATCGCCGCCAGCGGCACCGCCACCAGCACAGCGATCTTCCGGGTCAGCCTCACAACGCCCCTGCCCGCACACGTTCGCAGAATGTGCCGTCCGAATCCCCTGGCCTCCACATACGGGTCGGCCAGTCGTTACAGCGCAAATGCATCGTTCCTCCGATGTACTGAGAAGAAGTCGAGAACCCTACGTCGCGCACTTGCGCCAAGAGGCGCCAGGCCAAGCCCGCGTCCCACGAACACGGCACGTCGTGTCGCTTACGCCGGCAGGGGCTGGCGCGGGCGCGACCCCATGCGAAGCGCCGCGCCCGCGCCAGCGGTGGGCATTCCATGCCCACCCCTCACCTGACATCGCGGCACGGCGCAGCACGACATCAGGGACGCTCGACGTGAGCTTTCCACCGAGCGGGGCGCTCCAGCGAGCACCGCTTGGACACACGCTCCGGTAATCTCACGGTGAGATAAGGCCTCGGGAGGGTGCCGATGACGAAGTACCTCAAGCCGATCAGGATCCCCGACCACGTTTGGCACAGCGCGCCAGCACGTGCGGCGCTGCGTGCTCGCGATGTCGGCGCCATACTGCGCCTCATCCAGCAGCACACCGGAGCCAGCCAGCACCACCTTGCGACCGTTACCGGCATTCCCCAAGGTCGTCTTTCGGAGATAATGAATGGTCGTCGAACCGTTACTGCGCTCGACGTCTTCGAACGCATAGCTGATGGTCTCCGTATGCCCGACCACGCCCGCGTGATGATGGGCCTCGCCCCCCGTCACTGGCAACCGAGCCCGAAAGGTTCGCAGGGTAGCCGCGAGGCGCAATAGAGAAAGATTCGCGATCAGCACTCGAGTCAACCCTCACCACACCGGCTCCGTGGCCGTCGTTGCGGGTGAACGCGACCGAGCGGGTGATGCCCTTGATGACAACCGAGTCATTGACGTACGCCTGCTCGACCGGGACGTGCGGCACGAACAGATGCCGCTCGACCTTGTGCATGGCCGCAGCAACCGGAGCCGACAACGGCTGCCACGACATGACCTGGTCGACCATCGCCACCCGCAAGGCCTAAAGTTCCCAGACGCATCTACTAGCATTGATATAGTTCTACTCCCGGGCATCGCGCTGTTCAGCGTGAAGGTCCAGATCGCCCATCCGTCGGGTCCGGTCAGGGCATCGGGGCTCGCGGCACTCTCATGCCGCCGGCTACGTCGGCTGACGATACGACTAGCCCCCTGATGTTGGCCAGACACGACCGCCAGGCTCCAACACGCCATTGGCCTCCTGCAACGCGTTTGCGCAGGCCCAGCGGGGCGGCGTGGGGCGTTCATCAAGATCACAGGTCGTACCTCTCGCTCAAGGACGCCAGAGTGGGGGGAGATTCTCAGCCAAGCGAGTCGTGGGCGCTGGCACGAGGTCCGCCTCCCGGGGCACTGATGGGCCGCCGAGGAGCAGGTCGCTCGGCCGGTCCAGCATCACGAACCAACCGGTGCTCGGGAACTATCGGTTACAGTCCCGCTTGTTGTCCCCCGGGCTGGTCGTATCTCGTGCGCCGCTGGATGAATGTGCCGGCCCAGGCGACGACCGCCACTGATGCGCTGTATGCATCGGCCCGGGCGTGGGTGTCACGCCCTAGGCAGAGCAGGACGCTGCTCAGCTGCTCTGTGGCCCCAGGGCGATGGTGGCAAGGATGTCCCAATGGTAGGAACGGGTATGCCGTTCTAACCGCACCATTGCCACGCTCGTGACCTGGGCCATGGCCGCCGGCAGTGCGGCGACCTGTTGTGCGACTTCGAACGCGGCCGTCGTAGGCACGCCGTCGGTGTTCGCATAGGCGACCGTTACGTGCGGCAGGAACGTGCGTCGATTCAGTGGTGCGTTGGGAATAATGGACAGGGTCGCGGCCCGCAGTACTCGTCGAAGGTCATGCACGGGTTCGGGTGGAAATACGTTGAGTCCTAATGCCCCGGCCGTCCCGGTGAGAACCGCTACCTGAACAGTGAAAGGCACCATCGTCCGGCAGTAATCGCGTGCCGCAGACGCGATAGCCGTCAGTTGTTCAACGGTCGTCCCCGGGTAGTAGGCAATCCGGTCGAGGGTCAGGTGCACCGTCGGCAGCGGCACGAGGTCGTAGTACGGGAACGAGAGCCGGTCTTGACACTGCCGCACCAGCCGAAGCACTTCGCCTGACTCTTCGAAGGTGATGTACCAGTAATAGCCGGCTCGAGGCCCGGGCCTGGCCCAGTGGTTCCGAAGCTGGCTGACCCTGCGAAAGCCCGCCAGAAGGTTCGCCACGGTCGCGGGATCAACCGGGTGCCGGCTAGCCACCGCGAGGCTCCAGAACCGCTACGGCGTCGAGTACCTGCCCTATCTGTCCCGTCCGGGCGCTGCCCCAGCGGCGCGTCGCTGCCTTGACATATTCCCTTGCCCGGATCGTTACCGACAGCAACGGCCGTTGGGATGAATGGTGCAACGCCTCCAACAGCAACTCGCAGGCGCGATCCAAGTCACCGTCATCCGACGTCGCTATCGCGGTTGCCAAATCGATCAGGACCAGCGACCGGGTCCACGGCGAGCTGGATGCCTCGACCTCGGGTAGCGCGTGCTGTACGTGCAATTCGACCTCGTCGGCTAGACCGAGTGACAAGAACGCTGTTGCAGCGTTCGTAGCGACTTGAGCGGGGCTGTACGACCCAAACGTTACGCTCGACGGAAACCCGCCGGTGGTTCGCGCGTTCGTGATCCCAAACGCGGTATCGATGGCGTAACGGGCGCGCCGTTCGTCGCCGAGCTTACCTGCGGCGCGGGCGATTCCGTTAGCCAGCAGCCGGGCCGTCTGAGGACCCTTGGGGCTGGCGGCCAGACCATCCTCGGCGTAGGCCAGCGCATCGCCGTAATTGCCGGCGTAGTACTCGACGAGGCTTTGTGTGCCCCGTACCCATGCTCGCAGGTCCTGGTCACCGGCGAGGTCGGCGAGGTCGATCGCCTCCATCAGGTAGGCCCGCGCGACGGGAAACGATCCGTGGCCGACCGCGACATAGCCGAGCAGACCTGAGGTGCCGCTGGCGATCCGGAACAGCTCACGGCGCTGGCGAAGGTCGGTGCAGTCGTCCAGGAGTGAATCGAGCCACGTCCGATGCCTAACGAGGGCAGGCACAAGGATCTCGTGGCCCATTTGGTCGTAACCCTCAACCAGATGACGGAGCGTGTCGGATAGCTGGGTAACGATTCGAGGATCAATGGTTCGACGGCGGCGATGTACGCGCTGAAGGATGGTTACCACGTCCTCCAGCCCAGGTGCGGATAGATGACTCAACCTGGTAGCGCCAACGGCTGATAGGTCCGCGGTGACATCGGTCTGCGGCAGCGTGGTGGGGCGTCTGGTGATGTAGAAGCCTAGTTCGCGGTCTTCTCGGGCGCCGAGCACGCGGCGCAGCGCTTCGCGGGTGGCTTTGGTGGGCCAGCGCAGTTCGCCGCGTTCAAGTTTGCCAATGTAGGCAGCGGTGATCGGGTGCGGCAGGTACACGCTGGCCGCGTCGGCGAGTTCTTGTCTCGACATCGGCCGCCCGGATCCAGACGGAGAAAGCCGCGATTCGCGCGCGCGGCGCAGCAGATCATTGGGCCGTCGCACCGATCCGTGCTGCATGGTCACCTCTGTCGTTGGCCAGTTACCGGGGGCCTCTTCTGGTCTTACCACATACAGCTACCTTTGCGGACCTACGGTCGCGATGGCTGGGCAGGCCCCGGACGCCGGGTTTCAAACGGGACGGTATACGGGACTTCCCGGATCGGTGGCGCGCTTGGTTCGCTGTCGGCGGGACGGTGGGCTCGCAACGTGCCGGGAGAGGGTGGTCGTGAGCGTGAAAGCGATGGACAGCCAGCGCCTACGGGATGCGATGGTCGACGCGTTAGCGGCCGATCATGCCGCGAAGGGTTTGACGCTGCGCCCGGAGGTGGAGGCCGCGATGCGCACGGTTCCCCGGGAGTTGTTCATACCGGGGGTGCCAGTGGCGGACGCGTACGAGAACACTGCGGTCATCACCAAACGGCGCGGTGAGGAGAGCATCAGTTCGGTGTCGGCGCCGTTCCTGATCGCGGAAATGCTCGGCCAGGCAGCGGATGCGCTTGACGGCTTGGCAGGTCGTCGGGTGCTGGAGGTTGGCAGCGGTGGTTACAACGCTTCGCTGCTGAGGGAGCTGGTCGGCCCGTCCGGGTCGGTCACCACGGTGGACATTGATCCGGAGGTGACTGACCGGGCGAGCGCCTGCCTGAGCGCCGCAGGGTACACCGACGTGACCGTGATCTGCGCGGATGCCGAGTATCCCCTCGACCTGGACCATTCCTTCGACCTGATCATGGTGACGGCCGGGGCCTGGGATATCCCGCCGGCGTGGCGTGAGCAGCTGGCCGATGGTGGCGTGCTGGTGGTGCCGTTGCGTACGTTCGGGTTGACCCGTTCGTGGGCGCTGCGCCGGGCCGGTGACGATCTGGTCAGCGTCAGTCACCGCCAGTGCGGCTTCGTTGCGGTGCAAGGCGCCGGAGCGCACGACGTGCGCTACATCGATATCGCCGATGGTGTGCATCTGCGGCTGGATGAAGACCAGCAGATCGATGCCGCAGAGTGCGCCGGTTTGCTGGCCACGCCCCGGGAGCAGGCGTGGGCCGGGCTGAGCTTGCCGCCCCGGACGGTCCTGTCCGACTTGGACCTGTGGCTGGCGGCCCGCCTCAGGGGCGAGGTGCAGCACGTTGTCATGCTGACGGCCCAGGAGTCGGCGATCGAATCCGGCATTGTGGCGCCAGGGTGGCGGTTCGGAACCCCGGCCACCTTGCACCATGGCACGTTGACGTACCGGTCGGCGCTGCGCTGGAGCGGCCGACAGTTCGATATTGGCGCGTACTCCCACGGCCCAGGGGCCGCAGCGGCGGCGGCGCGGATGGTCGGGCACATGCGCGCATGGGTCGACGCAGGCAACCCACCTCCGGCGCTGCGTGTCGTACCCGCAAAGACCCCCGACGGCGACCTGCCCGCCGGGGCAATCCTGGACCGGCGGCACTCCCGCCTCGTCCTGACCTTCGACGATCAACACAGAGAGGAGTCCTGATGGACAACACGCAGCAAACGACGGTGGTGGAGCCCGACGACTTCGAACTGAACCTGCGGCTGGTCGACGCCGGGTCGGTCGCGAGCGGCTACGCGACCAGTACCTCCGACAACTGCGGCTCGGGCAACACCGGGTCAGACGCCTGCTCCGGCGGCAGCGGCGGCCGGTAGCCACCTCGTCGATACCGTCGGGCCCAACCCTCCCTGTGGTTGGGCCCGACCCAACTGTCGCCGTTAGACAAGTGTTTGACGCAACGGATGCAGTGCTGATCCGGGCGGCGTCCTATCCGGATGGTGTCACCCTGCCGGCATGGCCCGACCTGATCGATGGCCAGCCCGAGCAGTGGCTGGCCTGGCTGCGGAAGGTGTGGGCTGTTCCCGGGTTCGCGGCGGTTGTCACCCAGGCCACTCCGTCGCTGGCTGACCAGGTCACGCGTGCTCTTTCTGGCCGACCACCGGCCAGGCGCCCGCTGCGGCGCGTGGTGGTGGCGACCATGCGGTATCTGCTGAGGTGGACCACCCGCGCGACCCCATTCGGGCGCCTCGCTGGCGTCGCTGCGGGCCGGCTCGGCGCGCGTACGGAGGTGCGGTGGGGCGACGCGCATCGGGAGGTTGCGCGCCCGGACGGGCGGTTTATCGCCGTGCACGCGGAGCGGGCGGAACGGGACGTGACGGTACTGCGCTCGGCAATGGTGGTGACTAACGCGCTGGGGTATCGGCGCGGCGACGTATGGGTGCTGCCGTGCGCCCGCACCGACCGCGACCGGGTGTGGGACGTCGAGATCGACTTGACCGAGCCGGTGCACTTGGCGGTGCAGGCGGCTGCCGCGCCGATCGCCTTCACGACGCTGACTGACAACTTGGCGACGGCGCTGAGTGTCAACGTGACGGTCGCCGAACGGCTGTTGGCCGAACTTGTGCAGGCAGGAGTGCTGTTGTCGCAGGTCCGGCCGTCGTTGACGGTGACCGACCCCGCCGCTCATCTTGCCCGCTACATCGACCTGCCCGACCCTGGCCACCAGGTCGCGGTCGACCTGCATCTCGACTGCTCGGTGACGTTGCCTCCGGCCGTGGCACGCGAGGCGTGCCACGCCGCATCGGCGTTGGTGCGGGTGGCGCCGTGTCTTGCCGGCTGGGCCGGTTACCACCGCGCTTTCATCGAACGGTGGGGTCCCGGCGCGGCGGTACCCCTACGCGAGGTGGTGCGGGTGCTCGGGTTCCCGGCCGGCTACCGGGGCTCGTGGCAGCGGGACCAGCAGCTGTTCACGGCCCGTGACGCGCTGCTCATTGAGCTGGCGCAGCGTAGCGTAATGAATGGTTGCGCCGAGGTGGTGCTTGACGATGATCTGATCGAGCGGCTGCGCGGCGACGACGACCGGCCACCGATCCCGCACACCGAGCTACGGTTTGTGGTCGCCGCCGCAACACCACGGGATCTCGACCGGGGCGCGTTCACGCTGACGGTGGTCAGCGGGGCTCGTCACGCCGCGGTCGCCGCCTCCCGGTTTCTGCACCTGCTCACTCCGCCCGAACTCGCGCGGTTCCGCCAGGTCTATGCCCAGCTTCCGACTGCCATGGCCGGCGCCGACACTGTGCAGGTCTCCGGGCCCCCGCTGGACGCCCGGCTCAGCAGCGTCGCGCGTACACCCGAGCTGTATCCGATCCTGCCGGCCGGCGAGTTCCACCCTGATCCACAGTGGACGATTGCGGATCTGGCGGTGACCGGGGATGGGCAGCGGCTGTGGTTGCTGTCCCAGACCACCGGGCGGCCGGTGGAACCGCTGCTGGTCAACTGTGTCCTGCTACCGACCGGGCAGCACCCGCTCATCCGGTTCTTGACCGAGATCTGGTCCGCGTTCACAGCCCCGTGCACCCCGTTTGACTGGGGACACGCCCGCGTTCTGCCGTTCCTGCCCCGGGTGCGACGCGGCCGATCGATTCTGCACCCCGCCCGATGGGCTATCGACGCGGAAATGTTGCCGCCAGCGACGGAAACCTGGCGGCGATGGCGGGTGGCGTGGCAGCGCTTGCGCGAACAGCAGCGGCTGCCGCAGGAGGTCCTCCTCGGAGACGGCGACCAGCGGATACGCCTAGGGCGTGTCTGCTGGATCATGTGACTGGGTCGCGGAGCCAGATTCTGATTGAGGCGATGTCGACGGTTCCGGCGTACATGTATTCGCGTTTGTCGTAACGGCTGGCGATGGCGCGGAAGGCT
>Ga0310834_101174_pt1 | contig 17483 bp, 15 predicted proteins | sample SM_ome_2_FD_201314 | JGI IMG/M metagenome (GOLD analysis project Ga0310834, IMG submission 201314) | Sorghum-adapted microbial communities enriched on stacked mutant (SM) sorghum from Joint BioEnergy Institute, Emeryville, California... ... | reverse complement strand
CTGTGCCTCGTCCCGTCGATCCACGCGATGATCGCCGGGCGCGCCGTCCAGGGAGTCAGCGGCGGCGTGCTGCCGCTCGCGTACTCGATCGCCCGCGACGAGCTGAGCCCCGCGCGCGTCCCGGCCGGCATCGCGCTTCTCGCCTCGATGCTGGGCATCGGCGGCGCCCTCGGCGTCGTCGGCGCGGGGGTGCTGGTCGAGCACCTCTCCTACACGTGGATCTTCCTGCTGCAGCTCCCGGCGTTCGCCGGCGTCGCGGCGCTGCTGCAGACGATCGTGCCCGAGTCGCGCGTGACCTCGCCGGCCCCGATCGACTGGACCGGCGCGGCGCTCATGTCCTCGGGCCTGGTCGCGCTGCTGCTGACCGTCACGCAGGCGAACGCGTGGGGCCTGACGTCGACCGCGACCGCGACCGGCCTGGCCGTCGCGACCGTCCTGCTCGGGCTGTGGGTCGTCACCGCGACGCGCCGCACGAACCCGCTGCTCGACATCCGCCTCCTGCAGCGCCGCCCGGTGTGGACGACGAACGTCGTGGCGTTCATGGTCGGCGTCGGGCAGTTCGTCGGCTTCATCTTCATCCCGCACTTCGTGCAGGAGCCGGCGTCGACCGGCTTCGGCTTCGCCGCCTCGCCGCTGGACTCGGGCATCTTCCTCGTCCCGATGTCGGTCGGGCTGCTCGTCCCCGGCGTGGCCGGCGGCGCGATGGAGCGCCGCTTCGGCGCCCGCGCGCTGCTGGTGGCCGGCAGCGCGATCACCGCGCTGGGCTACCTGCCGCTGACGTTCTGGCGCTCGACCCCGTTGGAGATCTACACAGCGTCCGGGCTGCTCGGCCTCGGCAGCGGCATCACGATGGCCGCGCTGGCGACGATCATCGTCGCGCACGTGGCCCAGCACGAGACCGGGGTCGCCACCGGCATCAACAACGTGGCGCGGACGCTCGGCGGCGCGGTCGGCGGGCAGCTCGCCGCGGCGCTGCTGGTCGCCGGGTCGGCCGCGAGCGGCGCGCACGAGGAGCTCGGCTACACGCTGGTGTTCGGCCTCGGCCTCGTCGCGATGGTGCTCGCGGTGGTCCTCGGCCCGCTGCTGCCAGGGCCCTTGGAGGAGCCCACAGAGGCCTTGGACGACGCCCGCGAGGCGGCGCCGGAGCTCGCCTAATGTCGCTGGCCCGGGACGACCGCCGTCCCGGCCGATTGCGAGACATACGAAGGACGGTTAGGCATGGAGTGGTCCATCCCCGAGGACATCCAGCAGCTGCTGCGCGACATCGATGACTTCATCGATCGCGAGATCAAGCCGCTCGAGGAGGCCAACCCCGAGCTGTTCGACCATCGTCGCGAGTTCGCGCGCACCGACCTCGAGCGGGGCGGCATCCCGAACGAGCGCTGGCGCGAGGTGCTCGCCGAGGCGCGCCGCCGGTCGATCGCGGCCGGCTTCTACAAGTACCCGTTCCCCGCGGCGCTCGGCGGCCAGGACGGCAGCAACCTCGCGATGGCGGTGATCCGCGAGCACCTCGCCCGCCGCGGCCCCGGGCTGCACGCCGAGCTGACGCACGAGGCGTCGGTCGTCGCGAACGAGCCGCTCGCGCTCGTGCTCCACGAGTACGGCACGCCCGAGCAGAAGGAGCAGTACCTCGAGCCGCTCGTCAACGGCGAGATCCACCTCGCCTTCGGCCTCACCGAGCCGGGCCACGGCAGCGACGCGACGTGGCTGGAGACCAAGGCCGAGAAGGTCGACGGCGGCTGGGTGATCAACGGCGCCAAGCGCTTCAACAGCGTCATGGACGTCTCGGCGGCGAACGTCGTCTTCGCGCGCACCGGCGGCGAGCACGGCAAGGCCGAGGGGATCAGCGCGTTCATCATCCCGCGCGACACCCCGGGCATGACCGTCCCCTACTACCACTGGACGTTCAACATGCCGAGCGACCACGCCGAGACGGTCCTCGAGAACGTCTTCGTGCCGGAGGGCGCGCTGCTCGGCGAGCTGCACCGCGGGCTGGACTGCGCCCAGCTGTTCGTCCACGAGAACCGGATCCGCCAGGCGGCCTCGTCGCTCGGCGCCGCGCAGTTCTGCATCGACCGCAGCGTCCAGTTCGCCAAGGACCGGATGATCTTCGGCCAGCCGCTGGCCGACTACCAGGGCATCCAGTGGCAGCTCGTCGAGCTGCAGACCGACGCCGAGTTCCTGCGCAACACGCTCTACAAGACCGCGTGGCAGATGGACCAGGCCGGCGGCTCGTCGACCGAGGCCAAGGTCAGCGTCACCGACAAGGTCTCGATGGTGAACTACCGCGGCAACCAGCTCGCGTGCCGCGCCGCCGACCGGGCGATGCAGATCCACGGCGGCGTCGGCTACACCCGGCACGTCCCGTTCGAGTTCATCTACCGCCACCACCGGCGGTACCGGATCACCGAGGGCTCGGACGAGCTACAGATGCGCCGCATCGCGGCCAAGATGTTCGACTTCCGAGGCTCGAAGGCCAGGAAGGCCGCCGAGCAGCAGCCCGTCGGCGCCACGGCCTCGTAGGGCGTGGCGGGGCCGGTCAACCGCCGGCTCGTGCTCGCCCGTGCGCCGACGGGCGCGCTGGCGGCCGGCGACTTCCGGATGGACGAGGCGCCGGTGCCCGAGCCCGCCGACGGCGAGGTCCTGTGCCGCACGCTGCTCATCTCGCCGGACCCGATCCAGCGGATGGAGATGCGCGCGCGGACCTACCGTGGCGGGCTGCAGGCCGGCGACGTCATGGGCGGCTTCACGCTGTCGGAGGTCGTCGACGGCGGCGGCACGGACCTCGCGCCCGGCACGATCGTCTCCTGCCAAGCCGGCTGGCAGGAGTACGCCGCCGTCCCGGCCGAGGAGGTCGTGCCGGTCACCGTGCGCGGGCCGCTCACCCACCACCTGAGCGTCCTGGGCATGAACGGCCTCACCGCGTACTTCGGGCTGCTGGACGTCGGCCGGCCGCAGCCCGGCGAGACCGTCGTCGTGTCGGCCGCGGCCGGCGCGACCGGCAACGTCGCCGGCCAGCTCGCGCGCATCCACGGCTACCGGGTCGTCGGGGTCACCGGCTCGGACGAGAAGAACCGGATGCTCGTCGACGAGCTCGGGTTCGACGCCGCGGTGAACCGGCGGTCCGAGACGTTCGCCGCGGACCTGCGCGCCGCGTGCCCTGAGGGGATCGACGTCTACTTCGACAACGTCGGCGGGCCGGTGCTCGACGCGTGCCTGCTGCGCATGCGCCCGCACGGCCGGGTCGTCTGCTGCGGCGTGCTCTCCCAGTACGACTCGGACGCTCCCGCCGCCGGGCCGCGGGCGGTCCCGGGCCTGGTCATCAGCCAGAGGCTGCGGGTGGAGGGCTTCGTCGTGCTCGACTTCGCCGACCGCTGGGCCGAGGCCGCCGAGCAGCTGGCCGGGTGGGTCGAGAGCGGCGAGCTGCGCGTGCTCGAGGAGGTCGACGAGGGCCTCGAGGCCGCACCCGCGGCGCTCGTCGACGTCCTCGCCGGCCGGAACGTCGGCAAGCGGATCGTCCGCGTCGCGGAGGCGCGGGCGCCCGCGGAAAGGAGGCCCGATGGCGCGAGTCGATCGGCTTGAGCCGGGTCAGCAGCTGAACACCGGGACACCCGTCGTGCCGTGTCAGGCGGCGACGGTCATCGTGCTGCGCGGCGGGGACGAGACGCTCGAGGTGCTGCTCGTCCGCCGGACGCTGAACGCGCGGTTCATGGCGGGGGCCTGGGTGTTCCCGGGCGGCGCGGTCGACCCGGGCGACGGGACGACCGATCGCGCGCACCGCCTCGCGGCCGTGCGCGAGCTCGACGAGGAGGCGGGCATCGGCGGGGTCGACCCGGATTCGCTCGTGCCGTTCTCGCGCTGGATCACGCCGGCCGCGGTGACCGTCCGCTTCGACACGCACTTCTTCCTCGCCCCGCTGCCCGAGGGCGCGACGCCGAGGGTCGACGGCGAGGAGTGCATCGACCTCGGGTGGTTCACGCCCCGCGACGCGCTCGACGCCGACCGGGACGGCCGCCTGTCGATCATGTTCCCGACGCGCAAGCACCTCGAGCAGCTGTCGGCGTTCGCCAGCGCCGGCGCCGTGCTGCAGCACGCCCGGTCGCTCGAGATCACGGCGGTCGAGCCGCGGATGGTCGAGGTCGGCGGCGAGCAGCACATCCTGCTGCCGGGCGAGCCGGGCTACGAGGAGGCGTTGTGATGCTGCGCCACGTCGTGCTGCTCAGGCTCGAGGACGACGCCGGCCCCGAGCGCGCGGCCGAGATCGCCGCGGAGCTCGAGGCGCTGCGCGAGATCCCCGTCGTGCAGCACCTCACGGTCCACCGCGACGCCGGCCTCAGCAGCCGGACGCACGACCTGATCCTGACCGCGGACTTCGCCGGCCCGGCGGAGCTGAAGGCCTACCTCGGCCATCCCGTGCACCGGCGGGTGGCCGGCGAGGTGCTCGGGCCGCTGCTCGAGCGCGCCGCGATGATCCAGTACGAGCTCGAGGAGGAGACGCCGTGAACCGGATCGACCTGGAGGGACGGAGCGCCGTGGTGACCGGCGCGGCGAGCGGGCTCGGGCTCGCGATCGCGCGGCGGTTCCTCGAGTCGGGTGCGTCGGTCGTGCTCTGGGGGTCGCGCGGGGCGCGCCTGGCGGCCGCGGCCTCCGAGCTCGAACCGCTCGGCGACGTGTGGTTCCAGGAGGTCGACGTCTCCGACCACGACGCGGTCGCCGCCGCGGCGGCCGAGGCGTTCGAGCGCCGGGGACGGCTGGACATCCTCGTCAACAACGCCGGGCACATCGGCGACACCGCGCCGGCGGTCGAGCACTCGCTGGAGGGGTGGGACGCCGCGCTGGCGGTCAACCTCTCCGGGACGTACTACTGCTGCCGTGCGGCGATCCCGCTGATGCTGCGGGGCGGCTACGGCCGCATCGTCAACGTCGCCTCGGCGGCCGCGAAGGAGGGCAACCCCAACCAGGTCGGCTACGTCGCCGCGAAGGCCGGCGTCGTCGGCATGACCAAGTCGCTGGGCAAGGAGCTCGCGAAGACCGGCGTGATCGTCAACGCCATCACGCCGGCGCTGTTCGAGACGCCGATGCTCGAGGACTTCTTCGCGCGGATGCCGCCCGAGCTCAGCGAGCGCGCGTTCGCGACGATGCCGATGGGCCGCATCGGCCGCCCCGACGAGTTCGCGGCGATGGTCGCCTGGATGGCGTCCGAGGAGTGCTCGTTCACCACCGGCGCGACGTTCGACATCTCCGGCGGGCGCTCGACCTACTGACGAGAGTCGCTACCGGCAATCTCGGCGACGATCGCTCGCGTCATGTCAACGGTCTGCTCGGGCGTGAGCCCCCAGGCCGGTGCGCTCAACGTGAGATGGTCCGCGCCTGCCACATACCCCGGTAGCAGCTCGGCCAGCTCGCCGGGGCGGCAGGCGACACCGATGGCATCCACCGCCTCGGCGGGCACCGCCGCAGTCGCCGCATCGGGATCACGGCTGCGCAGCGCCTCCCGGATCGCGCGCTGCTCGGCATCCCATCCGTGCAACTCGAACAGCCGATCGAACACGCGCGATGCCGCGTACTGCGCGATCCCGAACGCGAGTCGCCCTCGCGCAACCTCCAGATCCGCGTCGATGGAACACATGAGCACGCGGACGAGCCGGAGATCGCCCACGGCTCGGCGCGCTCGCTCGGCCCCCTTGGCCAGCGCTGGGCGCACGACCTCGTCGATGTAGCGGCCCGTGAACATCGGATGGCCGAGGAGCCCGTCAGCCACGCGTCCAGCGGTCTCGACCATCCGCGGGTTGACCCCCGCGGTGTAGATCGGTAGATGGTCGCGCGACGGCGGCGCCGTGCCGGGTGGCGGCGTCAGGTCGACCCGATAGAAGCGCCCCTCGTGAGCTACCGGACCGGCATCGAGTCGCCACAGCTTCCGGAGCACGGTCACGAGCTCCTCCATCCGGACGGCGGGTGCCTCGCCGGACACGCCATGCCACGCCTCCATCATCCGCGCGTTCCCGTTGCCGAGCCCGAGGATGAGACGCCCCTGGGAGAGGTCGTCGAGATCGCGCGCCTCCGCCGCCCAGACGACCGGCGAGCGCCCGACGCCGTAGGCGATCGACGACCCCACGGTGCATCGCGTGGTGGCGAGCGCGAGCGCCGCCATCATGATGGGTGCCGAGCGGTCGTACAGCTCACCCACCCAGAGCCCGCCGAACCCCGCAGCCTCGGCCTCCACGGCCAGGTCGCGCGCGCGCGTGAAACGGTCGTTTCCGCTACCGGCACCGGGCACGAGGAGACCGATCTCAGGACCAGCCTGGAATCCCATCGCAGCCACCGTCACTTCACCGCCCGGCGAACCGCGGCGTCCGCTTCTCAGCCACGGCGTTGACGGCGTTCCAGCCGTCCTCCGTCCGGGTCGCACGCGACATCGCCCGCGCCTCCTGCTCGAGCTGCGCCTCGAGGGGCTGCTCCCAGGTCGAGAGCAGCAGGTTCTTGATCTCGCCATACGCTCGGGTCGGCCCCGCTGCGAGCTGGCGCGCGAGCTGCCATGCCTCGTCCGCGAGCGCGTCGTCGTCGACGACGTCGTTGACCAGGCCGTAGCGTGCGGCCTCTGCGGCCGTCCAACGCTGGTTGAGCATGAGGAACTCGGCGGTGCGTCGCACGCCCACGCGCCTCGGGAGGTAAAAGGACCCCGCGCCGTCGGGGATCAACCCGATCCCGGCGTATGCGGCATAGAAGCTCGCGCTCTGGCCGGCGAGGCAGAAGTCCGCAGCGGCGGCGAGCGCGACCGCCCCTCCGACGGCCAGGCCGTGGACCGCGACGACGACGGGCGGATCCATCCGCGCGAGGCGGGAGATACCCGTGTGCAGGCCGGCCGTCGCGTTCTTGATGAACCTGGGGAACTCGTCGCGGTCCTGACGGAACGTGTCGAGGTCCGCGCCGACGCTGAAGTACTTCCCCCGGCTGTCGATCAGGACACAGCGAACTTCCGGGTTCTCGTCGCATTCGGTGGCGATGAGGCTGATCTCGGCGTTGAGGTGTCGGTCGAACCGGTTTCCGGTGTCAGGCCGGTTCATGGTCACGTGCGCGACGCCGTCGCGCAGCTCGTACTGGAATGCTTCGTAGCTCATGGCGTCCCTGTCTCGCTCTGCAGGAGGCTCCGTGCGACGATCGTCCGCTGGATCTCGCTCGTGCCCTCGTAGATCCGCGCCACGCGCGCCTCGCGGTAGAGGTGCTCGAGAAGATGTCCCTCTTCGAGCCCGCTGGCGCCGTGAATCTGGACGGCGGCGTCGATGACGAACTGTGCGGTCTCGGTTGCGAAGAGCTTCGCCATCGCCGACCCGCTCATGACCTCCCGTCTCGGACGCCGGGCGTCGAACGCCCGGGCGGCGTCGTACGCCAGCAGCCGCGCCGCCCGGAGGCGAGTCGCCATCTCGGCCAGCTTGTGCGACACCGCCTGGAAGTCGCCGATCCGCCGCCCGAAGGCCTCGCGCGCGTTCGCACGGGCCACCGCAGCGTCGAGGGCCGCCTGCGCCATGCCGACGGCGAAGCCGGCAACCGACGGACGGAACAGGTCGAACGTCTCCAGTGCCACACTCAGGCCGGCACCCGGCTCGCCGAGCAGATCCTCGGTCCCGACGAGTACACCGTCGAACTCCAGACGCCCGATCGGGTACGGCCACAGCGTGTCGACTGGGATCGCCGCAAACCCGGGGGCGTCGGCAGGCACGACGAACGCCGAGATGCCGCGAGCACCGGCGGACTCCTCCGTCCGCGCGAAGACCGTGTAGACGTCGGCCCCCGGCGCGTTCATGATCCAGGACTTCTCGCCGTGGAGCCGCCACCCCTTCCCGTCCCGCCTAGCTGATAGCGCGATCGACGCAGCGTCGGAACCGGCCTTGTCCGGCTCGGTGATCGCGAATGCTGCTATGGCCTCGCCGGCGGCAATTGCCGGGACCCATCGCTCGGCGACCGCCTCGCTCGCATGTCGGACGAGCGCATGGCCGCCGCCGAGCTGGAGCGCGAGCGCTGTCGACGCAGCCGTCGACACTTCGGCGAGGCCTTCCCGGAGCACGCAAAGCATGAACGCCGAGGGCTCGTCCTGCAGGGTGCCTCCGTACCGTGCCGGAAACAGCTGGCGCGAGAGTCCCGTGTCGCCCAGCGCACGCACGAGCGGGCGATTGATGAGTCGACGGTCTTCGAAGCGAACGAGCGGGGCGAGTTGCTCCTCTGCGAGCGCCCGCACAGATTCGCGGGTCGGCGTGGTCTGATCGATCATTCGTTCCTCGTAGTCATGGGTCTTGCTGCGCGTGCCGCCGCCTTTCGGTCCGCTTGAACCTCACGGGCCTGTCGGCCTCGCGGACGATCTCCACCCGGCCGGCGTCGACCAGCACATCGAGGAAGCCCAACACCTCGCTCAGCGGGTGGTGCAGTTCCGAGTATCTCGGCGACGATCTCGCGCTCAGCACCTCGAACGCCGTTCGAGGTCGCTCAGCCAGGAGTTCGGCGACGTACTCGATGCGCGCCTGGTAGTCCGCCAGCCGCGCATCGATCACCGAAGTGGGGTCTGTGATCGCCGGGCCGTGCCCCGGGAGCGCGAGGTCGACGTTGAGCGCGCGAGTCGCGCGGAGGGACTTCAGATACATGGCGAACGCCGGCGGCCAGCCTCGCCCCGCGGTGTCGGTGATGCCGCGGCCCGGCACGGGCATCGAGCGGGCGCCCGCGAAGAGGTGGTCGCCGCCGAAGAAGTAGCGGTGCTCTTCGTCGTGGAAGAGCGTGTCCGTCGGCGAGTGACCGGGGCGAGCGTGAACGCGGAGCACGCGGTTCTCGAAAGGGACGATGTCGCCATCGCGGAGCAGCCGGGTCGCCTGCACCGCGCGTGCGGCGTGACGCACTCCGCGGTTGCGCGCACGGACGGCGGCGCGGACCGCAGTCGGCACGCCGTGGTCACGCAGCAACGCGTCGGCCAGCGCATCGTCGGCGGCGATGCTCTCCGGATAGCGCTCGAGCCATGGCGCGAGCGGGGCGATGACCGTCACCTCGGCAGCAGACCGGTCGGCGATGGCCGCGCAGAGGCCCCAATGGTCGATGTGCTGGTGGGTGAGAAGGATCCGTCCCAGGTCGGCGATGCTGCGGCCAACGGCTCGCAGGCCTGCCTCAATCGCCTCAAGGGTTGCGACGTGCCACGGCCCCGTGTCGACAAGCGTAGGTGGCTCGTCGTCGATGAAGTACACGTTGACCGCCCCGATGTCCCACGGCGTCGGCACGGGCAGCAGGTAGACATCAGCCGCAACCTGTGTGGCCAGGGTGACCGCGGTCATCGGCGCGGCCGCGTTCCCGGCGTGATCGCGGTCCGCCCCCCGTCGACCGGCAGCACCACGCCGGTGATGTACGACGCGGCCGGAGAGGCGAGGAACTCGATGGCGGCGACGACCTCCTCCATGAACGACGGGCGGCCAAGGGGCGTCTCCTCGACCAGCCGCTCGTACATCGGATGCACGGTCCTGTCCGGGTCGACGGTCATCGCCCGTGCCACACAGTTCACGCGGATGCCGTACTGCGCGAACTCATCCGCCATGACGTGCGTGAGGGAGACGATCGCCCCTTTCGCCGCCGAGTACGACGGCACCTGCGGATTGCCGAGCGTCCCGTCGATCGACCCGCAGTGCACGATCGCGGGTGCAGGTGACCGCTTGAGCAACGGCAGGAACGCCCGTGCAGCGAACACCGGCCCGAGGACGTTGAAGGACACGACGCGCCGCCACGATTCGTCGGAAGACGCCTCGATGGACGCGAGCTCGAGATCCGAGTGACAGGTGATCAGCGCGTCGACGTGCTCAACGAGCCGCCTGCAAGCAGCCGCTGCCCGCGCGAGGCCGTCAGGGTCCCCGGGATCAGCTTCGATCGTCGTGATCTCGCCTCCATTCGAACGGATTCGCTCACGCATGGCTTCGAGCGACCGCGCTGACGAGTCGACGACGACGACATGTGCTCCGCGGCGAGCGAGCAGGCGCGCACAGCCCTCACCGAGGTGTCCGAGGTCCACGAGTTCCTGGACGCCATCGTCGCCGCGATCGGCCGAGGCGCTGACCACGACGACCACGCGCCCCTGAAGCGGGCTGTCGGGAACGGGCTCGACCGCGTTCTCACGCGCCTGCGATGGCCGCGCGCTCGTGACATCGCCTCGGACGTGCACTTCGCTCCGAGTATCGGTTCTCTGGCTGGCGGCCACGGCGTGCGGTGGCTCGCCCGCTGGAGGTCCCTACACCGCGCAGGTGGCGAGGCCGGTGCCGAGCCCGATGACAACGCCCGGTGGGCCGGCAAGGCACGTCTCCGACCCGGCCGGCGGTGTGGAAACCTCCACCCTTCCGCGAACCGCCCCCTGGAGCCCTCGCCGCACGCTGCTGAGAATGGACTTCCGGCCCGCGCCCGGAGACCGATGACTCGGAACGCGTGAGCCGCCCGCTGCGATTCGTCTGAAGGGGTTGCTGTGTTGCTGAGACTGTTGTCGATCATCGCGTGCGTCGGCTTGATCAGTGCTTGCGGGTCGTCGGAAGAAGCGGACAGCTCCGGCGGCGCGAACGCCGACAAGCCACCGCTTCGCATCGCCGCCATCCCGGCACGGGTCGGCGCTACAGCCGAGTTCGGCGAGCACGCACTCGCCGCGATCAAGTTCGCTGCCGACGAGGCCAACCGCAACGGTGGCGTCAACGGCCATGAGGTCGAGGTGTTCCCGGTCGAGACGGACGCCACGCCGGACGCGACGGTGCGGGCCGCACGCCGGGCGGTGACACAAGACCGAGCGCAGTACATCATCGGAGCGATGAGCTCCGCCGAGCAGGCTGCCGTCCAGCAGCAGCTCGCCGGTCTGGGCGCGCTCGCGATCTCGGCCATCCCGTCCGCCGATGCCCTGACGGGCGAGAACTGCAGTGAGTTCGCTTTCAGGACCAGGCAGAACGACCACATGAGCTCGGTCGCCGTCGCCGAGGCCCTCGGCGACAAGCTCAAGGAACGCTGGGCCATCCAGGCCACCGACAACGTGACCGGTCACACGTCGGCCAAGAACTTCAAGGAGCGGGTCGAGGCCGCCGGCGGTCGCATCGTGGCCGAGAAGTACTCCCCGCTGGGCGCTTCTGACTTCAGCAGCAACATCGTCGAGCTCAGGAAGAGCAACGCCACCGGACTCTTCGTCGCTGAGTACGGCGCGGACGCGGTCGCGTTCGTCAACCAGGGCGCGCAGTTCAAGCTCTTCGATGAGTTCGAGACCGTGGTCGGGAGCAACTTCATCTCCGAGGCCCTGTTCAAGGCGCTCGGCGACAAGATCCTCGGCTTCTACAACGACGTGACGTACGCGTCCTCCGTCGACACGCCGCGCAACGCCGAGTTCGTCGAGGCGTGGGAGAAGAAGCATGGCGAGCGTCCGATGTTCATCCAAGGCTCGACGTACCTGGGCATGCAGGTGCTCTTCGCCGCTGTCGAGAAGGCTGACTCCGTCGACCCAGCGAAGGTCAAGGATGCGCTGAGCACGATCACGACCGACACAATCCTCGGCGAGGTCACGATGCGCCCCGAGGATCATCAGCTGCTCGCCCCGACCTATGTCGGGCGGGTCGTCGAGAAGGAAGGCGACCTGCAGTGGGAGATCGTCGAGTCTGTGCCGGCCGACGTGACGACACCGGAGCCGAACCCCGACTGCAAGCTCTGATCCTGGCGGGAAAGCCCGACCTCCTCTCTCGTCGGGCTTCCCCACCCCACACGTACGCTGGCCGCGATGACTCCTGAACCCATGCGGGTCGTTCCCATCGACTCGGTCCGGACGCGCGACGCGCGTCCGGACCACCCGTTCGACGAACTCGCCGCGCTGGCCGAGGGACTCCTGGCGGCCGCACGCGCCGCGGACGCCGACCAAGTGCTTCGACACGCGGCAACCGCCGGCTGCGCGATACTGCGAATCCGTCGCTGCGCGGTCTACACGCGGGACCGGCACAGCGACCTGTACAACGGTCGCGTCGGGCATCCGCGTGAGGAGATGGAGGCGCGCGTGCGGCGCCTGAGGATGGGCGGGTGGAACGACGGGGTCACCCGGGACCTTCGGTCGTCGCGCGACGTCCTCGTCGTCCCCGACGTCGCAGCGGACCCGCGAACCGCCCACTCTGCCGCTGTCCGCGCATTCGGCACGCGGTCGATGGTGGCGATCCCGCTGCTGGTCGGTGACGACCTGCAAGGCATGCTGCTCTTCGACAACGGCACCGACTTCTATCCGTGTCTGCCCGAGCAGGTGCGCTTGGCTCAGATCATCGGCCGGACCGCGTCGCACGCTCTGGCACAGGCGGAGCAGTCCGCGGCGGGCGTCGGTCAACTACGGGCCGCGGTCGCTCGCACCCGCACCCTGGGACGCGTCACCCTCGCCGAGCAGCGCTTTCTCGAGATCGCCGCCGGGGGCGGCGGGATCGGTGACCTGCTCGGGGCTGCAGCCTCGATTCTGCGTCGCCCCGTCGCGTTCCATGACAAGAGCCTGCGGCGACTGGCCGTGGCCGAGGCCCCCGAGCAGGGTTCAGGCCCGCTGCAGCAGTTCGAACACGGGGCGATGACCGTTGAAGACCTCGTGGCGCAGTTCCGGGACACCCCGCCAGGAGGGCACGCGACCGTGGGCCCCGTCCTCGATCTCGGGGTCCACCATCGCCACCTCGTCGCACCTGTCGATCACGGCGGGATCCGCGCCGGCTGGGTCCTGACCGTCGAGCACCCGTCGCGCCTTTCATCGTTCGACGAGCTCATTCTCACGCGGCTTGCCGCCCACCTCGCGCTCGTCCTGGCGACGCAGCAAAGGATGCGCGAGGCAAATTCCGACGCGCGGTCCCAGCTCGCACTGCAACTCCTGCTCGGCGCTGACGATGTTGCCGCAGTGCGGCGGAATGCCGAGTGCCTGGGCGTCCCGGTCGACGCCCCGCGGGTGGTGGCCCACGTGAGAGCGGCTGACGGGCCGCTCGCCGTGGACGTGGATCGCTTCGTGCACAACGCTGGTAGGAATCTGGCCGGTGACGTCCTGGCGTCGCTCGGCCGCGACGGACTCGCGCTCCTGGTCGAGGTATCCGGTGAGGTTCCGGCCGTGACTGCCGTCCGCTCCGTCAAGGGAGCGCTTGCCGCGGCGTGCGCGGCCCAGCGCGACGAGGCTCACCTCATGGCCGGCGTGTCGACGGTCTGCGCCGGCCATGAGGACCTGCCACGGGGATATCGCGAGGCCCAGGAGGTCCAGCGCTGCGTGGTGGGGCTGCGACGCCCGTCCGTGCAGGTCCTCACGGCCGACGATCTGGGACCGATCCGGCTCTTCCTCGGCAACAGCAACCCCGAGGCGGTCGAGCGCTTCGTCAACGACATTCTCGGGAGGGTGGTCGCCGATGGGAGGAGCAGCCGAACCCTGCTGACGACGCTCCAGGAGTTCTTCGACGCCGACTGCAGCGTTCGGCTGACCGCAGCGCGCCTGGGTGTGCACGAGAACACCGTGCGCAAGCGGCTTGGGAAGATCTCCACGCTCACCGGGTTGGACGTCGCCTCCCGCGCCACCGACCAGATGACCGTCCACTCGGCTCTCACCGTCCTGCGGCTACGCGGCGATCTTCCCGGCGGTCCGGCGCCGGACGTGTAGGCCTCAACACCGGGCCATGCGCGACCGGTTGCAGAGCATCGCGCGCCCACCCACGATGGCCGCATGCTGACGAGGACGAGGAAGCCCGTTGACTGAGACAGACACGCTGACGCGTGGACGCAAGGCGATCGAAGAGGCGCTTGCGCAGCCGACGCTCTGCGCGGCGTTCCAAGTGACCGCGCGGGCGTGTGCCGATCGCCCCGCTCTCCGCACCTTCGGAGAAGAGGGGTGCGTCACGTGGGCGCGGTACGCCGAGCGCGTGGAGGCCATCGCGACCGGCTTGGCGGCACTCGGTGTCAAGCCCGGGGACGTTGTCTGCACGATGATCCGAAACCGGCCTGAGTACCACTTGATCGACACGGCCGTGATGCATCTCGGAGCGGCGGGGTGCGCGATGTACCTCACCAATCCGGCCGAGAAGCTCGTCCCCCTCGTGCGCAATGCCGACGCGCGCGTCCTCGTCACCGAGCAGGACTACCTCGAAACCATCATGGAGGTGGCCGACGAGGTCGAGCATGTCGAGCACGTGGTGCTGATCGAGGGCACGAAGACCGACCAGCGGCAGATCCTTCTCGCCGAGCTCGAGCAGCTGGAGGCGCGCGGCTTCGACTTCGAGGCGGCTTGGCGCGCGGTGGAGGCCGAGACCATCGCAAGCCTCAGCCACACGTCGGGGACGACCGGACAGCCGAAGGGGGTCCAGACGTCGCACCGGGCCCTGATGTTCAACGTCCGCTCCCTTGATCGCCTCTGTCCACCAAGTCCCGGCGGCAGATTCATCTCCTACCTGCCGATGGCCCACATGGGCGAGCGGTACATGAGCCACTACAGCTCGCTCTGCTTCGGCTATGAGCTGCACTCGCTCCCCGACGGGCAGCGCATTGGTGAGGCCCTGCGTGACATCCACCCGACGCGATTCTTCAGCGTCCCCCGGGTGTGGGAGAAGCTCGCCGCCGCGGCGCTGGACATCGTCGCAACCGATCCGGCCTATCAGGCTGCGCTGTTGGTCGGGCGTGATCGCGTCCGGCTCGCCCAGCAGGGACGGTCTCTGAACGGCCCCGACGCCGAGCGCGCCGAGTCGGCGATCGCCACCCTCGAGCCCGTGCGCGCCGCCATCGGGCTCGACCGGGCCGAGTACCTCGGTGCGGGCGCCGCAGCACCGCCGCTGGGCGTACTCGAAACCCTGCATGCTCTCGGCCTTCCCGCGCTCGAGTGCTACGGGATGTCCGAGACGGCGCTCGTCCTGTCCAACACGCCCGAGCGGTTCAAGCTCGGCACCGTCGGCATCCCGATGCCGGGGGTCGAAGCCAAGATCGCCGACGACGGCGAGTTGCTCATCCGCGCTCCCGCGTTGTTCACCAGCTACCGACACGATCCGCAGGCGACGCGCGAGACGCTTGACGAGGACGGGTGGATTCACACCGGTGACGTTGCGCGGATCGACGACGACGGCTTCTACCGGATCATCGATCGCAAGAAGGAGATCATCGTCACCGCGACCGGCAAGAACGTCGCGCCACTCCAGCTCGAGAACCTCGTGACACAGGGGTCGCTGCTCGTCAGCCAGGTGGTCGCCATCGGAGAAGGCCGGCGGCACGTCGCCGCGCTCATCGTGATGGACCCCCAGGTGCTGGCTCAACGCGGACTGCCTACGGACCTCGAAGAGGCCGCTCGGCATCCAGACGTCGTCAGCGAGGTCGAGCAGGCCATCAGCAGCGCGAACGAGCACCTGTCGCGAGCCGAGCAGATCCGGTCCTGGCGGATCCTTCCAGTCGAATGGGCGCCGGGAGGCGACGAGCTGACCACGACCGGGAAGCTGCGACGTCGCAACGTCAGCGAGAAGTACGCCGCTGAAATCGCGGCGCTCTACGACTGAGCGCTGCCTCGGCGCTCTCGGGCTGATGGACTTCTCGCTCACCGCGGACCAGGAGGCACTGGTGTCCGCCGCGCGAACCTTCGGGCGGCAGGAACTCGCGCCGTACTACCAGCAGCGTGAGCGCGAGGGGGCCTTCGATCGCGACACGCTCCGGAAGATGGGCGAGCTTGGCTTCTTCGGCGTCGAGATGCCGGAACGGTACGGCGGGCTCGGTCTCGACACGCTGACGGCCGGCTTGGTGGTCGAGGCGCTGTGCGCGGACGACATGAACGTCGGATACGCAACGATCACCACGTCGCTGCTCGCTCCAATACTCGCCGAGCACGGGATCCCCGACACGGTCGACCCCTGGATACGACGCATGCTCGCCGGCGACGCGGTCCCCGCGATCGCGCTGACCGAGCCGGGCGGCGGATCGGACGCGGGTGCGCTGTCGCTACGTGCCTCGCGTGATCGCGAGACGTACGTGCTGAGCGGCGAGAAGACCTCGATCAGCATGGCAACCCAGGCCGATGTCGCCGTGGTGTTCGCCCGAACCGGCTCCCCCGAGAGCAAGGCGAAGGGCGTCAGCGCGTTCGTGGTGCCGTTGGATCTGCCCGGTATCGAGCGGACCGACTTCGAGGACCTGGGGAGTCGGAGCGTCGGTCGCGGCTCGCTCTTCTTCAACGATGTGGTGCTGCCGGCCGACCATCTGCTCGGGAGCGAGAATCGCGGCTTCGCCCAGATCATGCACGGCTTCGACTACAGCCGTGCGCTTCTCGGTCTCCTCACGCTGGCTGTCGCCAAGCGATCGCTCGACGAGACGTGGCAGTTCATCACCGAACGCCGGGCCTTCGAGCGGCCGCTCGCCTCCTACCAGGGCGTCACCTTTCCGCTCGCCGAGGCGGAGACGCAACTGCACGCCTCCCGGCTGCTCTGTCTCCAGACGCTCTGGCTCAAGGATCGCGGGCTGCCACATACTGCGGAAGCGGCGATGTGCAAGTGGTGGGCGCCGAAGCTCGCCTTCGACGTCGTCAAGGATTGTCTGCTGGTCCACGGGCACGGCGCCTACTCGACGGAACTGCCCTACGAGCAGCGTCTGCGCGACCTCCTGGGCCTGCAGATCGGCGACGGCACCGCCCAGATCATGAAGCTCGTCATCGCGCGCCAGAAAGCCGGACGGGCGGCGGTCGGCCTCTAGCTCGTCGCCCTGCCGTGCGCGGCGAGCGCGTCGGCCATCCGCCGCGCGGTCTCGACGTAGCCCTCGGCCATCGCGTGGATCTCCTCCGGCGTCGGCCGCGAGATGCGGGCGACGCGGGCCGGCACGCCCTGCGCGCGGCAGCCCGCCGGGACCTCGAGGCTGCCGAGGACCACGGCGCCGGCGGCGGCGACCGACCCGGTGCGCAGGTGCGCGCCGTTGAGGACCTTCGCGCCGACCCCGACGAGGCAGCCGTCCTCGACGGTCGCCTCCTCGAGGAACGCCAGGTGCCCGATGACGCAGCGGTCGCCGATGACGGTGTCCCCCGAGGTCGTCACGTGGACGACGACGTTGTCCTGCAGGTTCGTGCGCTCGCCGATCCGGATCGTCCCGTAGTCGCCGCGCAGCACGGCCCCCGGCCACACGCTGCTGTGGGCGCCGATCTCGACGTTGCCGATGACCGTCGCGGCCGGGTGGACGAACGCGGTGGGATGGACGCGCGGGACCGCGCCGTCGAAGGGCTCGAGCGCCATCGCTCAGCCCGCCGCCTTCCGGGCCTCAGGCGTCGGCATAGAGCGCCTCGATCTCGTCGGCGTACTTCTCGTCGATGACCTTGCGCCGCAGCTTGGAGGTGTTCGTCACCTCGTCGCCGCCCGGCGCCCACGTGGTGTCGAGGACCTTCCACGCGCGGATCTGCTCGACCCGCGACAGCTTCTCGTTGCCCGCCGCGACCGCGCGCTCGATCTCCGCCTGGACCTCGGGCGCCGCAGCGAGCTCGGCATGCGTGCCGGAGAGCCCGC
>Ga0310834_101170_pt1 | contig 17571 bp, 15 predicted proteins | sample SM_ome_2_FD_201314 | JGI IMG/M metagenome (GOLD analysis project Ga0310834, IMG submission 201314) | Sorghum-adapted microbial communities enriched on stacked mutant (SM) sorghum from Joint BioEnergy Institute, Emeryville, California... ... | reverse complement strand
CACGAACCCACCCAACCCACCCCCGGCTACACCCTCTACCAACCCAGCCGCACCCCCACACCCACCCACCAACCCGACCAACCCACCCTCCGGGCCGAAGCCCGGCCCGAACCGGATCTGCGCTGACTGGAACGCCGTGACCCGCGCGGGCGGCGGCCGGCGGCCAGCGCCTTCGCCAATGTGGCCGCTCGTCTATGCCGGCGGTATGGACGGTTTGGGTACGCTCGGCCGGTGACGACTGACGGTTCCGCCTCGCCGACGCCCGCCCCGGTGGGTTCTCCGCGCTCCCAGCGGATACGGAACCTGCTGCTGATCGTGATGGGCTTCTTCGTGACGCTGGCCGTCGTCGTGGGCGGCGCCCTCTACTTCCTCTCCGACCGGGCCATCGGCATCGACCGCAGTACACCCCAGGTTGCTACGCGCGACTTTCTCCACGCTGCGTTGGTACTTCAAGATCCTGGTCAGGTATCGCTATTCGTTTGTTCCGACTGGTCTACCGCAGAAGCCGTCGAGTTAGTGAGCCCACCGACTGACCCAGCTGTCAACGTCTCCTGGGCAGCCACCCGGGTGACGGTGGTGGGTGACAGGGCCACTGCCCTGGTGCGTATGCGTTTCACAGTGCGCGATGCGTCTGGTCTACAGGAGGACGTGGAGATGTGGCAGCTCGACCTTGTAAATGAAGATGGCTGGCGGGTGTGTGGCCTCGATAAGGAACCCTCACTCGATCCATAGTTGGTCGGCCGGAACCTCCATTGCGGACGGTGGCGTGCCGTCGAGGGCCCAGACGTACCAAGCGGACTCGGCGCAGACACGGACCGACTCCACGCCGGTGTGGCTCGTGTAGCTGTTCGACAGGGCCCGCAGATCGCGCACGAAGCCGTCCGGCACGGCGCGGACGACGCGCCGGCCGAGCAAGGGCTCGCCGGCTCGGGCCCACCGCGGCCACTGGATCGGCGGGGCGTCGAGCGGCTGCAGATTCTCGGGCTCTGCGGGCCCGGGTTCCTCGACCCAGACGCGGTCGACGGGCACGAGGATCGCGAACGCCTCGACGTGGTGCAGCTCGGCCCGGTAGTACTCCTGCTCGGTGAGCACGGGCACGAACGTCCGGCTGCCCTGCACCACTGGGTCGTCGGCGCGCAGGTCGCCCCGGAACCCCACGCCCGGCACTCCGACGATCACGCGGCGTCCGCGGACGCGGGTGTACCGCGCGGCCGGCACGGGAACGAGCGGTGGTGGACCAGCCGACTCCATCACACCGCCTCGCCGAGCGGGGCGCCGACCTGGTTCATGTAGGTGACCGGGTTGACCGCGCCGGTCGGGCCCCGGTCCCCGTTGATGTGCACCTCGAAATGGAGGTGGGGTCCGGACGAGTTGCCCGAGGAGCCGGAGTACCCGATGAGGTCACCCGCGGCAACGTAGTCCCCGACCGACACGAGCGGGCGGGACTGCAGGTGGCAGTACCGGGTGATCACGCGCCCCGCGTGCATGATGTCGACGTACCAGCCGCAGCCGAGGACCTGCGGGCTGCCGTCCACGTCGCAGCTGTACGCCTGGCCGTAGAGGCTCGCGTTGCAGATGGCGACGATCACCATCCCGGCGCTGGCCGCGCGGATCGGGGTGCCGTGCGGGACGGCGATGTCGACGCCGTGGTGGGACGGTCGCTGCGGCGTGCGGAACCCGGAGACCACGGGGCCGTGAACCGGTACGGTCCAGCCGGCGGCCGAGATCTCGCTCCCGGCCGCGCACCGCAGCGCCGCCTCGGCCCCGGCCGCCCGCCCGGCGCCGCCGGTGAGCGCATCGACGACCTTGGTGGCCAGCGGTTCGTGCTTGGCGTAGGCGTCGGGGAAGGCGCTCACCTGGACGCGCTGGGCGGCCACGGTGAGCGGCAGGCTCTCCCAGCCCGGGATGGTGAGCAGCTTCTCGTAGAACTTGCGTGCCTGGTAGGCCGGGTCGGCGAGCTGCTCGGGGGTGCCCCAGCCCTGGCTCGGACGCTGCTGGAACACCCCGATCGAGTCGTGGTCGTTCGCCTCGCCGAGGTGGGGCAGGTTCTGCAGGCGCGACTCCTGCAGGGCGGTCGCCACCGCGATCACCCATCCCCGTGGGGGAACGTTCATGTCCTGACCGACCCGGACGATGATGGCCGCGATCCGAACCTGGTCCTCGATGAGCTCGGCGATGGGCGGCATCTCGCCGGTGGGATCGACCAGTTCGCCGGTACCGCAGCCGGTGAAGTCGACGGTGTCGTTGATCGACTCGGACAGGAGCGCGAAGGCGATCCCCATGAGACACAGCGACACAGTGGTCAGGCCCGCGAGCGTCGCCGCCACCACCCGGCGTACGCGCCGACGGATCGGACCCACTGCCACGGGGGTGGTCAGCAGCGTCGTGCTCACCCTGTCTCCCGGTCGAGGGTGCCGACCAGCCACTGACCGTCCACCAGCACGAGGCCGAGCGCGAGCGCTTCCCCGACCCGGATCGGCACCACGACCTCGGCGTGCTGTTCCGTCCGCTCGCGGATTCTCGCTTCGCCGGCCGTGACATCGGCCGGGACGTTGAGAGGATCGACGCCGGCCAGGCGATCGATGAGCGACGGGGTGGCGTGCGGGCGCAGGCCGTCGAGCCAGTCCTCCGCCGGGAGCGCCCGGTTCAGCCAGGCGGCCGTGAACGCGGTGGCGACGGCGACCACGAGGTCGTTGTCGGTGTAGGTCGGCGACGGGTCGATGATCGGCCCGTCGTCACCCTCGTCCGCCGCCGCTTCCGGTGTCCAGCCGTCGGACGGCGGGCGTAGCGACGGAGTGCTCCGGCCGGTGTCCACGAACCGGGCCACCGCCAGGACCGCCACGATCACGATGATCAGACCGATCGAGATACCGGTCCGGGCGCCGATACGCCGCAGCAGTCTGCGCATGGTCGGGCCTCGTCACGGTTCGGGCCGGGCTTCGGCCCGGGGGGTGGGTTGGTCGGGTTGGTGGGTGGGTGTGGGGGTGCGGCTGGGTTGGTAGAGGGTGTAGCCGGGGGTGGGTTGGGTGGGTTCGTGCCAGCCGTCGTTGGTGGTGGGGGTGCGGGGTCGGGGTGGGGTGGTGGCTGGTGGTGGGGTGGGTTCGGTGGGGGTGGTGTCGATGGGGGGTTCGGGGCGTAGTTCGACGCGCATGGGTGGCCGGTCGGTGGGGGTTGGGGTGCGGTTGGGTTCGTCGCCAGTGCCGGTGGTGGTGGCGGTGGCGGCTTGTTGGATGGCGGCTTGGCGGCGGTGGAACAGTCCGCCGACGGCGATGGCGGCGAGGGGGTCTTTGCCGCCGAGTTGGGTGATGCGCCGGTAGGGGCGCAGCAGGAGCCAGCCGACGATGCCGCACAGCAGCACGAGGACGACCTGCAGCCAGCCGGGGATGGTGGTGGTGTTCATGATGAGGTCGACGGCGTGCAGGTAGATGGCGGCGCCGGTGCCGAAGACGATGATGTTGAACAGGGCGGCGACGACGGAGTGCATCAGCCGGCGGAAGCCGCCGCTGACCGGGCGCAGGATCGCGATGGTGCCGATGATCGGGGCGGCGATCACCGCCCAGCGGAAGATCAGGAACCCGAGCAGGACCAGCAGCGAGGCGGTCAGGTCGAACATCGCGAACATCACCGCCGAGATCAGGGCGATGAAACCCGCCCCGATCCGTTCCATCCCCTTCGTGCCCTGCAGGTACTGATACGCCTCCGGATCCTCCGCCTTGATCTGCTCAGCAATCCGCATCCATTGCTGTGCCTTATGCTCAATGATTTGTTGACGACTCTGTGGGTCGGTGCGAGCCTCCTCGAGCTCGTCCCATGACAGCGTCCGAGCGCTGTAGAGCGCGAAGCCATACTTCTGCGCGGTCTCGCTGTCGGCCGACCCCAGCAGACCCCGCAACCAGTTGCGGTACAGCATCGTCTCGACAGCGGTGTCACTGGCCCTCACCGCTGGCGGTCGCTTATCGGTGCAGGCATCCGGGTTAGGAAGTCGGCACTGATCGGGTGGGATCGTGGCTGCCGGAGGACCGACGGCGGAGTGGACGGCGTTCAGCGAGGTGACCAACGCTTGGTCGGCGACCTGGGCGCTGTAGACCGGCCACCGGGCGAGCGCGGTCACGACGAGCATGACGAGAATCGCCCACCCGGCCGTGGTCACCGCCACGCTCATCTCGGCCTGCCGCGAACGCCACAGCAGATAGACGCCGACCGCGGCCAGGGTGATCCAGCCGAACACCGTGAACACCCGCTCGTACAGCGCCTGCGTGGCCTGCTCCACCAGCGGGTTGGCCCAGCCCCACATCACCCCGGGGTCCCAGGCCCGCTCCCGCACCGCGTTGGCGGCCCCGATGACCGCCACCGCGAGCATGAGCTCGCCGTTGGCCACGGTGTTCTCGAACTTGTAGTTCGGATGCATGAGCGTCTGCGCGCACCCGATGTCGTAGGTGGTGTAGGAGTAGCCGGCGTAGGCGAAGTTGGTGTAGAGGCCTTTGTAGCCTTCCTCTAGCGATGCCTGGGGACGGCTGGCGAACCATCCGCCCAGGCCTGAATCCGGGGCGTCCGGCGGTGGGGCCTCCAGGCACGCGAGCCGTCCGCCGACGACGTCGGGCAGTTCCTCGACGCAGCGAACCGGGTCGACCCGCCACTCTTCGAGGGAGCAGGGGGCGGCCGCGAGCCCGGCGGTGGCGACATCCTGCGACGGCCGGGCGGTCGCCGGCCGGGGGAAGACCACGACCGCCAGGGCAACGATGAGCAGGACCAGCAGACCGGCGCCGAGCCGGGCGGTCAGGGTCGCCGAGGAGCCCGGGAGCCCGGTGACCCGCGCGAGCCTGGAGACCTGATGCACCACGGTCACTCCATGGGGCCGGAGGGTGAGGTGGGCGGGACGGTCGAGGGAGGCGCCGAGTAGGGTCGCGCCGACGCCGGGCCGGATACGGGGGCCGCGGCGTCGTCGAAGGCGGCGCCGGCATCCGCGGTGGGGGTGGTGTCCAGGTACTGCAGCAGGTTCGGCACCCAGGAGACGTCGACGCGCAGCTTCTGGACCCGGCCGTCGACGTCCCGCATGACGAACTCCCGGTAGCCCAGCCGCTCGTTCGAAGCGGTGTCCACCTGGGACAGTGAGGCCAGCACCGCCTCGTAGCCGTCGTCGGTCGGCACGCGGAGCAGGCGCAGCGCCTCGGCCGCGACCTCGGCGTCCTCGGCGATGCGGCCCACGAACACGGTCGAGACGAGGTTCTGCACGTCCAGGCCGAGGATGTCCTTCGGGTTCTGGGAGGCCACGAGCGCGGCCAGGTTCCACTTGCGGGAGTCGCGGGCCAGGCGGACGAGGAACGAGCGGCCGGACCGCCACCCCTCCATGAAGTGGGCCTCGTCCAGGCCGACCAGCTTGCGGGTCTCCATGGCGCCGCCGTACGCCCGGCGCACCGCGAGCCGGTGGGCCGTGTGCAGCATGGGCAGGGCGAGCTGCTCCTCGGCCGACCAGTAGTCGCGCTCGATCTTCAGGTCCGGTAGCCGCAGCCCGGCCATCGTGATGACCGTGAGCATGGCCTGGTCGGCGACCACCCCGGGTGGCGGGGAACCGAAGAAGAGCATGGCCAGCGGCATCTCGGCCGTGTCGAGCAGCAGGTTGCCGAGCTCGACGGCGGCGGCGTCGCCCATGCCCTGCAGGCACCGGACGATGTCGTCCAGCGTGGACGTCTCCTCGGCCGGGACGGTCCGCACCGCGTGGCGCAGGAACGAGGCGGTCGATGCCTCCCGCGCCACCTGCGGGGGCAGCAGCATCGAGCAGATGTCGTGGACGAGCATGCGCCGCTCGGCCCGGGCGTTGGAGACGGCGATCGCCCACTCCTGGTCGCCGGCCGGGCCGGGCGGGAAGTGGTCCCGTTGCGGGGTGGGGATCAGCGCGTACGGCGCGAGCGTGCCCTGCTCCGAACCGGTCAGGTTGAGCACGCGCGAGTACGGCCGCAGCTCGGGCATCTGGGTCAGGCGCGCCAGCGGCCCCGAGGGGTCGAGCAGGGTCACCTGGACGCCGCGGCGGGCGGCCAGGTAGCCCAACGCCCCGAGGAGCGTCGACTTACCACCACCCGGCTCGGCCACGAACACCGCGAGGCCGGACCGCTCCCGGACCTCCATGGGGAAGTGGAGGTCCAGGAACACCGGCCGGCGCGAGGTGCCGGCGGTCCGCCCGATGAGGTCGCCGCGGCGGTCACCCACGGTCGACGCCGCCTGCGGCATCGCCGCGGCGAACAGCTTGACCGGCATTCGCCGCAGGTACGCGGTGGACGCGAGCGGCTCGCCTGGGATGAACTCGCGGACGAGCGCGTCCTGCCCCTTCGGGTGCTGCAGCGAGATGCGCATGTCGCGCTGATACATCTGCATAAGCCGTCGGGCGCGCTCCAGGCACTCCTCACGGGTTTCTCCGGAGACCGCGATCCGGTGCCAACCGTGCGCCCGGGTGGAGTCGACCGGCAGGCCCGTGGTCATCTCGTCGCCCAGCACCAGGGCGCGCTGGGCCAGCCGCTCCAGCTCGGGCGGGGCGTCCATGCCGTGCTCGGCGTAGTCGAGCTGCTGGGACCGGATCATCCGCAGCCGGTGCTCGAGGTTACGGAACGAATCGCCCGGCCCGAGAATGTCCACTCGGGACGAAATCTCCATGGGCCAGGGCAGGCGCTCGTGGTAGTGCAGCCACGGCTCGTGCCGCTGCGGGATCTCCAAGGGCTCCATCCGGCCGAAGGTCAGCACCGCCACGTGCCGTTCCTCACCGGTGAGCCGGTTCACGAGCCGTACGGTCGAGCCGTAGGGCGACCGGAATCGCTCGATCTGTTCGGTGAGGGCCAGCAGGTCGCCCTTGGCCCACTGCGGCTCACCCGACGCCGAGAGCAGCCGGGGCGGCGACATGCCCAGCGCCACCGAGCGGTAGAGCAGCCACTCCAGCTCGGCTGGCGTCACCCGCCGCCCGCGCATACCGAACGAGCCGAGGATCTCGTCGAACTGCTCCACGAGGCGGGCCCACCGCTTCCGCTCGGCCTCGCCCGATCCCTTCCGGAGGAACCGCTCGGCGAAGGTGTCCCCGAGCGTGCGGCGGGCGAACGAGATGCCCAGGAAGGTCTGCCCCTCCGCGTGGTTCAGGGAGAGCAGGTGCCGCTGGGCCCCGACGAGGTGGTCGGCCCAGGTCGGTGCGCCTGGCACGTCCGGCAAGGGCCGGGGGGTGTTCTGGTCCAGCGTCCGGGCCCACTCGTCGGCCGCGAAGGGGCGTGTGGTGCGGCGCAGGTGCAGCCGGAACCCGGCGAGGCCGGCGTACTGCTCCGACATGGCGATGATCAGCGCCTCGCGCTCCATGTCGGGCCGGAAGGCCCAGCGCACCTCGGGCAGCCAGTACCAGGCGGTGACGCTCGTCCGCGTGAACGTGAGGTGCCCGGCGATCTCGGTGAGGGCGAGCTCGGACACCGGGTCGCGGTCGCGGTAGACCGGGCGCCGGGAGGCGGGCACCGGCGGACCCGACCGCCGCCGGGACTTGCTGGGCGTCCGGGCGGGAACACTGCGCGCGGGGGCCGGCGCCGCTGGCACGCGGGGCGGCATGACCGCGGGCAGGTTCGCCGACGTCGGGGTGGGGGGCGGCGGACCCGCGGGCCTCCGCGCGGGCGGAGCCGCGCCCGGATGGGTCTGCGCGGGCGGAGCCGCGCCCGGATGGGTCTGCGCGGGTGGAGCCGCGCCCGGATGGGCCTGCGGCGGGGGCCCCGGAGGCATCACCTGCGGGTGCCCCGGGTGAGCAGCCGGCCGCGCCGGGGGTGCGCTGGACGGCGGCGCGGGCCGAGCAGCCGGGGGTGCCGACGCCGGCGGCGGGCCGGCTGCGGGCGGCTGGCCGGCCGTGGCGCCGGGGAACAGGCCCAGGAACGGCGAGTCCACGTCCGCGGTCCGTGGCGGAGCGGCCGGTGGGGGCCGCAGCGGGGTCAGTCCGGCGACCGGCGTCGGCGCACGGAGAACGGCCGGCGCGGCGGGCTGCGTCGGTGGCTCGTCGTCGTAGTAGTCGGCGAAGTCGTCCTCGAAGGGGAGAGCCGGCGGGCCCGCATTCCCCCGATTAGTCGGCGTCACAGCTGCGCGGCGCTCCTCGTCCTCACAGGCGCTCCCTGATGATGACCCGACGGGCCACGAGCCGGGGAAGGCGCTCCTCGCGGGTCAGGGCGGCCCGACCCGAACCGCGCCAGTCGGTCAGCGCCGTTCGAATGACCTGTCGGGCCGGTCGGTCGGGGTCGACGTACCGCCAGATGACGGACGTGGTGACCATGGCCAGGGCGATCTCCCAGGCCGGGATGGGGTCGAACTCGAACGTGATCAGGTAGTGGATACCCATGTAGATGGGCACCAGGATCAGGAACAGGCCGTACTGGGCGTACGGCAGCTGGACCGGCAGCGTGTACCCCGGCGGCCCGAGATAGACCAGCCTCGCCCGGTAGATGTCGTCGTCGGTCCTCAGGCGCATAGGGCCACCCGGGTCAGTTCGTCCCGAAGATCAGATTGACCAGGCCCTCGCCGAGGAAGAACAGCGCCCCGGCGCCCACGATGAAGGCGAGTCCCACGATCGCGATCGCCGAGCTGGTGAGCACCTTCGACATCTCGCCCTTGCCGGCCCGGCTGATGAAGATGACGCCGAGGACGGCGAGCAGGATCGGGGTGACCTTGGTGGCGATGAAGTCGACGATGCCGGTCGTATTGATGATCTGGGGTGGCTCCGATGCCGAGGCCTGGGCCAGGACCGGGGTGGCGTCGCTGGCCAACCCCGCCAGATGTGCAAGCGTCGACACAATCATCGGCAACCTCCCCGGAGTCTCCGCCTGCCCCTGAGCGCATCACCGGCCGGGGCCGACCCGTCCAGCCTGCACGACGATGGGTCCAAACGGAACTATCGTCACACGGCGTGAGACAGTCACCCCCATACGGCGCGCCTGCCCGACGACGAAGAATATTGCACTCCGTATGGTCCCGGTGACTAGCCCGAGTGGTGAACCCGGGTGTCCGCCACGCGACAGGCCCGTCCGCTACGGGTGTCCGCCAGCGTTCGCCACGGCGTCGCCCGGGTCACGGGTGGGTTCGCCGCTGGGTGGAGGCGCACATGAACTAGCGCACAGGAACTGAGGTGCGCGTACGCCGCCGCCACCCAACCGGGCCCGTACGCGCTGACCGAACGGGTTCGTACGCGTTCGTCCGATCGGTCAGGTCCCATCGCTCGGAATCCCATCTGATCCGCCGGAATCGGATAGGTCGGGCGCGTCGACGGAGGGTCCAACGCGGGTAGCCCGAACGGATGGGTCGAGCGCGTGGGTGCCGCGCTGACTGGGTAACGTCCAGAGCATGACCCCATTGCCGCCCGGACCGGTGGTCATGGGCGTGCTGAACGTGACGCCGGACAGTTTCTCCGACGGCGGTCGCTTCACCCGGATCGACGCCGCCGTGGCCCACGCGGTGCGGCTGCGGGAGGAGGGTGCCCACCTCGTCGACGTCGGCGGCGAGTCCACCCGACCCGGGGCCGAGCGGGTCGACGCGGCCACGGAGATCGCTCGCGTGGTGCCGGTGCTCCGCGAGCTCGCCGCGGCCGGCGTTCCCACGAGCATCGACACGACGAGGGCCGAGGTGGCGCGGGCGGCGCTGGCGGCCGGAGCGAGCGTGATCAACGACGTGTCGGGCGGGCTGGCCGACGCCGAGATGGCCTCGGTCGTGGCCGACGCCGGGGTGCCGTGGGTGATCATGCACTGGCGCGGCCACTCTCGACACATGCAGGAGCTGGCCCACTACACCGACGTGGTGGCCGAGGTGCGCGACGAGCTGTGCCGGCGGGTGGACGCGGCGCTGCGGGCCGGGGTGTCGGCCGATCGGATCATCCTCGACCCGGGCCTGGGCTTCGCCAAGCTGCCCGCGCACAACTGGCGCCTGAGCGCGCACCTTTCTGAACTGGTGGCGCTGGGCTTCCCGGTGCTGGTCGGGGCCAGCCGCAAGTCGTACCTCGGCGCGCTGCTGGCCGGGCCGGACGGCACGCCCCGGCCGGTCGGGCAGCGCGAGGCGGCGACCGTGGCCACCAGCCTGCTCGCCATCCAGGCCGGGGCCTGGGGCGTGCGGGTCCACGACGTGCAGGCCACCGTGGACGCGCTCAAGGTTCTCGCGGCGACCGAGGCGGCGCGGTGAGGCCGGCTGAGGGGGGCGACCGCATCACCCTGCGCGGGCTGCGGGCGTACGGCTACCACGGCGTCTACGACGCCGAGCGGGAGCGCGGGCAGGAGTTCGTCGTCGATGTCGTGCTCGAACTGGACCTCGCCCCGGCCGCGGCCTCCGACGACGTGGCCGACACCGTGCACTACGGCGAGCTGGCCGACCGCCTCGTGGCGATCGTGGCCGGCGAGCCGGTGCGGCTCCTCGAGACCCTGGCCCAGCGCCTGGCCGACGCCTGCCTCGCCGATCCGCGGGTGCGCGCGGTCGAGGTGACCGTGCACAAGCCCGCAGCGCCGATCCCCCACGCCTTCACCGACGTGTCGGTCACCCTGCGTCGGTCGGCCCCGGCGTCCGCCGCCCGTCCCGAGGCGTCCGGGTCGGCGTCGGGCTGGCCGGGACCGGAAGACCGGACGACGACCGGAGGACGACCGATCACCGGAGAACAGCCGACCGCCGGGGAGCAGTCGTGACCGGGTGCGACTCATGACGCGGGCCGTGCTCTCGCTCGGCAGCAACCTGGGCGACCGCCTCGCGCACCTGCGCCAGGCGGTCGCGGGCCTCGGGGACGCCGTCGTGGCGGTGTCGGGCGTGTACGAGACGCCGCCGTGGGGGGATTCCGATCAGCCCTGGTACCTCAACGCGGTGGTGCTCGCTCGGGCCGACGGAGCGCCCCGGGCCTGGCTGGACCGGGCCATGGCCTTGGAGCAGGCCGCCGGTCGGACCCGGGACCCGGATCGCCGGTTCGGCCCGCGCACGCTCGACGTGGATGTCATCGCCGTCTGGCTGGACGACGGGCGACCCGTGGTCGCCGATGATCCCGAGTGGACGGTGCCGCACCCGCGGGCCCACCTACGGGCCTTCGTCCTGCGTCCGTGGCTGGACGTCGACCCGGATGCGGTGTTGCCCGGGCACGGCCGGGTCGCCGACCTGCTCGACCGGGAACCGGTGGCCACCGACCTGGCCGGGATCCGGAGTACGCCGCACGTCCTCCGGCCGCCCGGGGCCTAGACGCGGTCTTGCGTCGGGGCCTCGACGCGGTCTCTGCCGCCGGCGCCCGGACACGATCGGGGCCCCGGATCGGGCGGCGGGTGCGCGGTCGGGTCGGCTCGGGGCCGACCTTCGGTGCGGTAGCCTGGCGCTCAATGAGCGCTAGCGGATCGGGCCCACGGCCGGGTGGTACGCCCCGTCGGGGTCTGGAGCCGACCCGGCCCATCAACCTGGTCGTGGCCGCGGCCGTCAGCGCCGTCGCGGCGTTCGTGTTCATCCGCCAGTACTTCGGCGACATCCCCGATCTCACCTGGTTCGGCGGGCTGACCATGGCCGGATTGGCCGCGGTCGAGGCGGTCGCCGCCCGCAACACCCGGGCGCGCATCGAGCGCCGTCCCCGGGCCGGTGTGCTCAACCCCCTCCTCGTGGCTCGGCTCGCCGTCCTGGCCAAGGCCTCGTCGCTGGCCGGCGCGATCTTCGCCGGTGCGTACGCGGGCGTGGCCGCCTGGGCTTTGTCCGAGCGGGCCCGTCTCGGCGTGGCCGAACGGACCTTCGCCCCCGCGCTCGTGGGCGTGATCGGCGCGCTGGCGCTGGTCGCGGCCGCGCTGTTTTTGGAGTGGTCCTGCCGGGTCCCCAAGCAGCCCGACGAGGACGAGGACAACCCCGAACGTCCGTAGCGCTCGGCCGGAGCCCGACCCGCCCGGACCACTGCCGTAGCCGGCCGGGCCCGGCCGCGTTGATCTGCTTTTTGCCCTGAAGCTGCGTTATTGGCCGTCGGCCGCCATACTTTGCTGGCCAGACCATCACACACGTCTTTTCACCCCGTGGGGGGCAGCCGATGGCGTTCGACGACGGTACGCAGACCGGGGTCACCCGGTCGTTGGGTGTCTCCACGGGGGAGTTCCAGGCGGTGCGACCCACCTTCGAGGCCGTCCCCGCGCTGGTGGCCGGGAGCGAGACCGACCAGCCGGCCGGGACCACCGGCACCGCCCAGATACCCAACCTGCACTACGTCTTCGACGACCCCAACGACGGCGAGCCCGGGCGGGACCGGGTGCTCGTCCACGGCGTCTGGGAGCTGGTGCTCGCGCTGGCGATCGCGGGCGTCGGCATGGCGCTCACGCAGGCGCGGCCCGGCGCGCTCGCCGGCGACCACCTGCGCGACCTGCTGCTGGTCGCCACATTCATCGGCCTGCTCGGTATCGCCACGGCCGTCAGCCTGCGGGCCAGCGTGCCGAACCTCGCGGTCGGCGGGGCGGCGGTGCTCGCGGGCACGTGGGTGGCGCGGCAGGCCGACGGCGAGTGGCTCGCGGCGGCCGGGGTGGCCGTGGGGATCTGCGCCGCGATCGGCCTGGTCCAGGGTCTGGTCGTGGTCGGGCTGCACGTGCCGGCCTGGGCGGCCAGCCTGGCCGTGCTGCTGGGCATCGGCGCCTGGGCGGCGGCCCAGGGTTCGGTCACGGCCCACATCGACTACTCGCCGCTGCCCGACGCGTACCTCTGGTTCGCCATCGTCTCTGCGGTGAGCGTGATCGGCTCCCTGTTCGGCCTGGCGCCGTCGCTGCGGCGCGGCTTCGCCCGTTTCCGGCCGGTGGCCGACCCGGCCCGCCGCCGGAGCGTGGCCGCGGCCGTGATCGCCGTGGTGACCACGGTGGTGTCCATGGCGCTGGCCGGGGTCGGCGGCATCCTCATCGTGCTGCTCAACGGCCGCACCGACGCGGAGAGCGCCCTCGAGTTGACCGCGTACGGCCTCGCGGCCGCGCTGCTCGGCGGGACCAGCGCCTTCGGCCGCCGCGGCGGCATCTTCGGCACGGTCTTCGCCGCCTGTCTCCTGACGCTCGTGGGTGCCTGGATGGCCGCGGTGTATCCGCGGCTGTCGACGGTCTGGATGCTGGCCGCGGCGATCGGCGTGGGCCTGGCCGTGACCCGCCTCGTGGAGCGGTTCGGCCGGCCGGTCCTGCTGCCGCCGACCGAGGAGGAAGAGTCGTGGATGCCGCGGGTGCACTCGCTCGCGCCCACGAGCAAGCCGTGGAAGCCGGCCCCGACCCCGACCGGGGGGTTGTGGTCGAGCGACGAGGGCTGGGGCAGCCCGCCCTAGTAGGCCCGGGTCGGACCCCGCCGCCGGCGGCACCGAGCCTCAGGCGAGGCCGACCTCGGTCGGCACCGATCGGCCCGAACTTTCGTACGGTTTGAGTGCCCCGGTAATCTGCCAGCATGCCGGCCAACCCCTCTCCGGATGTCCGGCGTGGGAAGCTGCCGCAGGCACTGTTCTGGGCCGGCATGGCGCTCGCGCCGCTCGCTGTGCTGGTTCTCCTCTTCGGTGAGGGCACCGGGTCGCTGCGTATCGCCGTGGTGCTCGCCGTTCTCACGATCGTCCTGCTCGCCGTCTCCATCGCCCTGCGGCCGTCCGTGGAGATGGTCCGGGTCGACATCGAGCATCGCGTGCTCGACGAGATGGAGCGCATCCGGTTGCGCACCCGCGAGGAGAGCGCGGCGATCACCCACAACGCGCAGCGGGCCATCGCGGACCGCCTCGTCGGGCTGCACGAGTCGGTGGAGCACCTGCGGGCCCAGGTCGACCAGGTGCAGGCCCGAACGGCGTATGTCGATCCCGCCCTGTTCGCCCCGCCCGCCCTCGGGCACCACGCACCGCCGGCCATCGATGGCCCGGCCCCGCCGCCGGGCCTGATCCGCCGCACGGAGACGGTCCAGGTCACCCGCCACACGACCTATGACGACACCGGCATGATCTACGGCAGCCGGACCTTCTACGACCGGCACGGTTCGGTGGACGGGGAGTGGCGCGAGGCGATCGACGGCCGCGCCGAGCCCGACCGGTGGCCGCCCCGTGAGGAGGACCGGTGGGCTGGGCTCCGTCCGGACGAGCGTGACGACCGGCCCTGGTCGGTCGGCGGCCGGCCCGAGGCCCCGGCCCTGCCACCGACGCGGGGCGAGCCGGCGCACCGGTACGACGAGCGAGGAGGCGATCGGTACCTGGACCCGGTTCGGGAGGGCCGGCCCGACTACGACGACCGGGGGGCGTACGACCGGGAGCGTCCCTGGGCGGGCGACCGGGGGTACGGGCCCGAGCGCGACCACGGCTACTCGTCGGACCGTGGGTACGCGTCGGATCATGGGTACGCGCCGGACCGCGGGTACGCGTCGGACCCGGGACCCGGTCGGGTCTACGGGTCGGGCGTCGACTCCGGTCGCGGCCCTGACTCTGGTCGCGGCCCTGACGCGGGTCGCGGAGTCGACCCGATGGACCGGGACCGCGGATACGGGCGGCCCGAGGACGACCGGGGGTGGTCGCGGGAGCGCGAGCCGGAGCGAGGGTGGGACCACGCCGGGTACGACCGTGGCGACCACGCCGGGTACGACCGTGGCGACCACGCCGGGTACGACCGTGGCGCCGAGCGGGGATACCCGGCGTACGACCGTGGCCCGGAGTACGACCGGGGGCCGTCGGCCGATCGCGGCCGCGACGGTGACTGGCGCGGCGACGGTGACTGGCGGGCCGACCGGGGGTACGGCCGGGAGCCCGGTCACGACCGTGGGCACGACCGCGAGCCGCCGTACGACCGCGGTGCCGCCTATGACCGGCCCGGCTCTGAGCGTGACCGCCCCGGATATGAGCGCGACCGGGCTGCCTATGACCGTGACCGGTCCGGTTACGAGCGTGAGCCGTACGGCCCCGCCCGGGGCCACGACCGGGAGGCCGGACCCGACCGCGACCGCGGGTACGAGCGCTACGACCGTGACGCGGGCTGGGGCCGCGGCGCCGAGCGTGCGCCCACGTGGGATCGCGGGCCTGAGCGTGAGCCGACCTGGGACCGGGAACCGGAGTGGGGCCGGGACCGCGAGCCCGGGTGGGGCCGCGGGCCCGAGCGGGAGCCGGCCTGGGATCGCGGCGCCGAGCGGGAGCCACCGTGGGATCGGGAGCCGGGATGGAGCCGGGGGCCCGACCACGAGGCGGGCCGGGGGTACGACCACGAGGCGGGCCGGGGGTACGACCGCGAGCCGAGCCGGGATCGGGAGGGCCCGCACGTGCCGCGTCCGCGCTACCCCCAGTGGTAGCCGTCTGGGCCCGGCTGGTGTGACCCAGAAGCTCGGCGAGGTGGTCGGGACGCTAGGTCGTGGGCACGATGCGGATATCCGTTGATGTCAATCCATGGTGATGTGCCGCCTTGATGGCGTCAACGGGCTGTCCGAGGTGACGTGTGCGTCGGCGTGTAAGTCCTTGTCCCGACAGGCGTTCCGGCGAGGCTGGAAATTTATATACACATTGGAATCTAGGTACGCGTAACTTGATGGCGGCGGTGGGCGGGCTGTGTTCTCCGGTCCGGGCGGCCCGACCCGTCCCGATGCGTCGTCCGACGTCGGGGCCGGGCGGACCCCGTGGGCGGGGTGGAACGGGGCCATCGACGTCCGAGCGCGGGCGGCCGGTGGCACCCGGCCGGCCCCGGCGCGGCAACTTAGGGCAACCTAAGAAACCGGCCCGGACCGGGTCGGTTCTAGACTCACCGCGGATGAGCTTGTGAAGACTTTCACGAGCGAGCCCGGTAGCGTGGCGAGCGGGGACGCCGGCCGCCGGGACGAGAAACGTCGGAGCAGGCGAGTCGGTGGGAGGTGACTCGTGAGCCTGGTCCAGGACGACGCCGACGTCATTGTGGTCGGCGCGGGCCCGGGTGGCTCTGCGTGCGCCTACCACCTGGCCCGCCATGGCGTGTCCGTGCTCCTGCTGGAGAAGTCGCAGTTTCCGCGGGAGAAGGTCTGTGGTGACGGGCTCACGCCGCGGTCGGTCAAGCAGATCGTGGCCATGGGCATCGACACCTCGGCCCCCGGCTGGATTCGCAACCGGGGGCTTCGTGTCATCGGGGGCGGGCTCACCCTGGAGCTTGACTGGCCGGACCTGTCGTCGTTCCCGAACTACGGGCTGACGCGGACCCGCCTGGACTTCGACGACCTGTTGGCCCGGACCGCGCGGGACGCCGGAGCGGACCTGCGGACGGGCGTCAACGTCACGGGCCCCCTGCTCGACGAGCGGACCGGCCGCGTGGTCGGGGTCACGGCCGCGGTCGGCCCCGAGAAGGAACCGGTCACCTATCGGGCGCCCATCGTGGTGGCGGCCGACGGCGTCTCCGGGCGGTTCCCGCTGGCCCTGGGGATCACCAAGCGCGCCGATCGGCCGATCGGGGTGGCGGTCCGCCGGTACTACCGCAGCCCGCGTCACGACGACGACTACCTCGAGTCGTGGCTCGAGTTGCGCGGCAAGGACGCCGATACGCTGCTGCCGGGGTACGGCTGGATCTTCGGGATGGGCGACGGCCGGGTCAACGTGGGCCTGGGCGTGCTCAACTCGTCGGTCGAGTTCGGCCGGACCAACTACCGGCAGATGCTGCTCGAGTGGATGGCCGCGACCCCGCCGGAGTGGGGGCTGGCCGACGAGGCGAACGCCGACGGCGCCATCCAGGGTGCGGCCCTGCCGATGGGCTTCAATCGGGTTCCGCATTACTCCCGCGGCGTGATGCTGGTCGGCGACTCGGGCGGAATGGTCAATCCCTTCAACGGTGAGGGGATCGCGTACGCGATGGAGTCGGGGGCCATGGCGGCCGAGACGGCCGTGTACGCGCTGGCCGAGACCGATCCGCGGCGTCGGGAGCGGGCGCTGCAGCAGTACCCGGCCGAGCTGAAGGCCCGGTACGGCGGCTACTACCGGCTCGGTGGGTGGTTCTCCAAGCTCATCGGCCGGCCTGAGATCATGCGGTTCGCGACCAAGCACGGTCTGCCGCACCCGACGCTGATGCGGTTCGTGCTGAAGCTGCTGGCGAACCTCACCGAGACGCGAGGCGGTGATGTCATGGACCGGGTGATCAACGCGATGACCCGGGTGGTTCCGGCGGTGTGACGCAACGCTCTATCAGACGGCGGCAACCGCCATACCGTGCGGAATAGGGTAAATGGGACCAACCCGGTCCCCGGCTGGAAGGACGAGGCAGGCGTCAGATCATGTCGCTCTCCGCGTACGTACCCATACTCTTCCTCTTCGCGCTCGCAGCGGCGTTCGCGCTCGTCTCCGTTGGCATCTCCCAGGTCGTCGGCCCCAAGCGCGCCAACCGGGCGAAGTTGGAGGCGTACGAGTGCGGCATCGAACCGTCGCCGGAGCCCGTCGGCGGCGGACGGTTCCCCGTGCGCTTCTTCCTCGTCGCGATGCTCTTCATCATCTTCGACATCGAGATCATCTTCTTGTACCCGTGGGCGGTCTCGTACAACGCGCTCGGGCTCTTCGGCTTCGTCGAGATGCTGCTGTTCATCGGCACCGTACTGATCGCGTACGCCTACGTGTGGCGCCGCGGCGGACTGGACTGGGACTGACGCCATGGGAATCGAAGAGAA
>Ga0310834_101168_pt1 | contig 17584 bp, 13 predicted proteins | sample SM_ome_2_FD_201314 | JGI IMG/M metagenome (GOLD analysis project Ga0310834, IMG submission 201314) | Sorghum-adapted microbial communities enriched on stacked mutant (SM) sorghum from Joint BioEnergy Institute, Emeryville, California... ... | reverse complement strand
GGTGTTCGTGCCCGGCCTCGCGCCGGGCACGGCCGAGCTGGGGCTCGCCGCCGCGCTGCTCGGTGCGGGCGCGGTGGGGGCGGGCGCGGGCGCGGTCGTGGCGGCCCGCCGGGTCCGCCCGGTGGTCGCCGAGCTGAACGAGCTCACCGAGGGCGTCGCCGCGCTCGCCGACGAGGACCCGCCGCCGCAGCCGCGCGCGGTGACCGTGCCGGAGACCGCAGCGCTCGCCACCGCGCTCGGCTCGGTGACGGCGCGGTTCGCGGAGGTGCGCAGCCGCGAGCGCAAGATGGCCGCCGACCTGTCGCACCGCCTGCGCACCCCGCTCACCGCGCTCGCGCTCGACGCGGGCGCGCTGGGCGACGGCGAGGTCGCCGAACGCGTCAAGCAGACCATCGGCTCGCTGGAGCGCGACGTCGACGCGCTCATCCGGGCGACGCCGACGACCCCCGAGGGTCCGCTGCGGTGCGACGTGGCGGAGGTCGTGCAGCGGCGGATGGGGTTCTGGTCGACGCTCGCCGCCCACAGCGGCAGGCCCTGCTCGGTCGACGCCCGGCCGCCCGCCGTGGTGCGGCTCGCCGAGGACGACCTGGCCGCCGTCGTCGACGCGCTGCTGGGCAACGTCTTCCGTCACACCCCCGCAGGCGCCGCCTTCGCCGTCACGGTGGTCCGCCACGCCGGCTGGGTCACGCTCGTGGTCGACGACGCGGGGATCGGGGTGGCCGACCCGGCCGCCGCGCTGAGCCGCGGCGTCAGCACGGGCGGCGGCACCGGGCTCGGCCTCGCCATCGCCCGGGACGCCGTGGAGGCGACCGGCGGCACGATCCACGTCGAACGGGCCGCGCTCGGCGGCGCGCGGATCCGGCTGCGCTTCGCCGCGGCCTGAAGCCTCCGCGGTCCTGTCGTCCCGTTCCTGCGCCGAACGTCAGAGGGGCTCGGCCGGCACCGACACGATCTCGGCCCCCACCCCGATCGGGGTGGGGTCGAACCGGTCGGCCAGGTGCGCGGCGATCTCCCGGAACGCCTCGTGGGTGGCCGGCCGGATGCGCCCCATGTCGATCAGCGCGCCCGTGGCCAGGTGCGGGTCGAACGGGACCTCGACGACGGCGCGGCAGCGTGCGGCGAAGTGTTGCCGCACCCGTGCGGTGTCGATGTGCTTGCTCGCCCGGTCGCAGACCAGGACGAGCACGGCGTCGGCCACCCGCTCGGCGGGGCCGCGCGCGATGAGCCAGTCGAGGGTCTTGTCCAGCCGGCTCGCACCGTCCGCCGTGGGCGAGCCGACGATCACCAGGCTGTCGGCCAGCGCCAGCGTGCCGCCGACCGCCGAGTGCACCAGCCCGCTGCCGGAGTCGGTGATCACCACGTTGTAGAAGCGACGCAGCACCTCGCACACGCGCTCGTACTCGGCGCGGTCGAGGCCCTCGTCCATCGCCGGGTCCTGCTCGGATGCGAGCACCTGCAGCCGGCCGGCGAGGCTCGTGAAGCGGGACACGTCGGCCAGCGAACCCAGGGAGTCGATCTCCGCGAGCATGTCGCGCACCGTGCGGGTCGTGTCGCCGGTGAGCCGATCGGCCAGCGTGCCCGCGTTCTGCCCCGCGTCGAGCACCACCACCCGGTCGCCGCGGTGCTCGGCCAGCACCATGCCCACGCAGGCCGCGACGGTCGTCTTGCCGACCCCGCCGTTGATCGAGGTCACCGTGATCTGGTGGGCGCTGCCGAGCGGGCGCCGGATGCGGCGCACCTGATCGCGGTAGGCGTGCTCCTCGGGGCCCACACCCGGGTTGAGCAACCCCCGGCTGGCGGTGAACACCGCACCGCGCCAACCGCCCCGCGGGCGGTCGACCTTGGGCCGGACGATCGTGTCGGCGGTCAGGTCGTCGGCACCGCCGGTGCCCGGAGCCGCGTGATCCGTACTCACCAGTCCACCCCCCGGCCCCGGCCGACCACCGATGATCTCGGCACGGGTGGAGGCTACCGCGTGCGTGGTGGCGCGGCGATCAGACGGGCTCGACCTGGAACTCCGCGCCCGAGGAGTCCGACGAGCTCACCGAGATCCGGTACTGCCCGACCGTCTCGGTCGCCCCCGGCGCCACGGTCACCTCCGCCCCGTCCGCGGAGAACGTCACGCCTGATGCCTCGATCGACTCGATCGCGATCAGCGGGCCCTGCCTGCCGCAGGAGAACGAGGTGCGGCCGTTCGTCGTGATCGTCCGGCCGCCCGCCCCACGGCTCACGATGGAGCCGTTGGAGGAGACCTCGATCTGGCAGGTCCCCGCCGCGGGGCGGCCCGACGAGCGCGACGGCGACGGCGCCGCGTTCACGCTCGGCCGGTCGTCGGATGCGGGGGACGCCTCGCCCGGGACGCTCGAGGAACACCCCACCGCCAGCAGCGCGGCGGCCGCCACGCCGACGAGCAGCCGGGCCACCGGGCTCCGGGACTGCGTGTACAAGATCTTCACAGCGGGCATGGTGCCGTCGCCCTTCCGGCGTCGCCACGCGGGTCCGGGTCCGCGCGGCGTGCGGCTAATTCTGGCGGACGGGCGGTGGGTTGCCGAGGTCGTCGGCGACGAGCGCCGCGAGCTCGAGGAAGGCGTCCGACGTGGCCTGCCGCAGCTTGTCGACCTCGATCCGGCCGCCCGTCGCGAGGTGCGGGTCGCGCGGCACCTCCACCACGGCCCGGCAGCGCGCCTTGAAGTAGCCGACGATGCGCTCGCCGTCGACCTCGGGGCTCGTCCGGTCGTGCGACAGCACCACGACCGCGCGGTCGGCCAGCTCCTTGTGCCCGTGCGCGACCAGCCAGTCGAGCGTCTTGCCGGCCCGGCTCGCCCCGTCCACGGTGTGCGAGCCCACCACCACGAGGCTGTTGGCCAGCGCGAGCGTGCCGTCCATCGCCGAGTGCACCATGCCGGTGCCGGAGTCGGTGACGACCACGTTGTAGAAGCGCGACAGCACCGCGCACACCCGCTCGTACTCGCTGCGGTCGAACGCCTCGCTGCGCGCCGGGTCCTGCTCGGACGCCAGCACCTGGAGGCGGCCGGACAGGCTCGTGAACCGGGCGATGTCGCTCAGCGCCTCCACGGTGTCGAGCGAGTCGAGCAGGTCGCGGACCGTCGCGTCGGTGCGGCCGGTGAGCCGCTCGGCGAGCGTCCCGGCGTCCGGGTTGGCGTCGAGCGCGACGATCCGGTCGCCCCGGTGCTCGGCGAGCATCAGGCCCAGCACGGCCGTCACGGTGGTCTTGCCGACGCCGCCCTTCATCGACACGATCGCCACCTGACGCGGGCCCGGCAGCGGGCGACGGATCCGCAGCGCCATGTCCTGCCGGCGCTGCTCGGCGGGCCCGATGCCCGGGTTGATCAGCCCGCCGCTCGCGGTGTGCACGGCGCGCCGCCACCCCGAGACCGGGCGGTCGGACCGGCGACGGACGATCGTGTACTCGGTGAGCTCGTCCGCGGTGTGGGCCCGGGGGTCCGCGGCCGGTCGATCGGCGAGCGGTGGCCCCGGTGGGGTGAGCGGGGCCGCCGACACCGCGGGCTGGGGGTCCGCGGGCGCGGGAGCCGGCGGGCTGGGCGCCACCGGCTCCTGGGCGGCCGGCTCAGCCACCGCTTCCTCGGTGTCCGCTTCCCGGGCCACCGCCTCCTGAGCCGTCGCCTCCTGGGCCGCCGGTTCGGGGACCACGGGCTCCGCGGGCACCGATCCGGGCTGTGTCGCAGCCGGTGCCGCGTCTCGGAGCGCCGGCTCCTCCGGTGCCTGCTGCTGTGGAGCCGATCCCTGGCGCGCCGCTCCCGCCGACGGTGTGAACGATCGCTTCGGCATGCGCTTACCCGTTCCCCCCGGTCCGACCGCGAACGCGCCTATCTTGCCCGGGAGCGCCCCGCGAGGGCGATCACGCCCCTGGCCCGGCCTCCCGCTCGGCGAAGGCCTGGACGAGCTGGTTCTCGGCGTCACGCAGGTAGACGTCGAGCTCGTCGGCGGCGCCCGAGCCGTCGCAGCGCTGCAGCTGCTCGAGGATCTGCCGGTTGCGCGCGAGGTAGGGCTCGTGGAACCGCTGCGGGTCGGCCATCACGTGGAACACCAGCCGCAGCTCGGCGAGGATGCCGCTCATCAGCTCGTCCGTGCGCGGGCTGCCCGCCAGCGCCACGAGCTCCTTGTGGAACTTGATGTTGGCGGTGCCGAGCGCCTGCCAGTCCCGAGCCCCCAGGGCCTCCTCGCCGTCCCGGACGGCGGCGGCGACCGCCTCCAGGCCCGGGTGGGGGAAGGTCACGGTGCGCAGCACACCGCACTCGACCAGGCGGCGCACCCGGTACAGGTCGATGACGTCCTCCGCGGTGAGGGTGCGCACGAACATCCCGCGGTTGAGCTCGTGGGTGAGCAACCGTTCGTGGGACAGCAGGCGGAACGCCTCACGCAGGGTGTTGCGCGAGACACCGAGCGCGCTGCCGATGGCGTCCTCGGCGAGCCGGGTGCCCGGCGGGAAGTAGCCCTCGATGATGCGCGTGCGCAGGACGGCTGCGACCCGCTCGGCTGTGCTCGTCCGCGCGAGCAGTGCGCGGTCGGTGGCCAAGGCTTCGGTGGTCAACTCGCCTCCTGCGGTTCGGCGGCAACGGTTGTGCGTTTTGAAGGATCGTATAACAATCGAACGACCGCGGGCGCCGCCCGTGACCGGATGTGGTGAATGCGGTCACGGAGAGCAACCGCACGCTTCAAGGTCGACTTGACGGCGTGTTGCCACCCGATTGGCGGTACGCTGCGGCTCGATCGGGTGAAGGCTCGCCGTGTTGCACGGCAGCGCTGGCTGTCCATGGGGGGACCACATGAGCGACGGGCCACAGAAGTGTGCCCTGCCCGGATGCGAGGAGATCGTCGAACAGCCGGATGACGGCGGGCCACCGCGGCTGTACTGCTCACCGGCCCATCGGGTGGCGGCGCGCAAGATGCGCCACGCCGCCCGGATGAAGGCGGCCGCGGAGAAGAAGGAGGCGGCGGCCCGGGCGGCCCAGCAGGCTGCGGCGGACGAGGTCACGCGGCCGATCGCGCCGCCTCCGGACGCCCAGCCGGCCGAACCGCCCGCGATCGCGGCGTCGACCGACGACCAACCCACCACCGAGCTTCCCGCAGCGTTCGGTGGGGTCCCGCAGGAGGAACGCGCGCCGGACCCGGCGCCCGACCGCACGTCGCCCCCGGCCGCGGTGGGCCCGGCGCTTCCCCCCATCCCGGCGCTGCCCTCCCCGCGCACGATCACGATCACCTCGAAGCGGGTGAAGAAGCCGAAGCCGGCGCGGACCGCCGCCGAGCGCAGGAACGCCATCGCGGCCATGCGGCGCCGCGCCGTCGCGAGCGTGGCGATCGCGAGCCTGGTCGCGGGCGGCGCCAGCTACTTCGTCACCGAGAACGTCATCCCCACCACGCCCACCCCGCTGCCCCCGCAGGCGGCCGACCAGCCGTCGATGGACGCCGACGTGTGGGCCGACCAGGCGGAGGTCGTTCTCGCGTCGATCAGCAGCCAGCTCGACGCGGTCGCGCAGGCCGAGGCGAGCTGGCTCGCCCTCCCGCCGGACCGCCGTGCGCAGGAGCCGGCGGCGATCCAGGCGCTCAAGGAGCGCAAGGCGCTGTTGGAGCAGCAGCGCGCCACCCTGGTGTCGCAGCTCGAGGCGTTCCGGGCGCTGCCCGAGCGCACGGCGGAGCTGACCGAGGCGCAGGCCCAGCTCGACGCGGTCGAGCGCACGCTCGAGGAGAGCACCACCACCGCGGCGTCGCCCGACTACCAGGAGGCGCTGCGGCAGCTCGAGTCGCAGCGCGAGATGCGCCGCCAGCAGCGCGACCACGCGGCCAAGGCGCTCACCGACCTGCGCAACGGCGTGGAGCAGGCGCTGAGCTCGCCGCTCCCGGAGAACAAGGACGAGACGACCCCGATCGTCGAGCGCGTCAAGGCGGTGATCGAGGGCAAGCCGGACCCGGCCCAGAAGGACGACGACCAGCAGCACAAGCCGGCCGACAAGGGCGACCCGGTCACCGGCCCCCGCCGCGAGGACGGCGACGAGGGGCGCGGCGACGTCGGCACCACCGCCCCGCCCGACCCGGACCGCCCGAGCACCCCGGACATCCTCGCCGCCGCGGGCGGCGGCCCGAGCTCCGACGGTCGCGCCGACGCGGGCTCCGACGGCGGCCAGGAGGGGTCGGGCGACCGCGACGCGCCCCGCGGGCCCGTCCAGGCGCTCACCGGGGCGCTGGGCAGCGCGCTCGGCCAGGCCGACACCTCGAACCGGGACGAGCGCGCCCGGCGCAACCTCGCCGGCGCGGAGCGGGGCGAGGAGCGCTCCGAGAGCGGCGCCACCAGCGGCGGCGAACAGGCCGGCGCCGACCGGGACACCGGCGACCGGGCGAACGGCGGCGTGCTCGGCAACGTCGTGCGCAACGTGACCGGGGGCTTGCTCGGCGGCGTCACCGGCCGCAACGCGAACAAGGACCGCGACGAGGACGACAAGCGCGAGAAGCGGTCCGAGAAGGCCGACAAGAAAGACGACAAGAAAGACGACAAGAAGGAAGACGACAAGAAAGACAGCAAGAAGGACGACAAGGACGACGACCGCCGCGACCGTCGCCACGCGAGCTGGGACCGCGACGACGACGACCGCGACAAGGAGCGCGGCCGCCGGGAGCGCGACGACGATGACGATGACGACGACCGCAAGGGCGTCATCCGCAACATCAGCGACCGGCTGCTCGGCGGCGACGACGAGGACGACGACGACCGGGACGAGCGGAAAGAGCGCGCCGACTCCGACGACGACCGCAAGAAGCCCAGCAGCAAGGCCGAGCGCAAGCGCAAGAAGGACCGCGAGGAGCGCGAGGAGCGCCGCGAGAAGGCCGACTCCGACGACGAGGACGACGACGAGGAGAAGGCCGAGAAGGCCGACGAGAAGAAGGGCAAGAAGAAGCCCCGCGGCAAGGCCGAGCGCAAGAAGGACCGCGAAGAGCGCAAGGACCGCGAGGAGCGCAAGGACCGCGGCGACAAGGACGACAAGAAGGACAAGGACAAGAAGGACAAGGACAAGGACGAGAAGGACGACGAGGACGACGACAAGGGCAAGAAGAAGAAGGACAAGGACGAGGACGACGACAAGGACAAGGGCAAGAAGAAGAAGGACAAGGACGACGACGACGGCGGCGATGATGATGACGGCGACGACGATGACGGCGATGATGACGACGACTGACTGACCCTTGCCCGAGTCGCGCGAGCCCCGCTGCACCCGTGCGGCGGGGCTCGCGTCGTTCCGGACGGCTCAGGCGCGCAGCGGCGCGGGCGGGCGGCCGCCGAAACCGTCGGCAAGCAGGGCGGCCAGCTCGAGGAAGGCGTCGTGGGTGGCCGAGCGCAGCCGCTCCAGCTCGATGAGGCCGCCGGATGCGAGGTGCGGGTCGTGCGGGATCTCCACCACCCCGCGGCAGCGGGCCTCGAAGTGACCGCGCACCCGCTTCGGGTCCACCTCGGGGCTCTTGCGGTCGCACGAGAGCACGACCACCGCGCGCGCGACCTGGCCCTCGTAGCCGTGCGCCACCAGCCAGTCGAGCGTCTTGCTGGCCCGGCTGGCGCCGTCGACGGTGGGCGCGCCCACCACCACCAGGCTGTCGGCCAGCGCGAGCGTGCCCTCCATCGCCGAGTGCACCAGGCCGGTGCCCGAGTCCGTGATGATGATGTTGTAGAAGCGGGTGAGCACCGAGCACACCCGCTCGTAGCCCTCGCGGTCGAACGCGTCGCTCATCGCCGGGTCCTGCTCCGACGCCAACACCTGCAGCCGGCCGGCGAGGCTCGTGTAGCGCGCCACGTCGGCGAGCGAATAGGCGGAGCCGACGTTCTCCAGCAGGTTCCGCACCGTCACCGAGGTGTCCCCGGTGAGCCGATCGGCGAGCGTGCCCGCGTCGGGGTTCGCGTCGAGGGCGATCACGCGGTCGCCGCGGTGCTCGGCGAGCACGAGCCCGAGGCAGGCCGACACCGTGGTCTTGCCGACCCCGCCCTTGATCGAGCTGACGGCGATCTGGTGGGTGCCCGGCACCGGGCGGCGGATGCGCCGCAGCCGGTCGCGGCGGAGCCGTTCGGCCGCGCCGAGCCCCGGGTTCACCAGCCCACCGGTGAGGCGGTACACGAGGCCGCGCCAGCCCCGCTCGGGGCGCTCACCTCGGTAGCGGACGATGGCGTCCTCGGTCAGCTCGCCCGGTCTGCCCTCGAGGACCCCGCCGGCCTCGCTCACGTCGTGAAGCGATCGGCCATGAGCGCGGCGAGCTCGTAGGCCGCGTCCCGCGTGGCCGGCTTCAGGTGGGCCAGCTCGACCCGGCCGCCGGTCGCGAGGTGCGGGTCGTGCGGGATCTCCACGACCGCCCGGCTGCGGGCCTCGAAGTGCTTGCGGATCCGGTCGCGGTCGACCTCGGCGCTGGTGCGGTCGCACGACAGCACCACGACCGCCTCGCTGGCGAGCGTCGAGTGCCCGTGGGCCAGCAGCCAGTCGAGCGTCTTGCTCGCGCGGCCGGCGCCGTCCACGGTCGGCGCGCCGACCACGATCAGGCTGTCGGCGAGCTTGAGCGTGCCCTCCATCGCCGAGTGCACCAGGCCGGTGCCCGAGTCGGTGATGATGATGTTGAAGAACCGGTCCAGCAGCGCACAGATCTGCTGGTACTCATCGCGGTTGAACGCGTCGCTCGACGCCGGGTCCTGCTCCGACGCCAGCACCTGCAGCCGGCCCGCGAGGCTCGTGTAGCGGGACACCTCGGTCCAGGAGTGGATGCGATCGATGTCGCGCAACAGCTCCCGCACCGTGACCGACGACTCCCCCGTGAGCCGGTCGGCCAGCGTGCCCGCGTCGGGGTTCGCGTCGAGCACGATCACCCGGTCGCCGCGGTTCTCGGCCATGACGAGGCCGAGCAGCGTGGCCACCGTGGTCTTGCCGACGCCGCCCTTGATGGAGCTGACGGCGATGCGGTGGGACTGGATCAGGGGCCTGCGGATGCGGTGCAGGAGATCGCGCCAGCGCACCTCGGCCGCGCTGGGCCCGGGGTTGATCATCCCCCCGGTCGCCCGCAGCAAGGCCCTCCGCCAGCCCGACGACGGCTCGTCCGGCCGGGCGCGCAGGATCGACTCGGCGTCGAGCGCCGACGCGCTGAGACCGGGCTCCTCCTGCGGAGGACCGAGCGGAGACACACCCGTCGAACTCACTGCACCCCCTGGCTGTTCGGGCCCCCACTCGGTGTGCCGCAGCGGTTGCGGTTCCAGCCGATGACCGTACCGCTCCCACCAGATCGAGGGATCAGGTTCGACCCGACGGCGCACCACGGGCTGAGCCTAACGCGCTCCGTGATCGACGTCTGCGATGGTGATCGATCAGAAACGATCGACCGGCACGCGATCGGCGAGTCAGTCGATGAGGTCCATCCCGGTACCCGAGCGGCCGTTCAGCCCGACCCCGGCCGGGCCGTTCTGCGGGCCGCCCCGCCAGAGGTTGCTGCGGCCGCGGGAGATCGTGCGGAGCGCCTTGCCGAGGGCGTCTTCGAACTCGGCGAGCTTCGCGTCGACGTAGCTGTCGCACTCCTGGCGCAGCCGCTCGGCCTCGGCCTCGGCGGAGTCGACGAGGCGGGCCGCCTCGGCGTGGGCGGCCCGGACGACCTCGGTCTGCGACACCAGCCGCTCCTGCTCGGCCTGCCCGTCGGCGATGTACCGATCGTGCGCTGCCCGGGCGGCGGTGACGATCCGGTCGGCCTCGGCCTTGGCCCGGTCGGTGAGCTCGGTGTACTGGCGGCGCCCCTCCGCCACCGCGCGCTCGGCCTCGTGCCGGGCGCGGGCCACCGTCTGCTCGGCCTCGGCGCGGGCCTCGGCGAGCAGCCGCTCCGCCTCCGCGCGCGCGTCCGACACCGTCTGCTCGGCCTCGGCCTGCGCCGCGCTGCGGGTCTGCTCGGCCTCCTGCGTGGCGTCGTCGAGGATCTCGTCGCGGCGGTCCAGGACGTCCTGGGCGTCGTCGAGCTCGCCGGGGAGGGCCTCGCGCACGTCGTCGAGCAGGTCGAGCACGTCACCGCGTGGGACGACGCAGTTGGAGGTCATCGGGACGCCCCGAGCCTCTTCGACGACCGTCACCAGCGCGTCGAGGGATTCGAAGACCCGGTACACGACGCGCATCCTCTCACCGCCGATCGGCCGAACCCCGTATTCGGCGCGGTCCGCGCGTGTCAAGTTCCGAACGAGTGACGCCGCGCGGCCCCGGGACGCGGCGCTACGCGCGCTCGGCGATCCGCTCCAGCAGCTGCCGGTGCACCGGCTCCGGCAGCAGGTGGGCGACGTCGCCGCCGTAGGTGGCGACCTCCTTCACCAGCGAGCTCGACACGAACCCGTACTCGGGGCTGGTGGACATGAACAGCGTGTCGACCCCCGACAGCCGCTGGTTCATCTGGGCCATCTGCAGCTCGTAGTCGAAGTCGGTGACCACGCGCAGGCCCTTGACGATCGCCTTGATCTGGTTGGCGCGGCAGTAGTCGACCAGCAGCCCGTGGAACGAGTCGACCCGGACGTTCGGGTACGGGGCGGTGATCTCGACGAGCATCGCCATGCGTTCGTCCACGCTGAACAGGGTCTTCTTGGCCTTGTTCACGAGCACGGCGACCACGACCTCGTCGAACAGCTCCGCGGTGCGGCTGATGACGTCGAGGTGCCCGTTGGTGGGCGGGTCGAACGATCCAGGACAGACGGCGCGCCTCACGGGTCTGGACGCTACCCGTCCGGGTCGTGGACGGCGGTGTGCAGGGTCGTGTCGCCGTAGCGACGTTGCCTCCTCGCCCGCAGCGCGGGCGGCCACGGGAACGGGCCGTCGCGCCCCGCCCGCTCGACCACGACCACCGCGCCCGCCGCGAGCCAACCGTGCTCCGCGGCGACCCCGAGCCAGCCCGCGACCTGCGTGGCGGGCACGTCGTAGGGCGGGTCCACGAGCACGACGTCGTACGCGCGGGGGGCGGGCGCTGCGAGGACGGCGGCGGCGCGGGCCACCCGCACCTCCGCGCCGGCGAAGCCGAGGGCGGCGGCGTTGCGCCGCAGCACACCCGCGGCCCGCCGGTCGGACTCGACGAACAGCGCGTGCGCCGCGCCCCGCGACAGCGCCTCCAGCCCGAGCGCGCCCGAGCCCGCGCACAGGTCGAGGACGGCGGCCCCGGCGAGCCCGGGACCGGCCTCCAGCGAGGAGAACAGCGCCTCCCGCACCCGGTCCGATGTGGGCCGGGTGCCCGCGGGCGGGACGAGGAGCCGCCGGCCGCCCGCGCTCCCCGCGATGATCCGCGTCATTCCAGGACCAGCAGCAGGTCACCGCCCTCGACCTGCTGCACCTTGCCGATCGCGAGGCGGCCGACCCTGCCGGCCTCGTGGGCGGTGATGGAGGCCTCCATCTTCATCGCCTCGATCGTGGCGACGGTCTGGCCCGCCTCGACCTGGTCGCCCTCGCCGACCTGCAGCGTCACCACGCCCGCGAACGGCGCCGCGACGTGCTTCGGGTTGGACCGGTCGGCCTTCTCCGCCGCCTTGACGTCGGTGGCGACGGAGCGGTCGCGGATCGAGATCGGGCGCAGCTGACCGTTCAGCGTGGTGACCACGGTGCGGTAGCCGCGCTCGTCCGGCTCTGAGATCGCCTCCAGCTCGATGATCAGCGTGACGCCCTGCTCCAGCCGCGCGGTGTGCTCGACGTCCGGCTCCAGGCCGTAGAGGAAGTCCTTGGTCGACAGCACCGAGGTGTCGCCGTAGGCCTCGCGGTGGGCGAGGAACTCCTTGGTCGGCCCGGGGAACAGCAACCGGTTCAGGGTGGCCCGCCGGTCGGTCTCCAGCCCGGCGCGGTCCTCGTCGGTCAGCTCGACGCGCTCACGCTCCACGGACCGGCCCTCGAGCGCCCGGGTGCGGAACGGCTCCGGCCAGCCGCCGGGCGGGTCGCCCAACTCGCCGCGCAGGAAGCCGATCACCGAGTCGGGCACGTCGTACTTGGACGGGTCGGCCTCGAAGTCCTTCGGCTCCACCCCCGCACCGACGAGGTGCAGCGCGAGGTCGCCGACCACCTTCGACGACGGGGTGACCTTCACCAACCGCCCGAGCATCCGGTCGGCGGCGGCGTAGCACTCCTCGACGAGCTCGAACCGGTCGCCGAGCCCGAGCGCGATCGCCTGCTGGCGGAGGTTGGACAGCTGTCCGCCCGGGATCTCGTGGTGGTAGACGCGCCCGGTGGGCGAGGGCAGCGCCGCCTCGAACGGCGCGTACACCTTGCGCACGGCCTCCCAGTACGGCTCGAGGTCGCTGACGGCCTGCAGCGAGAGCCCGGTGGGCCGCTCGGTGTGGTCGGTGGCGGCCACCAGCGCCGACAGCGACGGCTGGCTCGTCGTGCCCGCCATCGACGCGATCGCGGCGTCCACCGCGTCCACGCCCGCCTCGATCGCCGTGACCAGCGTGGCGAGCTGGCCGCCTGCCGTGTCGTGGGTGTGCAGGTGCACGGGCAGGTCGAACCGCTCGCGTAGCGCCGTGACCAGCGTGCGGGCCGCGGGCGGGCGCAGCAGCCCGGCCATGTCCTTGATCGCGAGGACGTGCGCGCCCGCCTCGACGATCTGCTCGGCGATGCGCAGGTAGTAGTCGAGCGTGTAGAGCTTCTCCGCCGGGTCGGACAGGTCGGCGGTGTAGCAGAGCGCGACCTCCGCGACGGCCGTGCCGGTAGCGCGCACGGCGTCGATGGCCGGGCGCATCTGCTCCACGTCGTTGAGCGCGTCGAAGATCCGGAAGATGTCCATCCCGGTGGCCACGGCCTCCTCGACGAAGGCGTCGGTCACCTCCGTCGGGTACGGCGTGTAACCCACCGTGTTGCGGCCGCGCAGCAGCATCTGGGTGCAGATGTTGGGCACCGCCTCCCGGATCGCGGCGAGCCGCTCCCACGGGTCCTCGGCGAGGAACCGCAGCGCCACGTCGTAGGTGGCCCCGCCCCAGCACTCGAGCGAGAGCAGCTGCGGCGTCATGCGGGCCACGTGCGGCGCGACCGCGACCAGGTCGCGGGTGCGCACGCGTGTGGCGAGCAACGACTGGTGGGCGTCGCGGAACGTCGTGTCGGTGACGGGTACGTGCGTCTGCTCGCGCAGCCACCGCGCGAAGCCCTCCGGGCCGAGCTCTCGCAGGAGCTGGCGCGACCCGTCCGGGGCCGGGGCGTCCACGTCGCAGCGGGGCAGCTTGTCCACCGGTTCGACGACCTGCGGCCGCGGCCCGTTCGGCTTGTTGACGGTGATGTCGGCGAGGTAGCTGAGCACGCGCGTGCCGCGGTCGGCGGGCTTGCGCGCCTCGAGCAGCTGCGGGCGCTCCTCGATGAAGCTCGTGGTGATCCGACCTTCGGCGAAGTCGGGGTCGTCGAGCACGGCGGCGAGGAACGGCAGGTTCGTCGACACGCCGCGGATCCGGAACTCCGCGATCGCGCGCCGGGCCCGGCGCACCGCGTTGCGGAAGTCGTGGCCGTAGCAGGTGAGCTTGACCAGCATCGAGTCGAAGTGGGCGCTCACCTCGGCGCCGGTGTGCGTGGTGCCGCCGTCGAGGCGGACGCCGGGGCCGCCGGGTGACCGGTAGGCGCTGATCGTGCCCGTGTCCGGCCGGAACCCGTTCTGCGGGTCCTCGGTGGTGACGCGACACTGCAGCGCGGCGCCGTTCAGGGTGACGTCGGACTGGTTCAGCCGCAGCTCCGGCAGGCTCATGCCGGCGGCGATCCGCAGCTGGGCGATCACCAGGTCCCGGTCGGTGACCTGCTCGGTGACCGTGTGCTCCACCTGGATGCGCGGGTTCATCTCGATGAACACGTGGTTGCCGCGCTCGTCGAGCAGGAACTCCACCGTGCCCGCGTTGACGTAACCGATGTGGCGGGCGAACCTCACCGCGTCGTCGCAGATCCGCTCGCGCAGCTCGGGGTCGAGGTTCGGCGCGGGCGCGATCTCGATGACCTTCTGGTGGCGGCGCTGCACCGAGCAGTCGCGCTCGTAGAGGTGCACGACGTTGCCGTAGGCATCGGCGAGGATCTGCACCTCGATGTGACGCGGGTTGATCACCGCCTGCTCGAGGAACACCGTGGCGTCACCGAAGGCCGACTCGGCCTCCCGCATCGCCGCCTCGACCGCCTCGCGCAACGCCTGCGGCTCGTCGACGCGGCGCATCCCGCGCCCGCCGCCGCCGGCCACCGCCTTGACGAAGAGCGGGAACCCGATGTCGTCGGCCGCCGCGAGCAGCGCGTCGACGTCGGCGGACGGCTCCGAGGAGCGCAGGACCGCTACGCCCGCCTCCCGGGCGGCCGCGACCGCGCGCGCCTTGTTGCCGGTGAGGTGCAGCACCTCGGCGGGCGGGCCGACGAACGTGATGCCCTCCCGCACGCACGCCTCGGCGAGCTCCGGGTTCTCCGAGAGGAAGCCGTAGCCGGGGTAGATGGCGTCGGCGCCCGCGCGCTTGGCCGCCTTGATGATCTCTTCGACGGACAGGTACGCGCGGACCGGGTGGCCGGGCTCGCCGATCTGGTACGACTCGTCGGCCTTCGCCCGGTGCAGCGAGTTGCGGTCCTCGTACGGGAAGACCGCCACCGTCGACACGCCCAACTCGTAGGCGGCGCGGAACGCGCGGATGGCGATTTCACCGCGGTTTGCGACCAGCACCTTGCGGAACATCCCGTTCGTCACCAGGGAACCGTACCCTCGGCACTCGATCGGACCCGTGCGAAGAACGCCACTCCTGCGGTACCAAGGAGAGGAATTCGACCGAGCCGAGGGGTGCCCGCCATGCGTCCTGACCCGGCCGCCGTCCACACGGCCGCCTTCGCCGAAGGCCGACGCCTGCGGGAGCGGGCGGAACGCCGCCGCGCGCGGCACATGGCCCGGGTGGAGGCCCACATGGCCCGCATCCAGCGGCACCGGGCGCGCCACCTGCGCCGCATGGCGGTGCGCCGGGCCCGCCGGCTGCACCCCGCCGCGATCGCGCTGGTCGTCCTGCTGGTCGGCATGACCATCGCCGGTGGCGTGGCGGTCACCGCCCTCACGCTGGTCGTCTTCATGTTCATGCTCAGCGCGCTCGCCGGGCCCGCGCTGCTCGTCGGCGGCACCGCGGTGCTGCTCACCCGCCGCCACCGGCGCCGCCGCGCGATGGCGGCGGGAACGGCCCCGCTCCCGCGCAGGCCGGCCGCCCCGCCGCGGCCCGAGGCCGTGTGGGAGAAGGCGCGCGACCGGTTCGCCGCGCTGAAGGCCGAGTACGCCGCCTTCGAGTGCGACCCGATGGAGGTGCTGCGCCGCCCCGCGCTCGCCGACGTGTCCGTGCCCAGCACCGCGCGGTTCGTCGACGCGTTCGCCGAGGCACAGGCGCTCGAGACCGACGCGTACCCGCCGGCGGAGCACGCCACGTCGTTCGTGTCGGCCGTCGACCGGGCCGAGCGCGCGTGGCGCGCCGCCGTCGACGCGGCGGAGCGGATCCGGCTCTCCGGCCTCGACCCCGCCGAGCGCGCCACGGTCGAGCGCGTGATCAAGCTGCTCACCACGGCCCGCGACTCCGACAGCGAACCCGAGCGCGCCGCCGCGTACGCCCGCGCCCGCGCCGAGCTGGGCAAGCTCGACCGGGCCGGGGTCATCCACCTCCCCCGCGGCGCCGCGGCCGCCCTCGACAAGGCCGCGCGGGGTGCGCTCCCGGCCTGAAACCCGCTAGATCCGCAGGTGAGCGCGGATCGTCGTCCCCCGCTCCGTCCGGTGGACGCGCACGAGGTCGGCGAGGTGGTGCACCAGCACCAGCCCTCGGCCGCGCGCCTGCTCGGGCAGGGGCGGCGTGCGGCCGGCGAGGAGGTCGTCGAACCGGCCGGCGTCCGCCACCTCGGCGACGACGTGGCGGTCGTGCGCCCACACCCGCAACCGGGCCGTGGTGCGCGCGTGCTCGAGGCTGTTGGTGACCAGCTCGTTGACGACGAACACCAGGTCGTCCACCCGGTCGGGACGCAGGCCCGCCCGCTCCCCCTCCGCGACCGCGAGGGCGCGGGCGGACGGCAGCGTCGCGGCGTCCACGACCAGTGTCGGCACCGGTCCCCGCGGCTCCGGCGGGGGCCGGTTGCAGTCGGCGAGCACCTCGTCGGGGCCGTACGGGGCGCTGCGGGGGCGTCCGATCAGCACCGGGTGGGTGCGTTCGGCGTCGGCGAGGACCACCGCGGGGAGCGCCTCGACGTCGTAGGGGCAGAGGATCTCGGCGCTCCGCCCCGCGAACGCGCGGTTGATCAGCGCCTCGTGCTCGGCGCAGGCCGGCAGCTCGGCGTCGCTGCGGCCCGCCCACACCGGCTCACCGACGATCCACACCCGGGCGGCGCCGTGTTCCTGGGCGAACGCGAGCAGCACCCCCGGCAGGATCCGGCCCGGGTTGCGGCCCTCCTCGGCCATGTCGAGCAGCCGCACGTGGGCGGCGGTGCCGCTCAGGGCCTCGCGGACCCACGCCAGCCGCTCCCCCGGCACGGCCACCGCCACCGGGTCCCCGACCGCGAGGGCCTCCTGGACGAACGGCATCGTCCCGGCCAGGTACTCGTCGATCCCGCGGTAGAACAAGGCCGGATGCCGGAACGGGTCGGCCCCGGTGGGCGACGCGGGCGCTGTCGGCGCGATCACGGCTTTCGTCCTCTCGACGTGAAGTCGAAGGGATACCCGGCCGGTGCCGCCGTCAGACCTTGTCGCCGTCAGACCTTGTCGCCGTCAGACCTTGTCGAGGTACGCGGCCCGTTCCTCGTCGCCGACCGTCTCCCCCACGAGGGCCGCCAGCCCGGGGTGGCGGCGCAGCCCCGGGTCGTCGGCGACGATGTGGGTGGCGTACGCCTGCGCCTTCGAGATGATCTCCTCGTGGTGCAGCAGTGACAGCAGGCGCAGGCCCGACCTGCGCCCGGACTGCAGCGCGCCCAGCACGTCGCCCTCGCGGCGCAGCTCCAGGTCGAGGCGGGCGAGCTCGAAGCCGTCGGTGGTGCCCGCGACGGCGTCGAGGCGCTCGCGGGCCGTGGTGCCCGCGGGCATGTCGGTGACGAGCAGGCACACCCCCGCCGCCGAGCCGCGCCCGACCCGCCCCCGCAGCTGGTGCAGCTGGGAGAGCCCGAACCGGTCGGCGTCCAGGATGATCATCGCCGTGGCGTTCGGCACGTCGACCCCGACCTCGACGACCGTGGTGGCCACCAGCACGTCGAGCTCACCCCGGTCGAACGCCCGCATCACGGCGTCCTTCTCGTCGGGTGGGAGCTTGCCGTGCAGCACGCCGATGCGCAGCCCCTTCAGCGGGCCCTCGGCGAGCTTGGGTGCCACGTCGAGGACCGCCAGCGGTGGGCGCTTGGAGCCGCCCTCGTCGGCATCGGCGCCGATGTCCGGATCCTCGGTGTCGACGAGCTCCTGCTCGCCGTCGGTGCCGCCGACGCGGGGGCACACGACGTAGGCCTGGTGTCCGGCCTCGACCTCCTCGCGCACGCGCCGCCAGACCCGGTCGAACCAGCTCGGCTTCTCCGCGAGCGGCACCACCGTGGTGGAGATCGGGGAGCGGCCCCGGGGCAGCTCGCGCAGCGCCGAGACC
>Ga0310834_101157_pt1 | contig 17778 bp, 17 predicted proteins | sample SM_ome_2_FD_201314 | JGI IMG/M metagenome (GOLD analysis project Ga0310834, IMG submission 201314) | Sorghum-adapted microbial communities enriched on stacked mutant (SM) sorghum from Joint BioEnergy Institute, Emeryville, California... ... | reverse complement strand
CGAGCGGCAGTGCGTCGAGCAAGAGGTTGGCGGTCACGAACGAGTTCTGCGCCCTGAGGTCCGGCCCGACCGTCCCTGGCGACAGGATGCCGACCACCTCATCGAGGTGGGCCAGGAAGCCGTCGTAGGCAGCGGGCCGGGGCAGGTCGACGAACGGCGCGAACAGCGCCGGCACGTGTGCGAACTCCCGCTCGGCCAGGCGCTGGTACTCCGGCGCGGCCAGCGCGCCGCCCCGTCCAGCCGCTTGCAGGAAATCCTCGACCTGCGTGGTGACCGCCTTGGCGCGGATCTGTTCGGCCTCGGTCATCAGCTGGTCGTAGCTCATTACCCTCCCTGGCCTGTCCTGGCCGGCGGGTAGATGGGAGCGGGCACGTGCACAGGGGGCCAGTCGCCCTTGAGGTTCTTGGCCTCCTGCAGCGCTCGAGCCGCCGCCTCGTCGGTGCGCGCATAGGCGTCGGCCGCCACGCACAGCACGTCTCCCGTCAGCTCTAGGTTCGTCTGGGTCTCTGCGAGCACCCGCTGCAGTTCGTCGCGCAGCTCCCGCCAGGCGGGGAACACCGGGCTGTAGATGTCCCCGTTGAAGCAGGTCGGCTGCAGAAACAGGGCGGACGTGCCGTCCTGGGTGGCGTCCAGGGCCCGGTTAGCAACCGAGTACTGGACCGCCGCATCAGGCAGAACCTTGCGCCCCACCCGGTACATCTCATACAGATCCGCGCCGAGCGCGGTAGCGTCCGGCATCGATAGTCCTCCACGTCTTGGCCAAGCCAGGCTAACGGCCTGTTACCAAGAGCGCAAATATGCGTACGGAGGGAGACTGAGGCGGCAACTTTGCCGTCGGATCTGACTGGCTGATGAGCGACGGCGGCGTGCGGTTCAGACGAGCGACGGCGGGGCGGGCGGCTAGACGAGCGACGGCGGCGTGCGGCTCAACGGGAAGGGCTGTGCACCTCAGTCGGTGACGGGTCGGGCAGCAGGGTGTCGGCTGGGCCGAGGAACCAGTGGGACAGCACGCAACGCAGCTTGACCATCTCGACCGGGCCGGAGGTGCCGGAGGCCCGGCCGAGGCTGGTGACCGTGGCGGGTAGTCCGCACTCGGGACAGTCGGCGAGCATGGAGCGAGTCATAACCGCTCTGAGCGGCCTGAATCCTGGCAAATACCGGCCCGGCCACCGGGCTGGCGCCCGGCCCGCCGGCCACGCGGGCGGTGGCAGGGCGGCCGTGATCAGCGTCATAGTGGGCCTGTGACGCCCAACACGCCCGGTTCGCCGCAGGAGCTGGCGAGTGCGCTCGCCGGTGTCGGATATCTGGCAGACGAGGGGCTGGCCACCGCGGGGTACCTTGCCCTGCGGCTGGGCCGCCCGCTGTTTCTCGAGGGCGAGGCCGGGGTGGGCAAGACGGCTTTCGCCCGCGCCTTGGCCGACGCCTCCGGCGCCCACTTCGTCCGCCTCCAGTGCTACGAGGGTCTCGACGCCGCCCAGGCGCTCTACGACTGGGACTTCCCGCGGCAGATCCTGCACCTGCGCACGGTCGAGGCGGCGGCAGCGGCCACCGGCGAGCGGCCGGACTCGGCGGCGCTGGAGGCGAGCCTGTACGACCGCCGGTTCCTGGTCGCCCGGCCGCTGCTGCAGGCCCTGGAGCAGACCCCGTGCGTGCTGCTGGTGGATGAGATCGACCGGGCCGACGACGAGTTCGAGGCGTTCCTGCTGGAGGTGCTCTCCGAGGCCGCGATCACCATTCCCGAGCTGGGCCGGATCGCCGCGGAGCACCCGCCGCTGGCCGTGCTGACCAGCAACCGGACCCGCGAGGTGCACGACGCGCTGAAACGCCGCTGCCTCTACCACTGGGTGGAGCACCCGACCTTCGAGCGGGAGGTGGCGATCCTGCGCACCCGGCTGCCCGAGATCACCGAGCGGCTCGCCGCGGACGTGGCCCGGGCGACGCGCCGGATCCGTGAGCTGGACCTGATCAAGGCGCCGGGCGTGGCCGAGTCGCTGGACTGGGCCAGTGCGCTCGCCGCCCTGGGCGCCCGTTCGCTCGACCCGGACCTCGCCGCGGCGACCCTCGGCGCCGTGCTGAAGTACCGGGAGGACGCCGAGCGGACGCTGGCGAAGCTGGACAGCGTGCTGGCCTAGGCATGGACGCCACCGAGATCCTCACCGGCTTCGCCCGCACCCTGCGGCACGCCGGGGTGGCGGCCACCCCGGACCGGGTGCAGGCCATGCTCGCCGCCGCCGACGTCCTAGGCGTGCAGGACCGGGACGCGGCGTACTGGGCTGGCCGGCTGACGCTGTGCGCGGAGCCGGACGACCTGCCGGTCTACGACGCCGCGTTCGCGGCGTACTTCGGTGGTCAGGTGCCACGCGCGCCGCGGGTGACCGCGGTGGTGGCGACCGGCACGACGCTGGCCGTGCACGCCGATGGCGCCGACGGTGGCAACGGCCGGGACACCGCGGTGGGCGTGGTGGCCAGCCCCGCGGAGGTGCTGCGGCAGCGCGACGTGTCGCGGCTGAGCGAGCTGGAACGGCAGGAGCTGCGCCGCCTGGTGGCGATGCTGGCGCCCGGTACCGCCGCCCGTACCACCCGGCGGTTCCGGCCGGCCCGCCGCGGCAGTGTCGATCCGCCGCGGACCGTGCGGCAGATGCTGCGCCACGGCGGGGAGGCGGGCCGGCTGTCGCGGCGGCGCCGGCGGGACAAGCCGCGCCGGCTGGTGCTGCTGCTGGACGTCTCCGGCTCGATGGCGCCGTATGCCGATGCCCTGCTGCGCTTCGGCCACGCGGCGGTGCGCCGCCGGCCGACGCTGACCGAGGTGTTCACGCTCGGCACCCGGATGACCCGGGTGACCCGGGCGCTGCGGCACCGCGACGCCGACGCTGCGCTGACCGCGGCCGGGGCGGCCATCCCGGACTGGCACGGCGGCACCCGGCTGGCCGAGTCGCTGAAGGCGTTCCTGGACCGGTGGGGGCAGCGGGGCACTGCCCGCGGGGCGGTGGTCGTGCTGTGCAGCGACGGGTGGGAGCGCGGCGATCCGGCGGCGCTCGCCGCGCAGGTGGCGCGGCTGTCCCGCCTGGCGTACCGGCTGGTCTGGGTCAACCCGCACCGCGGCAAGCCGGGGTACGCCCCGCTCGCCGGGGGGATGGCCGCGGCCCTGCCGTACCTGGACGAGTTCGTCGCGGGCCACAGCCTGGCCGCGCTGGAGGAGCTGGTGGAGGTGATCTCGCGTGCGTGACGTGCTGGACGACCTGGAGCGCTGGTGGGCGGCTGGCGAACCGGTCGGGATGGGGACGGTGGTGGCGACCTGGCGGTCGGCGCCGCGCCCGGCGGGCGCGACGATGCTGGTCGGCCCGGACGGCACCGCGGTGGGCAGCGTCTCCGGCGGATGTGTCGAGGGGGCGGTCTACCAGCTGGCCGAGGAGGTGGTGCAGACCGGCACGCCGGTGCTGCAGCGGTACGGCGTGAGCGATGACGACGCGTTCGCCGTGGGGCTGACCTGCGGCGGCATCATCGACGTGTACGTCGAGCGGGTGGACCGGGAGCGTTTCCCCGAGCTGGGGGAGGTGGCCACGGCGATCCGCGCCGGCCAGCCGGTCGCGGTGGTCACCTGCGTCGCCGCCCCGGCCGAGGACAAGGAGAGCCGGGTCGGCCGGCGGATGGTCGTCTGGCCGGACCGCACGTCGGGCACGCTGGGCGCGCCCCGGCTGGACGACGCCGCGGCCGACGACGTGCGCGGCATGCTCGCCGCCGCCCGCACCGGCACCATCCGGTACGGGTACGACGGGCAGCGCCGCGGCGACGAGCTGACGCTGTTCGTGGCGAGCTACGCGCCGCCCCCGCGGATGATCGTCTTCGGGGCGATCGACTTCGCCGCCGCGGTGGCGCGCATCGGCGCTTTTCTCGGCTACCGGGTCACCGTCTGCGACGCGCGCCCGGTCTTCGCCACCAAGCGCCGCTTCCCCGAGGCGGACGAGGTGGTGGTGGCCTGGCCGCACCGGTACCTGCAGGCCGAGGCGGAGGCCGGCCGGGTGGACGAGCGGACCGTCGTCTGCGTGCTCACCCACGACCCCAAGTTCGACGCGCCGGTCCTCGAGGTCGCGCTGCGGCTGCCGCTGGCGTACGTGGGGGCGATGGGCTCCCGGCGGACCCACGAAGACCGGCTGGCCCGGCTGCGTGAGCTGGGCCTGACCGAGGAGGAGCTGTCCCGGCTGGCCTCGCCGGTCGGGCTGGACCTGGGCGCGCGTACCCCGGAGGAGACCGCGGTGAGCATCGCTGCGGAGATCATCGCGGGCCGGTGGGGCGGAACGGGGGAGCGGCTGACCCTCCGGGCGGGCCGGATCCACCACGAACCAGTGGCTTAGTTCTCAATCACCTCTTGCCCAGAGCGAGGTGATCAGATTGGCTGTTGAGGTAACACCCTGGCAACGTCGCCCCCGGGAGGTCTAATGCCCCGGATCAGTCTCACGGTCGATGGCGTGCGCTACGACGACGACGTCGAACCCCGAACTCTGCTCGTCCACCACCTGCGCGAACGGCTCGGCAAGGTCGGCACGGTGGTGGGATGCGACACCAGCAACTGCGGCGCCTGCACCGTTCTCATGTCCGGCGAGGCGGTGAAGAGCTGCACCGTCCTGGCCGTCCAGGCGGACGGCGCCGACATCACCACTGTGGAGGGCCTGGCGGGCCCGGACGGCAAGCTGCACCCGGTGCAGCAGGCCTTCCACGACCGGCACGCGCTGCAGTGCGGCTTCTGCACCCCAGGAATGATCATGGCGGCGGTGGATCTGCTCGCCGAGAACCCGGATCCGACCGATGAGGAGATCCGGGAAGGGCTGGAGGGCAACCTCTGCCGCTGCACCGGGTACCAGAACATCGTGCGGGCGGTGCGGGACGCGGCCGCGGCGATGCGGCCGGCGGCCGCGCCGCAGGAGTCGGTCCCGATCGGTGGTGGAGCATGACCGTGACCGACGAGCGGCCGGCCGCTGAGGTCGGGGCGGCGCGTAGGCGCAAGGAGGACGCCCGGCTGATCACCGGTCGGACGATGTGGACGGAGAACGTCGCGCTGCCCGGCATGCTGCACCTGGCGATCCTGCGCAGCCCGATGGCGCACGCCCGGCTGGTCCGTGTGGACACCGCGCCGGCGCTGCGCGAACCGGGCGTGGTGGCCGCGTTCAGCGGCCGGGACCTGCCGGCGATGGGGCTGCCGTGTGCCTGGCCGGTGACCGAGGACATGGTCCATCCCGACCACCCCGCGCTCGCGGTCGACGAGGTGCGTCACGTCGGCGAGCCGGTGGCCGTGGTGGTGGCCCGCGACCGGGCCAGCGCGGTGGACGCCCTGGCCGCGGTCGACGTGGAGTACGAGCCGCTGCCGGTGGTGACGGACATGGAGCAGGCGCTGGCCGACGGCGCTCCGCTGGTGCACCGGGACAAGGGCACCAACAAGTCGTACACCTGGGTCTTCGACTCGGCTGCGGCGGGCACCGGCGGCTCGACCGAGGAGGCGTTCGCCAACGCGCCCGTGGTGCTGCGCCGCCGCTATGTCCAACAGCGACTGATTCCGTCCTTCATGGAGCCGCGCAGCGTCGTGGCCGACCCCACCGGCGACCAGTACACGGTCTGGTCGGCCACCCAGATCCCGCACATCCTGCGTTTCCTGCTCTCGGTGGTGACCGGGACGCCCGAGCACAAGGTGCGGGTGGTCGCGCCCGACGTCGGCGGCGGCTTCGGCGGGAAGCTGCAGGTCACCCCGGAGGAGGTCATCGCCTTCGCGGTGGCGCAGAAGCTCGGCAAGCCGGTCAAGTACACCGAGACCCGTTCGGACAGCCTGCTGTCGGCGCACCACGGCCGGGACCAGATCCAGGACATCGAGCTGGCCGCGGACCGTGACGGCAAGGTGCTCGGGCTGCGGGTGAAGCTGCTGGCCAACATGGGGGCGTACCTGGGCCTGGTCACCCCGGGCGTGCCGCTGCTGGGCGCCTTCATGTACAACGCCATCTACAAGTTCCCGGCGTACCGGTTCGAGTGCACCGGGGTGTTCACCAACACCACCATCACCGACGCCTACCGCGGCGCCGGCCGGCCGGAGGCGACGTACGCCATCGAGCGCATCATGGACGAGCTCGCCGCCGAGCTCGGCCTCGACCCGGTGGAGGTGCGCCGGCGCAACTGGATCGGCCACGACGAGTTCCCGTTCACCACGGTTGCCGGGCTGACCTACGACTCCGGCAACTACGAGGCGGCGACGGAGAAGGCGCTGTCCCTGTTCGGCTACGACGCCCTGCGTGAGGAGCAGAAGCGCCGCCGGGAGTCCCGTGACCGGGTGCAGCTGGGCATCGGCGTGTCCACCTACACCGAGATGTGCGGGCTGGCACCGTCCAGAGTGCTCGGTAGCCTGCGCTACGGCGCGGGAGGCTGGGAGACGGCGAGCGTGCGGATGCTGCCGACCGGCAAGGTGGAGGTGGTGACCGGCACGTCGCCGCACGGGCAGAGCCACGAGACCGCGTGGAGCCAGATCGTCGCCGACCAGCTCGGGGTGGCGTTCGAGGATGTCGAGGTGCTGCACGGGGACACCCGCACCTCGCACAAGGGCCTGGACACCTACGGTTCCCGGTCGCTGGCGGTGGGCGGCATCGCCCTGGTCAACGCCTGCCAGAAGGTGATCGAGAAGGCCAAGCCGGTCGCCGCGCACCTGCTCGAATGCGACGTCAACGACCTGGAGTTCCGCGGTGGCGCGTTCCGGGTCCGGGGCACGCCCACCGAGGAGCCGGGCAAGACGCTGGCCGACTGCGCGCTCGCCGTGTTCGCCGCGCACGACCTGCCGGACGGGGTCGAGCCCTCGCTGGACGCGGACGCCACCTTCGACCCGGAGAACTTCTCCTTCCCGCACGGGACCCACCTGTGCGCGGTCGAGGTGGACACCGAGACCGGCCGGGTGTCCATCCGGTCCTATGTGGCCGTCGACGACGTCGGCCGGGTGGTGAACCCGCTGATCGTGGAGGGCCAGGTGCACGGCGGCGTGGTGCAGGGCATCGCCCAGGCGCTGTTCGAGGAGGCCGTCTACGATGCCGACGGCAACCTGCTCACCGGCACCTTTGTCGACTACACCCTGCCCAGCGCGGCCGACCTGCCGGACGTGGTCAGCGACCGGACCGAGACGCCGGCGCCGGGCCACCCGCTGGGCACCAAGGGTGTCGGCGAAGCCGGTACGATCGCCTCAACCCCGGCCGTGGTCAACGCCGTCGTCGACGCGCTGCGTCCGTACGGCGTCAACGACATCCGCATGCCGTGCACGCCGGAACGGGTCTGGCGTGCTCTCCAAGGGGGTGCCTCATGATCCCTTCCGCCTTCGACTACGCCCGGCCGTCCACCGTGCAGGAAGCGGTGCGGATCCTGAGCGAGGCCGGGGAGGACGCCAAGGTGCTGGCCGGCGGGCAGAGCCTGATCCCGGTGCTGCGGCTCCGGCTGGCCGCCCCGTCCCTGCTGGTCGACCTGGGCGGCATCGCCGAGTTGCGCGGCGTGTCGGAGTCCGGCGACGAGCTGGTGATCGGCGCGATGACCCGGCACGCGGACATCCTGCGCGACCCGCTGGTGGCGCGCTACGCGCCGCTGCTCGCGCAGGCCACCGCGACCGTCGCGGACCGGCAGGTGCGCCACCTCGGCACGATCGGCGGTTCGCTGTCGCACGCCGACCCGGCCGGGGACCTGCCCAGCGTCTCGCTCGCGCTGGACGCGGTCATGACCATCGCCGGCCCCGCCGGGGAGCGTTCGGTGCCCGCGTCCGAGTTCTTCGTGGACTACCTGACCACGGCGATGCAGCCGGGTGAGGTGCTCGTCGCGGTGCGGGTGCCGAAGCGGGAGGGCTGGGGCACGCACTACGAGAAGTTCAACCGTGTGGCGCAGGCGTGGGCGCTGGTCGGGGTCGCCGCCGCGGTACGCCGGGAGAACGGCTCGATCGCGGAGGCCCGGGTGGCGCTGACCAACATGGGCACCACGCCGCTGCGCGCCACCGCGGTGGAGCAGGCGCTCGCCGGCGCGCTGGCCTCCGCAGACGCGATCGCCTCCGCCGCCGCGTCGGCGGCGGAGGGGACATCGCCGAGCTCGGATGTCTCCGCCTCGGCGGAGTACCGCACCCACCTGGCGAAGGTGCTGACCCGCCGCGCCGTGGCGGCGGCCGGAGGTATCGATGCGGCTTGACCACACGTTCACCGTGCCGGTGCCGGTCGACCAGGCATGGGACGTCCTGCTCGACGTGCCCCGGATCGCCCCATGCATGCCGGGCGCGGCGCTGACCGACTTCGACGGCGAGGCGTTCAACGGCACGGTGAAGGTCAAGCTGGGCCCGATCCAGCTCACCTACAAGGGGAAGGGCCGCTTCGTCGAGCGCGACGAGGCGGCCCGCCGGGTCGTCATCGAAGCCTCGGGCCGGGATGTCCGGGCAGCCGGCACGGCGGCCGCCACGGTGACCGCCGTCCTGGTACCGGACGGCGACTCGACCCGGGTCGACGTGGCCACCGAGCTGACGGTGACCGGCAAACCGGCCCAGTTCGGCCGGGGCATGCTGGCGGACGTGAGCGGCAAGCTGCTCAACCAGTTCGCCGAGTGCCTCGCCGGCCAGCTCGCCAGCTCGTCGTCGGAGTCGGCGCCCGCACCTGCGCCGGGCCCGTCGCCGGAGGCGTCCGCATCCGCTTCGGCGGCACCCGGCGCCGGCTCCGGGTCGACCGGCTCCGCACCGGACTCGGCCGCACCGGACTCACCCGCTGGTGGCTCGGCGGCGCCCGGCTCGACGTCGGCGGCGCCGGCTCCGGCCGGCTCGACCACGGCCGCGCCGGCCCCGGCGGACCAGGTCGAGCCGATCGACCTGCTCAAGGTGACCGGCATCTCCGGCGCCGTCCGCAGGTACGCCCCGTACGGCATGGCCGTCATCGCGTTGGGCGTCCTGGCCTGGCTGGTGGTCCGCTGGTTGCGCTGAGTCCGTCCCGGGCCGCCGGCCATGCCGCGGGCCAGCGTCCGGGCGGGTGCGCCACCACCGCGGACCCTCAGCCGGTGTGCGGCAGGTGGGTGGCGGGGACCACGCCGAGCCGGCCGGCCTGGTAATCCTCGAAGGCCTGGATCAGCTCGGCGCGGGTGTTCATCACGAACGGTCCATAGTGGGCGACCGGCTCGCGGATCGGCTCGCCGCCCATGATGAACAGCTCCATCAGGCTCGTGGCGTCCACCCGCAGCGCGTCGCCGGCGCCCAGGACCGCCAGCTGTCCCATGTGGATCGGGTCCTTGCGGGGCCCGGCGAAGCCGCGGCCGCTGAGCACGTAGACCAGCGCGTTGAAGTCCGTCCGCCACGGCAGGTCCAGCCGCGCCCCGGGCTGCAGGGTCACGTGCGTGATGGTGATCGGGGTGTGGGTCACCCCCGGGCCCACATGGCCGGCCACCTCGCCCGCGATGACCCGGATGAGCGCGCCGCCGTCCGGCGTGGTCAGCAGCGCCGCCGCGGCGCCCCGGATGTCCTGGTACCGCGGCGGGGACATCTTCTTCGCCCGGGGCAGGTTCACCCACAGCTGCAGCCCGTGGAACAGGCCGCCGCTCATCACCAGGTGCTCGGGCGGGGTCTCGATGTGGAGGATCCCCGCACCCGCCGTCATCCACTGCGTGTCGCCGTTGGTGATGGTGCCGCCGCCACCGTTGGAGTCCTGGTGCTCGAAGATGCCGTCGATCATGTAGGTGACTGTCTCGAAGCCGCGGTGGGGATGCCACGGCGTCCCCTTCGGTTCGCCGGGCGCGTAGTCCACCTCGCCCATCTGGTCCAGGTGCACGAACGGGTCGAGTTCGGCCAGCGGTACGCCGGCGAACGCGCGGCGGACCGGGAAGCCCTCGCCTTCGAAGCCGCTCGGCGCGGTGGTCAGCCGGCGCACGCCGCGGAATCGGGTGGTCGGTTCCAGAACGGGGATGCGGGGCAGGACGAGCACGTCGTCCACGGTCACTGCTGGCATGGTTTCCCTCTTTACACAGTGGCTTCCGCTACGGGGACGCCGGACGGTCCGGCGGCCGATCGGGTGGCGCCGGGCGGGCCGTCAAGGGCGGACTTGACCCGCTCGAACACGGCGGTCAGGGCGGCCAGCTCGGATCCGTCGAGCAGGTCGATGAGGCGTTGGCGGACGGACGCCACGTGGTGCGGCGCGCTGGCGCGCAGCTTCGCCATGCCCTCGTCGGTCAGCACGGCCTCGCTGCCGCGCCGGTCGGCCGGGCAGCTCTCCCGACGGACCAGGCCGCGCCGCTCCATCGAGGAGATCTGGTAGGTCAGCCGGCTGGGGGAGAAGACCAGGCGCTCGGCCAGCTCTCCCATCCGCAGCCGGCGGCGGGGCGCCTCGGAGAGGACGACCAGCACGTTGTAGTCGGCCATGGTCAGACCGGTCGCCGCGCGCAGGTCGTCATCCAGTCGCGCGTTCAGCCGGAGGCTGCCCTCGATGTAGGCGCGCCAGCCCCGCAGCTGGGCGTCGGTCAGCCACTCGGTCATACCGCCGACGGTACCACCTCTTTCAAATTTTAACGAGAGATTCCGGCGGTACGGCTGGGCATCCGCCGCGCCAGGCGGTGCGCCTTGGCGCCGGACGGGGAGTTCGACGACCGGGCCGACCGGCGTCTGGCAGGCTGGCCGCCATGGACAGGCAGCAGGTCGCCGACTGGGTGGCGGCGTACGAGCGGCTGTGGCGTACCCCGGGCACGGACCGGCTCGCGGAGATCTTCACGCCGGACGCGACGTACCAGCAGGGGCCGTTCCGCGAACCGGTGGTCGGGTTGCCCGCGATCCAGCGGATGTGGGAGGACGAGCGCGACGGCCCGGAGGAGCAGTTCGAGATGGGCTCGAACGTGCTCGCCGTCGACGGCGACACCGCGGTGGTACGGGTGCATGTGCGGTACGGTCCGCCGAGGAACACGGAGTGGCTCGACCTGTGGGTCATCCGGTACGCCCCGGACGGGCGCTGCCGGGCCTTCGAGGAGTGGCCGTTCGCCCCGGACCAGCGGTAGCCCGCAGCCCGCCCGCCGCTACCCTGCGGCCAGACCGGTGAGGCCCGCCGGCGGAGGTGTGCGCACAACGGGGGAGGTTGACGGAATGAGCGCCCGGACCGTGCTGGTGATACCCGGCCGCATGTTCGGCCCGTACTCGCCGCTGCTGTTCTACGCGGCCTGGGCCGCCAGGGTGCGGGGGGCGCAGGTGCGCAACCTGCATTGGACGCCTCCGTCGGATCTGGATGCCGCCGGCCGCGCCGAGTGGGTACGCGGGCAGGTCGGCCCGGTGCTCGACGAGGTGACCGAGACCGGCGGGCCGCCGCTGGTCATCGCCAAGTCGCTGGGCAGCTACGCGGCCCCGCTGGCCGCCGAACGCGGCCCGCCGGCGGTGTGGCTGACGCCGCTGCTGCGCGAACCCGAGGTGGTGGCGGCGCTGCGCCGCGCCACCGCGCCGTACCTGCTCATCGGCGGGACCGCCGACCCCGAGGCCTGGGACGGGCAGCTGGCCCGCCAGCTGTCCCCGCACGTGCTCGAAGTGGACGGTGCCGACCACGGCATGTTCGTGCCTGGGCCGCTGGCCGGCTCGGCCGCCGTGCTGGGCCAGGTCGCCACCGCCGTGGAGCACTTCCTGGACCAGGTTGTCTGGCCGGTGTAGACACTGTGGGGCCGGCCCGCCGGGCGGGCCGGCCCCGGGACACTCGGGTCAGCCGATCGGTACGCCGCCGGTCGCGGCGAGCTCGTGGCGGCGGACCTTCACCAGGACGGTGGTCGTCACCGCGGCGATGAGCAGCAGTGCCGCGGCCCAGGCGAACGCCCGGGTGTAGCCGTGCACCAGGCCCTGCAGCTGTGCCTGCGGACCGGGGGCGTGGCTGGTCAGGTACCCGGTGACCGCGCTGGTGTAGATGGTGTTCAGCAGCGCGGTGCCGAGCGAGGCGCCCACCTGCTGGGTCGCGTTGAGGGTGGCGCTGGCCGCACCCGCGTCGTGCTCCGGTACGCCGACCAGGGCCAGGTTGGACATCGGCACGAACACCAGGCCCAGGCCGAGCCCGAGCCCCAGCTCGGAGGGCAGGACGTGGCTGGCGAAGCCGGTGTCCACCCCGATCCGGGTCAGGTACAGCATGGACGCTGCCGCGACCAGGCCGCCGGCGACCATCAGTGGCTTGGCGCCGATTCTGGTCACCAGGTTGCTGGCAATACCGGCGGCGACCAGCACCGCGGCGGACATGGGCAGCAACGCGACCCCGGCCTTCAGCGGCGAGTACTGCAGCACCACCTGGAAGTAGTAGATGAGGAACAGGAAGAATCCGAACAGGCCGGCACCGACCAGCAGTGCGGTCAGGTACGAGCCGCCCCGGTTGCGGTCCAGCACGATCCGCAGGGGCAGCAGCGGGTGGCTGGTGCGCAGCTCGATCGCGACGAACGCGGCGAGCAGGGCCACCCCGGCGGCGATGAACGCGATGGTCGCGCCGGCGGACCAGCCGTCCTCGGCGGCCTTGGTGAAGCCGTACACAAGGGACACCAGGCTGAGCGTGACGGAGACCGCACCGGGCACGTCGTAGCGGGTGTTCCCGTGCGCCTTGCTCTCCGGCACCAGCGGGATGGTCGCGACCAGGCCGACCGCCGCGATCGGCACGTTCACCAGCAGGCACCAGCGCCAGTCCAGGTACTCGGTGAGCACGCCGCCGAGCAGCAGGCCGATCGTGGCGCCGCCGGCGGCGATGGCGCCGTAGACGGCGAACGCCTTGGCCCGTTCCCGGGCGTCGGTGAACAGCACGGTCAGCAGGGCCAGCGAGGCGGGTGCCAGCAGCGCCCCGAAGGCGCCCTGCAGCGCGCGGGCGAGGAACAGCGTCTCGCCGTTCTGGGCCAGGCCGCCCACCGCGGAGGCGACCGCGAAGCCGACCATGCCGACCGCGAACGTGCGCTTGCGTCCCCAGTAGTCGGCGATGCGGCCGCCGAGCAGCAGCAGGCCGCCGAAGGTCAGGGTGTACGCGGTCACCACCCACTGCCGGTTGGCGTCCGAGATGCCCAGGTGCTGTTGGGCCTGCGGCAGGGCGATGTTCACGATGGTGGCGTCCAGCACCACCATCAGCTGCGCCACCGCGATGACGGCGAGCGCGATCCAGCGCCGTGGATGTGGCGGGGCCTGCGCGTGCGTCCCGGCCTGCACCGCGGCGTCGTTGGTTGTGGTACCTGAGGCGGCACTTGACACGATGATTTCCCTTCCCCCGAAAAGGTGACTGTGGTGATTTCAGTGCGTGAGTACGGGCAGCAGGACATGGTCGACGACGCGCTGCAGGTACTCGTCGTCGATGGGTAGGCCGTCCGCGGCCAGCCGGGAGGTGAGCAGGGCCGGCGCGAGCCCGTGGAACAGCTCGCGGACCTTGTCGTCCGGCGCGATCTCGCCGCGGGCCACGGCGCGGTCGATGATGCTGTCGGTCTGCATGCGGGCGGCCGGCAGCACGTGTTCGCGCATGAGCCGGGCCAGCTCGGCGTTGGAGCGCATGGCGAACACGACCGCGAGCATCAGGGGGAGGTCCGCGGCGCAGAGGCGTGCCACCGCGTGGACCATGGCGAGCAGGTCGCCGCGCAGCGTCCCGGTGTCCGCCGGCACGTGCACCTCGAACTTCTGGTGGCGCAGCGCGTCGGCCACCATCTGCGGCTTGCCCGGCCACCTCCGGTAGATGGTGGCCTTGCTCACCCGGGCGCGGTTGGCCACCGCGTCGATGGTCATCCGCTCGTAGCCGATTTCCCGGAGGAGCTCCAGCACCGCCGCGAAGATCTGACGATCGCGGTCCGCGTGCAGACCGGCCGGCCGTTCGGCCACCGCGGCGCAGGCCGCAGCTTCGTCGATCACCGAAATCCCCCGTAACGAAACGAAACCGTTCCGTACCGAAGCTATGCCGCCTGCGTCGCGATCGCAAAGCATTTGAGATGGGGATCACCGGCGGCGGCAACCTGAGCGGGTTTGCCCGTTCTCGACCTCTTTCTTCACCGGCGGCCCTCGTACTCCAACGGCACTTCCCGATCGAGGAAATGGCCGCCACGCGGCGTTGGCAGTGCGATCGGTGGGCGCGGGCCGGCGCGGGTCAGATCACGAAGTGCCGGTGACGTACGAGATGGGCTGTGGTCATGGGCGGATAGCTGATCAGTCGCCGGTGGCGACAACGTCGGCGCGCTCGATCATGAGGACCGCGGAGCGTTGTGGCACGACGGGGCGGTGGAGCAGTCCTTTGGGGACGGTGAAGGCTTGCCGGGGGCGGAGTTCGACCGGGTCCATGCCGTCCAGTTCGATCCGGAACAGTCCATCAAGGACGAAGAAGAACTCGTCCTGCTCGTCGTGCTTGTGCCAGTGGTACTCGCCCTGCATGACACCCAGCCGGACCACGACGTCACCGACTTGGCACAGTGTCTGGTTGTACCAGGCGTCGGTCGTGGTGTCGATGAGGTGTTGGACGTCGAGCACCTGCAAAGCGTCTGCCAGGGGTTGGTAATGGATCGCGTACCTGGTCGGGTCGGTCATCTCCGTGGCTCCTGCCGGGGCGGGGCGCGAAGTGTTGAGTCAGATGCTCGGCTGGGTCTTGGTGGTGATCGGGTGCAGGTGCGGGTTAGCCAGGCGCAGATAGTCACGCGTAGCGAGGGCGAGTGAACGGTCCAACCGGGCTGCGTTGAAGTAGATCTCCGGATGGGCGAGCAGTCCCGGGTCGGCCACGAGGGTGAGGTCGGGGTGAAAGCTGAACGGGAGGATGGTGCCGCTGGCGCCGGGCTACTGAGGCGTTAACCGCTACTCGGTGGTGGGGCCAGCAAGGCACGCACCCACGGCAAGGTCCCCAGCCGCGGCGGTCAGATCGCGCAGTGCTGGAGTACTAGGGGATTTGCGTCCACCAGGTTCTATTGACCTGTTAATTGGAACCGTACAAGTATTGCCCCCAAGCGCCGAACGGCCCGACAGGGCGGGAGAACACATGAAGGTGCCGGGCCTCAGCTCACTGTCGTCATAGGACAGATCCGGTACCACATCCCCTTTCGTCGCACGGGCTGCGGTAATGCGTCCACATGAGACGTCTGCGTGAGGTGCGGCGAGCCCTCAACCCCACCATGGAAACCACCGGGTTTCGTGCGCCCGCAATTGCAGCCATCGCGTGGGAGGAAAGAAATGGACGCAGTACGAAGGCATCGTGCGGTCCGTCCGTGGGTGCGCATGCCGTTTCCGGTGGCTGTCGTCACCCTGCTGACCGCGGCCGGCCTGGCGGTGACGAGCCCCGCCGGCGCGGCCCTGCCGTTCGAGGTGCAGAGCCTGGACGGCAGTGGCAACAACCTCGCCAACCCGACCTGGGGCCAGGCCGGCACGCCCTACCTGCGGGTGGCGCCGGCCCGGTACACCGACGGCATCAGCCGGCCGGTGGCCGGACCCAACGCCCGCTACCTCAGCAACCGGGTGTTCAACGACGTCAACCAGAACGTGTTCTCCGAGCGGCAGGTCACCGCCTGGGGCTGGACCTGGGGGCAGTTCCTCGACCACACCTTCGGCCTGCGGCTGGGCGGCGCACAGAACGACCCGCAGGGCGAGACGGCGAACATCCTTTTCAACAACAGCGATCCGCTGGAGGACTTCACCAACGACCTCGGCGTCATCGGGTTCACCCGCTCAGTGGCGGCACCGGGCACCGGCGTGACCAGCCCCCGCCAGCAGGTGAACTCGGAGAGCTCCTACATCGACGCGGCCGCCGTCTACAGCAACTCCGCCGCCCGGCTGGACTGGCTGCGCGAGGGCACGGTCGACGGCAACCCGGCCAACAACAACGCCCGGCTGCTCATGCCGGGCAACTACCTGCCGCGGCGGACCGCCCGCGGGGACCCGGCGACCGCGCCGCCGATGGACGCCGACGGCATCCTGCGTGCCAACCCGAACAACGCGATGGTCGCCGGGGACGTGCGGGCCAACGAGAACCTCTTCCTCACCGCGACGCAGACCCTCTTCGCCCGCGAGCACAACCGGATCGTCAACGCGCTGCCCGCGTCGCTGAGGGAGGAGGACAAGTTCCAGATCGCCCGCCGGGTGGTCATCGCGGAGCAGCAGTACATCACGTACAACGAATGGCTGCCGGCGATGGGCGTCACGCTGCCCCCGTACACGGGTTACCGCCCCGACGTCAACGCGGCATTGAGCAACGAGTTCGCGACGGTCGGGTACCGCGCGCACAGCCAGATCCACGGCGAGATGGAGGTCGAGACCGACGCCGCCCGGTACACGGCCGCCCAGCTCGACGCCTTCCGGGCGCAGGGCATCGAGGTCGAGCAGGACGGCGACGAGATCACCCTGGTGATCCCGCTGAACCGTGGCTTCTTCAACCCCGACCTGCTCCCCGCGATCGGGCTCGGCCCGATGCTGGAGGCGATCGGCGGCGAGCCGCAGTACAAGAACGAGGAGATGATCGACAACCAGCTGCGCAGCGTGCTGTTCCAGGTGCCGGTCTCCGGCAACCCGGACTGCCTGGACGGCCCCGGACTGCCGCAGTGCTTCAACGGCGTGCTCGACCTGGGCGCGATCGACGTCGAGCGCGGCCGCGACCACGGCATGCCGAGCTACAACCAGCTCCGCCAGGCGTACGGGTTGCCCTCGCGGACCTCGTTCACCCAGATCACCGGCGAGTCCAGCGCGGCGTTCCCGCCCGGCACCGGGGTGGACAGCCCGGCCAGCCTGGCGTTCCCACAGCTGTTCGACGTGTTCAACGCCGAAGTGGACCAGAACGACGAGGAGGCGCTGGAGAGCACTCCGACGCGGTTCACCCGGGGTGCCCCGCTCGCCGCGCGGCTGCGGGCCATCTACGGCGATGTGAACAATGTGGACGCCTTCGTCGGGTTGGTCGCCGAGCCGCACGTCCCCGGCTCCGAGCTCGGCGAGCTGCAGCGGGCGATCTGGACCCGGCAGTTCCAGCGGCTGCGCGACGGCGACCGCTTCTTCTACGGCAACCAGACCGCGGCGCTGAACTTCATCCGCAACACCTACGGGATCGACTTCCGGCACAACCTCGGCGACCTGATCGCGCTGAACACCGACATCCCCCGGGCCGACCTGCCCGTCAACGTGTTCTTCGCCCGCGGCGACGTGCCGCCGACCAGCTGCCGGGTGACCTACCGGATCGACACCCAGTGGAACACCACCCCGACGTCCGGCGGCTTCGGCGTCACGATGCGCATCACCAACACCGGCTCGACGCCGATCCCGGCCGGCTGGACGCTGCGTTTCGTGTTCCCCGATGGACAGCAGATAACCGAGTCCTGGAACGGGGTTGCGGCACAGGTCGGCGCCCGGGTCCCGATAACCAACCAGCCGTGGAACGCCGCGCTGAACCCCGGGCAGACGCTGGACGGGATCGGTTTCAACGCCACCTGGAGCGGCAGCAACCGCCGGCCCACGGCGTTCTCGGTGAACACCACCCCGTGCAGCTGACCCTCCGGCCACATCGTCAGGGCAAGTGCGGGCCGCGGACCCTCCGCGGCCCGCACCGGTCCACAGACCGTTCGGCGCCCAGGTACGCGCCATATCCTCGATCACGAAGGGGTCTGCGCGGTCGCGCAACGGCGCCGCGGCAGCCGATCCGCGGCGAACCGTTACGACCCTTATGACCGGGACGGATCGGGCGGAGCTGCTCCGGCGGCTTCGGAACTGGTGCTGCCGTGCTCCACGCAGGTCGCGGTCCAGCCGGCGGGGAGCACCTGGACCTTCATCCGCCGGCGGCAGGCGGGGCAGTAGCGGGGCGGCTCCAGCCTGCGGGCGGCCACGCA
>Ga0310834_101156_pt1 | contig 17811 bp, 21 predicted proteins | sample SM_ome_2_FD_201314 | JGI IMG/M metagenome (GOLD analysis project Ga0310834, IMG submission 201314) | Sorghum-adapted microbial communities enriched on stacked mutant (SM) sorghum from Joint BioEnergy Institute, Emeryville, California... ... | reverse complement strand
GCAACACGACTTCTGATCAACGGGACCGGGCGTTGCGCTCGTAGATCAGGCGCAGGCCGATCAGCGTGAGCCACGGCTCGAAGTGGGTGACCGTCGCGCAGTCGTCGATCACGATCGGCGCCAGCCCGCCGGTGGCCACCACCGCCTTGACCGAGCCCAGCTCGGCGATGATCCCGCGGACCACCCCGTCCACCTGGCCCGCGAAGCCGTAGACCACGCCGGACTGCAGGCTCTCCACGGTGTTCTTGCCGATCACCCGCGGCGGCTTGACCAGCTCGACCTTGCGCAGCTGGGCGGCCCGCGCGGCGAGCGCGTCCAGCGAGATCTCGATCCCGGGCGCGATCACCCCGCCGAGGAACTCGCCCCGGCTGGACACCACGTCGAAGTTGGTCGAGGTGCCGAAATCCACCACTATGGACGGTCCACCGTAGAGGGTATGGGCGGCGAGGGTGTTCACCACCCGGTCGGCGCCGACCTCTTTCGGGTTGTCGATCGCAAGCTGTACTCCGGTGCGGGTGCCCGGCTCGACGATAACGGCCGGGATCGCGCTGTAGTAGCGCTCCAGCATGGTCCGCAACGACCTCAGCGCCGCGGGGACGGTGGAGCAGGCGGCCACCCCGGTCAGCTCTATCGCATCGCCGGCGAGCAGGCCGCGGTACATCAGGCCCAGCTCGTCGGCAGTCGCCCGGGCATCGGTCTTGATCCGCCAGGAGTGCACCAGCTTGTCGCCGTCGAAGGTGGCGAGGACGGTGTTGGTGTTACCGATGTCGATACACAGCAGCATCGCGGGGTCCGCTCAGGTCGACAGGTCGAAGGCGATGTCGAGGATAGGCGAGGAGTGGGTCAGCGCCCCCACCGACAGGTAGTCCACCCCGGTCGCCGCGTACTCCGCGGCCGCGTCCAGGGTCAGGCCACCGGTGGCTTCCAGCTCGGCCCGGTCCCCCACGGCGGCCACGACCTCCCGCAGCTCGGGCGGGGACATGTTGTCGCAGAGCAGGAAGGTGGCGCCGGCCTCGACCGCCTCCACCGCCTCGGCGACCGTGGTGACCTCGACCTGGACCGGCACCTGCGGGAACGCCGCACGGACCCGCCGGTACGCCTCGGTCAGCCCGCCGGCGGCCAGCTTGTGGTTGTCCTTGATCATCGCGACGTCGTACAGGCCCATCCGCTTGTTCGTGCCGCCGCCGGCACGGACCGCGTACTTCTCCAGGATCCGCAGCCCAGGCGTGGTCTTGCGGGTGTCCAGCACGAGCGCCTTGCTGCCCGCGAGGGCATCTGCCCAGGCCCTGGTGTGGGTGGCCACGCCGGACATCCGGCAGAGCAGGTTGAGCGCGCTGCGCTCCGCGGTCAGCAGCGCCCGGACCGGCCCGGTCACCGTGGCCAGCACGTCGCCGCGGGCCACCCGCTCGCCGTCGCGCGCTTTCAGGTCGAGCTCGACCCGATCGTCGACCGCCTGGAAGACCGCGGCCGCCACCGGCAACCCGGCCACCACCCCGCTGGCGCGAGCCACCAGCTCGCCGGTGCCGGTCTGCCCGGCCGGGATGGTGGCCACGCTGGTCACATCCGTACCGGACGGCCCGAGATCCTCGGCGAGGGTGGCGCGCACGATCTGCTCCACGGCGGCCGGTTCCAGGCCGGCCGCGACCAGTGCGTCTACAGTGGACGGCTTCACCGGAGCGGCTCCCAGGTCGCGGTCAGCGAGCCGGCCGGCCCGATCTCGGCGAGCAGGTGGCCCCGCCAGGCATCCCGGGTGACCGGGAAGTCCTCCCGCCAGTGGCAGCCCCGGGTCTCCTGCCGGGCGTACGCGGCGGCCACCAGCGCCGAGGCGACGGTGACCAGGTTGGCCGCCTCCCAGCTGGCGGTCCGCGGGCGGCCGCCGGCGGCCCCCAGCCGGCTCAGCTCGGCGGCGGTGGCGGCCAGCGACTCGGCGGACCGCAGCACTCCGGCGCCGCGGGTCATCGCCTGCTGCAGCGGTGCGCGGATCGCGGGCTCGACCACCCACGCTGGACTGTCCGAGGTGGCCGGGGCCGGGTCGGCCTGCGGCGGCAGGCCGGCGGCGATGTCGGTGGCGATGCGCCGGGCGAACACCAGACCCTCGAGCAGCGAGTTGCTGGCCAGCCGGTTCGCGCCGTGGACGCCGGTGCAGGCAACCTCGCCGCACGCGTACAGGCCGGGAATCGAGGTGCGGCCGGCCAGGTCGGTGCGCACCCCACCGGAGGCGTAGTGGGCCGCCGGCGCCACGGGGATCAGGTCGGTCGCCGGGTCGATGCCGGCGGCCAGGCAGGAGGCGACGATGGTCGGGAACCGCCGGGCCAGGAAGCCGGTGTCCGCCTTGTCCAGGTGGCGGGCGTCCAGGTACACGTGGTCCTCGCCGGAGGCGAGCATGACCCGGTGGATGGCCTTCGCCACCACGTCCCGGGGAGCCAGCTCGGCCAGCTCGTGCTGGCCCTCCATGAACCGCTTGCCGTCCGAGTCCACCAGGTAGGCGCCCTCGCCGCGCAGCGCCTCGGAGACCAGCGGCTGCTGGGGGGCGTCGCTGCTGACGAGCAAGGCAGTCGGGTGGAACTGGACGAACTCGAGGTCGGTGACGGCGGCGCCGGCCCGCAGCGCCAGCCCGATCCCGTCCCCGGTGGACACCTCCGGGTTGGTGGTGGCCGCGAACACCTGGCCCATGCCCCCGGTGGCGAGCACCACCGCGCGGGCCAGGATGGCGCCCACGCCGTCCTCGCTACCCTCCCCGAGCACGTGCAGGGTGACCCCGCACGCCGACCCGTCGGCCGCTCGCAGCAGGTCAAGCACGAGCGCGTGGTCGACCACCCGGATCCACGGGTCGCGGTGGACCGCCGCGTGCAGCGCCCGCTGGACCTCCGCGCCGGTCGCGTCGCCGCCGGCATGGATGATGCGGTTGGCCCGGTGGCCACCCTCGCGGGTGAGCATCAGGGTGCCGTCCGTGTTGCGGTCGAAGGACGCGCCGAGACGGATCAACTCCCGCACCCGGGCCGGTCCCTCCTCGACCAGCACTCGTACCGCGGCGGGATCGCACAACCCGACCCCGGCCGCCTCGGTGTCGGCCGCGTGCGCCGCGGGTGAGTCGAGCGGGTCGAGGACGGCGGCGATCCCGCCCTGCGCCCAGCGGGTCGACCCGTCGTCGATATTGACCTTGGTGACCACGGTCACGTGCAGGCCGGCCTCGCGCAGGTACAGCGCGGCGGTGAGCCCTGCGACGCCGGACCCGACCACCACCACGTCGGTCGTCTCGGCCCAGCCGGGCTCCGCGGCCAGCAGCCGGCGCGGCAGCGCCGGCAGGGAAAGGTCGTGCATCTGTTCAGTCAACCGTGACCGATCTTCGAACGGAAAGCGAAGCCGGGCAGAAGCAAGCCACGTCACGCTCACGGGGCACGTCACGCTCGCGGGCGAGGCACGCCCGCCACCCCGGGCGCCGCCGCGGCCGGGTCGCCACCCAGGTCGATGATCTTGTTGGCGGCGTCCACGTGCACCACCCGCGGCCGGTAGCCGCGCGCGGTGGCGTCGTCCATCTGCGCGTACGAGATCAGGATGACCAGGTCCCCGACGTGCACCAGGTGGGCCGCCGCGCCGTTGATGCCGATCACGCCGCTGCCCCGCGCCCCGGGGATCACGTACGTCTCCAGGCGCGCCCCGTTGGTCACGTCCACGATCGCCACCTGCTCCCCGGGGAGCAGGTCGGCGGCGTCCATCAGGTCCTCGTCCACGGTCACCGAGCCGACGTAGTGCAGGTCGGCCTGGGTCACGGTGGCCCGATGAATCTTCGACTTGAGCATGGTACGGGCGAACATCACAACCTCACGGGCGCGTTGTCGATCAGGCGGGTGGCGCCCACCCAGGCGGCGACCAGCAGTCGCCCCGGCCCGTGCGTCGGGGGCGGGCCGAGGTCGGGACCGGTCAGGACGAGGTAGTCAAGCTTGGCCACCGCGCCCTCCGCCGGCTGCCCGGGCTCGCCAGGCGTACCTGCGGAGAAGGCGGCCCGGGCGGCGGCGAGCGCGCCGTCGGCACCGAGCCCGCGCTCAGCGGCGGCGGCGCCCGAGCGCAGCGCGGCGGAGAGGCTCAGCGCGGCGGCGCGCTCCTCGGCGGACAGGTAGCGGTTGCGGCTGGACAGAGCCAGGCCGTCCGGCTCCCGCACGATGGGCACCCCGACCACCTCCACCGGCAGGTCCAGGTCGGCGACCATCCGCCGGACCAGGATCATCTGCTGGTAGTCCTTCTCCCCGAAGAAGGCCAGGTGCGGCCGGGTCAGGTGAAGCAGCTTGAGCACCACGGTCAGCACGCCGTGGAAGAAGCCCGGCCGGCTCGCCCCCTCCAGTACCTCGCCGAGCGGGCCGGGGTTGACCCGGACCGCCGGCTCGCCGTGCGGGTACATCTCCGCACGCTCCGGGGCGAAGACCAGGTCGACGTCGTGCTGGCGGCAGACCGCCAGGTCGGCGTCGAGGGTGCGGGGATACCGGTCGAAGTCCTCGGTGGGCCCGAACTGCAGCGGGTTCACGAAGATCGTGACGATGACGTGGTCGGCGCGCCGGCGGGCGGCGGCCAGCAGGGCCGCGTGGCCGTCGTGCAGGGCGCCCATGGTCATCACGACCGCGACGGTGCCGGGCATGGCGTCGCGGCGGGCGGCCAGGTCGCTCTTGGTCGTGACGACCGCCAGGCCGCCGGGTTCCCCGGCGCCCGTGCGGCCGGGCTCCCCGGCGTGGGCGGCTCGCTCCGCGCTCATGCCACCGCCTCGGTCCTCGCCGCAAGGACGTCGAGCAGCCGCTGCGCGTCGGCCGGCCGCAGCTGGCCGGCGGCGATCGCCCGGTCGGCGGTGCGGCGCGCCAGCGCGAGGTACGGCGGGACCGACTCGGGCGCGGCGGCCGCCAGCCGGTCCAGATGCTGGGCGACCGTCCCCGCGTCGCCGCGGGAGACCGGGCCGGTCAGCGCGGCGTCGCCGAGCCGCAACGCGTTGTCCAGCGCGGCGCTGAGCAGCGGGCGGAGCAGTCTCGCCGGGTCGGCTACACCGGCGTCCCGCAGCCGGTCCAGCGCCTCGTTGACCAGCGTCACCAGGTGGTTCGCGCCGTGCGCGAGGGCCGCGTGGTAGAGCGGACGGTCCGCCTCGGCCACCCACTCGATCGAACCCCCCAGGTCGGCGACGAGCCGGGTGGCGAACGGGCGCAGGTCGTCCGGGGCGGTCACGCCGAAGGGCGCGCCGGCGAGCCGACGCAGGTCCTCCCGGCGACCGGTGAAGGTCATCGCCGGGTGCAGGGCGATCGGGCGAGCGCCGCGCGCTGTCGCCGGCGCGAGGACGGCCAGCCCGTGCGCGCCGGATGTGTGTGCGACGACCTGTCCGGGCCGGATCGCCCCGACGTTCGCCAGGCCGGCCACCACGCCGGCGAGCGCGTCGTCGGGCACCGAGATGATCAGCAGGTCGGTGGCGGCCCGGGCCACCTCGTCCGCGGGCAGGTTGGCCGCGCCGGGCAGGAGGCGGGCGATGCGGGCCTTGGCGGCGCCGGAGACGCCGGACGCGGCCACCACGCGGTGGCCGGCGGCGGCGAGCGCGGCGCCGAGCACGGCACCGACCCGGCCGGCTCCGATGACGCCGGCGGTCAGCCTCGTCTTCACGTCGATCCAGTCCTCTTTGTCGGGGTACCGGCCGCTAGCAAGGCAAGTATCCCTCTTCGCATCACGAGCCGGCGCTGCGTGTGAAGACTGTCACCGCCACCCGTGGCGCGGTCGCCGGTGGCCGGGCCGGCCCCGCACGGCCTGAACCGGACCGGCCCCGCACGGCCTGGACCAGACCGCGCCGGGCCCAGACCGGCGCGGCACCCGCACGGCCTGGACGGGAGCAGCGCCCGCACGGCCTGGACCGGACCCGGCCTCCCCGTGGACCCGTAGGGTCGGAACGACACTGGCCGGCAGGCGAAGGGTGAACCACGGTGCTCAGGTGGCAGGAGGCGATGCGGCGCGCGCTCTACGGCGAGGGCGGGTTCTTCGTGTCGCACGCCCCGTCCGGGCACTTCCGCACCAGCGTGCACGCCTCACCCGCGTTCGTCGCGGCGGTGCGTCGGCTGGTCGCAGCGGTGGACGAGGCGCTGGGCCACCCGGATCCACTGCACATTGTGGACGTCGGGGCGGGCCGGGGCGAGCTGCTGGCGGCGCTGCGCCTGGCCGGACGGTTCCAGCTGACCGCGGTGGAGCTCGCGCCGCGCCCGGCCGACCTGCCCGCGTCGATCGAATGGCGTGACACCCTGCCCAGCCGGTTCACCGGGGTCCTGCTGGCCACCGAATGGCTGGACAACGTGCCGCTCGACGTGGTCGAGGTGGATCCGTCCGGGGTGGTGCGGTACGTGGAGGTCGACCCGGACAGCGGCGAGGAGGCGCTGGGCGAGGCTGTCGCGGGTGAGGACGCCGAATGGCTGGGCCGCTGGTGGCCGCTGGCTGGGGCGTCCCCCGGCATGCGGGCGGAGGTCGGCCGGACCCGCGACGAGGCATGGGCTGCCGCAGTATCCACAGTAGAGCGTGGGTTGGCGGTGTGTGTGGACTACGGCCATCTGGCGGCCGGGCGGCCGCCGTACGGGACGCTGACCGGGTTCCGCAGCGGCCGGCAGGTGCCGCCGGTGCCGGACGGCTCCTGCGACATCACCGCGCACGTCGCGATGGACTCACTCGGGCCGGGCGTACTCGTGCGGCAGCGGGAGGCGCTGCGAGCGCTCGGCGTGGACGGTGCCCGGCCGCCACTGGCGCTCGCGTCGACCGACCCGGCCGGGTACGTGCGGGCCCTGGCGACCGCGTCGGCTGCCGCGGAGCTGACCGACCCCGCCGGGCTGGGCGGCCACTACTGGCTCGTCCACGGCCGCAACCTCCCCGGCCCCGAGACAGCCGTCTTCCCCGCTTCGTTGCGTGGATCATGACCATCGCAGGGCGAAACGTCCGTTCTATAGTTACTTGGCTCATGATCGGCACAAAAGACGCGCGGACTGAACGGCGGCCAGGCGTGGCACCATGCAGGACATGACCGCGGACTCCCTGCGCGAGGTCACCGTCGGGACCGGGGCCGGGCTCGCTCCCGGCGCGGGCGACGGGCAGCAGCTCGGCGCCGACATGGTGCTCAACATCGGGCCGCAGCATCCGTCCACGCATGGCGTGCTCCGGCTCAAGCTGGTGCTGGACGGCGAACGGGTGGTCTCCTGCGAGCCGATCGTGGGCTACATGCACCGGGGCGCGGAGAAGCTGTTCGAGGTACGCGACTACCGGCAGATCATCGTGCTGGCCAACCGGCACGACTGGCTCTCCGCCTTCTCCAACGAGCTGGGCGTGGTGCTCGCGGTGGAGCGCCTGATGGGCTTGGAGGTGCCGGAGCGGGCGGTGTGGCTGCGCACCGCGCTCGCCGAGCTGAACCGGGTGCTCAACCACCTGATGTTCCTCGGCTCGTACCCGCTGGAGATCGGGGCGATCACGCCGGTCTTCTACGCGTTCCGCGAGCGCGAGACGCTGCAGGCGGTGATGGAGGAGGTCTCCGGCGGCCGGATGCACTACATGTTCAACCGGGTCGGCGGCCTCAAGGAGGAGGTCCCGGCCGGGTGGACCCGCCGGGCCCGGGCGGCGATCGACGAGGTACGCCGCCGGCTGCCCAACTTGGACGACCTGATCCGGCGCAACGAGATCTTCCTGGCCCGCACCGTCGGCGTCGGCGTGCTGTCCGCGGAGGACGCCGCTGCGTACGGCGCGTCGGGGCCGGTGGCCCGGGCCAGCGGGCTCGACTTCGACCTGCGCCGTGACGAGCCCTACCTGGCCTACGGCGAGTTGGACGTGCCGGTGGTGACCCGTACCGCGGGCGACTGCCACTCGCGCTTCGAGGTGCTGCTGGACCAGGTGTACGTCTCGCTCGACCTCGCCTCGGCCTGTCTGGACCGGGTCGACCGGATCCAAGGACCGGTCAACGTACGGCTGCCGAAGGTGGTCAAGGCGCCGGAGGGGCACACGTACGCCTGGACCGAGAACCCACTCGGCGTCAACGGGTACTACCTGGTGTCCCGGGGCGAGAAGACGCCGTGGCGGATGAAGCTGCGCACCGCGTCGTACGCGAACGTGCAGGCGCTGACCAAGCTGATTCCCGGCTGCCTGGTGCCCGACCTGATCGCGATCCTCGGCTCGATGTTCTTCGTGGTCGGAGACATCGACAAGTAACGCGATCTTGCAGTTGTGCCCCCGGATTTAACGGACATGTCCCGTTATTCTGGGGTACACAACTGCAAGATCGCGGAGGAAGGGCGGGGTGGGGTCAGTTCGCCGCGAGCGAGCCGTCCGACGACAGCACCAGGCCCATCGAGATGGTGCCCTGCCTGAGCGCGTCCTTGGTCAGCGGTCCGGCGACGTCCAGCGACTTGAACGAGCCGACCTTGAGCCCGTACGTCTTCTCCAGACCCGGCTGGCAGAACACGTTCGTCGGGCACTCCGGCGGCCCACCGAGCACCGTGGCGGAGCCGGAGCACTTCGCCGCGAAGTCGGAGATCGTCTGCACCTGATTCTTCTCGGCGAACGCCTTGGTCACCGCGAACGCGTTCTGGTCGGCCGCAGACGACGGCTGCCCGAACGCCAGGCCGCGCTCGCCGCCCAGCTGCCGCAACGCGGCGACCGTGGCGTCAAGGTCGCTGGAGGCCTTCGCCGCCGCGTTCGCGCCGTTGATCTTCTTGTTGAGGAACTCGGTGAGCGAGCCGACGTACTCCGGGATCACCTGGACCTCGCCGCGCTCCAGCTGCGGCTCGTAGAGCTGCCGGTTGCCGATGGTGCTGGTCGACGCGTCGAACCCGGCGGCCTTCAGGGCGATCACGTAAAGGTTGGCCAGCAGCTCGTTCTCGGTGAAGTTCGCCGCGCCCACCTTGATCTTGCCGCCCGGGCCCTTGGCGATGCCGCTGGTCAGCCCGGCCGCGTCGGCGAACTCCTGCGCCGCCGCGGCGGGGCTCTTGCGGTCGACGTCCATCTGCTTGTTGAGCTCGATGAGCTTGGGCGTGTCCAGCGCCGCGGAGACCTTGTCCAGGGCCGCCACCAGCTGCGGCGAGGACACCTTGGCGTTGATCGCCGGAATCACGTTGTCCACGGTCTGCAGGTGCTTGTCGTCGGTGAGCACGACCAGGGCGTCGCCGGCGACCGGTGCGCACCCGGCGCCGCTGGCCGCCGCCGCGGGCCGTTGGGTGCCCGACGACCCCGACTCTCCGCAGCCGGCTACCGCGAGCAGTGTGGCGGTGGCCACCGCGGCCACGGCCAGTCGTTCTCTACGCATGAGCGCTCCGCCTTCTGTGTCCCGGCCGGCCCGGGCGGCCCGGCCGCGTGTCCGGCGGGCAGCTAGCCAATCCTCTCTGGCCGCCCGCGTCGATCTCCAGCCAACGCGGTGCCCGCACTGGGCGCAACCGTAGCGGCTGGGTACGACAAGAAACCGTGACCTAATCGGCGGCCTGGCCGGTCTCGGGGACGTCCATCAGGCTGAGGGAACGGACATGCGGGCGCGGCGCCCACCGGCGGCGGGTGCGCAGCGCACGGGGGGTCGCCAGCCGCTGGGCCGCGGCGAGCACCGCCTCGACCAGCAGGCAGAGCAGCGCGGTGAGCAGCCCGCCGGCGAGCACCTCGCCCATGTCCTGCCGGCCGAACCCCTCGGTCACGAAGGCACCCAGGCCACCCGCGCCGATCAGCGCGGCCAGCGTGACGGTCGCCACCGACTGCACGGCGGCCGTCCGGAATCCGGCGGCCAGATAGGGCACCGCGAGCGGCAGCTCGACCCTGGTGAGCACCTGCCACCCGGACAGCCCCATCCCGCGGGCCGCGTCCCGCACCTCCGGATCCACCTCACGCACCCCCGTGTACGCGTTCGCCAGCAGCGGCGGCACGGCGAAGACGGCGATGGCCAGCACCACCGCCGCGTCACCGAAGCCGAGGAACGTCAACGGCAGGATGGTCAGCAGTGCGAGCGTGGGCACGGCGAGCGAGATGTTCGACACCACCACGACGAGCCCCCCGCCGCGGCCGCGGTGGCCGAGCCCGATCCCGACCGGCCAGGCGACCAGGCAGGCCGCGCCGACCGCGAGTGCGGACAGGCGCAGGTGGGTCCGCAGCTGGTCCAGGATGCCGCCCGGGTTCGTCCAGTTCAGCGGGTCGTTGAGCCAGATGTACGCGTCGTGGATGGCGCTCATCGCCGCCGGCTCCACGGTGTCGCCAGCCGGCCGGCGCCGGCCAGCAGCAGGTCGAGCACGAGCGCCAGGGCCACGCAGAGGACGGCGCCGGTGAAGATCTCCGCCTTGTAGTAGTTGTTCCGGAAGCCGCCGAGGATGAGCTGGCCGAGCCCGCCGTGCCCGGCCACCACCCCGACCGTGGTGAGCGCCACCGTGGAGACCGTGGCCAGCCGCAGCCCGGTGACGATGCTGGGCAGCGCGAGCGGGAGCTCGATGCGCAGCAGCCGCCCCAGCGATCCGTACCCCATGCCGTGCGCGGCGTCGAGTGCGTCGCTCGACACCTGGCGCAAACCAGTCAAAGCATTCCGGACGATGACGAGCAACGCGTAGAGCACCAGGCCGACGCGGACCGTCGAGGCGCTGACTCCCATGAACGGGGCGAGGAACGCGAACAGCGCCAGCGACGGGATTGTGTAGAGGACACCGGAGAGTGCGAGGATCGGACCGGACAGCCACCGGACGCGGTGAGCAAGGACCGCGAGGGGGAGCGCGATGGCCGCGGCGATGACGACCGCCGAGACCGTCAGGCCAACGTGCTCGCGCAGCGCCTCCTCGATCTGGCCGGCGTTGTCCCGTACGTACCGCCAGGAGAACCACGGGTTGCCCGGCGGGTCCTCAACGAGGTAGGTCACGGCCAGGAAGGACATGAGTGGACGGTACTCCCGACACCCCCCAGGCCGCCTCCATCGTTCTCGCCGGCGTCCGCAAGCAGTACCCGGACGGCACGGTGGCGGTGGCCGGCCTGGACCTGACGGTGCGCGCCGGCGAGTTGGCCGTCCTCATCGGACCGTCCGGCTGCGGCAAGTCCACCGTGCTGCGGATGATCAACCGGCTGATCGAACCGACCGCCGGACGGATCCTGCTCGACGGTGAGGACATCACGACGGTCAGCCCGGTCGCCCTGCGCCGCCGGATCGGCTACGTCATCCAGAACGTCGGCCTGTTCCCGCATCAGACGGTACGGGCCAACGTGGGCACCGTACCCCGGCTGCTCGGCTGGCCCCGCCGTCGCGTCGCCGCACGCGCCGACGAACTGCTCGACCTGGTCGGCCTCGACCCGGCACGGTTCGGCCGCAGGTACCCCGGGGAGCTGTCCGGCGGGCAGCGCCAGCGCGTGGGCGTGGCCCGAGCGCTCGCCGCGGACCCGGTCGTGCTGCTGATGGACGAGCCGTTCTCCGCGGTGGACCCGATCGTCCGGTCCCGCCTGCAGGAAGAGTTCCTGCGCCTGCAGCAGAACGTCCGCAAGACCATCGTGCTGGTCACCCACGACCTGGACGAGGCGGTCCGGCTGGGCGACCGGATCGCCGTCCTTTCCGAGGGTGGGACGCTGGAGCAGTTCGCCCCGCCGGCCGAACTGCTCGGCGACCCCGCGTCCGGATTCGTCCAGGAGTTCGTCGGCGCCGACCGCGGCATCCGCCGACTCGCGGTCACCGCGATCAGCGACCACATGCTGCGTCCGCTGTCCGATGTGGAGGATGGCTTCCCCGCGGTACCACGGAAGGCCTCGCTCTACGATGCGCTGGCGGCGATGCTCACCGCGGGCGTCGACCGGGTCATCGTGGTGGACGACGACGGCGTGCCCGCGGGCCTGTTGCACCGGGACGCGTTGAGCGCGCAGTAGCCGGATCACCGGGCGGGCTGTCAGGCGGGTGAGGAGTACCGGCGGGACGCGAAGGCGGGCTGGGCAATCACGGCCGTGCGGCCGAGCCTGGGGAGGGCGCTCGGCCGCACGGGTCTTTCGGGACCAGATTGTCCGTCACGGGCGGCTACGGTAGGCGCCTAGTGTCGCGATGCCGACGATCCAACCGGTGAACAGCCCGTACCCGGCACCGGCGCCGGCGGCCTGGAAGGCGCCGAGCAGGCTCGGGTTGGACAGGATGAAGGCGGCGATGAAGCCGGCGAACGCGCCGGCGAAGATGTATGCCGACCAGCCAGCGAAGAACTGGCTGAGAGTGCCCCGGGCCCGGGCGAGCTGGGTACCGGGGAGGGCGGCGAGGAACAGTGCGGCGAGGACGACCACCAGGATCGCCTTGATGTCGCGGGCCAGCACGTCCCGGACCGGGTCGTCCGAGTCGAAGCTCCAGGCCGGCCAGGCCAGCAGCCGCAGGAACCAGCCACCGGCGGTGTTGGCGTCGGTGTGGTCCCGCGACCAGTCCACGTACGCGGGGTTGCCGAACGCGAGGACCAGAACCAGTGCGGTCAGCACACCCGCACTTGTGGTAGAGGTGCGGCCACGAGTGAGAACAGCCATGCGGCATGTTTTCCCGCCCGCGGCGATGATCAAACCTGGTCGATCATCGCTGCGATCGATGGAGAAGGTAATCGATGAATGCGGCCCGCAGCAGGGGCTCGGCCTCGCCATACCCGTGGCCGGTGAGCTCGCGCCACAGCGCCACGGCGTCGTCCACGGACGCCCCGTACGAGCCCAGCGACCCGTCCAGCTCCTCGGCGTCGTCGGCGTGCGGCAGGTGCCGCAGGACGGACCAGAAGAAGCCGACGTCGCGGCGCTCGCGGGCCAGCGCGAACGCGCGACGGCGCAGCTCCTCGGTGGACAGCGCGTCCAGCTCGGCGAAGCCGGGATGCATACCGGCAGCCTAGCCGCCGGCCGGCACCGCGACCCCGCGATTGAGCGGCGCCGGGATGCGGACGGCGATTGAGCGCGAGATGCGGACCCGCGGGCACTAGCGCGGCGGCGCGCCCCAGCGGTCCTCCTCCCAGGCGTCGCCGCGGCCGTTGGTCGGCTGCGCCGGCAGCGCCGAGGACCAGGAATCCTGCCGCGACGACCAGCCGGAGCCGGCGGACAGGTCGCTGCGGCCGCTCGGCGACGCGGTCACCCAGCCGTCCTCGTCCAGGCCGCCGTCCAGATCCGTCGCCTGCGGACGGCCGTACGCCTCGACAAGGCGGGTGACGACCAGGCCGCCGGCGAGCATCGCGGCGGCCACGGCGAACAGGGAGATGTCCCAGCCGCGGACGTCGTCGTAGCGGATGAACAGGGTGAGCAGGACGACCGCGAGCAGGGTGCCGAAGACGCCGCCGCGCCGGCCGTACGCGCTGGTGCCGCCGAGCAGAGCCGCTCCCAGTGCCAGGCCGGTCAGCTCGAGCCCGGGGCTGGCGGTGACGGTCGGCCCGCTGCTGGCCGAGAAGAGCACGCCGGCGACCGCGGCCAGGACCATCGAGAGCATGACGGCGAGCGTGGTCAGCACGGCGGCCACGCCGCCGCGGTACTTGGCCGGGTCGGAAACCGGCCGGAACCGGCCGATCAGGCGACGCACGCCCTTGACCGCGCCGAGCGCGCCGCCGAGCGCGGCCGCCACCGCGAACGCGGCGAAGAGGGGGAAGGCGTGGTCGGTCGGGTCGAACTGCCCGGTCACTCGCACCGGTCCGTCGACCTGCTGAATCCAGACGATCCCGCCGAGCGCGGCGCCCAGGCTGGCCGCCCAGGCGGGGACGTGCAGGCCGACGACGAACAGGGCGAGGACCAGACCCGCGGCGGCCGCCGCGCCGGCCACCACCGCGGTGCTGGGCACCACGCCTCGGTCTCCCTCGTGTGCGAAGAAGACCGCGGCGATCACCGCCGTCGGGCCGAGCGCCAGGTTCGGCGCCCCGGCGCGCAGGCTGACGCCGGCGCCGAGCGCGAGCAGCCCCAGCGCGGTCGCCTGGACCAGCAGCTTGTCCAGCTGGGCGCCGCGCAGCACGTCGGAGTTCTCCCGGTAGAGCAGCACGGCCAGGGCGGCCGCCGCGACCAGCAGCACGGTCTCCCAGACCAGATGCACGGTGAGCCGGTCGCGGCCGGGGTCGCCGTGCTCCGGATCGTCGAAGACGTCGCCAAGTGGGACATTCCGCCCAGTGGCGGAGCGGCCGTCATCCAGGTCGGGATCGCCGTACTCGTTGGCCGGGTAGCTGCTGGCCCGTGGCGAGGTCGACCGGCGGAAATCGGGCTCCAGCCGGAACCCCGTGTCGTTACGGGAGCGATCGTCCCGCAACCCCACCGAATCGCTGCGCTCGGAGTCGCGCCACCGGAAGGTGGGCTCGTCGTACGCCATCGCCTCGCGCCTCTCCTGTGTCCTCCCGCCCACCCCGAATACCCGCGGCGTCGGCTGTTCCCGGGCCGGTAGCGCCGCCAGTCATCACGAGGCAACCTACCCGGGGATCGGCCGGCGCTCCAGCCCCGACCTCGACCTATTCCTGGCCGCCCTCGCCGTTCGTCTGGTCCTCCGGGCGCTTGGGCACCCGGCACGACCGCTCCAGCCACAGCGCCGCCGCCACCAGGGCGAGCGAGGCGACCAACCCGGCGATGGCCCGCGGGATGTCGTGCGAGATGGCCGAGGTGGCCTCCGCCCTGGTCCGCTCCACCAGCAGCCAGACCAGCACTCCGGCGTAGAAGCCGGCGAAGATGGCGCCGGCCAGCGAGGACGCCTTGGCCAGCACGACGTACCGGGCGGCGGCGAGCGGGTCCACCGGGTCGTGCCCAGGCCGACGTTCGATGCGCGCCTTGGTGTTGACCGCGAGGAACCCCTCCAGCACGGTCAGTGCGAGCAGGATCGCCGCGGGCAGGAAGGACAGCGACGGGAAGTCGCCGTAGAAGCCGCTGATCAGCAGCCAGGCCAGGGCCGCCGCGGCCAGGCCGGCGACGGCCAGGGTAGCCGGGCTGGTCGGCCCCATGCGTGGCGGCTGCGCTCCCGGCTCTTCGGTCCGCCTGCGTGACCGCTCGGGCAACTGGTCCATTACCCCGACTCTAACCTCAGCTCGGGGCGGGCACGGACTCCGGCGAGGTCGCCGGCTACCGGTTCCGCTCTCAGCAGATCCGACAGTGGGCCGTGCCCGGGCAGCTGCCCGTACGGGTCGATGTCGATCCACGGGCGCAGGACGAACGCCCGCAGGTGGGCACGCGGGTGGGGCAGGGTCAGCTCGGGGTCGTCGGAGCGGACCGGCTCCCCGGCGTCGGTCCACACCGCGATCACGTCGACGTCGAGGGTGCGCGGGCCCAGCGGGCGCCGCGGGTCTCGGGTCCGGCCGGCGGCGTTCTCCAGGGCCCGCGCCCGGGCCAGCCAGTCGCGCGGCCCGGCGTCGGGGTCCACGGCCACCACCGCGGCGTTGAGGTACGCAGGCTGGTCCGGGTCACCCCACGGGGCCGTCTCGTACACTCCCGACACCGCGACCACCACGTCGCCCAGCCCTGCCACGGCGCTGCGCAGGTTGGCCAGCCGGTCGCCCAGGTTGCTGCCCAGGCTCAGGACTGCGCGGGTCATGCATCCTCCACTGCGGCTGTGGCGGAGACGGGCGGGCCGGCCGCATCGCCCCGGGAGCGGCGGAGGGTGACCGCGACGTCGGTGAACTCATGCGGGATCGGAGCCTGTGGCTTGTGGACGGTGACGGTGGCCGCGGCCACCCGCGGATCGGCCAGGCAGACCGTGACCAGCCGATCGGCGAGGGTCTCGATGAGGTTCACCGGCTCGCCGCCGACCACCTCGACCAGCCGCTCGGCCAGCTTTCCGTAGTCCACGGTGTCGGCCACCTGGTCCGTGCCGGCCGCGGTGGACAAGTCCAGCTCGAGCACCACGTCGACCAGGAAGTCCTGCCCCTGGGCGCGCTCGAAGTCGTACACCCCGTGCCGGCCCCGCACCCGCAGCCCGGTCAACGAGATCCGGTCAGTCATGCGCCGCCAGCCTCGGCGACCCGGAGGCCCGCCAGACGGCGATCGCGTCGACGGTGTCCCGCACCTGGTGCACCCTTACCCCCCAGACACCGGCCGCCACCGCCAGCACGCTGGTGGCGATCGTGGCCGCCTCCCGCTCGTGCACCGCGCGCGGCTCGCCGTCGGGCGAGGCGAGCAGCCGGCCCAGGTACGACTTGCGGCTGGCGCCGAAGAGCACCGGGTAGCCCAGCGCCTGGATCTCGGCCAGCCGGCGGGTCAGCTCCCAGTTGTGCTCGGCGGTCTTGGCGAAGCCGAGGCCCGGGTCAATGATGATCTTGTCGGCGGCGACCCCTGCCGCGAGCGCCTCGTCCACCCGCGCGGCCAGCTCGTCCCGGACCTCGGTGACGACATCGCGGTACGTGGCCAGCTCGGCCATCCGGCGAGAGTGGCCCCGCCAGTGCATGAGCACGTACGGGCACCCCGCCTCGGCGACCACCTTTGTCATGGCCGGGTCGGCGAGCCCGCCGGAGACGTCGTTCACCACCGCCACCCCGGCCTCCAGGGCGGCCGCTGCGACCGCGGCCCGGGTGGTGTCGATGCTCATCGGCACTCCGGCCGACGCCAGCTCCCGGATCACCGGCAGCACCCGGGCCTGCTCGGTCTCCGCGTCGACCCGCTCGGCGCCCGGCCGGGTGGACTCGCCGCCCACATCGACCAGCGCGGCGCCCTCGGCACACATCCGTACCCCATGCGCGACCGCTTCGCTCAGCGTCGTGTACCGACCGCCGTCGGAAAAGGAGTCAGGGGTGACGTTGAGGACACCCATGACCACCGGCGGCACCGCGTCCGCCACGACGAAGTCGCTCACGCTGCGACGGTAGCCCACGCCGGACCAGCCGCGACCTGGCACCGGTCCCCCTGGTTGGCAGCCAACGGAAAAATGCCCAGCGGACCCCGGTCTACGTAGCTTGTTCGAAAGGGTGCCTGACCGTACGCTCTGGGATTACCTGACACGACGCGAAGGAGCGCCCGGTAACACGTCCAAAAGTGGGCAAAAGGCCCGAGACTGCTCACCGCGGGCGGTCGACACGAAACACCCGGTCAACGGCTACCCGCCGTCGGCCCGTGTTTCGGGAAGACTTGGCAAGTGGAGTGCCGCGGCTGAGGGAGGCCGCGTCACCGGGGAGGTTTTTCCGATGATCGCCATAGAGCTCGCCCAGGCGGTGTGGTCCACCACCACACATGCCCCGGACGTGCTCGCCCAAGCACCGGCGCCGCAGCCGAAGGGCATCGACACCGAGAGTGTCGTCTCGTTCTTCGCCAGCAAGATCGCCCCGATCCTGCTCGCCCTGCTCGGCGTCATCTTCATCGGCCGGGCCAGCAAAGGCGAGATCTCCAAGGTGCTCACCAGCTCCGCGATCGCCATCGTCGGGCTTGCCTTCATCGCCGGCGCGGCCACCCTGTTCTTCGTCGGCGAGTACCTCATCGATCTGATCTTCCAGTAGGTCGCGGAGTAGGGCATGCGGCTGCGGACGGACGACGACATCTACCGGGCCCGCCTGGTCTACCTCGGCCCGCCCGGATACACCTTGCCGGTGCACCTGCCGTACGCGCAGTACGGCCTGTTCCTGCTCCTCGTACCGGTGTTCATGTTCGTCCACTGGCTGTTCACGTTCGACATCTCCCTCTTCCCGGCCTGGGAGATCGCCCTGGCGATGGTCACCACCTCGTTCGTCTTCCGGCACGTCGACCCGGACCGGCCGGCACGTAAGGTCATCCGTACCGCCCTCACCGACTGGCGGCGCAGCCGCGAGCCTGCCGCCGAGCAGCGTGACCCGCGCTTGGTGGCGACCCGGATCCGCGTCCGCGAGGAGCTGGTATGACGGGCTCCAGCCCGCCGAGCGTCCCCCGCCCGGCCGGCAGGTCGGCCGAACCGGGTAATCACAC
>Ga0310834_101155_pt1 | contig 17861 bp, 18 predicted proteins | sample SM_ome_2_FD_201314 | JGI IMG/M metagenome (GOLD analysis project Ga0310834, IMG submission 201314) | Sorghum-adapted microbial communities enriched on stacked mutant (SM) sorghum from Joint BioEnergy Institute, Emeryville, California... ... | reverse complement strand
ATGCGCGGGGTTGGGGTCCTTCGTTCTTCAGCCCGCGGTTCACATCCTTGCGGCGTCGGACAACGCGGGAGCTTCGGCGGCGGGCAGGCGGCTTCCGGCGGCGCCACCGGGCGGCTTGCCGAAGAAGATCCAGGCCGCGGGGACGAACCTGAACGCGAGGGCGACTGCGGCCCAGGAAGCGCCCAGCATGAACAGCCAGCTTCCCAGATAACGAAGGTGGACCAGCCGCGCCGTCCCGGACTCGGGCATGAAATGGTCGTACAGGGTCAGGAAGAGCAGATGGATCAGGTAGATGCCGAAAGAATACCGCCCCAACAAGCCAACCGGCTTCTGCAAATAAGACGATCGGAAGCGGGAGATGAGCCACGCGGCTTGCAGCATCACAAGGGCCGCGGTCAGCGATTGAAAATTCCATAGACCTTCATACCATAACGAATCGTACCTCGTTCCGTACAGCCGGGCCCCGTAATAGAGCTTCACGTGCGCGATCGACAAGACCAGCCACGCGGCCCAGAGCAGCGCCGACGCGGCGATTCGGAGACCGCCTCCGTCCCGAAGGCGGAGTTCGAGCCACGGCTTGATTTTCGGGAAATGGATCCCGAGTGCCGCTCCCAGCATGAACATGGAGAAGTACGAGAAGGACCAGCTTCCCTTGTTCGGCACCGCCCACACGTACTTGTTCCACAGCACGAAGCCCCATTGCACGAGGAACCCGGCGGGAACAAGCCCAAGGACGGCCGCTCTCCATTTCTTCGTGATTGCCAGCAAGACGGGGAACAGCAAATAGAACTGGATGTTGAGGATCACGAAATAGAGATGGGCGAACGCCTTGCCCGTCAGCAATTGGATCAGGAAGCGATGCAGAGAATCTCCGCTCAGCACCGGTTCATGCGAGATTTGACAGACCATGAGGAAATAGATCGCCGAGAAGACGACGTACGGGATGACGATGTACAGCAGCCTCTTCTTGTAGAAGCCCGCGACCAATCTTCGGTCCAGGGGCCGGGGGAAATAGCTGTAGAATAGCACGAAACTGCTCAGCAGAATGAAGGTGGGCGTTCCGACTTTGAAGAAGATGTTCACGAAATTGTACAGCGGATAGTAGCGCGACGCGGTCATCGTCACCGTGGCGGACGCGCTCGCATGAACGGACAGGACGCAGAGGATCGCCATGGCTCTGACGAGCTGCAGTTCGGGAAGATGGGCATTCGATTGTGGGGCTGTCTTCATACGTCACCCCCGATCGTTCGATTCGGTATGCCTGTCACGGAACACCGGATGCGCGAGGGGAGGTTGAGCGGGACAGGGGACTCCAGGGTTCCATAAAGAATGAATTTATCTTCATTTCTCTCAGGAATGGTAACTTGTTACAAGGAGAATTATATAAAATATGGAACATGAAAGCAAACGGCCAAAATGGCAAGTTGCATTCGGGGGCGGTGATGGAGGATGATAGACGGGAGAACATCCAACGGTTCGAAGCCCGGCGGGCGGATGAGCCGGAACGAGAATGGAGAGAGGATACGATCATGGACAATCAACGGGATGTTAGGACGGCAGGGAGAGGCGCGGGACGGCTGGCATTCATCGGCTCTTACGCGGAGCCGGAAGGTCCGGGCCTGTATGCGTGCAGGTTCGACGAGTCGGACGGCTCGTTTACGGTGCTGGATCAGGTGACGGGTCTGAAAAATCCGACGTTCCTCGATCTCGACGCCGAGGGACGGAAACTGTACGTACTCTCGGAAGGGGAAGACGCGGAAGGGCGGAAGCACGGCATGGCGTCCGCGTACGAATTCGATCCGGCCACCGGCGCGCTTCGTCTGCTGAACCGGGAGATCACGGTTCCGTCTCCGACCTGTCATATTACGCTGGATCGGGACGGAAGATCCCTGATGACGGCCAGCTACCACGGGGGGATGATCGGGTTGTCCCCGCTGCTGGGGGACGGCCGGGTGGGGCCGGTCTCGGACGTGCGGCAGCACACCGGCAGCAGCGTCCTTCCCTTGCAGAGCCAGGCGCGGGCGCATTCCGTCACGGTGGACCGGAATAACCGCTACTCGATCGTGTGCGATCTCGGGCTGGACCGGATCTTCGTCTACGGGTTGGACCTGGACGCGTTCCGGCTCGTGCCGCACAAGGAAGTCGCGGTCGCTCCGGGATCGGGGCCGCGGCATTTCGCGTTCCATCCGGACGGACGGCACGCCTACGCGATTCATGAGCTCAATGGGACGATCTCGGCGTTCGCCTATTCGGAAGAGGACGGTGAATTGCGCGAGCTTCAGATCGTCCCGACGCTCCCCGCCGGCTTTGAAGGGCAGAACAACTGCGCGGAGATCGCGATTTCGCCCGACGGACGGTACTTGTACGGCTCCAACCGCGGACACGACAGCATCGTCGTCTATGCGATCGATCCGGCCACCGGCCGTCTGACGTACGTCGAACACGTCTCGACGCTGGGCGCGCACCCGCGGCATTTCGCGTTGACGCCGGACGGCCGGTTCCTTGCGGTCGCGAACCGGGATACGAACGAGCTTGTCACGTTCCGCCGGGATGCGCGCAGCGGCCGATTGTCGCCGGCCGGACCGAGACTTGCGGTATCGAAGCCGGTCTGCATCAAGTTCATGCCTTAATCGCCGCTCATCGTCCGTACACGCTGCGGGCCACGATCTCGGGCAGTTCCCGGATCTGGGCCTCGCAGACGTCGGGCGGCAGCATGCCGCCGGCTAGCCGCTCCTTCAGTTGCCGGGTCAGCTCCGCGACCTGGAGATCGATGACGGCCTGCGGGCTGCGGCCGGATTCTTCCGCGATGTCGGCGAGCGTCTTCCCTTGATAGAGGGCGACATCGATTTCTTCGTCGGACGATTTCCCGAGCGCTTCGAGGAAATCGTCTTTTTTGCGTTCCGGCGTAGCGGCGGCAGCGGCGGTGGCGGCGGAAGCGGCAGCCCCCGCGGCGGCCTGCACAGCGGCGGGAAGCGAAGCCGCGGCGGAGGCGGGGGCGGACTTGCCGCCCAGAAGCGTTCCTCCGATCGTAATCGTCGCGGCCATGGTGCTGGCTACAATCACGTTTTTGGCTTTCATGGATTCGCCTTCTTTCGTTCTTCAAGCGGATGGATTCGCAGACGGGACGGCTTGTCCATCATCACCAGCATAACGGCGCAACCTGAAATGAAGCTGAATTCCGGATAAAATCAGGCGTCCGCATGCGGTAATACGTCGCCGCCCCTCGCTTGGTTTCGAACGTGTGCCGCATAACTTCGGGGGATTGGGAGACACTACCATGGATTTCATTTCCGGAGGAAGCGGTGGTTTGTCCTTGGAAGAGCGGTATACGCTGTCGGCGGACACGGCGGAATTGGCAGGCGCGTTCCGGGTCGATCGGATCGAGTTCGCATGCGGGGAGAAGGAGGAATACGAGCCGACCGGGCAAATTCCGGCGATTCGGTCCGTCAGAGGGGAGAGGCTGCTCAGCGGCCAGAGGTGGGGACTTATGCCGTACTGGGGCAGAAGCTCGCTGCGCGCGCGGCGGGATGAGATCGGCGACAAGCCGTATCTGCTGGCCATGCTGGCCAGGAAAAGATGCGTCATTCCTTGCAGCGGCATGCTGTTGGCCCGCGAGGAAGGCAAGCGCCGCGTCATGTACCGGCGGCAGCTGCCGGGAAGGCGGGTATTCGGAGTGGCGGCGCTGTTCGACGTCTGGCTGGATTCGGAGAAGAACGAGTATCCGATGTGCACGGTGCTCACGACGTCCCCGAGATACGCGGGAGACGGGACGATGCCGCTTGTGCTGGAAGGCGAATCGCTCGACCTGTGGCTGGACCCGGGCGTGAATACCGTGCACCAGGCGTGGAGTCTGCTCCGCTCGGTTCCGGAAGCCGATTTCGCCGAAGAGGCTGTCGCCGATCCGCTGCCGTGGGCCGTGAAATAGCCGCGCCTTAAGGCTTCTTCATTTTTCCGGTCGCCTTCGCATAAGCATGTGACATGACGGTAGTCGGACAACATGCCGCGCATGCATGCGGATGAACGGGAGGGTCGGCCGTGCGTCGCAAATGGGGAAGGGCGTTTCAGACTGCGGGAAATTGGACGGCACCGAAACCTCTGCCCCGCAGATGGGGAACGAGGCGTTGGAGGCCGAACCCCGGATTTTCGTCCGGCGGAAGATCCGCGTCCAGGGGCTGGAAGCCTCCCCGCCGCTTGAGGCGCAAGCTCACGAGAAAGCAATGGTGGCTGATCGTCGCGCTGCTGGCGGCGTTCATGGTCATCCAGACGTTCGTGTTTTTCGACCGGAAATTGAAAGAGCCGCTGCTCTTCCTCGCGCAGGTTCAGGTCAAACAGATGGCGACGGAAGCGATCAATACGGCGATTACCCAAGAGATCGCGCAGACGGCGGACGCCGGCAAGATGCTCCAGTGGAAAATGGACCGGGACGGCAAAGTGACGGGGTTTCTGATCGATTACAAGGAGCAGATGAGGCTGACTTCCCGAACGGTGCAGATCGTGGAAGACGTGCTCCGGAAGAAGGAAGAAGTGCCGGAGCGCATCCCGGTCGGGCATGCGCTGAACAGTCCGCTCCTGTCCGCCTTCGGGCCGAGGGTGGCCGTCAACTTCCATCCGCTCAGCGCCGTGAAGGCGGACGTCGGGACCCGGCAGACGGAGACCGGCGTCAACATGCTGCTCGTCGAAGTGTTCATCCGCATCCGGACGGAGATCGCCATCGTCATCCCGTTCGATCAGGCCCCGGACGTGCTGGAGACGGAGATTCCGCTCTCCTACGCGTTGGTCGTCGGTCAAGTCCCGATGTATTATTACGACGCCAAGGGCAACCCCGTCGGCGGCGGAGCGGGCGGGGCGCCGTCGATCGTGCTGCCCGCCCCGCCGGCAGAACAGCAATCTTCCGGAACGCAGCCGGATGTCAGCGAACGGCCCTGAGCGCTTTCTTCTCCTCCCGCTCCCATCTGCGAAGCAGAGGATACGGGTCGAACGCCCATTCGACAAGACCGCGGTCCCGGTAAATGCCGTAATGCAGATGCGGCGGAAATTTTCCTTGCGTTCCGGGCTTGCCGTAGCCGGAGCTGCCCACCCAGCCGATCACCTGGCCCGGTTTGACGACGTCGCCGGGCTTCAGGTTCTTGTCGAACCCTTGCAGATGGGCGTAATAATGATACAGATTGTCCAGATCGCGGATGCCGATGCGCCAGCCTCCGTACTTGTTCCATCCTTTGAGCTCCACGATGCCGTAGGTCGTGCTGCGCACCGGAACGCCGTACGGAGCGAAAATGTCGGTTCCCTCGTGGATGCGGTAGCCGCCCCATCCACGGCCGTCTCCCCACGTGCTCCGATAGGAGTAGCGGGCGCCGGGAGGAAGCGGGAAAGCGTGGCGGGCGAGAGCTTCGCCGCGGCCGAACGCTTCGAGAAGTCGGGTGAACTGCAGCACCCGCTGGACGGCTCTTGGATTATGGTAATATTCCCACAGGCCGACGGCGAACCGATCTTGCCCGGTTCCGAAGGACCGGATGAAGCGGGCGACGGTGTAGAGCCTGTCGAGATCGTTGGAGCGGTCCGCCCGACCGTCGCCGGAACCGTCTTGGCCGATGCCGCCGAAGAAACGGATGGAAGCCGGGCTCGCGTCCTGCGGGTCCGGATTCAGCGGGCCGGCCCACCGGTTCTCGGGGATGTAGATGCCGATGAGCGCTTCGGGCGGCAGCGGCCGGCTCTTGGGACGAGCCTGGGTGAGCGTTCGTTCGTATCGCTCGATCGCGGCGACGAATGACCAGGGGAGACCGGTCAAGCGGCTGATCCTCTCGTACATCGCCTGCAGACGGCTGCTGTTGCCGCGGGCCTCGGCACCGGGCTTTGCTTCCGCAGGCGTCGCGGAGAGGAGCACGGCTCCCGGACAACCGGCCGCGACCGAGAGCGTCAGCAGAACAGCCGCGATCCGAAGGTTCCGGCCGGCCATGCGGTTACGATATTGCGGCAATCGCGTCCTCCTCCTGTTCCGTCCCAATCTCTCCATGCGGGAACCTGCCGCGTGAGAGCGGCATCCTGTCCTCTAGCGTTTGCAGTCCGTTGGTTTTTATCCCATTCGTGCTATAATAGGGGACAGAAAGAGGGGACGCCGATGTCGACCACCGCCAAGCCGCGCAAGCCGGAATGGCTGAAAATCAAGCTGACCACGGGCGAGCCGTACCGGGAGATCAAGGATATGATGCGGGCCCGTACGCTTCACACCGTATGCGAGGAGGCGCGCTGCCCCAACATTTACGAATGCTGGGCCAACCGCACCGCCACGTTCATGATATTGGGAGACGTCTGCACGCGGGCTTGCCGCTTCTGCGCGGTTCGGACCGGGCTTCCGACCGAACTGGACTTGCAGGAGCCGGAACGGGTGGCCGAAGCGGCGGAGCAGATGGGCTTGCGCCATTGCGTGGTCACGTCCGTCGCGCGGGACGACCTCAAGGACGGAGGAGCGTCGATATTCGCCGAGACGATCCGGGCGATTCGCCGGAAGCTGCCTTTGTGCGGCGTGGAAGTGCTCATTCCGGATTTCCAGGGCGACTGGGACGCGCTGCGGACGGTGATGGACGCGAAGCCGGACATTTTGAACCATAACGTGGAGACGGTGGAGCGCCTGTCGGACCGCGTCCGGGCCAAGGCCAAATACCGCCGTTCCCTGGAGCTGCTGCGCCGGGCGAAAGAGATGAATCCGAAAATTCCGACGAAATCGAGCCTGATGCTCGGGGTCGGAGAGACGCTGGACGAAGTTCGGCAGACGATGGACGATTTGCGCGAGGTCGGCTGCAACATTTTGACGCTTGGGCAATATTTGCAGCCGTCGCCGGCCCATATGGAAGTCGTGCGGTACGTGCATCCCGACGAGTTCGCCGAACTGAAGATCGACGGATTGGCCCGCGGGTTCTCCCATGTGGAATCGGGGCCGTTCGTCCGGAGTTCCTATCATGCGCATGAGCAGGTCATATCCGCAACCGCGGCGGAAGCCGGGAAGGCGTGAACCGGGAGGAGACCCCATTGATGTTTTGGGCTGGGGGCAACGCGTATACGTTGGCCCATGAACACAAGAACGGCTGGAACGCGGAAGCGTTTAAGGAACGGTACAGCGAAGTGCTGGATCGGTACGATTACATCGTGGGCGATTGGGGGTACAACCAGCTTCGCTTGCGGGGATTTTACAGGGAAGGCCATCCGAAGGGCACCAAAGACACGGTGATCACGAGCCTGAAGGATTATTTGAACGAATATTGCAACTTCGGCTGCGCGTATTTCGTGCTGGCCAAGACGGATCCGGCTATGATGCCGGCCGGCGCGCCCGATCTGACGAGGAAGCCGGACGAGGCGGGGACGGGGGCTGGGGCGCCGAATTCCGACGCCCAGACAGCGGAGACCGCCGCCGCGTCGGCTTCGCCCGGCGGCATTCTGATGCGCTGGCCGCTCAAGGAGCGGCCGGGCGGGCCGGTGCGGATGCCCGGAGCCGCCGCCGTGGCCCGCGCCGCAGCCGAAGCGGAGCGGCGCAACCAGCTGGCCCAGGCCGGAGGCGGAGCGGGTGAGGGCCGCTCCCACAGCCCGGGACGCCAGGGGCAAGACGGCGGAAGCTACGGGTCGCGTCCGGGGTCCCGCGCCGCTCACCATCATCCGGACAAACGGCCGAGCGGAAGCCCCGGCGCGGGATCGTCCGACGGCCGCTTCGGAGGCAAGAACGGACAAGCCGGGCGAGGCGCCCGGCCGCCCATGGCGGAGAAGCCCGGCGGCTCGGCGGGCAGCCGTTCGGGCGGCGGCTCTTGGAGGCAGCCGCCCGAAGGAGAGCGCGCGCCGGAATCCGCTGCCGCGCGGGCGCAGGACAGCGCCGGCCAGCGGCAGGACTCGGCCAAGCACAGCAGCCGGTGGCCGGGCAAGAACCGCCGGCGCCATCGCTTTGGCGGCAAGCCGAACCACCGGCATGAGAGCGCCCCGCGCGAGAACGGCGCCCCGGCGAAGCCGATCGAATGAGCCGGCGGTATATCGCAAAGGCAGCCCTATTGTCAATCCGGTAGTAGATGACAATCGGGCTGCCCTTTTTGCATGCCTCTTCTTCGTGTTAGCGCCCCACAGTCACTATCCTGCTCGATCCAGCCGCACACTCGACCATATAGCATCCCGCAGGCGCAATTTTGCAGAGTCGCTATACGGTGTTCTCCTTCATTTCCTCCGGCAGTTCGAGCCCGCCGCGCATCATATCCTCCCGCAGCGTCTGCCACATTTCGCGCGACGCCCGGATCATGCTGGCATCCATAATTTTCTTGTCGTTGATGACCCTTCCGAACCACCGCACGGCTTCATTGTAACGCCCCAACCTCCGGTTCAGCTCCCCGATCAGATACATCAGCCGCGCATTGCTTCCGTCCCTCTCCTGCTCGAACACCTGGATGTACGCATCCAGAGCGAACGTCAGGAACCGGTTCTCTTGTTCTTTGTCGGAACGGTAACGGTACAGCCAGGCGATATGATGGAGGATGCCCGCGATGATCCGAATGTTCTCGCCAACGGTCTGGGCGGTGAGCAGCGCCAGCTTGTAGCACTCCATCGCTTCCGCTTCCGTGCGCTCGCCGCCGTAATCTTTGGCTTTCCAATGGTTGCCGATCTTTTCGTAATACGCCGTCTTTTGCTTCAGGCTGATGCGATCCGAGAAATTCTCGGTCGACGCGTAACCGCAATACGGGCACACCCTGACCACGTAGTAATCCGGATTGACCGATTTGAAGTACGCGCAGAAGTCGGTGTCGGTCCGAACCGCCTTCTTCAGGCTGGGACGGACGCGTGACGTCTTGAACTCGGTTTCGCAGCAGGCGCAACGGACTTTGATCTGGTACAGCGGGTCCATCGGGACTCCTCCTTGGACTGGGGTCGGTCAATCTTCGGAATTGATAAAATGGTGCGCAGGCCCCGACAATCGCTCCAGCACGACGGATTGGAGAGATTCGGGGATCTCGGTCTCGGCCAGCGCCCGGGCCATGCAGGACAGCCAAGCTTCCGCTCGCTTCGGCGTCACCGGGAATGGCAAGTGGCGGGCGCGCATCATCGGATGGCCGTATTGTTCGGAGTAGAGCGGCGGTCCTCCGAAGAACTGCGTCAGAAATAAATATTGCTTCTCCATGACCGGCGTGATGTCTTCCGGGAACAGAGGGGACAAGAGCGGATCGGCCTGGACTTTCGGGTAAAATTTCTCCACCAGGCTGCGGACAGCCGGCGCCCCGCCGATCGCTTCATACAAGCTGACGTATTCAGACATCGTCTTCCCTCCATGCAGTCGTGGTCTCCTTGGAATGTCCGGGATCTGCGGCCGATCGCATGGTCTTGCGGTCCCAGGCGGCGATTCCGCCATTCAACCCATTATACCATATTTAGGGCGTCGGACCGAGTCCCCTTCCTCGGGAGACGACTGGAGGCAGGCTTCGGGAATGTCGGCAGAAGCGGGAAGAAGCGGGAAGAAGCAGGATTCGGGAAAGGCCGGAAAGAGCAGCAAAAAAGCCCCAAAGGAGGGGCTTCCATATAGATGCTAGTGGCTGCGGAACTTCACATTTCTTCCTCCGGTCTGGAGATGGCTTCTCGTATGACATAGACGAAAGCGCATACAATCAGCCCTGCAACGATTCCGGCCATTTCCGTCACCTCTGCCTGGCCGTCTGCGAACGGCGCTTGGTTTTGGTTCTATTGTACCATAAGATCGGGATTTGCGAAGCATTTTTTGTATCCGCTTGCAAGAGAAGAACGGAAGTTACGCGTTGGAAAGATGGTTTCGAGTCCCGCATATAGTGGGAGAGGACAAGTTGCGGCGGAACGGAGGGATCGTGTGCGTATCGGGTCTTCAAGTCCGTCCGGGGGCGCCGGCCGTTCCGTTGCGATCGGCTCGCTTAGCGTCGGCGGAGCGGCGCTCCTGATCGGGGGCATGGCGCTGGCCATGCCGGAGACGGCGATGCTCGCTTCGCTGCGCGGCGTCAAAGTATGGTGGGAAGTGCTCTTTCCGGCGCTGTTCCCGTTCTTCGTGCTGTCCGAGCTGCTGCTTGGCTTCGGAATCGTCCATCTGGCCGGCACGCTGCTCGATCCGCTGATGCGCCCGTTGTTCCGACTGCCGGGCGCCGGCGCGTTCGTCGTCGCGATGGGGTTCGCTTCCGGCTATCCCGTGGGCGCACGGCTGACCTCCCGGCTCATGGAGCAGAGGCTGGTGAACGGATCGCAGGGCCAGCGCCTGGTGGAGATGACCACCACTTCCGACCCGATATTTCTGATTGGAGCGGTGGGCGTCGGATTTTTCGGACGGCCGGAAGCGATCCCCGTGCTGGCGGCGGCCCATTACGGCGGCGCGATGCTGCTTGGCGTACTTGGCCGATGGCGGCGGGACCCGGACAGCGCGGCCGGCGGGTCCGGCGCAGAGTCGTCTGCCGGAGCGGCCGGCGGACGCCTGAAGGCCGCTCTCGCGGCCATGCACCGCGCGCGGATCGCCGACGGGCGGCCGCTGGGCATTCTGCTTCAGCAGGCGATGCAATCGTCCCTCGCGCTCATGATGATCGTCGGCGGACTCGTTGTGTTCTTCTCGGCCGCCCTGGATTTGTTGACGCATAGCGGGATATTGGCGGCGTTCCGCCATCTGCTGGAAGGAGGGCTCACAGCCGTCGGAATGCCGTCCGGATTATCGCCCGCCTTCGTCCAGGGGACGTTCGAAGTCACGCTCGGCGCGCGCGCCGCCGCGGAAGCGGCGCAGCCGCAAGGAGGCGCTCTTCCGCTGGCGGATCGCCTGGCGGCGGCGGCCTTCGTGCTGTCCTGGGCGGGACTGTCCGTCCATGCGCAAGTCGCCGGACTCATGAGCCGCACCGGCTGGCGTTACGGCCCGTTCGCCCGGACCCGGCTGCTGCACGGAGGCATTGCAGCGTTCCTCGTCTATCTCGTCTGGCCGCTCGTTCCTTCCGCCCAATCGGCATGGGCTTTCCTTCCGGCGGCGGTCCCGGACTTGGCCGCCCTGCCGGTCTATGAACGCGCCCTATGGCCGCCTGCGGTATTCCTGGCATCACTGGCGGCGATCATCGCGGCCGGCTCGATTGCGGTTGCGGCGAAGAAGGTCTTCGGCCGGAGAAAGAGCGGGTGAAGGGCGGGATTGTGTTCCCGCCCCGAATTGTATATGATCGATTCAGAAGACGGGGATACCCCTGCCAAAGGAGCGTTATGTTGTTGAAATACGCGCTGCTCGACCGGGGCGATCTGTTGTCCCTGGAGCTCTCCCGGAAGTTCCATGAATTGGCCGCCCGCCGAGGACTCGTCCGCGAGGATGCGGCTCCCGATCTCATCGTGACGATCGGCGGCGACGGCACGATGCTGCAGGCGTTTCACCGATTTCGCGACCGGGTGAAAGATGTGGCGTTCGTCGGCGTGCATACGGGCCACCTGGGATTCTATGCCGATTGGAAGAAAGACGAGTTGGACGAGCTTGTGGACCGAATCGCCGGGACGCGGGAGCCTGTCTGCGTCAAATATCCGCTCATCGAGATGACGATCTCGTTCGAATCGTCCGCGGAGACGTACCTGGCTTTGAACGAATTTACGCTGAAGAGCGTCGACGGAACGCTGGTGGCCGGCATCCGGATCAACGACGAGCCTTTTGAGATGTTCCGGGGAGACGGCATCGTGATCTCTTCCCCGTCAGGAAGCACGGGGTACAACAAAAGCTTGGGCGGGGCCATCATTCACCCCTCCTTCGAAGGCATCCAGATCGCCGAGATCGCTTCGATCAACAACCGCGTGTACCGGACGCTCGGCTCCTCGATGATCTTGCCCAAGCATCATCACTGCGACATCGCCCCGAATCCGGACAAACTTCTCCATATCGCCGTGGATCACCGCGTGCTGCAGCTCGGGAGCGTTCGCTCCATCCGGTTCCGCGTGGCCGACGAGAAGGTCGCGTTCGCGCGTTATCGGCCGTATCCGTTCTGGAACCGGGTCCGCGAAGCGTTCATCGGATCGCCGCCGGATCACGACTGACTGTGGGGCGAAAATTCGGCGGCTGGCCGGGATTTCCTGCAGAATAGCGCCTGTGGAGCGCTAAAGCGGGGCATTAACGGTGAATGTGACGGAATAACGCCTGTGGGGCGACATGAAGTCGGTCCGGATCTATCGCAGCGGGCGGTCGGCCAGCAAGTAGTCGCTGTCCGCGTCGACCAGGCGTAGACGCGTGCCGCAGCACGGGAATACGACGGCGCGCTTGCGGACGCCGCCTCGCAATTCCAGCACTTGTTCCGGCTTGAGGGGCATCAGCACTTGGGCGCGCCTACAGAACGGACATTCCGGCACATAGACGTCATTCATGACGATGTCGTACGGCAACGTATGGCGAAACGGAATCATGGCAAGCCTCTCTTTCGTACCTACAACATACAATAAGACTTGCCGGCGCGCAATTTCTGCGCGGCGCCGGGGTGGAGGAATCGTGATGGCCAATTCGAATCCTATGGTGTGGGACCTGGACTGTTTTTTCGCGGGAGGATCGGAATCACCGGCTTTCTCGGCGTTTATCGCCGACACGGAACGGAGGATCGCCGAACTGCACCAAGCACTGAACGATACCGCGGAGCGCGGCGCGGATGAAGCCCGGCTGACCGAATGGTTCGAGCGGTTCCAGGACATCCAGTTGCGCCTTCGGGAAGCCGACGGCTTCGTCGGCTGTCTGACCGCTGAGCGCGTCTCCGACCGGAAAGCCGTCGCCTGGACGGAGACCGTCCAGACGCTGTACGCCCGCTACCGTCAAGCGCTGGACCTGTTCGACGCCCGGCTCGCCGAGATGCCGGACGATCGGTTCCGGGCCTGGACGGCAAGCGGGACCGCCGCGGAATGGTCTTTCGTTCTGAACGAGCGCAGGGAAGGGACGAAGGACAAGATGCCTCCCGCTCTCGAAGCGGTGGCCGGCCAGCTGGCCGTGGACGGCTATCACGGCTGGGGAGAACATTACGGCACGATTATGGCCCGAATCGGCATCCCTTGGGAGGATGACGGACGCAAGACGATCCTCTCCGCAGGGCAAGCTGCCAACAAGATGGAACATCCGGATTCATCCGTACGCGCCAAGATCATGGAAGAGTGGGAGAAAGCGTGGTCGGAGCAGGCGGATCTGTGCGCCGACGCACTGAACCGGCTGGGCGGATTCCGCCTGAAGCTGTACGGTCTGCGCGGCTGGAACGACGTCCTCAAAGAGCCGCTTCGCATCAATCGCATGAGCCGGGCGACGCTGGAGGCGATGTGGACGGCGGTGGAAGATTCGATCGATCCGCTTCGCCGCTACTTGTCCCTGAAGGCGCGTCTGATCGGCAAGCAGAAGCTGGATTGGCAGGACGTCGAAGCGCCCTTGCCGAGCGAACAGAGCCATATTCCGTTCGCCGAAGCCGCCGAGCTGATCCAGGAGGCGTTCGGCCGGTTCAATCCCCGACTGGCCGCGCTTGCGAAGAGGGCCTTCGACGAACGCTGGATCGAGGCGGAGGATCGCCCCGGCAAAAGGCCCGGCGGGTTTTGCACGGATTTTCCGCTCGAGCGTGTGACGAGAATTTTCATGACGTATTCCGGCACCTCCGGGAACGTCTCGACGCTCGCCCATGAGCTGGGCCATGCCTACCATGGGGAAATGGTGTTCGGGCTTCCGCCCTTCAACCAGGAATACGCCATGAATGTGGCGGAGACGGCGTCCACGTTCGCGGAAGCTTTGGTCGGCGACGAGCTGCTGAAGCGGGCGAAGACGGACACGGAGAAGCTGGCGCTGCTGGATATCCGCCTGCAGAGCGCCGTGTCGTTCTGCATGAACATTCGCGCCCGGTTCCTGTTCGAGACGCGCTTCTACGAGCGCAGGGCCCGCGGAATGCTGGAAGCGGCCGAGCTGAATGAACTGATGACGGAAGCCCAGAGGGAGGCGTTCGGGGACGCGCTGGGCAGCTGGCATCCCCATTTCTGGGCTTCGAAGCTGCATTTCTACTTGACGGACGTTCCGTTCTACAACTTCCCGTACACGTTCGGTTATCTGTTCAGCACAGGCATCCTTGCCGCGGCCGAACGGGAAGGGGAAGGATTCCGCGACCGTTACGACGCGCTGCTGCGGGACACGGGCGTCATGAACGTGGAAGATTTGGCGATGCGGCACTTGGGGGTTCGGCTGGACCGGCCCGACTTCTGGCGGTCGGCGGTCGCCCGCGCGGTATCGGACGTTGAGCCATTCGAACGGCTGTCCGCAAATTCAATTTTCAACAAAAATTTACAAAATGATTGAAAATTCCTTTCTCTTCCAGTATACTGAGTCCATAGTCATGAATCTCAGGATGCAAGAAGGAGGAGAATGAAGCTTTGGAGCAAGTGTCATTGGCTCGTCAGGTGGATCTGGCGCTGGAACAGCTGGAAGGCGAATTAATCGGCATGTCCGCAGGCACGATTGTCCTGCAAATCCGCAATGACGAGGTCGGCAAGTTCGGCATTCGGCACTTGCCCCTCGACTGCGGCAGCGAGCGGGACGCCGCCGGCATGACGGCCGATCAGGTCCGGCAGCTGCGCCGCCGTGCGGTGGAAGCGCTTCGGCACAAGCGGGGCTGGACCCATGGGGAGATCTCGTACGATTTTGCGCTTCGTCATGGACAAGTCCAGGTCAGCATGCAGATTGAATCCAACTACAACATGGCGAACGTGTTGTTCCGCCGCGCCTCCAAGCATCGCTCGGAACGCAGCGTGTCCAATGAGTAGCTTCGCGCATTCTGTTCCTGAACGGCCGCCCGCCAGGGCGGCTGTTCGCGTCAGGCCGGCTGATCGCGTCGGGGCCGCCGATCTCGTTGATGCGGCTGCATACTTCGGAGCGGGCGGTGCGGCGGGTTGACTTTCCGGTTCGAGTAAGGTAATGTGAGGCTAAACCCATCCACAGATCGGCCATGAACGGAACAAGTAAGCGGGCAGGACATGCGCTCCAGAGAGCCGGTGGTTGCTGCGAACCGGCGCGCGCTTCCCGCCGAATGGATCCCGGAGCCGGGAGCGAAAGACGCCGCCGCGTCCGGAAACTCCCCGTCCGTTCCCCGTTACGGAACGTCAAGGCCGCAGCGGTTCCAGAGCGAATCGCGCGGCGAATAAGGGTGGCACCACGGCTTCCTCGTCCCTTGCGGATGAGGGGCTTTTTTTTATTTCTCCCGCGGAAAGGAAAGATCGCCATGACCAGCAAAAAACGCGTGCTCTCCGGCATTCAGCCGAGCGGAAGGCTGACGATCGGCAACTATATTGGCGCCATGATCAGCTATGTCGCGCTCCAGGACGAACACGAGTGCTATTACATGATTCCCGACCTGCACGCCATCACGGTGCCCCAGGATCCGGCCGCGCTGCGCGAACAGACCGAGATGGTGGCCGCACTGTTCGTGGCCGTCGGCCTGAATCCCGACAAAGCGGCGATATTCCTGCAATCCCATGTGCCGGCCCACGCCGAGCTCGGTTGGATCATGACAACGCTGTCCTATATGGGCGAGCTCGAGCGAATGACGCAGTTCAAGGACAAGGCCGCCGGCAAGGAAGCGGTGGGAGCGGGGCTGTTCGTATACCCGTCGCTCATGGCGGCGGACATTCTGCTGTACAAAGCGCATCTCGTGCCGGTCGGTGACGACCAGAAGCAGCATCTGGAGCTCACAAGGGATCTGGCCGGCCGGTTCAACCACCGCTTCGGGGAATTGCTCGTCGTGCCGGAGCCCCTGATCCCGAAGCTCGGCGCGCGCATCATGTCGCTCGACGACGCGTCCAAAAAAATGAGCAAGAGCAACCCGAATCCCGGCAGCTATATCGCGATGCTCGACTCGCCCGACGAAATCCGCAAAAAAATATCCCGGGCCAAGACGGACCTGGGCCGGGAAATTGTGTTCCAACCGGAGACGAAGCCGGAAATCAGCAACTTGATGACGATCTTCTCGCAATGCACGGGCCAATCGATCCAGGAGATCGAGAGAGCGTACGACGGCCAAGGCTACGGAACGTTCAAGAAAGATTTGGCCGAAGCGGTTGTCTCCGTGCTTGAACCGATTCAGACCCGGTATGCCGACATTCGCGCCTCCGGCGAAATCCGCCGCATCCTCAAGGACGGAGCGGAACGAGCCTCCGCCATCGCGGAGAGCACGCTCCGCGAAGTCAAGGAGTCGATGGGCTTCCTGCCGCGGGCATAAGACGCCTCACATTCGGCCCGCTTTCCGGCGGGCCCTCGCTTTCCAGACGAATCCCGCGCCGATATTGACAAAGGCCAGCAGGGCGAACAGGGCGGCCAGCCAGATCCGGTAGCTGATGGTGAAGGCCGAGAGGCACATCCAGACGACGGACGTGACGGCAAATAATAGCGATGCGGTTTTGCTCATGGCGGAACCTCCTTCCCGAGCATATTTTTCTCCGGGGCCCGCATACTAAAGAAGCAAGCTTGCACCCACTAACCTCAAGGCGAAAGGAGATTCAACATGCCAGCAACCCAACAGTCTGGAGGCGGAAGCCGGAATCAAGTTCTGGTTCCCCAAGCTCGTGCCGGTCTGAATAGCATGAAGATGGAAGCGGCCCAGTCTCTCGGGGTTCAGATTCCTGCTGACGGGTATTACGGCAACGTAACGGCCCGCGAGACAGGCGCCCTCGGCGGTTATATCACGAAGAATCTGGTCGCCATCGCAGAGCAGCAACTGTCGGGCGGCATTCGGCGGTAACCGCTTGGACGCCAAGGCGTCGGGTACCGAAAGCCCGGGGATTTCCCCGGGCTTTTACTTGCGGCAGGCCGGCGCAGGCGTCCTTGTAATATCTTGTCGCATTCCATGGCCGTACGTCAAGAAAAGAAGACCCTCCCGGGTCCAGATGCGCTCCGTTTCGTCTTAGTAAGTATTCATCCGCAGCCGTTTCTCCAGCCGATCGTCGCTCAGCCAACCGACGTAAGACTGCATCGGAGCATACGAGAAATCCATCAGCACCACCGCCACGAACGGGTATTGCCGGCGGTAACGATAGCGGATATCTTGCCATCGCACCTCGTACCCCCAGGAATGACGCTTGACGGCGGCGCAAGGGAACGGGGTGCGGCTGAGGAAAGCCTGAACGTCGGGCAGCCGCGCGGAAGCTTCCGCCGCCGGATGGTTGTCGCAGACCGGCGTATCCGCCCATTGGAGCCGTCCGCGTTCGTATTCTCCGACGCCGTACCGGCCGCTTGCCGAGCTGCGGATGACGTTCCACCGGTGCGGGGAGACCGTGGGCAGCACAGTATACCGATCGCCGGGACGCCTGTCGGGATCGAGGGTCGGCACATGCCGCTCGGCGCGCGCATGCACATCGGTTCGCCAAGCGAAGTAGAGGATCATGGATCCGTATAAAACCGGAAAGATCACGCGGGGCTCCGCGATCCCGGCGGCCCACATGAAGACGGCGAGAATATGGGAGAAGAAAATAAACGGGTCGAAGATATGGATGACGTTCCACTTGATCCATCTTCGACTGAACGGCCGCAGGGCCTGCGCGCCGAAGGAATTGAACAGATCGGTCACGACATGCACGACGACGGACAACAGGATCCAGAAAGCCAGATGGCCCCAGGGAAGCGCAGGGTTCGCCGCGAGCAGGAGCAGCGTGATCGCGGCGGTCCAGCCGAACCAGGCCGGAATCGAATGGGACCACCCGCGGTGATGCCGGATGTACAGCGTGTTGCTTCTTAAGCGCAGCAGCGTGTCCAGATCGGGTGCATTGGAGCCGGCCAAGGTGCCCAGCAGCACCGCCGCCATGTGTTCCGGTTGGGACGAGAAGACGGGATCGAGCATGGCCAGACCGCCAAGACCCAAGCCAAACATCACATGTGTGCCGGTATC
>Ga0310834_101152_pt1 | contig 17903 bp, 14 predicted proteins | sample SM_ome_2_FD_201314 | JGI IMG/M metagenome (GOLD analysis project Ga0310834, IMG submission 201314) | Sorghum-adapted microbial communities enriched on stacked mutant (SM) sorghum from Joint BioEnergy Institute, Emeryville, California... ... | reverse complement strand
ACCCGAATGCCAGCATCGTGAACAAATAGAAGACGAACACCGTCCCGACCTGTCCCGGCGAAATGCCGCCGTACAGGAACACGATGCTGAACACCGGCATGGTCGAAATGACGAGCAAGGTCATGAAACCGAGCGAGGAGACGAGCTTGCTCAGGATGATGCTCGTCGAGCTTTGCTGCGTCGTGAGCAGCAGGTTCAGCGTCTGTTTCTCCCGTTCGCCGCTGACGACGCCCGCCGTCAGTCCGGGCGTCATGAACGCGATCAGCCCGAGCTGCGCGAGGCTGATGAACAGAAACATCGTCCGGCTCCGGCCGGGATCGAACGCCGCCGATCCGAGCCCGTAGTCGATCCGGAAAATGTACAGAAATCCGAACGCCAGAATGCCGATCGCCGTCAGGTAGAACAGCAGCGCCCACATCGAGCGCGGCGTCCGCATGCGGAGGGTGAATTCCTTGCCGAGCACCGGATTGATGAGTTTCGTCCGCCAGTCGCGCGGCAGGCGCTTTTCGGCCGTTTGTCCGTTCATGCCTCCGTCCCTCCGATTCCCTTGGTCATCTCAAGGAAGACGTCTTCCAGATTCGTCTGGACCTCGCTGAAGGCGATCGGCCGGAAGCCGCGCCCGACGAGCCGGACGAGCAGTTCCGCCTGCTCCTCGTCGCCGCCGGCGAACTGGAACCGGACGAGCTGCCCGTCCCGCATGACGCGGCCGACATGCGGCTCGCCCTCCAGCAGGACGGCCGCCTCATCCGCGTGCCCGGCCAGCCGCAGCTCAAGGATGCGCCCCGCCTTGAGCCGATGCTGAATCTCGGCGACGCTGCCCTGGGCGATCATCCTCCCCTGCTCGATGACGCCGATCTCATCCACCATCTCCGCCAGTTCGGGCAGGATGTGGGAGGAGATGATGATCGTCTTGCCCATCGCTTTCAGTTCTTTCATGATCTCCCGCATTTCAATCCGCGCGCGCGGATCGAGGCCGGATGCCGGTTCGTCGAGGATGAGCAGCTCCGGGTCGTGCACGAGGCAACGCGCCAGGCAGAGGCGCTGTTTCATGCCGCGCGAGAGCGTGTCGACATAGGCGTCCTTCTTGTCGGACAGGTTGACGAGTTCGAGAAGCTGCGGAATGAGCGCTTCGCGCTCCGCCCGCGGAATGCCGCAGCTCGCGCCGTAGAAATGCAGGTATTCCGTCGTCCGGAATTGGTCGTAGACGCCGAAGAAGTCCGGCATGTACCCGATCCTCTTGCGCACTTCCTTCGGATGTTCGGTCACGTCGATGCCGTCCACCCTGACGATGCCTTCATCAGGCGCGAGAAGCGTCGCCAGAATCGCCATCGTCGTCGACTTGCCGGCGCCGTTCGGGCCAATGAAGCCGAACACGGTCCCGCGCCGGATCGTCAGGTCAATCGACCTGAGCGCCCGAAAGCTGCCGAATCGCTTCGCAAGTCCCCGGATCTCGACCATGAGCCGATCGGGGCCGCCCGCGGGATCAGCCTGCCGCGATTCTTCCTCTGGCCTCGCAGTCCGTTCCGTCATTCGGCCGTCCCTCCTCCCAGTTCCAGATCAGGCAGACGATAACGGATTCTGCCGGTCACCTCAAGCCGCATCCGCACCGTATGCTGATCCGTCACGTACGATTCAGCCGGTTCGGGCAGCGTGTACGAAGCGGCATTCATCTGGACCGGCTCCCATTTGCCGTCGGCTTCGTTCCATACGGAGAGCGTCGCATCGTTGAACGCCGCCGGTTCCTGCTGACGGATGGTGAAGGAACGGCGCGGCTCATCCCGCCAGGGCAGCGGATACTCGAAGTTGAGCGTCCCGTCGGCCATTTCCAGAAGATTGTCATCGAAATTTCCGAATTCGCGCATGGCATTCTGCGTAATGACGGGCTGCACGATGCCGGGAACGCCGCCTCCGGCACCAACCGACGACAAATCAACGGGCTGCACCCACAGCGTCACGTTGTCGGACGGCACCGCCGAGCCGTTCACTTCGAACCAGCTTTCGCGGTCGGCGTTGAATCCGACGATCAGCGGAACCGACGACTCGCGGATGCCGATCTTTCGGGCGTTATTCAAATACGCGTCCAACAGGCCGCGTTCGCGGACATGGGGATCGTCCCCGCCCCGATGCGGGAAGAGCAGGCTGCCGACCGATCCATGGTTGATGAATTGGCCGCCCCCGACGTACGGAATGCTGACCGTTCCCGTCTCTCCGCGTTTCAGGTCGCCGACGCGATACGCCGTGCCGTTCATCAGCACGTGGACTTGCGTCAAATCGGCCGCGGTGTTGTTCGTGACCTCAAGATGGTAGAAGCTGCCGTCATACACGATCTCCGCATCGAACTGGCCGTATCCGGGAGACGATCCGAGATGAACCCACGCCTTGCGGATGGACCAGTACGGCACGTCCCGCCAGACCGCCGTCGCTTCCCCGCCGTTCATCCGGACGAACTTGTCGCCCCTCAGGCCGGCGATACCGCTCTGTACGATGCTTTCATCCCGCAGCGGAACCGAAAAGCCTGCGCCGTCGAACGTGACGCTCACCCTGCCGCCGGACGGAACGAACACGGCCGCGGCCGCGGACCGGTCCGCCCAGCCGTCGCCGGAGAGCTGAACCGCGCGGACGCTGTGCGCTTTCACGGTCCGCTTGTCCGCGGAGCCCACGGTGAAAATGACGACGCTGCAAATGACGGACAGGACAGGAATGATCCACCACATCCACTCGCGGCGGTCGAGCCTTCTCAACAGAAGATACAAAAACGGCGCGGCGAGCAGCACGTAGATGACGAAGAACAGCGACAGATTGCCGATCTTCGGCGGTTTCAGGGACGGAAAATGACTCAGGATCGAATCATAACTCCATAAATCATTGCCATACCCGTAATGCACCCTCACCAAAATCGGCTGCAGTCCGACGCCGTTCAGCATCCGTTCCCACAGCCTGGAGCTTCCTCCCCAGCTTGCGAACGGCTCGACGGACGGGTCGAACGCGGCGTACAGGACGCTGCCCGCGCCATACGAGCGGACGGCCGAAATGGCGACGCCGTCCATGAGCGTGACGGTGCCGGCCCTAAGCTTCCCGGTCGACACCGTAATCGGCGATCCGGAAGGCAGCGGTTCGCCGCCGATCGATTCGATGATCCGGGCGGACTCCAGCACGGTCGTCCCGCCGGGCGCGACGGGCACGAGATCGGCGAACGCGTCGGCCGTCTTCGCATAGCCGGCCCCGCCGGATACGATCAGCGTTCCGCCGCGGATGATCCAGCCGCGGATCGCGTCGATCCGCTCCTTGGGCCAGCCGCCGGTCGGCACATCGTTCAGCACCAGCATATCGAGCGCGCCGAGCTGCAGCGGATCCGCCGGCAGATCGTCCTCCTTCAGCGCGACCGTCCGGAGATCGTACCCCCGCGAACCGAGCAGCGCGAGAAAATTCATCGTATCCGGATCGCGCGCGACGACGCCGATGGTGATCGAGTACACGCCGGAACTTTGCAGGTAAGGTTGGCCGGACAACAGCCTGACCTGCCGTCCGGAGCCGGCTCCGCCTTCATCGAAGCGGATCCGGTTGTTGTCCTTGTTGTACGGCATGCCCGGCACGGTCATCTCGACGACGATCGGCGTGTCCCGGGGCAGCTCGGCCGGGACGGCGATCTCCTTCAAATACCCGTCGTGATATGCGAACACGACATCGCCGCGCAGATCGCGCTCCGTACGGTTCGTGAGCGTCAGACTGAGCCGCGTATATTTCTCCTCTTTATAAACGGACTGAAAACCGAGCTCCCACCGCATCTCGATGCCGCCCGCCGTCTCCGCGGCGGCGGAAGGCTGATCGGGCCACAAGAGCAGCATCGCCAGCAGCGCGGTCAGAGCGGCCGGCAGCCGGCGCTTGATCCATCGGCCGAGAACGTCTGCCAAGGAACGTCTACCCCCTGTTTCGTTCGGTATCTGCTTTATAGAAATTGGACGCCGCAGCGGCACCCAAAGTTGCGTGAACGAAAGACAGCCCCGAACGATGTCGGAGCTGCCGCTTGCAAGTTGATTCGTGATGTCTTACACGCGAACCGCCGTGCCGCTCACGGCGACCATCAGCATGCCTTCCCGCACCACTTCGTAGTCGATGTCGATGCCGACGATCGCGTTGGCGCCCATCCGCCGCGCCTGCTCGACCATCTCGCCGATCGCGATGTCGCGGGCATCCTTCAGCTTGTTCTCGTAAGCGCCGGAGCGCCCGCCCACGACGTCGGTGATTGTGGCGAGGAAGTCGCGCACGATGTTCGCGCCCATGATCGCTTCGCCGGTGACGATGCCGATGTAATCCTGAATAGGTCTGCCTTCAAGCGTCGGTGTGGTCGAAAGGTACACGGACTTCATCTCCTCGGAATGTTTTGCTGCTTAATACGGATCATGAGGCGCCGCGTTTCAACTTCCTCAAGCCATCACCAGCCAGTAAAAAAGCCCCGCGAGCACGAAACGGTACAGCGCGAACCAGGTCAGCCGCAGCCGCTTGATCAGGTTCAGGAACGTCACGACGGCCAGCATCGCGACGATGAACGACGCGGCTCCGCCGACCAGGAACAGCACGAGATCGTCCTTCGTCAGCAGGTCGCGGCTGTCGTACAGGTCGAGCACGGTCGCGCCGAACATGACCGGCACGGAGATGATGAAGGTGAAGTCCGCCGCCGCCTTCCGGCTCGCGCCGAGCAGCATGCCGCCCGAAATCGTCGAGCCCGAGCGGGAGAAGCCCGGCCACAGCGCGAGACATTGGAACAGGCCGATGCCGAGCGCCTGCCTGTAGGTGATGTCGTCGGTATTTTCGCTCGTCACCTTCCGCTTCGCCAGCTCCGCGACGATCATCAGGATGCCGCCGGCGACGAGGCTGATCAGCACCGGACCGGGACCGAACAGATCGTTCTTGATGAAGTCTTTGAACAGCAGGTACACGATGAGCGCCGGCAGCATCGCCAGAATCATGTGGATGACGTTCAGCTTGTTCGGCACGTTCAGCTTCAGGCGGACCATATCCTTCAGAATATCCATATAGCGGCGAAAATAGAGCACGAACACCGCCAGCACGGCGCCGAGCTGCACGACGATCTTGAACGTGTCCGCCGACCCGCCTTCATACCCGAGCAGATTCCCCGCCAGAATCATGTGCCCGGTCGACGATACGGGCAGAAATTCCGTCAGGCCTTCGACGATTCCGAGAATGATGACTTTGAACAGATCTTCCAATCTTCACACACTCCTGACGTTGTTTCGAAATGCATGCCGCGGATTCCGGGGACGGGCGGCGGCCGCGCAGCCCGCGGCGATCAGGCTGACGCCCCAGAGCGCCGCAACCCAGCAGATCGTGAGCGACTGTTCCGGAAGCCGGCTGTGGGCGGCTCCGCGGAGAAGCTGCGTCAAGACCGCCTCCGCCCAGGCGTACCCGGCCATGACGGCGAGCAGCGCGGCGAGCCCCGCCCATGCCGCCCGGGCGCGATGCCGCATCAGCGCCGCCGTCATCCAGCCGGCGGCGAGCGCCGTGAACGGCGCAACATTGGCCGCGCCGGCCAGCGACACGGGCGGGTCGATCGCCGCCTTCGCCGCCATAACGACGGCCATGACCAGGATGACGGTCAGACGGAATCGGCGCTTCTCTCCGGGCGGATGTACGGGCGAGCTCCTGCCGCCGGCGTCCGACGACCGGAAGGCCAGCCAGCGGAGGAAGACATACAGCGCGATCGCGCCGGCTCCGAGGGCGGAGAAGACGAACTGCAGCGACTCGTAGACGACGAACCTGCCGATGCCCGGCTCATGCAGCCACATGAACCGGTTCGTGAACCAGGTGTGGCCGTGCGTCCATCCGTCCATGAACAGATGGGTCAGAAACCCGATGAAGAGCGAGACGATGAACGACAGCCAATCGCCGGCCGACTTCAGCGGCCGCATCGACAGCCGTTCCGCGGCGAACCGGTCCAGCCCGCCGCAGGACGGCAGAAGCAGCGGCAACGTCGGCACAAGCAGCCGATGCATGACGAGCGCGGCGGCCGCGCACAGCGGCAGGTTGACGAGGAAGAATCCCGCCCAGGTGTGGCCGATCGTCCGGTACGGCTCCATCGCGGCGAAATATTCGAAATCCGGCGCCATGCTGCCGAGCGCAAGACCCGACGCGCGCAGCGCGCGCGGCATGAGCCGCTTGAGCGGCGCCGCGAAGAACGGATGGGCGAACGTATGCGGCATGGCGATTCGTTCCTTTCCGCTTCAGCGTACCGTACCATCATAGCGCGTCCGGTCATTTTTTTCTAGTGACAATGGAAGCATCCGGGAGTAGAGTTAGGAGGGAACGCACCAATCGATCTTCGCAGGGAGACGTGAATGATGCAGCCGCAATCCACCTTACGGACGGAAACGTTGCAAACGGGCAGACCGCTGGTCGAGGCCCGGCAGGCGGACCATATCCTGTTCGTCGCCGTTACCCTATTATATTGGACGACCATGTACATCTATGTCCCGATTCTGTCGCCGTACCTCGAGTACCGGGGTCTGAGCCTTCAGGCGATCGGGCTCGTGCTGGGCAGCTACGGCTTCATTCAGCTTCTGTGCCGCTTCCCGCTCGGCATCTGGTCGGACCGGCTGCGCCGGCGCAAGCCGTTCATCCTGCTCGGCATGGCGAGCGGCGCGCTGAGCTGCCTGCTGTTCCTCCTTCCGGATTCGTGGCTGTGGACGCTGGCCGGCCGGGCGGCGGCCGGCATCTGCGCTTCGACGTGGGTGGCGTTCACGGTGCTCTACGCCGGCTACTACGCCGAGACCCACGCCGTCCGGGCGATGAGCAACATCAGCTTCATGATCGTGGCCGGCCAGCTCATCGGCATGGGGTTCAGCGGTTGGCTGGCGGAAGATTTCGGCTGGAACGCGCCGTTCATCGCGGGCATTGCCGTCGCCAGCATCGGATTCATCGCCGCGTGCTTCATCAAGGAACCGAAGGGCGGCGTCGCCCGCGCGCCAATGACGTTCGCCGACGTCGGCGCCGTGGTGCGCGATTCGATGCTGCTCAAGGCGTCGCTGCTCTCCGTGCTCGGCCACTGCGTGCTGTTCATCACGATGTTCGGCTTCACGCCGCTGAAGGCGGTGAACGATCTGGGCGCTTCGAACGACGAGCTGACCTGGATCGTCTTCGCGTTCATGATTCCGCACGCCTTCGCGTCACTGTACAGCGGCAAATGGGTCGCGCCGAAGTTCGGCGTCTGGAACACGCTGATCTTCGGCTTCGCGCTGAGCGGCATATGCACCGCGGCGATCGCGTGGTCGCCGTCGCTGCCGGCGATGATGGCGACGCAGGCGTTGAACGGCCTCGCCCAGGGGCTGTACCTGCCGCTCCTGCTCGGCGCGGCGATCCGGAACGTGCCGGGTCCGAAGCGGGCGACCGCCATGGGCTTCTACCAGGCCGTCTACTCGGCCGGCATGTTCGGGGGCCCTTATCTCGCGGGGTTCCTGAACGATGCCTGGGGCATCGACAGCGGCTTCCGGTGCGGCGCCGCGTTCGCCTTCATCGCGGCGGTTCTGTGCCTGATGTGGCGGAAACGGCCGGCTTGACGCCGGCCGTCTGTCCTTTTCAACCAGCCGCGATCCGGAACACCGCGGCGATGACGGCGGCATGCAGCGCCGTCATGGACGGCAGTCCGAACGCGAACATCCGGTGCTTCGTCTTGTGGCGGAACAGCCGCATCCCGATCCATCCGCCCGCCGCGCCGCCGAACAGCGCCCACAGGAGCAGCCGCCGTTCGGAAATCCGGCGGCGGCCGAGCCGGGCGCGGCGTTTGTCCGCGCCCATCATCCCCAGCATGGCGATGCTCATTCCCGCGATGTAAATCGGCAGCCAGACGGCTGTCTCCGTCATGCGAACTGCTCCAATCGGTACGTTTCTTCCGGCACGTCCGCGAGGAAGCGGCACGGCCGGCCGACGGCGAAGACTTGCAGCGCGTGCATCGCCCGCGTGCAAGCCGTGTAGAACAGCCGGCGCTCGCTCTCCCTCGCGTACACATCCCCGGAAGCGTTGTATATCAGTACCGCGTCGAACTCGACGCCTTTTGCCAGATACGCCGGAATGACGCAGATTCCTTTCTCGAAATGCGGCGTATCCTTCTTCACGAGGCGGACCGGCAGTTTCGGCGCCAGCGCCGCGTACGCTTCCTCGCTCTCGGCGGCGGTGCGGCAGATGACGGCCGCGGATTCGTATCCTTCCCGCATGAACCGCTCCAGCGATTCCGCGATGCGATTGTGGAGCGTTGCCTTGTCATGGGCGATCAGGACGGCCGGCTTCTCGCCGCTCCGGTTGAACGGCTCGATTTCGTTCCCGCCCTCGATCATGGCGCGCGTGAACTCGACGATTTCCCGCGTCGAGCGGTAGCTGCGCGCAAGCCGGATCCACTCCGTCTGCTCCGGACCGTACAGATTCGTGAGCGGATCCCCGTCTTCCAGCACCGAATCCTGCGCGTGGATGGACTGGTTCATGTCGCCGAGCGCCGTCACGCGGGCGCGCGGGAACAGCCATTTCAGGAACTCGAGCTGGAACGGCGTGTAGTCCTGCACTTCGTCGATCAGCACGTGGCGGACGTTCGTGTTCACGCGGAACCCTTTCAGCCGTTCGTTCAGATAGAGATAGGGCGTCGCGTCCTCGTACGGCAGCCGGTCTTCGTCGATCGCGCGGACCGCGAGTTCCGCGATCGCCGGCCATTCCTCCGGCAGCGGCGCATCGTGCGCAAGCGAAGCCGCGAGGTCCGGTTCGGCGTGAAGCCTGCGGTAGAGCCCCTTCGCGTCGACGAACCGGAGCACCCGGATGCGCGCGCGGACCGGCGCCAGCGCGGCGCTTACAATCGCCTCCGCCAGCAGATCCCGCTCCGCCTCGGCATCGTCGAACGTGGCGCGCGTCAGATGCTTCCGCTTCGCGCGCAGTTTCGCATAGGCGCGCTGGTAGTCCGCCCGGTCCATGTACTGCATTTCCTCTTCGACCCAGCTTTCGGACTTCTGCGCCTGTTCGAACGCCTTCACCTGCTCGAGCAGCCATTCCTTGACAAGCTCGATCCGGTTGGCCAGCCGGATGGAGCGGTCCAGGCCGTAGAACTTCCCGGCGATGGCGGAGGCGGACACGATCGTCCGGCCTCTGAATTTCACCGGCCGGAACAACATGCCGGACGATTCCAGACTGCGGATGTACGCCTGGATCAGGGCGAGATAACCGGATGAAGACTTGAAGCGGATGGCGGCCAGCCGCGTCCTGTAGCCGGCGTCGTCCTCGCGCGTCAGGACATATTCGAGCTGGTCGTACGCGTCCTCGACCTTGAACTGCTTGCCGAGCCGGAATTCCAGATAGTCCTGGAACGTCGTCTGGATCATGTTCGCTTCGCCGAGCTCCGGCAGCACGGACGAGACGTAGCTGTTGAACATCGGGTTCGGCGAGAAGAGCACCATCTGGTCGGAGCTGAGCGTGCCGCGGTACCGGTAGAGCAGATACGCGACCCGCTGCAGGGCGGCGGACGTCTTGCCGCTGCCGGCCGCGCCCTGGACGATCAGCATGCGGCTCCGGTCGTTGCGGATGATCCGGTTCTGCTCGCGCTGGATCGTCGCCACAATGCTCCGCATCGCCGAATCCGACGTGCGGCTGAGCACCTGCTGCAGCAGCTCGTCGCCGATCGTGACGCCGGTGTCGAACAGGTACCGGATTTCCCCGCCGCGAATAACGAACTGCCGCTTCAGTTCCAGCTCGCCGGAGACGACGCCGGACGGCGTCTCGTATTCGGCCGGCCCGGGCGGATAGTCGTAGTACAGGCTGGATACGGGCGCGCGCCAGTCGTAGACGAGAAACTCGTCGCCGTCCTCTTCGCGGTAGGAGGCGATGCCCAGATAGATCGACTCGGCCTTGCCCTCGCCACGCTCGCGGAAATCGATTCGCCCGAACCAAGGCGAATCGGCGAGCCGCTTCAACCTGCCCAGATATTCGGCGGAGTGCCGCTCGGTCCGCTCGCGCTCCGCCAGCAGATCCGCCTGCTGCTTCACGCTGAAGTACGTCTCCTGGATGTCGTCGAACGTGCTGAAGTTGACCGTGACCTCGTCCCAGAAATGTTTGCGGATCTCGTATGCCTCGGACCGTACGGCGCCGATCTCGTCCTCCAGCCGGCCGATGGTCCGCCTGATGCTCGCGGTGACGCGGTTCACGCGGGCCTGCTCTTCCCTCCACTGCGGATCCGCTTTGTCCATCCTGATCCGACACCCCTCTCGTGAAGTAAAAAATCAAGCAAAAACGGCTGGCGCCGTCCTCCCGGGAAGCGCGTCCGGTTTTGCGTTGAAAGTTAAGCCGATGATAAGCGTGAAACTTATAAAGGCTTATCTTTAAAAAAAGTGTTGACACGAAAACCGCAATCCGCTATAATTATAATGAGAACCATTGCGCTCGATTTCGGCACAAGTTCCATTTTTTTATTTTAACAGATCCCCTTGAAACATTCAACCTCCCGTCCATTCGCGGACGGGAGGTTTGTTCGTTTCGGCCCGGGCCGGATCGGCCTAGACCACGGCGCCGCCGTCCATCGCGATCCGGACCGCCTGCTCGTAATCCTGCTCGTCGACGACGACCGTCAGCAGCACGTCCCTCCCGGTCACCCGGTTGTCCGATCCGCCCGTGCTGAGCCCGCTGGCGCTGACGTCGGCCGCGGCGAGAATGCCCGCGCTGCTGCCCGGGAAATCGGTGCCGTACACGAGGAAGCCGAGTCCCGGAAAATCTCCGTTCACCGGGTTCATGATGTCATGCATCCCGCCGCCCGGGAACCGGTCGACCCGCCGGATCGAGCTGTCCGCGATGCGCAGACGGGCCATCCGGCCCAGCGCCGCTTTCGCTTCCTCCTCGCTTCTGAAATAGGCCAGCACATTCCGTTCCGCCATCGCCCCAAAGCCCCTTTCGTGTCTGAAATGTTCCGCCGATGCGCGAAAACGACCCGGCAAGCGGGTCGTTCTCCCATGAGCGGTCTTATTGCAGCGTGTCCAGGATGTTCTGCGGCTGCTCCCATTGCACGCCGTTCGGATTCGTCGGCACGCTCTGCGGCGTGCCCGCGGGCTGATAGATGTTCGACATCGTCTGCGTCGTCACATCTTTCAGCGTCGGCACTTGATAGAAGCCCTGCTCGTTCATGAATTGCCAGACTTCGTACGCTTGCTCCGTGCAGTTGATCGCACTTTGCTGCATGGCGCGGCGGATGTCCGGGTTGGCGCATTCGAGCGCGGCGAACATCTTCTTCGCCGCCGACGCTTTGTGCAGCCCGAGCACGATGCTGGCGATATCCCGGTCGTCGAGCTGATCGGGCGACGTATTCGGGCTGACCGTGCCCGGATGATCGAGGCCGTAGGTCGGCTGGAAGGCGTTCTTCACGGCGCGGTAAGGCGCCGCTTGCCCCGCGCCCTGGCGATGGAGCAGATCCACCATCGCATTGTAGCCGGTCACCGCGAATTGGAGCTGATGATCCAGAATCTGTGCCAGCCGCTGATTCCGCACGCGCGGACGCAGCAATTGCAACTGGTTGATCGCGTCGACCGTGCCGTTCAGCACTTCGTGAATTTCCATCACTTCGTGTGCGCCAAGATTTGCAGCCACTATGTACTGCCTCCTTGAAGAATCGAATTTTGGGCCGGTCTTTGGCCGGCCAGATGTAGTATGTCCAGGTTTTTTCCGGTTATGCGCACAAATTTTCTCGCGCTGCATCGCAATCCCGGCCGGTCAGCGCATCATCTTCTCGATCTGCCGGCAGATTTCGTGCTGCCACTCCGTATCGTTCGTCATGGCCGCAAGAAGCGACAGATTTTTCAGGTGGGCAAGCTGCCGGCAGTAGGAAGCGTTGAGCGCCAGGCAATGCTCCATGTCCAACTCCTCCGCTTCCGTCAGCGGACGCCGGCTCCGGATCACCCACAGTTCGGCCAGCCGTTCATGCACGGGCAGGATCGGCATCCGTCCCCCTCCTTTCCACGTCACCATTATGGCCGATGCCGCCCGCCGCGAAACATGCCCGCAAAAAAAGGACAGGCTCTTCATCGCCTGTCCGGATAGAAACCGAAATCATCCATCATGAGCTTCCCGGGTCCGCCGGCAAAATGCAGCGAGACCGAGCGGATGCCGCCCGCCGCAAGGCCCGGCCGCTCTTCCTCGAACGCGTCCAGCGGCACGATGAACGTCTCGAAGACCGGCTCGACATCCGCCTTGTATTTCCCGTTCTCGAACCGCCGCTCCAGAAACCGGTGGATCGTGTAAGTGACGCTGGGCGGCGATTTCAGCATGCCGAACCGCTCCAGCGGCAGCCGCGCGGACAGCCCGTTCGTCCCCTCCACCTCGACTTCGACCGAATAGGCGCCGCTCGCGGGAAGTTCATGGGACAGATCCGCCAGGGAAAAAGCAATCGCGGACGCCCCCTCCCGTTCGGCCATCGGCCGGAAACGCTCGTCAAACGTGATCCTGTACCGCGCTTCGTCGTCCCACGCCAGCACCAGGCCTTTGTAGCCCCTGCTGCGCCCGTCGCGGTTCAGCGCCGCCGCATGCTTCCACTCGCCCGCGCCCTCCGCTTCGGCCGAAACGCCGATCCGGAGCGACCGTACGCCCGGCTGCTCGAACCGGCTGACCGGCAGGTAATCGCCGCCTTCGTACCGGCCGAAGACGACCGCGCCGGATGCGTACGACTGCCGGATGTCCGGATCGGAGAAGACGCGCCTGTACTCGCGCTTGCCGGCCAGCGTCGCTTCCATGAATGCCGCGATGTAGCTTGCCGCCGCTTCGCGCTGCGCTCCGCCGTCCATCAGGCCGCGAGTGTTGAGCAGCATGCCGCCCGGCATGGACAGGTCGAAGCGTCCCCAGGTCGTGTTGAACTGGCCGTGGTTCGCGCCCTCGATGTAGATTTCCGCCTTGAACAGATCCTCCCGTCCGTCCAGCGCCGTCCGCACATATTGCTGGTCGCCGTAGAAATTTTGCAGATCGGCGTCGCGGGAGCCGTGGATCGTCAGGTAGTTGACGTTCCGAAGCTGCGCCTGCTTCCGGTCGACCAGCATATCCGTCGGCGCGATGGCGGCCACCGAGACGATGCGGATCTCGTCGCCGATCGCTTCGAGCGATTCATCGTCCGCGAACCAGCGGGCGCGGTCGGCCGCCATGGCCGCCGCCTGGCCGCCCCGCGAATGGCCGATGAGGCCGATCTTGCCGAGATCGACGCGGCCTTCGAACGGATTGCCCGGCGTCCGGCTCAGTTCGGCGATCTTGAGCAGATGCCGGAGCAAGAGCCAGCTTCGCAGCTTCATGTCCGGCTTCGGAATGCCGCTCCAGACGGAATAGTTCAGGAAGTTCTCATCCACCGACACGGCGATGATGCCGCGGCTCGCCAGCCGCTCGCCGAGATAGCCGTACCCTCCGTCCGAGAAATCTTCCATCAGATGGTTGCCGTGCACGATCAGCACGAGCGGGAACGGCCCGTCCCCTTCCGGCATCCACACCCGGCCGTTCAGGGGCAGCCGGCTCGTGCCGAATCCCCAGAACCGGCTGCGGATCGGCGACCATTTCGGATGGATGTGCGTCGCGTCCGCCGTCCGGGTGACGACGGCCGCCCCGTCGGCGTATTCGGCGCGGTGCCGGTCCGTTCCGCTGCCATAGGTGAAGTGCGTATACGCATAAGGTCCGGGCCCGGCCATCAGCCCGCCCGCGGCGGCATCGGCATCGTCATCCACCCCGACGATCCGGTCGTCCGCCGCAAGCAGCTCCGGTTCGCCGTCCGGCACGAGCGGCGTGCCGGCCGTGAACAGGACGGCGGCAACTCCGGCGGTGACGACCGCCGCCGCGGAACGAAGCGGGTGCCGCCAGGCGCCGAGGATCGCCATGACCAGCCCGCCCGCGGCGGCTCCCGCGGCCGTGACGACCGAGGCGACGACCGGTCCCGCCCAGCCCATGTCCGTATCGGCCAGCGCGTACGTCATGCCGGACGCCGAGGTCAGAAAGACGCCAGCGAACAGCCGCGGAATCGGCAGCCTGAGCAGCGAGAAGACATACGCCAGCGCCGCGCCGCACAACCACAGGCCGATCAGCCCGGTCGCGATCAGGAGCGTCGCGTCGAAACCGTAGCCGAGCCCCGTCGGAATGCCGAGGGCGCACACCGCGACCGCCGCCGTCCAGACGGCGGCGACGCCGGCGCTCGCCGCCTTCCAGCCGGCCGTATCGCGGCGGAAAGCCTTCACGGACCGGACCGCCGCGTATCGGAATATTCGTCTGATGACCGATGGTTTTCTCCATTCCATGATCCCTGTTCCACCTCCGCGCCGCTCACATGATCGGCGTTGGCACGGGCGGGAAGGCAGCCGTTTACCGCTTTATGACTTGCCGCGCAGCGCGGCGAGCCCCAGGGCGAGCGCGCCGCACAGCCCGGCGTTGTCGCCGAGGCCCGGCGGCACGATATAGTCTTCGATGGCCTTCAGAATCGCGTCGTGCGCCACATAACCGTTCAGATTCCGCTTCACTTCCGCGCGGATCATCGGGAGCAACTGCTTCTGGTGCATGACGCCGCCGCCGAGAATGACTTTCTTCGGCGAGAGCAGCACGATGGTCGACGCCAGCGCCTGTCCGATGTAGAACGCCTCCATCGGCCATGCCGGATGGTCCGGCGGAAGATCGCCGCCCTTCACGCCCCAGCGCCGTTCGATCGCCGGCCCGGCGGCCATCCCTTCGAGGCAATCGCCGTGGTACGGACAGAACCCTTCATAGGTATCGTCGGGATGCCGGCGCGTCAGGACGTGCCCGCCTTCGGGATGCAGCAAGCCGTGCACCAGCCGGCCTTCCGCGAAAATGCCGACGCCGACGCCGGTGCCGAACGTGTAGTAGACGCAACTGTCGAGCCCTCTCGCCGCTCCCCATACCGCTTCGCCGTAAGCGGCGGCGTTCACGTCGGTATCCCAGCCGAACGGCACGTCGAACGCCCGCTTCATCGCGCCCAGGAAGTCGAATCCCGACCAGCCGGGCTTCGGCGTCGTCGTCACATGGCCGTAGGTCGGGCTCGCCGGATCGATGTCGATCGGACCGAACGTGCCGATGCCGATCGCCTCCACCTTTTTGTCCCGGAAATAGCCGATGACCCGCTCCAGCGTCGGTTCGGGCATCTCCGTCGGAAAAGAAACGCGGTCTTCGATGTTGCCGTGTTCGTCGCCGACGCCGCACACAAATTTCGTGCCGCCGGCTTCGATCGCTCCAATGCGCAAATACGGTTCCCCCTCAAGCTTTTCGGTCTACAGCATTATAGCACAGAACCCCCGTTCTGGCATGTCCGGTCTTGCGCTTGTTCAAGTGTCAGCTCCGGCTCTCCGCCCTGACGCGAAACGCTCCCGCACGCGCCGCGATGACGGCCGGAACCGCCGCTTCCCGGATCGCGGCGGACGCATGGGCTTTGCACCTCCGTTCGGTCCGGTTACGGCGTTGGCGGCCGGTACAACGTCACTTCATCCAGCCAGACCGAAGCCGTTCCCTTCGAGGCGGGATCGGTCACAATCTGTATGCCGACCGCCCTGACCTTGTCCAGACCGCCGACGTTGGACAGTTCGAACCGGATCGTCGCGAATCCGTCTTCGCCGAGCATGATCTCGCCGGAGTCGGTCCACGCCCAACTGTCGCCCGTCTTGACGTACAGCTTGGCGCGCACGCCGCTTCCCGCGTCGGCTCCTTCGCCCGGACGGACGAGCGCCTTCGCCTCGAGCGCCAGCGCGCCGCTCAAGTCGGCGTCGCCGACCCGCGCGAGCTCGAAGCTGCCGCCGCCGAGCCGAAAATCGGCCCTGAGCGACGAGACGCCGCTCGACGCCGCGTCGGTTGACGGCATTGGTCCCGTCGCCTTGGCGGTGTTCCATGCGCCGCCGCTGTCGTTGTTGATCGTCCAGCCGTCAACCGACGACTCGAAATCGTATAGCAGCTCCGCGACCGGCGGCATGCCCGAACCGACCGGGACCTCGACCGAGTCCGCCAGTTCGGTTCCGTCGGCGAGGACAGCTTTCACCTCGATGACGGCTTTGCCGCCGACCAGCGAATCGTCCGGCTGCCATTCGGCCTTGAAATAGCCGGTGTTGGAATCCAGCGTCATCGGTTGGGAGTCCGTCGAGCCGCGGACGGTGTACGTCACCTCCGCCGGTTCGGCGCGCAGCACTCGCGCCCGGATCGTGACGCTCTCCGCCGCCTCGGTGCCGGCCGTCGGCGTCGCGATATGCAGGAACGGCTCCTTCGCGGCGGCCTCCGCCTGCCGGTCGTAGACGCCGGACAGGTCGCCGGCGAACGCCGTGTACTCATCCTCATAGAACGCGACAAAGTCCGGCAGCAGCTCGTGGTCGCCAAGCAGCGCAGCATTTTTATAGGGTACGAAAAGATTGCCGTTCGTCGAGAAGTTCGCCCACGTCTGCATGTAAGCGGTCCGTCGCGCGTCGGGATCGGACTTGATCGCGCCGAGCACCTTCGTGAACCATTCGAGATCGCCGTTGCCCTCCGTCTTCATCCCCTTCGGGCTGTAGCCGAACTCGGCCAGCGCCGCGATCTTGCCCTTCGCGTCCGCGAGCCGGTTGATCATCGCGAGATCCCGGGCGAGGCCGTTCAGGAAGGCTTTTCTGCCGGGAAAGTCCTGATTGTCGTACTGATCCATGCCGAGGATGTCGACATATTCGTCGCCCGGGTAGGTCGCAAGATACGTCTTCTCGTCGCCGGCGAACGGCCCGTTCGGCGAGAACACGTACAGGAAGTTGCGGACGCCCTTCCGGTCGCGCAAATATTCCACCGTATACCGGTACAGCGCGATATAGTCGCTCGTCTTCGTCAGCCGGGCTCCCCACCAGAACCAGCTTCCGTTCTGCTCGTGGAATGGCCGAAACAGGATCGGGATCAACTCGCCGTTCTCGTCCTTCAGATTGTTCGCCACGTAAGCGACGTGATCGAGCATCGCGTTGAACTCGGCGTTCTTGCCGCCGTCCGGCAATATATGCTCGACCGCGCCGACGGACGTGTCGTAGAAGCTGCCGCCGGTCGCGAAGTTCGGAAAATGGGTGCTGAGCGCGATGATGCCGCCGAGCTTGTGCGCTTCCTTCATCTTCCCGATCAGCCGGTCGCGGCTCGCTTCGATATTGCCGTTGATGCCGGGCTTCTCCTTGCCCTCGATGCTCAGCGTGTCCCAGCCGAAGATGGCGGGAAAATCGCCCGTGGCGTTATACACATCGGATTGAACCGGATTGCCGGTCACCGCGATAAATTCGGTCGTCGCGTGCTGGTGGCCGAACAGGATGCGCTTGCCCCGCGATTCCTGCAGATACCGGAACAGCGAGCGCGTCGCGGGCGACGCCTGGGGATCGGCCAGCTTCAGCACCGGCGCTTGATCTTCATTGGACGAGGCGCCGTCTTGTCCGGTATCGGATGAAGCGGACAAACCGCCTTCCGGTCTGTCGGTTTGCGAAAAACGCGCGAGCGTCCATACCAGCGCAGCCGCCGCGACCACCGCAGAAATCAGCAGTACGGGAACTGTGTATTTGCGCGTGATGCGGAATGTTTTGGACAACCGTACGACCTCCGTTCTTCACCGGATCAACCTAACAAACCTAACAATCATAGTTAAATTCTGGATTTGTACTCGCTTTAATCCTATCATATAACAATAACTGTTATGCATACAAGAATAAAACATTGTGTGAGATTGTTAGTCTGCTGTTAGGTTGTATGGAGCCGGGTCGTGCCGTTCCGCGCTGAACGTCCGGGTGTTTCGCTGGACCCGGGTCGGGGCGGACGGTCCGGCTGCGAGCCGATGCGAAGACGATGGCGGCAAGATACGATGGAGTTGATTCGACAACACCCGAGGGAAAGCGTGGTTCAAAATCATGAAGAGACAATCCGCATGG
>Ga0310834_101149_pt1 | contig 17948 bp, 11 predicted proteins | sample SM_ome_2_FD_201314 | JGI IMG/M metagenome (GOLD analysis project Ga0310834, IMG submission 201314) | Sorghum-adapted microbial communities enriched on stacked mutant (SM) sorghum from Joint BioEnergy Institute, Emeryville, California... ... | reverse complement strand
CAGGTCGGCTTCCAGGTCCTACCCAGACGCTGGGTCGTCGAACGCACCCTGGCCTGGATCACCCGCAGCAGACGCACCGTCCGCGACTACGAACGCCGACCCGCCCAGCACACCGCCTTCGTCCAATGGTCAATGATCATCATCATGACCCGCCGCCTCGCCCGCCACGCCGCCGTACAGACCTGAAACCGTTACCGGACAGGCTCTGAGGCGGGGCGCGGTGGCCCCGTCCGAGGCCGTCGGCTGATCTGGCGATCGTCGTTCAACCGTCATTTCACGACGACCGTCACGTATGGCGCCGGAGCCTGCACGTTCGACAGGTCGGACTCCAGCAGGACGGCCGGTCCTTCGCGTGCCACCTCGACGAACCCGGCAAACGCATAGGTGATCTGCATCATTCTGTTCCGGCCGGTCTCCACGAAATCCGCACGCAGCCGCACCCCGGCGTCGCGTGCCGCAGCCATGATGTGGTTGAGCAGGATCGTCCCGACGCCTCGGGACATGGTGCGGCACGACATGAGCAGCAGCTTGAGATGCCAGTACGGCGTGCCGCGCTGGACGAGCGCCAGTCCGATGGTCCCGTAGCTGCCGAAGCGGTCCTCCAGCTCGGCCACGAGTACCAGGTGGTCCGGGCTGGTCAGCAGCGCCTCGAGTTCGTCGTACGAGTACGTCCGGCCGGTCGAGTTGAGCTGGTTCGTGCGTACGGTGAGTTCCTCGGCGCGCTGGAGGTCGTCCCGGCTCGCCGGGCGGATGGTGAAGGTCATCGCGAGCGAAGCGAGAAACTCCTCGCTCGTGCCCTGAAACTCCCGCTCGGCCTCCTCGCGCGCGACCTGGCTACGGTAGAGGTGTCGGCGCTGACGCGACTCTTCAGTGATGAATCTGGGGTTGAATTCGGGCTCGGTGAGGGCGCCTGCGAGCTCGTTGGGATCCAGGCACAGTACGGACGGGTGCGCGAAGGATACTTCGGCCCGCTCAAACTCCTGATCGTCAACGAAAGCGATCGCGTCGAGGCCGAAGTTCAGCGACTTGGCGATTCGGGCGACCGCGTCGGATTTCGGGCCCCAGCCGATCTGCGGGTACAGGAACATGTCGCTGATGCCGAATGCCGACAGGTGCTGGTCGGCCGCGTCGGGATCGTTCTTGCTCGCAATGGACTGGAGTATGCCGTGCTCGTCGAGAGTCCGCATAATCTTGAGCATCTCCGGCCGGGGCGGTCCTGCGTCGCCCTCCAGCAGCACCCCATCCCAGAGAGTGTTGTCCAGATCCCAAACCACGCACTTGATCCGGCCTCGCCGGGAGTCCTCGTCTGTCATGGTCCTGTCATTTCTGGTAGTAGGCGGAGTCGGCGATCGTCAACTGCTGCAGCTCGGTGCTGCCCTCAATGATTTCCATCACCTTCGCGTCGCGGTAGAAGCGACCGACCGGATAGCGCGGCGACAAGCCGTTCCCACCGTGGATCTGGACGGCCTGGCTCGCGTGGCGGGCTGCGGCGACCGACGCGAAGTACTTCGCGATCCACGTGGCCATGATGGTCTGCGGATCGCCCGCGTCCTTGAGCCGTCCCGCCCGTTCGACCAGCAGCCGGGCAGCGGTAACGTCGGTGACCATGTTGGAGATCTTGGCTCGGATGAGCTGCAGGTCGCGAAGGGGTGTGCCGTTCACGGTCCGGCGGGACGTGTATGAGGTGCAGGCGTCCAGGCATGCCTGAATGATTCCGACGCAACCGGCTGCGACGCTGAAACGGCCGATGTCGAGCGTGCCGGTGAGCACCATGCCGGGCATGAACGAGTCCGGTCCGACCAGTGCGTCGCCGTCGACCTCCACATCCAGCAGGGTTACCGTGGCGAGCATGCTGGCACGGGTGCCCAGCATGTCCTCGATGGCGTCGACCGCCACGCCCGGTGTGTCCCGCGGGATGAGGAATGCGGCGAGGGACTCGTCGGTCTTTGCGAACACGAGAAAGACGTCGGCGCGTTGGCCACCGGTGATCCAGGTCTTCGTGCCGTTGAGCCGCCATCCTTCGGAGGTCCGCTTCGCGGACGCACCGAGCCGTCGCGTGTCACTTCCCGCATCGGGCTCAGCGATACAGACCGCGCCGAGCGCAGTGCCGGCGGCGAGCCGTGGCAGCCAGGTCTCGCGAAGTCTCGGGCTGCCCCAGCGGCCTACCGCCCACGCAACCATCGCGTGCACGGTGAGCAAGCTGCGCATGGAGGAGCAGCCACGGCCCACTTCCTCGTGGATCTCGCCGAGCGCCTGGTACGGCAGCCCGAACCCGCCGACATCCGGGGACAGGAATGGCGCCCAGAGACCGGCCGCGGAGGCGCGTGCCAGGAGCTCGTCGGGGATCCGGCCGGCCCGGTCATAGGCGTCGGCGAATGGAACGATGTGCTCGTCGACGAAGCGTCGCGCGCTTGCTCGGTCGACGACCAGCTCTGCCGTCATGATTGTGCGTACTGGTGGACGAGGTCGGTCATCGCCTTGACGCTGCGGAGGTTGTCGAGCCGCAGCGCTTCGTTCGGAATCGTGAAGTTGAAGGTGTTTTCCAGGAACAGCACCAGCTCCATGGCGAAGAGTGAGTTGACGAAGCCGAGCGCGAAGATGTCGTCCTCGGGCGCGAGCTGAATGTCCGGGAAGCGTCCCTCGATGAACTCGAAGACCGACTTCTGGATGTCTGCGCCGTCCACGTCGTCTCTCACCTTCCCGTCGCCGGGTACGTATAGAAGCCTTTGCCTGTCTTGCGACCGAGGAGACCCGCGTCGGTCATCTGTTTCAGCAGCGGGCACGGCCGGTACTTGCTGTCCCCGAAGTACTCGTAGAGCACTTCGATGCTGTAGAGGATGGTGTCCACGCCAATGAGGTCGGCAGTCTCCAGTGGTCCCATCGGATGTCCGAAGCAGCCGCGGAACACCTCGTCGACCTGGCTCGCGCTGGCAACGCCCTCGTGCACGAGGAAGGCGGCCTCGTTGACGGTGAGCATCAGCACGCGATTCGAGACGAACCCGCAGGCGTCCTTGACCTCGATCGGCTCCTTGCCCATGTCCGCGAGCAGCGCCCGAGTGCGTGCGAGTGTCTCCGCACTGGTCAGCGCGCCCGGGATCAACTCGACCGTGGCCTTGTGCGGCACCGGGTTCATGAAGTGGACGCCGACGACCTTGTCCGGCCGCTTGGTCGCGGAGGCGATCCGCGTGATGGGAATTGCGGACGTGTTGGCGACGAACACCGTCTCGGGTGCGCAGACCTCGTCCATCTCACGGTAGAGCGCCCGTTTGGCGTCCCAGTTCTCGATAATGTTCTCAATGACGATCTCCGCCTTGGCGAGCGGGCCGACGCCGACCTCGAAGGTGATCGCCGCCAGGATGGCCTCGGCGTCCAACGCAGGCCCGCCCAGCAGCCTGCTGGTCCGGCAGTTGCGTTCGATCTGGCGTCGCGCCCGATCGAGCACATCCGTGCCGACATCGACGAGCACCACCTCGTGGCCGGCGGACGCCACGTTCTGCGCCACCCCGACGCCCATCACGCCCGCACCGACAACGCCTATCACGGCCATTGCGTCACCTGTCCGAAGCCGAACCGATCGCGGAGATGCCGCGATCCGCATGGTCAGTCGGCCGCCTGCGGCCCCGCAAGCGCGTCGACATGCAAGTAGCGGACGGCAGATTGATGACACCGCGGAAGGACTGGACTCGGGCAAGTCGGCGGGATGCAATCAAACGGCCTGCCACTGTCATGCCGTGAAGGGTCAGGATGTACGAACTACCACCGATGCGCGAACACGACATTGCCGTCATCGGGATGGCGGGCCGCTTCCCCGGGGCGGCGAAAGTTCTGGGAAAACCTCCGTGATGGTGTTGAGTCGATCGCCGACATCACCGACGAGGATCTCGCGAACGCCGGATACTTTCGCTACCTCGCCCAACACCCCAACTACGTGCGCAGGCGGCCAGTCCTCGACGACATCCGCGGTTTCGACGCCCAGTTTTTCGGCTACAGCCCACGAGAGGCCGCAATCACCGACCCGCAACAACGCATCTTGCTCGAATGTGTGCAGGAGGCGCTTGAGTCCGCCGGGTACGGCCGGCCCGGCGAACGCGGCCGCGTAGGCATCTTCGCCGGCGACAACGTCAGCATGTACATGAACGACCGGTTCAGGGATCCGGAAGTTCTGCTGCGCGTCGACGAGTACGAGATGGTCATCGGCAACGACAAGGACGCGCTGACCACGGTCGTCGCCTACCGGCTCGATCTGACCGGCCCGGCCGTCTCGGTGCAGACGTTCTGTTCGACGTCGGCCGTCGCCATCCATCTGGCGTGCCAGAGCCTGCGCCGGGGCGAGTGTGATATGGCACTGGCCGGCGGGGTGTGTGTACGCGTGCCGGACCGGGTAGGGTACATCTACGTCGAGGGCGGCATGCTTTCGCCCGACGGGCATGTCCGCACGTTCGACGCCAAGGCCGCGGGAGGCCTCTTCGGTGACGGCTCTGCCGTCGTGCTGCTCAAGCCGCTGCGCCAGGCGATGGCGGACCGCGACACCGTACTCGCGGTCATTCGCGGCTCGGCGATGAACAACGACGGCTCGGCAAAGTTCAGCTACACCGCGCCGAGCGTGGTGGGTCAGTCAGCGGCGGTGGCCGCCGCGCTCGCCGACGCCGATGTCTCACCCCGCGATGTGTGCTATGTAGAGGCTCACGGCACAGCGACCGAGCTGGGCGACCCCATCGAGATCGCTGCGCTGACCCGGGGTTTCCGCACAGCAGAGCTGGCTCGGTCCGCGGCGGATCTCCGCGACCGCCAGTACTGTGCGGTTGGCTCGGTGAAAACGAACGTCGGACACCTCGACCGCGCAGCGACGGTCGCTGGCTTCATCAAGGTCGTCCAGGCGCTGCGTCACGAGCTCATCCCGAAGTCGCTCAACTTCGAGTCGCCCAATCCGGAGATCGACTTTGCCCGCAGCCCGTTCTACGTGGCGAAGGACCCGGTACCCTGGCCACGCCAGAGTGGCCGGCCGCGCGTGGCCGGGGTCAACGGCCTGGGCATGGGCGGAACGAACGTGCACATTGTGGTGCAGGAGGCGCCCGACCCGTTGCCGCGCCCGCAGGCCACCCGGAGCTGGCAGGTGGTGCCCGTCTCCGGTCGGTCCGAGAAGGCCGCCGCGGACTACTGCGAGCTCATGGCGCGCCACCTCGACGGCGATCATGGACAGCACCTCGGTGACATCGCGTTCACCATGCAGGTCGGCCGTCCGTTGCTGGCACACCGCCGTGTCGTCGTCGCCAACTCCACGTCGGCCGCAGCCGCGGCCTTCGCCGGACACGCTACCTCGGGCGCGAGCCTGCTCGCCCGGCATGACCCAGTGAAGGGGCGTCGCACCGCGTTCCTGTTCGCGGGCGTGGGGGAGCACTATGCCGGCATGGTCGGCGACCTGTACCGCAGCGAGCCGACGTTTCGGCGTCACCTCGATGAGGCCCAGGAGCTGCTCAGCCGGTACGCGTCCATCGATGTCGCGTCCCCGTTGACGGCGCAGCGCCAGGCCGGCGCGAGAGCAGGTGATTTGGCTGCTCTGATGGGCCGCCACGGCGAAGCCGCGGCGGCCGGTCCGCTCAGCGACACAAGGCTGGCGCAGACCGGTGTCTTCGTCGCCGAGTACGCGCTCGCGCGCACCCTCATGGACTGGGGCGTCACCCCTGACCTAGTGCTCGGCTACAGCGTAGGGGAATATGTAGCCGCCTGCCTGGCCGGCGTCCTGTCGCTGCCGGATGCGGTGCGGCTCGTCGCGCACCGCGCCCAGCTCATCGCAGACCTACCGCCGGGCGCAATGCTCGCGGTCGGCCGGACCTGGGAGGAGCTGACCGCTCTCGTGCCCGACGTGCACGAGCGCGGCATCGACCTGTCCGCGATCAACCCGCGGCAGATTGTCGTGGGCGGGCCGACCGACGCCGTCGCGGACCTCGCCGCGTACCTGCGTGAACGCGGCGTGGTGTGCCGTGAGCTGGACACCACCCACGCGTTCCATACCCGAATGCTCGAACCGGTCGCCGACGAGCTGACAAAGTGGATCGCCGACACGATCACGCTGAATCCGCCGACCATGGCGTTCGTTTCGAACGTCACGGGCGACCTGGCCACCGCAGAGCTCGTCACCGACCCCGGGTACTGGGCGGCGCACATGTGCCGCCCCGTGCGGTTCGAGGACTGCCTCGGCACGGCGCTGAGCAGAACGAACGATGCACTCGTCGAGATCGGCCCGGGCAAGTCGCTCGGTGCTATGGCACGGTCCCATCCCGAGTGTGACCGGTCGCGCTGGCCGCTCATCCTCGCCACGATGCCAGGAGCTGGTGAAGCGGGTGCGTCCGGGGAACGCGCCCTCGCCACCGCCCTCGGCGAGCTGTGGCTCATCGGAGTTGAGGTCAACTGGACCGCATACCACACCGCGAACCAGGAGTGGCGCCCCGGCCGCGTGCCACTGCCGACGTATCCGTTCCAACGGCAGGAGTACTGGTTCAACAAGGACACCGTCGCCGGCCCGCCCATCATCGATGACTCCGGCGGGCTGAGCAAGGTCCAGCTGTACGAACAGTACGAGACACTGCCGCTGCTGCCGGAGAACCAGTGGCTGACCATGCAGGTATGGCGGGAACGGGCGCCGCGCCCGCCGATGTCCGACCCTGGAACGCAGTGGATGGTGTTCACCGACACCGGAGACGCCGACACGATCGCGGCGGCGCTGCGCGATGCGGTCGCGACCGACGAGCGTCACGTAACGTTCGTCCGGCCAGGCACCCAGTTCACCGAAGAGCCGGACTGCTACCGCATACGGCCGGGCAACATCGAGGACACTCTCGATCTGTTCTCAGCGCTCAAGCAGCGTGGCGTGACACCGGACCGGGTCGTCCACTTGTGGACATTGACGTCGGCCCCACCCGCCGAAACCATCCGCAACGGCCTGCACACCCTCATCGCGGTCGCGCGGGCCGCACATGAGGTCGGCTTCGGTCCATGGAAGCTCGATGTGGTGACCGCTGGGACGTTCCAGGTCACCGGTGACGAGCCGATCATGCCGGAGCGGGCGACCGCGCACGGACCCTTAACCATACTGCCGGTCGAGTATCCGGGCGCCTCGGTGCGGCTAATCGACATCCGTCACGGTGCGCCGCCGGCGGTGGGCGAGGTTGTCACGGAACTGCTCACCGACCCGGCCAACCAGACGATCGCGCTCCGCAACGGTCGCCGATGGAGTCCGGACTTCGAGATCCTTGAGATAGCAGCGGACGGTGAGCCGGTCGCCGAGCCACAGACGCCGTTCCGGCAGGGCGGGGTTTACCTGATCACGGGTGGCCTCGGTGGTATCGGCCTGGCGCTCGCCGAGCGCATCGGGGAGACGTACCAGGCACGGCTGGTGCTGTTCGGCCGAACGCCGGTGCCCCCGCGCGAGCGCTGGGACACCATCCTCGCCGACCCGGCGGCGAGCGAGGAGGTACGTCGTCGCATCGAAGGTCTGCGTGTCCTCGAGACCAAGGGGATCGAGTTCGAGCTTGTCGTCGGCGACGTGGCAGATGTCGAGGCCGTGCGGCGTGCGGTCGACGCGGCGCGGCAGCGGTTCGGCGCGCTGCACGGAGTGCTGCACGCGGCGGGTGTCCCCGCGATGGGGATGATGCAGTTCAAGACGATCGCAGACGTGGAGCGCGTCCTGGCGCCCAAGGTTGCCGGCACGCTGGCGCTGGCGGAGGTGCTGCGCGACCAGCCGCTGGACCTGCTGGTGCTGTTCTCGTCGGTCGCCGCGTGGACGGGAGCGCTCGGCCAGGCGGACTACTCCGCCGCAAACGCGTTTCTCGACGCCTTCGCGCGCAGCGGAGCGCTTGCCCAGGCGAGGGTTGTGTCGATCGGTTGGGGTGAATGGACGTGGAACGGCTGGGCTGAAGGACTGCAAGGCTACGAGCCAGTCTTGCGCGAGTACTACATTTACCACCGGGAGACCTTTGGCATCAGCTTCGACGCCGGCTGGCGTTGCCTGCGGCAGATCCTGGCCCGTCCGGAGCCGTACCTTGTGGTCAGCACCCAGGACTTCGCCACGCAGTTCGCCGGCAGCCGCAACTACACCATCGAAGACATCCAAGCAGGGGCCCGTCTGGGCCGGGGCGAGCAGCGCCACCCGCGTCCGGAGCTGTCCACGCCGTACCTGGCGCCGTCGAACGAGGTGGAAGCCAAGATCGCAGAGATCTGGGGCGAATGGCTCGGTATCGATCAGGTCGGCATCAACGACAACTTCTTCGATCTCGGTGGCAACTCGCTGATCGGCGTCAGCGTCATGGACGCGGTTCGGCGCGAGCTCAATCTCGACCACTTGCCGGCGCACCTGCTCTACCAGTCGCCGACCGTGTCGATGCTGGCCATGGCCGTTACCGAGTCGGACACCGAGGCCGCGAGCCAGGACGGCGACAGCGAGGCGCGGGCTGAGCTGCGCGCGCAGCGTCTGGCGCGCCGTCGCGCGAGTGTGCAAAGGGTAGGCAATGAGTGACGTCGACTACGATTCCGCAATCGCGGTGATCGGCATGGCTGGACGGTTTCCCGGCGCTGCCAGCATTGACGAGCTCTGGGACAACCTGATGGCGGGCCGACTGGGTCTGCGTGAGCTGTCCGATGAGGAGCTGCTCGCCGCCGGGGAAAGTCCGGCTCGGCTCGCCGACCCCTCGTATGTGCGCACCTGCGGGCCGATCGACGGCTATGACATGTTTGACGCGGGAATGTTCGGCTTCACCCGCCGCGAGGCCGAGGTGATGGACCCGCAGCACCGGCTGTTCCTCGAGTGTTGCTTTGCCGCACTCGAGGACGCCGGCTACCCGGCGATGCGCATGCCGGGCCGGGTCGGCCTGTTTGCCGGGTGCGGTTTCCCGGAGTACCTGTGGAACGTGCTCAGCGCGGCGCTGGAACCGGGCGGCAACCTCATGCTGGCGATCGGCACCGAGCGCGACTCGTTTACGTCGCTGGTGTCGTACAAGTTGAACTTGCGCGGCCCCAGCGTGACGGTGCAGACGTTCTGCTCGACCTCTCTTGTGTCGGTTCACCTGGCGGTGCAGGCGCTGCTCAACTTCGAATGCGAGTACGCCATCGCCGGCGGCGCGTACATTCTGCAACCGCACGGCACCGGCTACATGTACGAGGAAGGAAGCATCTATTCGCCCGACGGCAAGGTCCGCGCCTTCGATGCTGGTGCACGGGGAAGTGTCGTAGGCAGCGGCGTGTCGGTCGTCGTGCTGAGGCGGCTGAGTGACGCGCTCGCCGACGGTGACCACATCAACGCCGTGATCCTCGGTTCTGCCGTCAACAACGACGGCAGCGCGTGCGCCGGCTACACCGCTCCCGGCGTGGACGGGCAGGCCTCGGTGATCGCGGACGCTATCGGCTTTGCCGGTGTGAAACCAGAGACGATCGACTACGTCGAATGCCACGGAACGGGCACGGTGCTCGGGGATTCCATTGAGCTCGCCGCGATGGCGCGCGTGTTCCCGGGTCGCGAGCACCGCCCGGTGGTGTTGAGCTCGCTCAAGGCGAGCATCGGCCACCTGGATCGGGCGGCAGGCACCAGCAGTCTCATCCGCGCCGTGCTTGCCCTCAACCATCGAGTGCTTCCGGGCACGCCGAACTTTGAAACGCCGAACCCGGCGCTGGCCGCGGCGCGCAAGAAGTTCGTCGTGCTGACCGACTCGCAGCCATGGCCGGACGGCCCCACACCTCGGCGCGCCGGGGTGAGCGCATTCGGCCTCGGCGGCACCAACGCTCATGTCGTCCTCGAGGAGCCGCCGGCGCGTCCCGCGCCCGTCGATCGGCCGGGCCCGCACCTGCTCACCCTGTCCGGCCGCGACGCGGCCGCAGTGGACCAGGCCACCGCGAACCTGTTGCGGCACCTGGACCGCCACCCCGATCTGGTGATCGCGGACGTGGCGTACACGCTGCAGCAGTCCCGGTCATACTTCCCGGTCCGTTGGGCAGCCGTGTGTGACAGCCTCGCCGACGCGAGGCGCGCCCTTGCCGATTCGGATCGGTGGATCACCGGCGAGGCGCACCAGCGCGTGTCCCACGTGGCGCTCGTCTTGCCAGACCCCGCGGCGGTGGACGACGAGTGGTGCGCCGCCGTGCGATCCGCAGCATGCCGCGTGACCGGCGCTGAGCCGGCCACAACTGGATCCGCGCTGTACGACACCGTGCTGTCGCTTGCCGAGGCGTTGGGTCGCCTCGGCGTACGGGTGGGTCGCCTGACCGGACCGGAGGCGGCCGCCGAGTTCACCGCGAAGCTCGCCACGGATCTCGGCATCGCCGCTGACACCGACTGCCAGGCCGAGCTGTCGGTGGGACCGGATCCCACCGGGACGCCCGCGGCCCACTGGTTCACCCGGGTGGTCGCCAAGCTGTGGTGCTCCGGCGCCGAAATCGACTGGAGGCCTCTGCACGTCGGCGGAGGGCGCCGGGTGCCACTGCCCACCTATCCGTTTCAACGCCGCCGCTTGTGGGTCGACCGGCCGAAGGGCTTCATCCTGGAACAGCAAACGGTCGGCGGCCGCGTCGACGACCTCGACAAGTGGACGTATCTGCCGACGTGGCGGATGCGGCCGCTGCCGGTCGAAGACCACTCAGCGGCGGCTCGCGATGCCGGGCCGTGGCTCGTCCTGGCCGCGGACGAGCGGGGCGAGGGTGTGGTGGATCACCTGAGAGGCCTCGGTGCCGAGGTTGTCGTGGCGCGCATCGGCGAGGAGTTCCGCGACCTGGGCGGTGGCACCTTCCTCGTCCGGCCGGACTGTGCCGACGACATGACCAATCTCCTTGCGACGCTCGAGGTTGTCCCACGGACAGCGGTTCACGCGTTCTGTCTCGCCACCGGTGCCACGAGCATGAGTGATGGTGGTCAGGCGTTCGCCGATGCGCGTGCCTACGGCTACGACTCGGTGCTTGCGCTGACTGCCGCCTATGTGCGCCAGGCGCCCGAGCTTGAGGTCAACCTGCTCGCGGTGACCGAGGGCGCGGTCGGCGTCGCGGGCCAGGCACCGACGAGAGCAGAGCACGCGGCGCTCGCCTCCCTTCTGCCGGTGCTGGCGCAGGAGAATCCAGGCTGGTTCGGTCGCCACGTCGACGTCGATCGGCCCGCGACTCCTCGGGCTGCTGCCGCGCTCTCCGCCGCCGTTGTGGCCGAGGCGCTCGCCGCCTACGAGGGCCCGGTGTGCCTGCGCGGCACGAGCCGTTGGGTGCGAGCGTTCGCGCCGCTCACGCTGCCGGCACCAGCGGGTGGAGGTGCTCTCCTCGCGGAGGGCCGGGTCGTGTTCATCACCGGCGGTCTCGGGTACGTCGGGCTCGTCCTTGCTCGCCACCTCGCGGTGCACCGGCGGTGCCGCGTCGTGCTGGCGTCCCGCACGCCGCTGCCGCCGCGCGAGCAGTGGGAGGCGTACGCCGCGGACGCGCGCTCACGCGTGGCGCAGCAGGTCGCCACACTGCTCGAGCTCGAGCGGCTTGGTGCCGAGATTCTTCCCGTCGCCGCAGACATGACCTCGGCGGAGCAGGTTCGGGCCGCAGTGGAGCTCGTCGACCAGCGGTTCGGCGGAATCGATCTCGTGGTGCACGCTGCCGGCATCTCCGACTCGTCCGCCTTCGGTCCGGCCTACCTTGTGAGCGCAGCCGGCTCGAAGTCCCACTTCGACTCCAAGGTCACGGGATTCCTCACCCTCCGAGAGGTGCTGGCGGACCGTGATGTCCCCGGCATCACCCTCTCCTCGCTGTCCGCCGTTCTCGGCGGCCTGGCGCTCGGCCCGTACTCTGCCGCGAATGCGGCCCTTGACGCGTACGTCGTCGCTGCCCGTGCTGTTGACGGCCTCCGATGGGTGACGGTGGACTGGGACACCTGGGGGCGAGACGACGCGGCGACCCCAGGGGAGTTCGACATGTCGCCGGCCCAAGCCGTCGAGATCTTCGAACGAGCGGTGGCGGCAATCGATCATGTCGATCACATCGTCATCTCCACCGGGTCGTTGGACGCACGGTTCCGACAGTGGATTGTGAACCGAGGCTTCGGCGCCGCCCTCTCGGATACGGATGACGGCGAGCGTGACCCTCGACCTGATCTGCCCACGCCGTATGTGCCGCCGCGAGAAGGAACCGAAACGGAGCTGGCCGAGACCTGGTCGCGCGTGCTGCGCCTGGACAAGGTCGGCATCGACGATGACTTCTTCCGCCTCGGAGGCAACTCCGTGCTCGCGATCGAAGTGGTGGCCCGAATCCGCAAAGTACTGAAGGTGCCCGTGCCGACGTCGGCGGTCATGGGATTCCCAACCGTGCGCCGCCTCGCAGCTCAGATCGACGAGCTCAAGGCCACGACTGCCTAACCGAGCTAGGGCCCAGGGCCTGGTCTGTCGGGCCTGGCCGTCCAGGTCGTACCAGGCGTCGAGGTTGCACCAGGAGTCGGGGTGTACCAGGCGTCGAGGCTGCACGGGCCAGGTGTCGGGCTGCTCAGCTGATCTCTGCGACTGGAGTCCGCTCCCAGTCGCAGGTGGCAAGCTCACCCAGGGCGGCGAGCCACCGCTCGAGCAGCTGGTCGATCGTCGTCGGGCTCGCCACCGCGCGTCGAGTGCCGGCACCCACGGCAAGCAACGCACGGGGACGGTCGTCGACCGGCGGCATATCTTCGATCATGAAAAAATCGATGTCTGCGCCGGTGGGACAGACCGACACCGCAGTCCGGGTCGCGGTGGCGTCGCCAAGGCGATGACCCACTTGCTGGCCGCCGCTGAGCCCGCTGGGTAGAAAGACGAGCGCACACGACGGTCCATCCGGTACACCGGGCGACAGCGAGGGGTCGACGAGCGCGTAGGGCACGCGTTGGTCGCCCAGCGCCGCGAAGATTTCGGCTCGAAGGGCCGTGAGGAGTTGCAGCACCGTGCCGTTTCGGGGAGGGATCCGGAGCACCGCCTCGTTGGCAAACCAGCCGACGATGGTCTCTTCGGCCCTTGTTGCTCGACCGGCAACCGTGGTGCGCAGTGCGAGCGGCGCCGTCGCATCGGTGGCCGCGCTGCACGCAAGTGCGAGCGCGCCGACCGCGAGCAATGAACCGCGTGCCCATCGAACCTTGTCTCTTAACAGCGCCACGACGGCGTCATCGACCGGGATGAACCGCTCGATGGTCTCGTCGGGGTCGTGCACGTCTTTGTCGACGGGCACGGGCCAGCAGCGCCATGCGTCGGCGGCCTGCTGGCGCCGTCGGTGAACCGCTGCCTGGCCCTCCGGCCCGGCCAGCCATGCCTCTCGCGAAAGCCACGCCGTGGGGTATGCGTCCGGCGACTCGTCCAGGTCGTCGGCGAGCAGGTCCTTGACGACGAGGTTCGCCGACCACGCGTCGCAGACAAGTGGATCAAGACAGACCACGAGAAGATGGCGATCCTCCTCGGTGGTCAGTAGTGTGGCCCGTACCAGCGGCCGGTCGCCCAGCTGGAACGGACGCTCTGCCTCGAATCCGGCGATGTGGTTCGCAATGGCCCACCTGGCCTTTGGCGTGGGTGCGTCGATGTGCTGGCGCCGAAGGCCGACGGCGGTGTCGCGCGTGAGGCGGTGTGTGCTTTCATCAACAAAGACGCTGCTCAATGCCGGCCGGCGTTTGATCAGGCGGGTCAGGCGCGCCGAAAGGTCGTCGTCGTCCGCTTTGCCGTGGATCTCGATGCCAACGGTCAGACAATGCCGCAGTCTTCCCGTCGGACCATACTCGAGGAGCATCCGGATGCGTTCGCGCTGTGCCACGCTGTTGGGGAACTCGGCAGGCGGCCCGCCGTCCTCCGGCATCGACATGCGGTAACGCTTCCACTGTTGGTCGCGACGATCAACGTCATATTGATATGTCATGCGTCGTCGGTAGCGCCGACGTCGCATGGTGCGCGGGTCACCCCTTCAACAGGCCGAGATCGATCGCGATTCTGGTGAGTCCGGCCTTGTTGACCGGACCCACCTTCTGGCGTACGCGGTGCACGTAGGTGTCAACCGTCGCTTTGGAAAGGTTCAGCTTTGTGCCGATCTGTTGGTGGGTGAGTCCTCGAGCCACCATGACCAGAACGTCTCGTTCCCTGGGCGTAAGGGTGCCGAGCACTGCGTGTGGCGTGGCAGGGGCGGTAGTCGACTGGTCGAAGAACAAGTTGTCCAACAGTTCACCGAGGTAGATGCCGCCGACCCCGACCGCGCGGATGGCGTCGAGCAGCGTGGCGACGCTGACGGACTTGCTGAGGTAGCCCCGCGCGCCCAGCTGCAGTGCTTGCCGCACTGTCTCGGGATGCAGGCATGCGGACATGACCAGCATGGCGTACGTCTTAGGGACGCTGGATAATGCCTCGATTTCAACGTCCGAATCGAGGCACGGGTCTACCAGTAGCACCACAGGGTCCTTGTGGTGCCTCGGCTTCAGGTCGCGCACTGTGGTGAACACGCCAGCGAAGGAGAACGGGCTGTGCGACCGGAGGACCTCGACCGCGCCCCGCATCGCAAGCGACCCGTCATCAATAGCAGCTACAGCAATCGTCACCGAACGCACCCCATTCCAATAATGGACTGAGACCGCTGCGTGGCAGGTCCGCCGCTTGACCATGTTAGTCAAGATCTTCGACGTCAGGGACCCCTTCTCCGCGCTGATGCCGCGGGCTTGGCACCTGCAAGTTGCCACTCCGGGAAAATTATTGACGTCGATAAAATAGACTGTCGCCAGTTTACGCTGATGGGCGTGCCTGCCTGGGCGGAGTCCTGCATAGCATGTCTACTATGGATGAGTGCCCGGCCCCCGGCACAGCGATCCGCGGCGGTAGTCTCTTGACAGCGCTCCCGGGGCGTGGGAGGCGGCGCGGAGCGTCGGTTGTGCTGGGACGCGACACGCGTCGCGTGTGGAGGATCGCTGGTCCGACCGCCGTGACTCGCCGCGCGGTGAGAAGGTCGGTGGCGACGAGCCGGCGGATGGGTTGACGGCGGAGTTAGAAGCACGACACCATGGTGCACGCGAAGCACAGGCACGTGTGGGGCTCCGCGGGTACGATCCGTTGCGTCCGTTTTGTTGGTTTCAACCATATTGGAGACCATCATGTCTCCCTGCCGCGGCTGGGTGGCCGTACTGGTGTGCGCCACGCTCCTGGGCGGCTGCACCCTCGGAGCCGATGCGCCGCAGGGAAGGCCGTCCGGGACGTTGTCGGTCGGGTGCCACGACGGCACCCGAGATCGTCATGCCGCGTGACGCCACTACGGTCGTGCCCGGCGAGACCGCGGTCGAGCTGGCCATAGCCACCAGTCGAGCGCTGTACAACCACGCTCCGACGGTCGTTCTCGTCGCCGAGGACGACGAGTCCAACCTGACCGAGGCCACCGCAAAGGCGGTCGACCTCGGCGTGCCGCTGCTTGTGACGCCGGCTGTCGACGAGCCGAGTGCGCATACACAACTTCTCGATGAGCTGCGGCGACTGGCGCCCCGGCAACTGGTGACCGTGGGCGATGGGGCTGCGCGCTGGGCCCGGGACCGCACCGACGACACGGTTGACGCGGTCGGGTCGGCGGGACCGGTCGGCGCCCGCAACGACGGCAATGGTCGGCCGCTTGCGGGCCTCCTCGTTCTCGCCCTCGATCGCGACAGCAGCAGGGCAGCGGTCGCGGCTCGCGGACCGGGCCCGCACCTGGGACCGGACCAGCCTGGACGCCCGCATCGAGCTGTACCCGGCTGGCACCCCGGACGCACACGTTCCGGCCGAGGGTCATCGACCGGCGTCACAACCGCATCGCCGTGTCGTGGCCCAACATTGCGCAGGGGATCTGAGCGACGGCACAGGATGGGCGACACGGTACCGGTCGCCGACCGACCGTACCTGGCCAGGTACGGTCCTATCTGGACAGTGGCGACTACCGGGCGGTGCTCGCGGTCGGGTACCCCACGGTGCGCATCGAGGCGGCATCGGCCGTCGCGACCAGCGAGGACTGGCTGGTCGTCGCCCTGTACGCGCTGGCCACCGCCCTCAAAGGCGACCCGGGCCGGGCAGTGGCGTTCGCCGCCGCCGCGTACGACGCGCTCCAGACGATGTGCGGACCGCTCGACGAGGCGACCCTGACCGCGCAGCGGGCGCTCGCGGTCGCCCAGCAGACCGCCGGCGATTGCCCCGCCGCCGTAAACACCACCGAGGCCGTGCACGCGGCCAGCCGACGCGCCCACGGCTAACACGCCGTGCTGACCCTGCTGGCGGCCGCGGACCTCGCCGTCGCCCTGCACTACACCGGCCGCTGCGACGACGCCACCGTAGGGTCCGGAGTCGGCGCCTGCGACGGTGGCGCCGGTGGCGATGGCCTGGCGTAGGTCGGTGCGCCAACGTTGTGGCCGTCCACCAGCCCGGCGACGATCCACTTTCCGCCCGCCGGGCCAGCGCCAGCCAGCCGAACCAGGTCGCCCGCCCCGGCGACCAGGTCCAGGCCGACGGCCTCGATGGGAGTGTCCAGCAGCGCGGGCAGCGCGTCACCGAGCTCCCCGAAGTAGGTGGCCACGAAGATCTGCGGCCGATTCTTGGCCCCGGCAAGGCGGGTATAGGCGGTGCGGAGGGCGTCGATCTGCTCCGGGGTCCGGTCGGCGACGTAGGCCGGCTCGTCCAGCTGCACCCAGGGCACGCCAGCGTCGGCCAGCGCGGCGAGGCTCTCGCCGTACACGTCCACCAGCTCATCGAGCCGGGCGAACGGGTCGTCGCCCTTGGCCAGCAGCAGGAACGTGGACGGTCCGACGAGCACTGGTCGGGTCGTGATCCCCAACGCCAGGGCTTGCGCGTACTCACGCAGCGCCTTGACGGGGTTTGCGGTGAAGACCGTGTCCGGGCCGATCTCCGAGACCAGGTAGTGGTAGTTTGTGCCGAACCACTTGGTCAGCTCCAGCGCCGGCTCGGCATGGACGCCACGGGCCGTGGCGAAGTAGGTGTCAAGATCAGACAGCCCCAGGCGACGGAACCGCTGCGGGACCGCGCCGACCGCGACCGCGGTGTCGAGCACGTGGTCGTGGAACGAGAACGTGTTCGACGGGATCGCGTCCACGCCCGCGTTGCGCAACTCCTGCCAGACCTGAGCCCGCAGCCCGGCCGCGACCTGTTCCAGACCATCCGGCGTCGAGCCTTCCGGCCAAGTACGCCTCCACGGCCCGCTTCAACTCACGGTCGGCGCCGATACGCGGATAGCCGAGCAAGTGCTGCGGCCAAATGCATTGCTCACGGGTAATCCGACGGGCGTGATCGTGACCGCAGGCCCCTGAGCTGGGCAAACGCGGTTCGTTTTCTGCCATGTTAGGCCCACCAGCTCAGAGGCCATCTTCCATCGATGAAGATGGCCTCTCTTCGTCTCTGAGTACCTATCTGCGTGACTAAGTCTCTTGATCTTGGTCTGGCAGGCCGAAGATCCGGTCCATGGTGGTCGCGCCGCCGAGGAGCACAGGTCGAAGCTGGTGGCGGTAGACCTGCTCGGTGACCCGGGTGCCGGCGTGGCCGCAGAGTTCGGCGATGTCCTCGATCCTGACGCCGCTGTCGGAGAGCAGCGAGACGAAGCTGTGGCGCAGCGCGCGCCGTGTTGCAGGTTGACGCCGTGATGGTGGTGCTTGCCGGAGTAGTACAGCCGGTCCAGGTCACCGCCGAGCCGGTCGATGCGCACCACCGTGCCGTCCAGGATGCCCAGCCGGTGGCCGTTGCCGGCCAGCCGCCACAGCGCCGCGGTCAGCGACGGTGCCGCCGCGGCGAGCAGGTCGACCGCCTCCCGCACATAGCGGCAGTAGCCAGCCCGACGCCGAACCCCTCGGCCGGGCGCGGGTAGGTGTCGCCGAAGCCCCTATGTGGTGTCAAGTCACGGGCGTGAGCGCCGCGTGGATGATTCGGAACAGTTGACGGGCGGCGTAGCGTTTGAGGCATCGGATGATCTCGCGTTTGGTGCGGCCTTCG
>Ga0310834_101146_pt1 | contig 17993 bp, 15 predicted proteins | sample SM_ome_2_FD_201314 | JGI IMG/M metagenome (GOLD analysis project Ga0310834, IMG submission 201314) | Sorghum-adapted microbial communities enriched on stacked mutant (SM) sorghum from Joint BioEnergy Institute, Emeryville, California... ... | reverse complement strand
GGGGCGCCCGCCTCCAGGGGATGCTCGCGGGCGTACCGCTGGACCTCGCCAACCATCTTCTCGCGCAGCCGCGCCCAGTGGTCCGGATCGGCGAGCCAGTCGCCGGCGACCGGTGCCGCCGTGACCGTTACGCCCATCCGTTCCAGGTCGCCGCGCCGGACCAGCCCGCGGCGGCGCAGCTCGCCCCGCTCGTCGGCGCGTCCGTCCATGGTGGCCAGCTCGGCGGCGCGGGCGGCGGCCGCGCCGCGCCGGGCCAGCGGCACAGGAACCACGTCGAGCACGGTGACTCCCCCGGCCACCAGGTGGCGGCCGGGGTCGCGCAGCAGCGCCCGGTCACCGATCCGCAGCGGCAGCGGCCTGGACAGCCGCAGCCGCGCAGTGTCCCGCCCCAGCGGGCGGACCTGGACGGCGACCGCGGCCGATCCGATGTGCAGCATCAGCGCCCGCGGCAGGCCGGCCACCGGGTCGGTCGTCGTCCCGCCGACGACACGGACGTCCACCAGGTCGGTCGACCGGAACCGCCCGGGGGTCAGCAGGGCGTCGCCGCGGCGCACCTGGTCCCGGTCGACCCCGCGCAGGTTGACCGCCACCCGGGCGACCGCGTCCACCCTCGACACCGGGGCGCCGAGGGACTGTAGCCCGCGTACCCGGACCACCCGGCCCGTCCCCGTCAGCTCCAGCTCGTCGCCGGCGGCGAGCGTTCCCGCGCCGAGGGTCCCGGTGACCACCGTGCCGCTGCCCTGGATGGTGAACGACCGGTCGACCCACAGCCGCACCGGCGCGGCCCGGTCCGGCTCGGGCAGGCTGGCCACCAGCCGGTCGAGGGCGGCGCGCAGCTCGTCCAGACCGGCACCGGTCGCCCCGCTGACCGCGACGGCCTCGACTTCGCCGAGCGTGGTCGCCGCCAGCTCGGCCAGCGCCCGCTCGGTGGCGGCGCGCGGGTCGGCCAGGTCGCAACGGGTGACCGCGAGCAGGCCGTGCCGCACGCCGAGCGCGTCGAGCGCGGCCAGGTGCTCGGCGGACTGCGGCATCCAGCCGCCGTCGGCGGCGACCACCATCAGCGCGGCGGGGACCGGGCCGACGCCGGCCAGCATGTTGGGGACGAACCGCTCGTGTCCCGGGACGTCCACAAAGGCCAGCTGTTCGCCCGAGGGCAGCGTGGTCCAGGCGAAGCCGAGGTCGATGGTCATGCCACGCCGGCGCTCCTCGGCCCAGCGGTCCGGCTCCATGCCGGTCAGGGCACGGACCAGTGTGGACTTGCCGTGGTCTACGTGGCCGGCGGTGGCGACGACGTGCATCAGTGGACCCCGCAGATCGCGGCCTGCAGCGTGCTGTCCAGGGACGGGGGCACGCACCGCAGGTCGAGCAGCAGCCGGCCGCGCTCGACCCGGCCGACCACCGGCGGGTCGCCGAGGCGCAGCGGCTGAGCGTACTTCTCGGGCAGGCTGACCGCCCAGGACGGCAGCTTGAGGCCGGGCGCTCCCCCGCCGCCGACGACCGCCGTGGACGGTGCGACGTCGGCGTCGATGCCGGCGGCGGCGAGGCCTTCCCGGATCGCCTCGGCCCGGGCGCGCAGCTCGGCGGGGTCGGCGCGCAGGGCGGCCCAGGTCGGCGTGCCCGGGCCGCGCAGCGTCGCCTCCAGCGCGGCCAGGGTCAGCTTGTCCACCCGCAGCGCGCGGGCCAGCGGATGGCGGCGCAGCCGTTCCACGATCTCCGCCCGGCCCAGCAGCAGCCCCGCCTGCGGGCCGCCGAGCAGCTTGTCGCCGCTCGCGGTGACCAGCGCCGCGCCGGCCCGCAGCGTGGTCGCCGCGTCCGGCTCGTCCGGCAGCAGCGGATCGGGCGCGAGCAGGCCGGAGCCGATGTCGGCGACCACTGGCACGCCCAGCGGGGCCAGCTCGGCGACGGGCACCGCGGAGGTGAAGCCGCGGATCACGAAGTTGGACGGATGGACCTTGAGCACGAAGCCGGTCTGCGGCCCGATCGCCGCGGTGTAGTCGGCCACCGTGGTCCGGTTCGTGGTGCCCACCTCGCGCAGCCGCGCGCCGGTCGACGCGAGCAGGTCCGGCAGCCGGAACCCGTCGCCGATCTCGACCAGCTCGCCACGGCTCACCACGATCTCGCGGCCCTGCGCCAGCGCGGTGGCGGCGAGCACGAGCGCCGCGGCGCCGTTGTTCACCACGTGCACCGCGGCCGCGTCCGGCACCGCCGCGGCCAGCGCGGCCATCGCGCCGCGCCCGCGCCGCGCCCGCCGGCCGGTCTCCAGGTCCAGCTCGACGTCGGTGTGCCCGGCCGCCGCGGTGACCGCCTCGACCGCGGCGGCGGACAGCGGCGCGCGGCCCAGGTTGGTGTGCAGCACCACTCCGGTGGCGTTGACCACCGCCCGGGCACCGGCCCGGCGCAGCTCGGCGACGGCGGCGTCGGCGACCTCTTCCGGCCGGATCTCGCCGCGCCGGGCGCGCTCCTGTGCGCCGTGGACGACGGCCTTGACCTGGGCCCGGCCGAGGGTCTGCGGGGCGGTGGCCAGCCGCGGGTCGGCGAGCACGGCGTCGGTGCGCGGCACCCGCCGCCGCGGATCGTCCATGCCCGCCCCCTGGTCTCGCGCGGCCGTGGTCTCGTGTGGCCGTGGCCTCGTGTGGCCGTGGCCTCGTGTGGCCGTGGCCTCGTGTGGCCGTGGCGGAGGCGGACGGGAATCGAACCCGCCTGACCCGGATCCCGGGTCACGCCGGTTTTGAAGACCGGGAGGGGCACCAGCCACCTGAACGCCTCCACCAAGAACCCTAATGCGGCGCCCGGCTAGACGAGGCGCTGGCCGCCATCGACGTGCAGCACGCTCCCGGTGGTGAATCCGTTGTCCATCAGCGCCACGAACGCCCGGGCGATGTCGGCCGGCTGGCCGACCCGGCCGACCGGGAGCCGCGCGGCCATTTCGGCCAGCCGCTGCGCCTTGGCGTCGCCGGCGAAGGTGTCCCAGATCGGGGTGTCGACCCAGCCGGGCGAGACGACGTTGACCCGCACCGGTGCCAGCTCCAGCGCGAGACTGCGGACCAGCGCCTCCAGCGCCCCGTTCGCGGTCGCGATCATCGAGCCGCCAGGGCCCGGCCGGTAGGCCGCGATCCCCGAGGTGAAGGTGATCGAGCCGGACGCGGCGAGATGTGGCCTGGCGTGCTTGGCGACCAGCCACGGGCCGATCACCTTGGTCTCCAGGACCTTGCGGGCTCCGTCGAGGTCGAAGTCGGGTAGCGGGGCGTAGGCCCCGGTCACGTCTGCGGCGGTGACCACCACGTGGTCCACCGGGGCCGCCTCGGCGAGCAGCCGCCGCACCTGGTCCTCCCTCGTGACATCGACCTGGCTGGTTTGCAGCCCGGTCTTCCCCGGCTCCGCGAGCTTCGTGGCCGCGGCGGCGAGGCGCTCGGCCGACCGGCCGGCGATGGTGACCGTGGCGCCGCGGTCCAGCAGCAGCTCGGCCAGCGCCAGGCCGATGCCCGAGCTGCCGCCGATGATGAGTGCGTGTGTCATACCGGCAAGACTCGGCGCGCCGGCCGGTCCCCGGAAGGCCGCGGCCGGCCTGGCCCTGGCAGGGCCAGGCCAGCGCCGGTGGTGAGTGGGCAGAATTGACCGGTGACCGAACGGAACGCGCTGGGCGAGTTCCTGCGCAGCCGGCGGGGCCGCCTCAACCCGGCGCAGGTCGGCCTGCCCGCCGGCACCGGGCGCCGGCAGACCCCCGGCCTGCGCCGCGAGGAGCTGGCCGCACTCGCCGGGGTGAGCATCGACTACTACCGGCGGCTGGAACAGGGCCGGGACACCAACCCCGGGCCAGGGGTCCTCGACGCGCTCGCCACCGCGCTGCGGCTGAGCGAGGACGAGCGCCAGCACCTGCACCGCCTGGCTCGCCACGCCGCGCGGCCGCGGGCCGTCCGCAAGCGCGAGCCGGGCGGTGACCGCACGGTCCGGCCCGGGCTCCTGCAGCTGCTGTCGGCGGTGCGCCCGGTGCCCGCCTACGTCCTCGACCCGACCAGCACCGTGCTGGCCGCGAACGCCGAGGGCGTCCAGCTGCTGGCCGGTATCGACGCCTGGCCGCCGGCGGAACGCAACTTCATCCGCTACGTCTTCACCCACCCCGCGGCCAGGCAGGTGTTCGTCTCCTGGCGGTCGATGGCCGAGGACTGCGTCGCCCACCTGCGCACGGTCCAGGCCGCCGACCCCGACTCTCCGGAGCTGGCCGCCCTGGTCGCCGAGCTCGCCGCGGCCAGCGCGGACTTCGCCGAACTCTGGCGCCACTACGACGTCCGCGTCAAGCGCGGCTCGCGACGGGCCTTCCACCACCCGGCGGTGGGCCGGTTCGAGCTGACCTCGGAGATCCTCACGGCGGTCGACGGGCAGCGGTTCGTCGTCTTCCAGCCCGAGCCGGGCAGCGCCGACCACGATGCCATCACGCTGCTGTCGATGGTGTCCGGCGCGGTGTGATCGGCCGGACCCTGGCCGGGCGCGCTGGCACCGGCCAGGGTCCGGGTTGTGTGTCCGCGATTACGACTCGAACTGTCCCGGCTGGTAGTCGCCGCCCGGATTCTTGATGATCACGTTCACCCGGTTGTATGCGTTGATCAGCGCGATGAGGCAGACCAGCGCGGCCAGCTGCTCCTCGTCGTAGTGCTTGGCCGCGTTCGCCCACGCCTCGTCGGTGACGCCACCGGCCGCGTCGGCGATGCGGGTGCCTTGTTCGGCCAGCTCCAGGGCTGCCCGCTCGGCCTCGGTGAAGACGTTGGCCTCCCGCCAGGTCGCGACCAGGTTGAGCCGCAGCTGGGTCTCGCCGGCCTGCGCGGCCTCCTTGGTGTGCATGTCGAGGCAGAAGCCGCATCCGTTGATCTGGCTGGCCCGGATCTTCACCAGTTCCTGGGTGGCGGCCGGCAGGGTCGACTCCGAGATGACCTTGTTCGCCGAGTTGACGTACTTGAAGACCTTGGCCATAAGCGGACTTTCGAAGAGGTTGAGTCGCGCGTCCACGGCACCTCCCTGTTGGGTTGACGGTTACGCAGCACCGACGAGACAGCGCACGGCGATGTCACGACTTGGCGGCGTGACGTATCTCTCCGGGAACGAGTGGCCGCCAGGTTCTGGCGCCTGGCACACCCGTCCGCCCGCGAGCCTTAATGGTCGAGGTCAGCGGGCCGGGGCGGATGCGGCGGCGGGCTGCCACTGGGGCGCCGGGTGGGCCAGCGGCAGCACCTGCGTGACGGCGTCGGCCTCCGGCACGTCGGCGATCGCCGGCGCGGGCTCCAGTCCGGCGCGCAGCCGCTGGGCCCGCCAGGCCGCCGAGAGCGCCTCGTTGCGCAGGCTGTACGCGGCCACCACCGCGGCCTGGAAGGCCTGCCAGGCCGCGGATTCGCGGCGGGCCGCGGCGGCGTGGGTGGCGGCGAGGTGGTCGCGGATGGCCCGGTGCAGCACGAGCTCCTGCGCCGCCGGGTGCAGCCGCGGGTCCCACCCGTTGCGGTGCGCCAGGGCGTCGCTCAGCTGGTAGATCGACAGTTGGCCGCGGGCGCACGCCGCCATCGCCGCCCGGTGCAGGTACCGCTCGCGGTCGGCGTACTCCATCGGGGTGCGGGAGCGCGGTGTGGGCAGCGCGGCGGCGGAGGTGAGCCGGCGGACGGCGTCGTCGGCGGCGTCCAGGGCGCGGGCGGCCTGCTCGGCGCCGGCCAGCGCGGCCAGCCAGTGCTCGCGGTGCCGCTGCGCGGTCGCCGAGGCCCGCTGCGCGGCCACCGCGACCTCATCGGCGTAGCGGGCCAGCTCGTCCGCCTCGGCGGCGAGCCGGGCTCGCCGGCCGGCGTCGCGCACCCAGGTGGCGACCGTGAGCCAGCTGAGGCGCCCCAGCATGACCGCCACCGAGAGCACCACGAACGTCACCAGGGCCAGCGAGATCTGGTTCAGGTACGGGATGTCGGGCAGAAGTTCGTTCATCGTCGACACCTCACGGACCGAGGAGGAAACAGACGAGCGACAGACAGTCACGCTGCGTCAAGCAGCCACGGGGGCGCGGGTACGGAGCGTCAGGCGGTCGCGGTGCCCGCCGGGGGCGGGGCGCGCCGGCCGACCGGCGCGACATCCGCGGACGCGGGCCGGGCGACCGGTGGTGGCGGCTGCTGCCGCGGGCGCGCGTGCGGCTGTGCCGCGGCGACGGGGTCCTGCTCGGCGACGGTGTGGTCGGTGGTTGCGGTGGTGCCGGCGTCGCTGGCGGCCCGGGTCACCGGCTCGGCGGGCGGAGCCGGCATGGCGACCGCGGGTGGAGCCGGCGCCGCGGCCGTGGGTAGGGCCTGTGCCGCGGCGGCGGGTGTGGGCTCGGCGGCCACCGCCGGGGCGACCCGGACCGGGCCCAGCGCCGCCGCGACGACCGCCAGAGCGGTCAGCAGCCGCAGCCAGTGCCGCGCCACCCACCACACAGGGCTGGTCAGCACGGCGACGTCCACGAAGACACCCTACCCTGGCGGTGTGACCGCGATACCGACATATCGGCTGACTCAGTACGCGCATGGCGGCGGCTGCGCCTGCAAGATCCCGCCCGGCGAGCTGGAGTCGGTGGTGGCCGGCCTGGTCGGCGGGTACCCGCCGGACGGACCGGGTGACCTGCTGGTCGGGCTCGACGACGGCGACGACGCGGCGGTGGTCCGGCTGTCGGCCGGTACGGCGGTGGTGGCGACCGCGGACTTCTTCACCCCGGTGGTGGACGACGCGTTCGACTGGGGGCGTGTCGCCGCCGCCAACGCACTGTCCGATGTGTACGCGATGGGCGGGACCCCGGTGGTCGCGGTGAACCTGCTCGCCTGGCCGCGGGAGTCGCTGCCGATGGAGCTGGCGGCAGAGGCGCTGCGCGGCGGGCTGGAGGTGGCCCGGGCGGCGGGCTGCCATGTCGCGGGTGGGCACAGCGTGGACGATCCCGAGCCCAAGTACGGCATGGCCGTCACCGGGGTCGCCGATCCGGACCGCTTGCTGCGCAACGATGCCGGCCGCGCCGGGCAGCCGTTGACGTTGACCAAGCCGCTCGGCATCGGGGTGCTCAACAGCCGGCACAAGGCCACCGGCGAGCTTTTCCCGCACGCCGTCGCCGCGATGACCGAGCTCAACCGGGACGCGGCGGCGGCGGCGCTGGCGGCGGGTGCGGTGTGCGCGACCGATGTGACCGGGTTCGGCCTGCTGGGGCACCTGCACAAGCTGGCGCGGGCGAGCCGGGTCACCGCGGTGGTCGACGCGGCCAGTGTTTCCTATCTGGACGGTGCGCGGGAGGCGTTGCGCGCCGGGTACGTCAGCGGGGGCACCAGGCGGAACCTGGCCTGGGTGCGGCCGTACCTGGACGCGCCCGGGGTGTCCGAGGACGAGCTGCTGCTGCTCGCCGACGCGCAGACCTCAGGCGGGCTCCTCGTCGCCGGGGAGGTCCCGGGCTACCCGGTCGTCGGCGAGCTGGTCCCGGCCCGGGCCGACGGCACCACGCTCGTCGTCCGCTGAGCCGGCCGGCGGCCGCCCGCCCGCGGCCCCGGCCGCGTCCGCTGCGCTTTGTTCCAGCCGTGCCCGCTGCGGCACGACGGTGTACCGGGGGTCCTTTGTGGAGGCTACGCCGGCCGCGAAGATGCCGAACCGGGTCAGCGCCCCGGCCGCCAGCAGCGCGGCGCCGGAGAGCGCCGAGACCAGCCGGGCACGCCGTCGCCGGCTGTCGCGTCGGGCTCCCCCGAGCACGGCGCCGGCGATACCGGCCGCGGTGAGCGCCTGGCTGGCCCGCAGCAGCGCCCCGGCCCGCCCCGACCGGTAGGGCTCGCCGGTCAGGCCCAGCGTGCTCGCCAGCCGGTGCGAGGCGGCCAGCTCCATGGCCGCGCCGGCGACCGCGAGCCGCCGGGCGGGGCCGGCCTCGGCGGTGGGCGCGGCCAGCAGTCCCGCTCCGGCGGCGCTGGCCAGCGCACTGCCGGCGAACGCGAACGGCAGCTGGGGGTACGCCTCGTGCCAGGACGGCACCGCGGTGTCGGCCAGCAGGACGGCCGTGTACGTGGCGAGTGCCGGGGCCAGGCCGGCGGCGGCCAGCCCTGCCGCCCGGCCGGCGGCCGGCGCGACCCCGGTCAGCTCCGCGGCCGCGGCGAGCCCGGCGGCGGGGCCGAACGCGGTCAGCGTCCAGGTGCCGATCGACATCGGGGAGGTGGGTTTGACCACACGCAGCATGTGGTGGAAGCGCGCCGGCCGGCCGAGATCGTGGATGAGAAAGGCGGCGCCGGCGGCGACCGCGCCCAGCGCGGTCAGCCGGCCGGACCGGCGCAGGGCGGGCCGGCGGGTGAGGTCGGCGCCGGCGGCGAGCAGCGCGGAGCCGGCGGCCAGGCCGCCGCAGAACAGGTACGCCGGGATGTCCGGCCGCCAGACCGGCGTCTTGACGATCTGCCTGCCGTAGTAGGACTTCATGAGGAGCCTCCGACGAACGACGCCACCACCGCGGCGGCCATGGCGAGGGCGGCGAGGCCGGCGCGGCGCCACATGGCGGGCAGGTCCCGGGTGGTGACCACCGGGTCCGGTGGCAGCCCGTAGACCTCGGGGTCGTCGAGGAGCAGGAAGAACGCGCCGTCCCCGCCAACGCCGTCGGCCGGGTCGTGGCCGTACAGCCGGGCCTGCGCCACCCCCTCGCCGTGCAGCTGCTCCAGCCGGCGGGCGGCCCGGTCGCGCAGCTCGTCCAGCGGTCCATACTGGATCGACTCGGTGGGGCAGGCGGTCGCGCAGGCCGGCATCAGGCCGCCGCCGCTTCCGGCCCGCCCGCCGTCGCCACCCGCGCGTATCCGGTCGTAGCACATCGTGCACTTCCACGCCCGGCCATCGCCCTGGCGCTGGTCGATCACTCCGTACGGGCAGGCGGGGACGCAGTAGCCGCAGCCGTTGCAGATGTCCTCCTGCACGACAACCGTGCCGAACTCGGTCCGGAACAGCGAGCCGGTGGGGCAGACGTCCAGGCAGGCGGCGTGCGTGCAGTGCTTGCACACGTCCGACGACATCAGCCACCGCAGGTCGCCGTCGTGCGTCTGCTCGACGAAGGCGACGTGTCGCCAGGTGTTCGCGTCCAGCTGGCCGGTGTTGTCGAAGGACATGCCCAGCAGGTCCAGCCCGTCCGTGGGAATCGCGTTCCACTCCTTGCACGCCACCTCGCACGCCTTGCACCCGATGCAGATGCTGGTGTCGGTGAAGAAGCCCATCCGCTCCGCCACGCTCACCCCTTCCGTAGCCCGGCCCGCCGCAGGTAGCCGTCGACGTACCTGCGCAGCTCCGGCCCGGTCGGGCGCCGGCCGGGTCGCAGGTCGCAGGTGCCGACCTTGCTCTCCTGGATCAGGACGTTCGGGTCGAGCACGATCCCGAACAGGTCGTTGGCCGAGTCGCCCACGGACAGCCCGGCCCCTCCCCAGTGGTACGGCAGCCAGATCTGGTGGATCGTGCGGCCCGCCACCCTGAGCGGGGTGAGCCGGTCGGTGACCATCACCCGGGCCTCCACCACCGCCCGCGCGGTGACCACGTGCGCCCAGTCCAGATGGGACAGTCCCCGCTCGGCGGCCAGCTCCGGCGACACCTCGATGAACATCTCCGGCTGCAGCTCCGACAGGTACTCCAGGTGGCGGCTCATCCCGCCGGCCGTGTGGTGCTCGGTCAGCCGGCTGACCGTGAAGACGTACGGGAACACCGCGCTGATCGGGTCGAGCGGGTTGTCCGGCCGCGGGTAGGTCTTGCGGGCCGGGTTGGACTGCTGCCGGTACAGCGGGTTGGCGACAGGCGACTCGGCTGGCTCGTAGTGGGTCGGCAGCGGACCGTCGATCAGCCCGGTCGGCACGTACAGCCAGCCCTTCCCGTCGGACTGCATGACGAACGGATCGTCGCCGGCGATGGCGGCGACGCCGGTGGCGCCCAGCGGCGGCCGGTAGGACGGGTCCTTGTCCGCCTCGAAGTCCGGCACGTCGTGGCCGGTCCACCTGCCCTTCCCGGCGTCCCACCAGACGTACGCCTTGCGCGGGCTCCAGGGACGCCCGGATGGGTCGGCCGAGGCGCGGTTGTAGAGCAGGCGCCGGTTCATCGGCCACGCCCAGCCCCATTCGGCGGCCACCCAGCTCTGCTCCGCGCCGGGCCTGCGCCGTGCCGCCTGGTTCACGCCGCCGACGAACACTCCACTGTAGATCCAACATCCGCAGGCGGTGGATCCGTCGTCCTTCAACGCCGTGTACCCGGACACGGGCTCACCGCTGGCCACCTCGAACCCGTTGATCTCCCGGAGCACGGCCGTCGCGCTCGGCTCGTCGTGCTGCCCGGAGACCGGGTAGTCCCAGGCCAGGTCCAGCACGGCGCGGTCGCGGGGCAGGGTGGACGCGGCAAGCTTCTGCCGGATGATGCGACCCAGGTGGTAGACGAACCACAGCTCCGAGCGGCAGTCCCCGGGCGGGTCGACGGCCTTCTCCCGCCACTGCAGCAGCCGCTGCGTCTGGGTGAACGAGCCCTCCTTCTCCACATGGGACGCCGCGGGCAGGAAGAACACCTCGGTGCGGCACTCCTCCGGCACGAGCTCACCGGTGGCCACCTCCGGCCCGTCCTTCCAGAACGTGGCGCTCTCCACCAGGTACAGGTCGCGCACCACCAGCCAGTCCAGGTTCGCCATGCCCAGCCGCTGCGCACGGCCGTGCGCCGAGCCGACCGCCGGGTTCTGGCCGAGCAGGAAGTACCCCTTGACCTTCCCGTCGACCATGTTCAGCACCGTCTGGTACGTGCCGTGGTCGCCGGTCATCCGGGGCAGGTGGCCGTAGCAGTAGTCGTTCTCCGCGGTCGCCGCGTCGCCCCAGTACGCCTTCAGCAGGCTGACCGCGTACGCCCGGGCATCCGCCCAGAAGCCCTTCTGCCCCGGATGGCGGATCGCCGCCACCCAGTCGGAGAAGCTGGCGTGCTGGGCGTGGTGCGGCATCGGCAGGTAACCGGGCAGCAGGTTGAACAGCGTCGGGATGTCCGTCGACCCCTGGATGCTGGCGTGCCCGCGCAGGGCCAGCACTCCCCCGCCGGGCCGGCCCACGTTGCCCAGCAGCAGCTGGATGATGGCGCCGGTGCGGATGTACTGGACGCCGACGGTGTGCTGGGTCCAGCCCACCGAGTAGACCAGCGCGCTGGTGCGCTCCCGCCCGGAGTTGCGGGTCCACGCCTGGCAGACCTCGAGGAACTTCTCCCGCGGCACACCGCAGACCCGCTCCACCATCTCCGGCGTGTACCGGGCGAAGTGCCGCTTGAGGATCTGGTAGACGCAGCGCGGGTGCCGCAGGGTCTCGTCCCGCTCGGTCCCGGCGGGGATGGGCGGGCCGTGCGACTCGTGCCGCAGCGGGCGTGCGGTCTCCCGGTCGGCGTCCGTGTCGCCGCTGTCCGGCGCGTGGCCCGCGTACTGCCAGCTGCCCGGGTCGTAAACGCCCTTCTCCGGGTCGAAGCCGGAGAACAGCCCGTCCAGGTCCTCGGTGTCCTGGTAGGACTCGTCCACAATGGTGGCCGCGTTGGTGTAGGCCAGCACGTACTCCCGGAAGTCCAGCTCGTTGCCGAGGATGTAGTTGACCACCCCGCCGAGGAAGGCGATGTCCGTCCCGGCCCGGATCGGCACGTACGTGTCGGCCAGCGCGCTGGTCCGGGTGAACCGGGGGTCGATGTGGATCACCGTGGCGCCGCGCCGCTTCGCCTCCATCACCCACTGGAAGCCGACCGGGTGGCACTCGGCCATGTTGGAGCCCTGGATGATGATGCAGTCCGCGTTCGCCAGGTCCTGCTGGAACGTGGTGGCGCCGCCGCGGCCGAAGCTGGTCCCCAGACCGGGAACCGTGGAGGAGTGTCAAATCCGGGCCTGGTTCTCGATCTGCAGCGCTCCCAAGGCGGTGAACAGCTTCTTGATGAGGTAGTTCTCCTCGTTGTCCAGAGTGGCCCCGCCGAGGCTGGCGATGCCCAGGGTGCGGTGCAGCGGTCGGCCCTGCTCGTCGACGTCCTCCCAGGTCTGCGCGCGGGCGGCGAGCACCCGGTCGGCGATCATGTCCATCGCCGTGGCCAGGTCCAGCTCCTCCCAGTCGGTGCCGTACGGCCGCCGGTAGAGCACCCGCCGCTGCCGCCGCGGGCTGGTGACCAGGCTCTTGCTCGCCGCGCCCTTGGGGCACAGCCGGCCACGCGAGATCGGGCTGTCCGGGTCGCCCTCGATCTGGGTGACCCGGCCGCCGGAGACGTAGACCCGCTGGCCGCAGCCGACCGCGCAGTACGGGCAGACCGACCTGGCCACCGAGTCGGCGGTCTCGGTCCGGGAGGTGAGCGCGGCGGTCCGGGGTGAGCGGACCGCCTCGCCGCGGCCGGTCGGGTCGTCGCCGGCGAGCTGCCGGTAGACCGGCCAGCCTTCGATCCAGCTGCGCACGCCCATGGCGCCGCCTCAGCGCAGCCGGGCGGTCAGGCCGCTGGCGAGAATCTCCGCCTCCAGGTCGGTCACCTCCACGCCGGACTCGGCGCGCAGCTCCGCCTGGGTGTAGATGATCTGCCCGCGGCCGGCCGGCGGGGCCTCGCGGGCGGCCATGACCTGCACGTCGCCGTCCACCAGGACGAGCACCGGATCATCGTCACCGGACTGGGCCAGCGCCCGGATGTCGTCAGCGGTAACCGTCACCATGGCCGCAGACTGCCCGCAACCGCCGCCGCTCAAACAGTCGACGGGCCCGATTCTGCGCGGACGTGGACGGCCGGCCGCGGTCGGCCGTCACGCAGAGTAGTTAACATTCCGCCCCTTGTGATCTTCTCTCCAGAGTGGAACTATCTCTCCCGGCCGGCTGCACCCCGCAGTGGCGCTCCTGTACCCCCGTGCTCGTTGCGTTCCACTGGGAAGCTGATGAACTACCGGGTTGGCGCTTCGCCGCCACCGGCCGTCCGACGGCGAGGCGGTCGTGTGGCTGGCTGACGACCTCTACCTCGTGGCTCATCACGACCACACCGGCCGGCCGCACCTGCACCCCCGTGCGATCCAGCTCGGGCTGGCCGCGGCCCTGCTCGGCGAGCTGATGCTCGCCGACCGGATCGCCGTCCAGCATGGCCGGATCTACGTGCGCAACCAGCAGCCGCCGCCGGACGCGCTGGCGCACACCATCCTGGACCGGCTCGCCGGTCAGCAGCCGCATTGCGACCTGCGGACAGAGCTGTCGGTCATCGGCGGCAGCGCCGCGCAGGCGGTCGCCCACCGGCTTGAACGCGCCGGCCTGGTGCACTACGTCCAGACCCGTCGCCTGACCCGCACCACCGGCCGCTGGGTCCCGACCGATCCCACCCAGGCGGCCTGGCGCACCGCCCGGCTACGCCAGCTGCTGTCCAGCCGCGACGAGGTGACCTGGCACGACGTCATCCTGGTCGCGCTGCTGTCGGCGATCGGGGCGGCCGGGCGCGTGCTGCGCGACGCCGATCCCCAGGCCCGCCTCCGGCTCAAGGGCATCCTGGCCCAGCTGCCCGGGTCCGTCGCGGAGCTGGTCACGCACACCGAGGCCGCGGTGGGCAACGCCATCTTGGCGCAACGAAGGTAACCCCCTCCACTCACAAGGGAGCTCCGCATGGCAGACCCCCTCGCGCTCAGCCCGAGCTCGGCGTCGCTGGCCAGGGACCGGTTGGGCGTTCCGTCCGTGGTGTTCTTCATCCTCAGCGCCGTGGCGCCGCTGACGGTCATCGGCGGCGTGGTCACCACGGCCTACGCGGTGACCGGCCTGACCGACATCCCGGCCGCGTTCATCGCCGTCGCGCTCATCCTCGCCATCTTCAGCGCGGGGTATGTGGCGATGGCCCGGCGCATCGTCAACGCCGGCGCCTTCTACTCGTTCATCTCGCGCGGCATCGGCCGGCCCGTCGGGGTGGCCGCCGCCATGGTCGCCGTGCTGGCGTACAACGGCCTGCAGTTCGGCCTCTACGGCGCGTTCGGGCCGCAGGCGGCGGCGTACTTCGGCGACAAGTTCGGCTGGGACCTGTCCTGGTGGGTCTACGCCCTGGCGGCCTGGGCGGTGACCGCCGTCCTCGGCGTGCTCGCCGTCGACCTCAACGGCCGGGTGCTGGCCGTCCTGCTCACCGCGGAGCTGGTCATCATCGTGGTCCTCACCATCAGCGGGCTGGCCGACCCGGCCGGTGGCGTCAGCTTCGCCACCCTGTCCCCGGAGGACCTGTTCACCTCTGGGGTCGGCGCCGCCCTGGTGATCGGGATCCTCGGGTTCGTCGGCTTCGAGCAGTCCGCGGTCTTCTCCGAGGAGGCCAAGGACGCCCGCCGCACCGTGCCCACCGCCACCTACCTGTCCCTGGCCGTCATCGGCGTGGTCTACGCCGCGGCGAGCTGGGCGATGGCGGTGCACTACGGCGACGACCAGGTGGTCGCCACCGCCCAGGAGCAGGGCCCGGGCACGCTGTTCGGGATGGGCGGGCAGACCTCCGGCGAGATCGCCCAGGTGCTCTTCCTCACCAGCCTCTTCGCCGCCATGATCAGCTTCCACAACGCGGTCGCCCGGTACATGTTCGCGCTCGGCCGGGAGCGGGTGCTACCGGGCGGGATGGGCCGCACCTACGCGCGCACCGGCTCGCCGATCGTCGCCTCGGTGGTGCAGAGCGTGTTCGGCCTCGCGGTCATCATCCTGTACGCGGTCGCCGGCTGGGACCCGTTCGTCAGGCTGTTCTTCTGGATCGGCACCACCGGCGGGTTCGGCGTCCTTCTCCTGCTCGCGGCCACCAGCGCCAGCGTGGTCGGGTTCTTCGCCCGCGATGCGCAAGGGGAGAACGTCTGGCGCCGCCTGATCGCCCCGGCCATCGCGTTCGTGGCTCTGGTGGCGATCGCCTCCAAGGCGGTGGACGACTACGCCACCCTGCTCGGCGTCGCCCCGGGCTCGACCGAGAGCTGGCTGCTGCCCACCATGTACGGGGTCGCGGCGGTGATCGGGCTCTGCTGGGCCCTGGTGCTGCGTGCCACCCGGCCGCAGGTGTACGCGGCGATCGGTCTCGGCGCGAACGCCGCGACCGGCCACACCACGCCGCTGCTGCCTCCTGACCAGACCGGCGGCGCGGCGGAGGCGGGTGTCGACCGCCAGCAGCCAGTGGGTTAGCCAGCCGCCAACCGTCCACACCCGGGTATTCACGGCAGGGGCGCGAGTGGCCCCACACCACCGCCCGGGCATCGGGCATCGCCAGCCTCGATGTCCGGGCGGTTGCCTGCCGTGCGGCCCGCGCCGGCCGCTCAGCGCCCGCGGTGGCAGCGGCCGGGCCGGAACGCGTCTGCCGCCGGTGCCAGGCCCCCGGCCCCGCTGCCGGGTCGGAATTGTAAGGGATCCTATCGGTAGTACGAGTTACCGGATGGGCGCGTCCGGCGCGGGTGCCCGTTGCGCGTCCCATCCAGCGCGGTAATTCCGTCGGACGAATACGCCGAATTGCCGGCAGCGGTGGTTGCGGCTGGCGGCCGTTTCGGGCCACACTGACGAGCGATCCATTCGTACCATTTTCCGGCCGGGGGAGACGATGGCTAAACAGGTGATCACGAGTCTCATTGACGACCTCGATGGGAAGCCGGCGACCCAGACAATCGAATTCGGGCTCGACGGCGTCAACTACACCATCGACCTGTCCGACCGTAACGCCGACAAGCTGCGCGCCGCGCTGCACCCCTACATCGACGCCGGCACCCGGGTCGGCCGGGTCACCACCGGGCGCCGGGCTCCTTCGCGCACGGCAGCGTCGACGCGGACCAGCCGCGACCAGACCGCGGCGATCCGCGAGTGGGCGGCCAAGGCGGGGTACGAGATTTCCAACCGGGGGCGCATTCCGGCCCGGATCGTCGCGGCGTACGAGGAAGCGCACCGCTAATTGCGCCGCCGCATTACCCGCATGCCGGGGCGCGGCGCTATCCGCGGCGCGGAGACTTTCCGGTCCCGCGGCTGACGCAAAACCGCGCGCCACAGCGGCCGCGGGCCGCGGTGGCGCGCGGTGCGCAGCATGTAGTTCCGCGCGTGCGGGCTTTCCCGGCACGCTGACCGGCGGCGCCGCCGGTTCGCACTTTCGCCTCCGGAGCCCGTGTCCCACCACCCGGTGCGGCTCACCGGGTGGCTGGCACCTGGGGGCCGGGGTCTTCGTGCGTCCGAGCGGCGCCGCCGGTCTCGCGGGCGAGCTCAGTGCCTGGCGACCTTCGTGAGCAGGGCGTACGCCTTGCCCGGGTCGCCGCTGAGCAGGGCGTGCTCGGCGTCGGCGATCAGCTTCGCCCAGTCCCCGCGGGCCCGGCCGGCGAGCACGGCGGCCTGGGCCTGGTCCCGGGCCCGGTCCACCTTGGACCCGCCGTGGCCGGTGCGCAGGCCCCAGCCGTACGGGTACAGCGGCCGGTAGTCGTGGTCGCCGACGTTGATCGGCACCTGTGCGGCGTCCCGCGGCCAGGTGACCGGGAGCCGGCCGGTGAACGGCCGCCGGCCGAACAGCACGTCCGCCACGCCCGCGCCCTCGCTGCCCGGCAGCCAGGAGGCGACCAGCGCGTCGATCTCTCCCAGCTGGTCGGTGAGCACCTGCGGGCGCCCGGAGACCACGAGTACCACGCACTTGGCGATCGCCGAGCAGACCTTGTCGATGACCGCCTTGTCGCCGGGCTGCAGGCTCAGCGACTTCGGCTCCAGCTGCGCGGGCGTGCAGAACCCGCACTCCGGCCCGCCGACGTCGCCGAACCCTTCCGCGTACGGCGTCTCGCCGACCACGACCACGCCCACGTCCGCCCCGTCCATCGGCGCGGATGCGTCGGCGCTGTAGGTGACCTGCGCCCGTGGCGCGACCTCCCGGATGCCTTCCAGGATGGTGGTGCCGGGCACGATGTCGCCGGAGGCACCCTGCCAGGCGATGGTCCAGCCGCCGGTCTGGTTACCGATGTCGTCGGCGTTGCGGCCGGCCACGTAGATCTTGGCGTCCCGGCGCAGCGGCAGCAGGTGGCCGCTGTTCTTCAGCAGCACCTGCGACTCCGCGGCGGCCTGCCGGGCGAGCGCCCGGTGCGCCGCGCTGCCGACCTGGTCCACCTTGTTCGGTGAGGCGAACGGGTGCTCGAAGAGGCCGAGCTGGAACTTCACCCGCAGGATGCGGCGCACCGCGTCGTCGATGCGCGCCCGGCTGACCCGGCCGGCCTCGACCTCGGCCAGCAGCAGGTCCTCGAACTGCTTGGCGGTGTTGGGTTCCATGAACATGTCGATGCCGGCGTTGACACCGGTCCGCACCTTGTAGGGGGTCAGCCCGCCGTTGGTCGGGTCGGTGGGGTCGGGGATCTGGTGGATGCCCTCCCAGTCGGAGATGACGAAGCCGTCGAAGCCGAGCTGGTGCTTGAGCACGTCGGTGATCAGCTCGCGGTTGGCGTGCATCTTGATGGGGTTGCCCACGCCGTCCTCGGTCCAGTCCACACTGGAGAACGACGGCATGACGCTGCCCGGCCGGTGCTCGTTCACCGCGACGACGTAGGGCGCCAGGTCGATGCGGGCGAAGTCCGCCCGGTTGGTCACCGTGACGCCCTGGTCGATGGTGTACTGCTTCTCGAACCACTGCTTGCCCACGTTGGCGTCGGCGATCGCCTGGTTGTACCGGGTGTCGCCGTCACCGGCGTAGTGCTTGGTGGTGGCCAGGATGCCCTTGCTCTGCAGACCGTCGATGATGGTCTCCATCGAGACCACCAGCGCCGGGTCCTCGCCGAAGCTCTCGTAGCTGCGGCCCCACCGCTCGTCCCGGGAGACGCAGATGCACGGCGCGAAGTCCCACGGGATGCCGGTCGCGCGGACCTCCTCCGCGGTGGCCTGGCCGACCTTCTTGACCAGGGCCGGGTCGCGGGTGGCGCCGAGGCCGACGTTGTGCGGGAAGATGGTCGCGCCGTACACGTTGCCGTGCCCGTGCACCGCGTCGATCCCGTAGATCATCGGGATGTGCAGGCGGGTGCTCAGCGCCTGCGCCTGGAACTGGTTGACCATCTCGACCCAGGC
>Ga0310834_101145_pt1 | contig 18022 bp, 11 predicted proteins | sample SM_ome_2_FD_201314 | JGI IMG/M metagenome (GOLD analysis project Ga0310834, IMG submission 201314) | Sorghum-adapted microbial communities enriched on stacked mutant (SM) sorghum from Joint BioEnergy Institute, Emeryville, California... ... | reverse complement strand
GGAATCGGACGATTTCCTGTCAATAAGGATTCGGGAGCCTTCCGGATCTTTTTTTGTGCTTCCCACGGCGTTAACGGAAACCGCCTGCAAATTCCAACAAGTTTTCCCCGATCAGTTGGATGATCAGTCCGAGGGTCACCAGCCGAAGAATCACCAGGACGGTCCGGGCCTTCAATTTTTCCGCCAGCCGGACCCCGATTTGCGCGCCGGCAAGGGATCCCGCTAGCAGGCAAAGGGTCAGGGGCCAGATCATTTGCCCGGCGGCAATATAAGTCACCGCCGCGCCGAAACAGCTGGAAAAGGTGGCCAATCGGACTCCCGCCACGGCCCGAATGTAGGAAACCTTTAACGCCCCGAACAAATACAGCATGAACGTCCCCTGGCCGGGACCGATCATCCCGTCGTAAATGCCGATGGCATACAGGCCGGGAAAACTGAATTTGTTAAAGCGGATTTCCCCTTCCCCGGAAAATTGTCCCTGTTTAAAAAATGAGGCGGCAAAGGCAAAGAGGAGCAGGATGATGGCGGCCGCCTCCATGTATTCCTCGTTCATGCGCGAAGCGATCACGCCGCCGGTGACGCCGCCCGCGAGACTGACGGGTACGATCCAATAAACCTCTTTAAACGAGATTTTTTTGTTCCTGTATAAATAAAGAAAGCTGGAGAAGGAACTGATCGTATTGGCGGCCTTATTTGCGCCGACGGCCGATTGGATGGGGATGCCCAACAGCATCATGACCGGGAGGCTGATGAATCCTCCGCCTCCCGCTAAAGTTCCGGCCGTGGTTGCCAAAATGCCGGTTAAACCGATAAGCAAATATTCCATTTTCCGACACCACCTTCAAAACTAGTATACAACGCACATATCGATAGGAAAATTATATCATTTTAATAAAAATCAATAAGTTTTTCTTATAATATTCATGCGGAACGGGGATTTTCGGATGATTCGTTCCGTGCGATGAACGGCCGATATCCCCGGGTACCGTGAAGGCGAGACATTCCAGCGGGGGAATGGGAAAAAAATTCTAGATATTTGAAAAAAACAGGATACACAAAAGATTAATAAGGTTTATAATAGTTATGGAAAGAACCAAAATCTGGATTTTCTTGGGGAGGGAGAAGTTTGTTAAAAAGAAGGTATTGGTTTCTGTTTGCGGCCCTGTTCATTTTTTTGTTTGTAAGCGGTTGCAGCAATGAGAAGGAAACGGGGCAGACGGAATCCAAGAACAATCTCATCCTTATCACGGGGGACACCGTTTCCGAAAAGGGAGGTTGTGTCCTGGCCAGCCGGTTCGCTCCCGGGGACAAAATCGTTTTCCGGATGAATGCCATCAATCCCGATACCGGGCTGCAAATGGAAAACGCGAAACTGCAGGTTCATCTTTCGACGGGGGAAGTTTTGGATATGGTGTACGGGGAACATCCGCCGGGCGTGGAAAACGCGGCGAAATTTTGGACCGCGGCTTATCCGGTGACCAAAGATACCCCGAAGGGAAAGCTGGAATATTTTGTGACGGCGGAAGCGGGGGACCGGAAAGGGGAGTTCCGGCCTTTCAATGTCGAGCCTTCCCTGCTGATGATCGTGGATGAAAAGGCCGCCGGATCGGGCAGCCAAGGTCAGCAGCAAGGTAACGCCAACCAGAGCGGAAATAAGAACGGCGGTTCGCAGGAAGCGAATCTGGAACCGAACAATGTGGTGAACGTCGAGGCCGTCAACTTCGCCTTTAATAAAGACAAATATTATGTAAAGGCGGGAAAAGAGGTAACCATTCATTTGACTTCGAAGGAAGGAAGCCATGGCATCGCCATTCCCGATTTGAACGTTTCCATCGACGAGCCGAACGGAACCGTAAAATTTACCCCGACGAAACCCGGAGAATACGAGATGGTTTGCAGCGTCTTTTGCGGCGTGGGCCACGGCGACATGAAGGCGACATTGGTGGTCGTCGAATAAGGGGATCCCGATGATGAAAAGCTATCCGTCCATCGCGAAGATCTTCGCAGTCATTGCCGTCGCCGCCCTTTTGTTCGCCTGCAGCAAAGACGAGGGAACGCCGGAGGTTTCCGGCGATCAAACATCGAAGAGCGGGAAAAATACCGAGCAAAAGCAGCAGTTAAATAACAACATAAACTTGTCGAAAAGCAGGGGATATATCGGGGATCAGGTGGAATTTACCGTCGATGAATTGGAAGCGAATCAGGATGTGGAGCTCGTCTGGATCGCTTATGATGGCAGCTACGAAATTAAAAATATGTATGAAATGGTCGGACCGAAATTTAAAGAGAAGGAAGTCGTTCTGGCGGAAGGGAAAAGCGACGGAAACGGAATCTGGAAAGGCGCTTTCACCGTTCCAGATGGGTTCGGCGGAGACCATACCCTTTTCGTCCGTTCGAAGGACGTCAAAATCGGGCAAACCGCTTTTACGGTGGACCCCAAGTTTTCCATGTATCCCGCATCCGGTCCCGTCGGCACGGAGATTACGATAAAAGCGGAGGGTCTGGGCTGGAGCACCTATATGCGGAATTGGCAGTTGACCTATGATAACAAATACACCGGTTTGATCTCGGCCGTGGCCACAAACGGCAAGGCGGAGGCAAAAATCCGCGCGGCGGGACCGCCGGGAAAACATTTTATCCGGATCCGGACCGGCTATCTCGGCATGCCGTACATTAACTACCAGCAATCTCCCTATCCGGACAAACCGGCGCCCGAATTCATGTTCGAGGTGACGGAGGAACCGCCGCTGGATCAGGCCTATGTGGAGCCCGTGCCGGAAAAGGCGGGAAACGGTCTTGAAATGCCGGAATTAAAGAATAAGCCCGGCGTGAAAATCGCCCTGGACAAACACGAAGGAACCGTCGGGGAACCGGTTCGCTTGCGCGCGAGCGGACTGCCGAAAAATAAGCGGGCGGAAATCATTTGGAATACGATGCGGGGAAGCCGCGTATCGGGATCGGGGTTCGGGGAAGAAACGGCGGTCTTGGCTGCCGTGGATACGGATGAAAATGGACAGTTGTCCTATGATTTTAATATTCCGGACGATCTGGGCGGCATTCCCCACCGGATCGATGTAAAAATCGAGGATGAAATCTACGGCCAGGCGTACTTGCGGATTTTGCCCTCCATCGTGAACCTGTCCCCCAAATCGGGACCTGCGGGCACAAAGATCCGGATCACCATCAAGGGCGGGGGCTGGACCGAGTTTGACAACGCCTATTATTTAACCTATGACAATGCCTACGCCGGCTACATGTGCGCCTTCAACAGCGAAGGCGATCTCACCTTCGACGTCGTTGCCACCGGCGAACCCGGCTATCACATCATCGACCTCTATCCGGGCATCTACCGGCAAAAGGATAAGGATACGGATATGTCGCTCATTCCGCAGCTGACTTACGCGACGGATCACCCCGGATCGAAGATGCCCGCCATCCGCATGGGATTCTGGGTGACGGAAAAATAATCAAGGAAAGCATGGGTTGGACCGGCATCCGATTTTCCAGCGGTCATATTGATCGTTTTTTATGGAATTTCCAGCGGAATCTTGGTTTGAAATTTTGTCGTCGACCCCCGATAGCGTCAAAATCCCGGGGGATCGACGACAAATCTTTTTTTGGCACCAGATTGTGTTAAATCCCGTAATATCAACATTTTTCCTCATATTGATCAAACGTTTACAATCAATTATAATAAAAATCAAACCGATTAGGAAATTTTTCCAAACTCTGATTTATCAACATTTTTTGGGTTTGTATCTTACCTATGAGGGATTGAAACATTCTCTGATTTTGCATCCGTTCTAAATGTTTTCTAGTTTGTATCTTACCTATGAGGGATTGAAACCTCCATAGTTTGGATTTGCCTTTTCGTGTTCGATCGTTTGTATCTTACCTATGAGGGATTGAAACACAAGTTCATTGAAGAAAACAGGGAAAAGATACAAGGTTTGTATCTTACCTATGAGGGATTGAAACGAGAAGGATTTGAAAGCAAAAGGGGTGAACGTGGTCCGGTTTGTATCTTACCTATGAGGGATTGAAACCGCTAAATCGTTGCCAAGTATTATTGGTCGTAGGCTGTTTGTATCTTACCTATGAGGGATTGAAACTGCCTATCATGTCGCGGATGTCGGTGTCCGTTTTCAACGTTTGTATCTTACCTATGAGGGATTGAAACAACGATCGCTTTAGCGAATCACTTTTAACGAAATCGCGTTTGTATCTTACCTATGAGGGATTGAAACTGAAAATCGGATTGAGGAGGTGGAAAAAATGGAGAAAGGTTTGTATCTTACCTATGAGGGATTGAAACTAACCAGAATAGCCACAAGGGCGGTATGTTCGAGCGTTTGTATCTTACCTATGAGGGATTGAAACTCATGCTGTCGCCTTTTGCACGAAGGAAGAAGTATTCGTTTGTATCTTACCTATGAGGGATTGAAACACTCTCGATTTCCGTCATTGTCGCGTTTTTCTTTCGGTTTGTATCTTACCTATGAGGGATTGAAACACTCGCTATTGAATGACTCTTCATATGAATTCATGCGTTTGTATCTTACCTATGAGGGATTGAAACCAACCCAATCCTTGCCGAACTTGGTAACGCAGGACGGTTTGTATCTTACCTATGAGGGATTGAAACGAAACCATTTTGAGACTGATAGACAGGGTTTTTGAGTTTGTATCTTACCTATGAGGGATTGAAACCTTTTTCCGCTCTTTCCGGTTAATACTGCTCCCCTTGTTTGTATCTTACCTATGAGGGATTGAAACAGCTCTATAACGGAGACCCAAGTATGATTGGGAGAGGTTTGTATCTTACCTATGAGGGATTGAAACAAGTATTCCTGACAAGTCGAACAGTATAGAGGGCTTGTCGTTTGTATCTTACCTATGTGGGATTGAAACATAGATGGCATCCGGGTTCCTCTCTCCGGGGCGTAGAGTTTGTATCTTACCTATGAGGGATTGAAACAGCATCATGTCTCGGATTCTGACAGCTGGTACCGCCGTTTGTATCTTACCTATGAGGGATTGAAACAATTCCTTCATTGTCATCCTGGGCAATCTGTAGCCGTGTTTGTATCTTACCTATGAGGGATTGAAACCGGCGTTCGTTTCTTCGTACACTTCGAGCCAATTCAGGTTTATATCTTACCTTTGGGGGATTGAAACTCGGCGACCAGCTCGCCCCCTACATTCAGAAGTTCGTTTGTATCTTACCTTTGAGGGATTGAAACCTGCATCTCAGTACATAAATCACAAGGCGGACAGGCGAGTTTGTAATCTTACCTTCGAGGGATTGAAACATCAATCTGTTGGGGTTCGCTGAACCCATCACGCGTTTGTATCTTACCTATATGAGGGATTGAGACTAAACGGAAACAGGATTCCTCTGAGTGGTACGGTTGGGTTTAAATTTTTGCCTATGAGTGATGAAAACATTCATAGAGACGGCCGTGGTAAACCGCACTCCGTTGTTGGTACTTACTTGTGAGCGAGCCCGAGCCACCTGTATGAAATCCGCAAGGCGTTTGAAAACGGAGACCGGGCAGAAGAGATCATCTTCCTCTTTCACGGAAAAAGACCTGCCGTCATGGGCAGGTCTTTTCGCATGTACCGATTACTTTTCATTTTTCCAAAAATTATCCGCCAGCAGCGGAACTGGAAATGATCAAATCTGAAAATACCGGCATTCCCCTTTCCCGTCATAGTAAAACAATAAATAGTGATCCTCCCGGACGATTTTTTTCGACTGCAAAAAGGCCGGCAAGTCGATGGGCATTTTTTCCGCGACCACATGTTTCATCCATTCCCGCTCGGACAGGTTCTTCAACGCTTCCGGCAAATCGGACTGGGGCAGCCCGCGGAAGATTTCCGCCCGTTCTTCCTTCGTCAAACCGTCTTCCCACCAGATTTTCCGCGGCTTATATTTCAGCCGGGACAAATAATCAAATTTCATCAAAGCTAGGGCGATGTCCAAATCGCGGATTTCCGCATGGCACAAAAATTCGAGGAGCCGGGTGAACAGGTCTTCCAGCTGATGGCCGATTTTGGACCATCCCCTGTCCGCCCAATAAATGCCGAACTGCTGAAAAAAATCGAAGGGGGTTTCAAAGGCGTAAGTCACCAAAAATTCCACCGTTGCGTCCATCCGGTGCCGGTTCCAATATTTGTCCAGGATGTCTTCCGCCTTTTTGAGCCGGGTGATGTCATCGAAGGACAAGACGTTATTTTTTAAAATTTCGTAGGGGGCCCGGTCCATATAGACGTAGTCCCATTGCTTCGCCTGATGGCGGAGGCCGGTGCCCCGCAGCATTTTTAAAAAGCCGAGCTGCAATTCCTCGGGGCGGAGGGCGAACACGTCATTGAAGGTTTTCCGGAAAGAATCGTAGTTTTCTTCCGGCAGGCCGGCGATCAAGTCGAGATGCTGGACGATTTTGCCCCCTTCGCGGATCAGGCGGACCGTCCGCGCCAGCTTTTCAAAGTTTTGTTTTCGTTTCACCAGTTCATTGGTCAAGTCATTGGTCGACTGCACGCCGATCTCAAAACGGAACAGCCCCGGCGGGGCGTTTTGATTCAAAAATTCGATCACTTCCGGCTTCATGATATCCGCGGTAATTTCGAACTGGAAGACGGTGCCCGGCACATGTTCGTCGATCAGAAATTGAAACATGTCCATCGCGTAGCTGCGGCTGATGTTGAACGTCCGGTCGACAAATTTGATCGTTCTCGCCCCGTTCTTCATCAAGTAGCGGATGTCTTCCTTAATTTTTTCCCGGTCAAAAAAACGGACGCCCGTCTCGATGGACGAGAGGCAGAACTGGCATTGGAAGGGGCAGCCGCGGCTCGTTTCCACATAGACGATCCGCTTGCCGAGATCCGGGATGTCTTCTTTGAAACGGAAGGGGGACGGGTGGTTGCGCAGATTGAGTTTCGGCCTGGCGGGGTTGATTTTCACTTTTCCGTCCTTGCGGAAAGCGATGCCCCGGACATTTTCCAACGGCTCGTGGTTTTTAAAACACGAAAGCAGCTCCTTAAAGGTTTCTTCCCCTTCGCCCATGACGATGCAATCCGCTTCTTTGAGCCTTTCCAGCCAATAAAACACGTCGTACGATACTTCCGGACCGCCCAGCACGATCTTGATGTCCGGATTGATCTTTTTGAGGATCTCGATCACCCGGATCGTCTCTTCGATATTCCATATGTAGCAGCTGAAGCCGATGACATCCGGTTTTCTTTCGATTAAATCGGCGACAATATGGAGTACCGGGTCTTTGATCGTATATTCCGCGAGCTCGACGGGAAAATCCGGTTCGGCATAGGCTTTGAGATAGCGGATGGCCAAATTCATATGGATATATTTTGCGTTCAAGGTCGCAACGACGGTTTTCATCGGAACGAAACTCCTTGAAATCGCAGTGATTGTTGCGGATTTTGGTTTTTCTTCCTTATTATTGTAGCCGTTTTCGCAATATTTTCCAATACGGGGTCATGGGGCCATAAGAACAGCCTTGAAGTCCAAGAATTTGCGTAACCATTCCCGGAAGGCCGTGTTCCCCCGGCCGGAGGCAGGATTTTACAAACTTAAAGACTTGATCCGAGGGCTGCTCCTTCGGATGCGGCAGGAGTATGTATGTTCCGCAAACATGAGGATTTATCCTTTTCACGATCCCGGAGGGAATTCCGAAGGACGGGAACTCATAGAAACGCCGCCGGCCCAAGGTGCGGGATGCATGGCAAGCGTTTCATTCCAATGAAGCGGCTGCATGGAGCAGGATCGATTTTTCACCGGCGGAGATCCGCGTCGCATTGTTCTAAACCGCGAACCGTTCCCATTTTTCCGGACCACAATGTCCAACATTGGATTTTTCCCCGTGATGAGACGGTTCAACATTCAAGGGATTATGTTCAACATTTTTGGAAAATGTTGAATATAAGGGTTTGTATGTCCAATAAAAAGGGAAAGCCCCTATTTTTCCTTCGTTCAAGGGAGGAACGTCCAACATTTCCATCCGAACGTTCAATATTTGGAAAAATTTATCCAACATCCCATGGGAATGTCCGACATTTTCACAAATTGGTTCATCATTTTAACAATTACGTTCATCATAGAAAAAAATTTGTCCAAAATGAAAGAAAAAATGACCATCATCCCGAAAAAAACGTCCATCACCGCAGGGAAAATGTCCATCATCGCATCCGGTGTCCAACATCGGGGGCGATTGGCCTGAAATCTGTACCTTTATGACGGATACCGGGAACGGTTTTTCAATCGTTACGACTTTTGGCGGAGATATTGTTGACTGCCTGCGTGCCGGGCGGGCCAATCTCCGCGAAGGCCCGGAGGCAGCCTCCGTTTCGGGCGTTTTCACCCTTCCCCGCAAGGAGTCGCCCCTTTCTGGCCGCCTTCCCCTTCCGGAAACGGAAGGCTCCGGATCTTTCACCGGAAACGTAAAAAAATCGTTAAGGATTGTAAAAAAGTGCTTTATTATTTTAAAAATATGATGAATTTCCCAAAAGTAAAAAAAGAATGTGTTATATATTATTTTGGAAATTTTCCCGAACTTTTAGGGCTTTTGCACCATTTCATCGGAGGTGTTTTTTGCAAAAATAGAAAAGGAAGATTGTCCCTTTTCATTGAAAAGCGTGTCCGCAAACGAATTCCGACGGTTTCGCCAAAAACGCCGCCTGAATTGAAACGGCCAAAGGAGGAAGAGGATGAGAATTTTTCTCGAACGGTTTTTGAAGGTTTTTGTCGTGTTTGCCCTCTTATTGAACTACTCGATCCCCTTTGCACAAATTTCCCAAGCTGCAGAAAATGAAAACGGCAAGGTATTGACGGTTGCGGAAGCGATCGCTGAAAATTCCGGACAGGCGACTGTCGCGGGATATGTCGTCGGTTACGTGAAGGCCAAAAACAATATTCAATTTGAAGCCCCGTTTCCGGATGATTATAATTTCGCCCTCGCTGATACGCCCGGCGAAAGGGATCCCGCCAAAATCTTGCCGGTGCAAATCACATCCGGTTTCCGCGCGAACTTCGGTTTAAAATCCAACCCCGGCATTCTCGGCAAAAAAGTCTATGTCACCGGTTCCCTCGAACCCTATTTCTCCATGCCCGGTTTGAAATCGCCGACGGATATCCGCTTTGAAGAGGGAACGCCTGAACAGCCTCCGGAAGAACAGCCCGGTGAAGGCGAAACGTTGACGATCAGCGATATCCAAGGGGAAGGGCACTTTTCCCCGTACAAGGACAGGAAAGTGAAAAACGTCCAAGGGGTCGTCACCTTTGTCGTGGACAACAGCAATTTTTACATCCAGTCCCCGAATCCGGACAACGACCCCGACACTTCGGAAGGGCTTCTCGTCTATAAAAGGGATCACGGCGTCCGGACGGGCAATCTCGTCGAAGTGAGCGGAACGGTAAAAGAATGGGTCATCACCTCCGGCAAAAAAGACGTGGACTTGCCCGTGACGGAAATCAATGCCGATGAAGTACGGGTCCTACAGCCCCAAGCGGAATTGCCGGAGCCGGTCGTCCTGGATCCGCCGGCCGAGGTCATCGATAATGACGGATTCTCTCAATTCGACCCGGAAGAAGACGCCATCGATTATTACGAATCGCTGGAAGGGATGCGCGTCTCCATCGTCAATCCCCTCGTTGCCGGGCCGCAAAGTTACGGGGAGATCCCCGTCCTGACGAAAACCGCCGAAGGGAAGACGTACACGACGGAAGGGGGCATCCTGTTAACGGAGGAATCGGCCAATCCGGAACGGATTTTCATCGATGTGTTCGATCCGAATTTTGACGCCAAAACCGGCGACCGGTTCCTGGGGACGGTTACGGGCGTGCTCACCTTCGATTACAGCAATTTCAAAGTTTTGACCGATAAAGATTCCCTGCCGGAATTGGCAAAGCGGGAATTCACCCCGCCGGTCACCCGTTTGAAAAGCGGCGGGAACGTCCTGACCGTCGCCACGTACAACATCGAAAATTACTACAGCGGGCTTGCGGAAAAAACGGAAAAGATCGCCAAGTCCATCGTGGTGAATTTGAACGCCCCCGACATCATCGGCCTTGTGGAAATGCAGGACAATGACGGGGAAAAGGATAGCGGGACGACGGCGGCCGACGCCAATTACGAGGCGCTGATTCAGGCGATCAAAGCCCACGGCGGCCCGGCCTATCAATGGACGGACATCGCCCCGAAGGACAAAGCGGACGGGGGCGCCCCGGGCGGCAATATCCGCGTCGGCTTCCTTTACAATCCGGAACGGGTGCAGCTTGTCCCCGGGAAAAAGGGGACCGCGGATGAAGCCGTTCAATTTGAAAACGGCAAATTGACCCTGAACCCGGGCAGGATCGATCCGGCCAATCCCGCCTTTACCGACAGCCGGAAACCGCTGGCGGCCCAATTCCGGTTCAACGGGGAAGACATCATCGTCATCGCCAACCACTTTAATTCCAAAGGCGGGGACGATCCGCTCTACGGCGTCCATCAGCCGCCGGTTTTGAAGAGCGAAACCCAGCGGATGCAAATCGCCGAAGTCGTCCATAATTTCGTCGCCGGCATCCTGGCCGAGGATCCGGAAGCCAATGTGATCGTGCTCGGCGACTTAAACGATTTCCAATTCGCCAACCCCTTGAAGAAGTTAAAAGGAAATATCCTGGAAAATTTGATCGACAAAGTCCCGTTGAAGAAAAGATATTCCTATATATACGAAGGCAATTCCCAAGTGCTTGACCATATTTTGGCCACGAAAAAATTGGCTGCCGCCGCGAAGGCCGACATCGTTCACATTAACGCACCCTATATGGAAATCCACGGGCGCGCTTCCGACCATGATCCGGTGATCGCCCAGTTCGATTTCGGCCAACAGCCGGCGGAAGAAAAGGGATTCGCCCTGACGGTCATGCATACGAACGACACCCATGCCAATGTGGAACAATTCCCCTTCTTGGCCACGGCGGTGGATGAGGTCAGAAGCCGGGCGAAAAACAGCCTGTTGCTCCATGCCGGGGACGTCTTTTCCGGCACCCTGTATTTCAATACCCAGCTGGGACAAGCGGACCTGTATTTCATGAACGCGGTCGGCTACGATGCGATGACCTTCGGGAACCACGAATTTGACAAGGGATCCAAGGTGTTGGCCGATTTTGTCAAAGGCGCCAAATTCCCCTTTGTCAGCGCGAATATCGACTTTTCCAAGGATGCCCTGTTGGGTCCCCTTGTCGAAAAAGAAATCGGCCAACCGGGAGATGACGGGAAAATTTACCCGGCGGTCATCGAAGAGATTGACGGGGAAAAGGTCGGCATCTTCGGACTGACGACGGAAGACACGCCGACGATCTCGAGCCCGAGCGCGGAGACGAGATTCTCCGAAGCGAAGGAAAAGGCGGAAGAAACCGTCGAGTCCTTGGAAGACATGGGGATCGACAAAATCATCGCCCTGTCCCATCTGGGCTACGACAAGGATTTGGAATTGGCCAAAGCAGTGGACGGCATTGACGTTATTGTCGGCGGGCATACCCATACCGTGCTCGAACAAGGGGTGCTTGTCGATAAGGAAGAACCGACGGTGATCGTCCAAGCCGGAGAAAGATTGAATTATCTCGGGGTGCTGGACGTCACCTTCGACGAACGGGGCGTCGTCCGGGATTACGAGGCGGAACTGCTTCCTCTAAACGCGGACAATTACGCGAAGGATGCGGTTCTGGAAGCGAAGGTCCAACAATACAAGGCGGAAATCGACGAGCTGCTGAAAGAGGTGGTCGGGGCCACAACGGTTGATTTGGACGGCGAACGGGCCAATGTCCGGACGAAGGAAACGAATCTCGGGAATCTGATCGCCGACGGCATGGTATGGAAAATGAAGCAGTTTCTCCCGGAAACGACCATCGCTCTGCAAAACGGGGGAGGCATCCGCGCTTCCATCAAGGCCGGGGACATTACGATGGGCGACGTGCGGACCGTCCTGCCTTTCGAGAATACCCTGGTCGCCATTCAATTGACGGGGGAAGAATTGCTTGAGGCCCTCGAACACAGCGTCAGCGCCTATCCGGCCCAGAGCGGCGGATTTTTGCAAGTCTCGGGACTGCGCTTCAAATTTGATCCGGAAAAGCCCGCGGGCGAGCGGGTCTGGTTCGTGGAAGCGAAGAATGCCGACGGCAAGTTCGAGCCGCTGAAAAAAGACGCCCTTTACACCGTGGCCACCAACTCCTTCACGGCGAAGGGCGGCGACGGCTACGATTCCTTGAAGCGGGCCTATGAGGACGGCCGCATGAAGAATCTGGACATCCCCGATTATGAGGTGTTCAGCGAATACTTGCGCCAATTCGGCCCGGTTTCGCCCCAAGTGGAAGGAAGGATCGTTGCCGAAAAACAACCGGAAGAACCCGGTGAAGAACCCGGGGACGGAGGAACGGAACCTCCCGGAGGCGACCAGCCCGGTGACGGGGAACCGGGCGGTGACCAGCCGGGCGATGGGGGCGGCCAGCCCGGGGATGATCAGCCTGGCAGCGGTGATCAGCCCGGGGATGATCAGCCTGGCAGCGGTGATCAGCCTGGCGATGATCAGCCAGGCAGCGGCAATGACCAGCCCGGCGGCGGTACCGAACCGCCGGGGGATGAAACCGGCGGAGGGGAGCTGCTTGACCATGTCACCGCCCGGCCGGCCGTGAAAGGGAATACGGCGGCGATTGCCGACGAAGACATCGCGAAGCTCAAACCCGAAGGCTTGCTGACGGTGGAAGTGGACGCGGATACGGCCGTTCTCGCCCTGACGGCGGATCAGGTGCGGCTCCTGAAAGAAAAGAAGGCGACGGTCCAATTCAAGAACCGTCTCGTTTCCGTGGCAGTACCGGCGGAGGCTTTGCCCGATGGGCCGGTGAAAATTGAAATGAAAAGACTGCCGGATCTGAAAGAAGCCGTCAGCGCCGTTTACGATTTCAACCTTTACGACGGAAACGGGAACAAAGTGACCGGCTTCAACCCGCCCGTTACCCTGGCGTTTCACGTCCGGGCGGACCATAAGGACAACTTGAACATGTATTATTACAACGAAGGGAAAAAACAATGGGAACTGGTGCCCGGCGCCGTCTACAAGGACGGTACGGTTAGCGCCCAGGTAAGCCACTTCAGCATTTACACCGTCTCCGATAAAGATTTGACGGAAGGAAACGGTAAAGCCGGCGCCGGCAGCCCCCTCCCCGATACGGCGACGGGCATGTTCCAGGCATTGGCGGCCGGCCTGGCGCTGATCCTTGCTTCCCTGCTGCTTGCGGCAAGGGTGAGGAGAGCAAAAGAACAATAAGGATCTCTTTCGGGAATCTCCCCAAGCGGGGAGGTTCCTTGTTTTTGCCCGCCAAGAACAGCCAACGGCGATTCCCTTTATAATTCTCCTGATTACAAAAAATAGAAATTCTGATAAAAAATATGAATAAAGATTGCTAATTTTCTTTGCGATTGGCTGCCGGGATATGGGAAAGCTTGACGGGAACAGTTCGCCCGGTTGAAATGGAAGGGCAGGCGCAAGATCTTGGACGGTGAGAATATGCGGATCCTGATTCAATTGGAATTGAAAGCGGTGCGGTCGTTCCCCATGAGAAGGGACAAAACCTTTCCGGGGCGATCGTGGAGGCGCTCCGTGAAGCGAGGTGATAGGGCAATTTGGGGCTGAAGCGGCCTTTCTTGTTTTGTCCGACAACCGCATGTCTCATTTCCGGCGCCGCGCCGGCAAGTTGGCTTTCTGCCGGTCTTGGCGCAATCATCCGGACGAAAGAATGGGGGCGTCTGGGCTTTCCGGACCCCCGTTTTTTTCATAAGTTTCCTTTGGGAATCTCGCCCAAAAACAACAAGGTTCTTTTTTCATAAGGTTTTTCCTTTGCCTTTTTTGCAAATGGCGGGCCGGTGGTCAAGTTCTCATGTTTGTGTAAAATCCCGCTCCATGTCCCAGGAACACAGTCTTCCGGGAATGGATCCGCTTTGCGCCCGCTTCTTTTTACACAAATTTTTGGACTTCATCGGGCCGGGCCGGACAAAATCTTTCCGAAAAAAGATCAAGGGAATCGGCCGCCTGCCCCCGCGGACTCCGTCCATCCGATACTTTAGGGCAAGCAATATAGTGGAAAAAAATTTGGGGATCGGGTAGAATAATCTTCATGCAATTGCCGATATGGGCCCGCGCGTGGGCATATGAAGGGGGATTTTGCATGGATCAAAAAGGGGTCTTTTACGCGGCCCTTTCCTATTTTTTATGGGGCGTGCTGCCGGTCTATTGGAAAATGATCGATCATGTCCCGTCGGGGGAAATTTTGGCGAACCGGATCTTTTGGTCCTTCGTTTTTATGGCGGCGCTGATCGTCTTTTCCGGGAAGCTTCCGGCATGGAGGGAAACGGTGATGGGGTTCCGGAAAAGGCCGGAACGGGGGATCGCCTTGGCGGCCGCCTCTTTCATCCTGTCCGTCAACTGGTTTATTTTTATTTGGGCCGTCAATCACGGGCATGTGGTCGAATCGAGCCTGGGCTATTACATCAATCCGCTGATCAGCATTGTCCTCGGGATTCTCGTATTGAAGGAAAAGTTGAACGGGGCGCAGGTCCTGTCCGTGCTTCTCGCCTCCGCCGGCGTGCTCGTCCTGACCGTTTCCTACGGGCAGTTTCCCTGGATTTCCATGGGACTGGCGTTGACTTTCGGCGTCTACGGTTTGCTGAAAAAAATGGTCAACGTCGATTCCTCCGTCGGTTTGGCGGTGGAAACGATGACGGTATGCCCCTTCGCCATCGGCTATATCCTTTATCTCATTTTCCATAAGGAAAGTTCCTTTTCCGTCCATTCGCTTTCCACGGACCTTTTCCTGATCCTGACGGGTCCGGCCACCGCTTTGCCCCTTTTGTTTTTTGCGAAGGGCGCGCAGCGGATCTCCATGTTTATGCTCGGCATCCTCCAATATATTGCGCCGACCTTGATGCTTCTTTTGGGCGTGTTTTTCTACCACGAGCCGTTTACGGCCGTGCATTTTTGGGCCTTCCTCTTCATCTGGACGGCCCTGGCCATCGTCGTCCTGTCGCAAAGCAGGGGAACCGGCCTCTTTGAACGGAAACCGCTGAGCCGGTAAGAACGCCGGATCCCCGCGGCCTTTCTTTAATCCCGCCGCGGCGCTTTCCGGAAAGGAAAACCGGAAAAAGGCCGCATTCCTTTTCGCAATGAAGGATCGGCAAATGCCTCGACCGAGGGACCGGATGATCCCGCCCGACCGCTATGTTTTCGGCCCTCGCCGGAAAATCCGCGGTTTCCCGCCGCTTTTTCGGTTTTTGATACCGCCGATTTCCGTCAGCTTGGCATTGAAAAAACGCCGCTTGCATGCGGCGTTTTTGTTTTTACCGTTCGGGGAAAAACGGAAATTTACGACAGACTTTCCGTCCGGTCGATCTTGGCGAATTGGAACAGGGCATAGGCGACGGCGGAAAAGAACGCCCCGGCCAAATAGGGGAGGCCGGAATAGATTTGGAAAAGGGCGCCGCCCAGGGGCGGCCCGATGATTCGCCCCAGGGAATCGAAGGAGGAAAGCAGCCCGGTTACGCCGCCATGTCCGGTTTTGGAAATTTTCGTCAAAAGGCTGGAAACGGTCGGACGGATGACCCCGTTCCCCAGGCCGAAGATCGTCAGAAAAAGGGCCGCCGTCGCAAAATTCTTCGTGAACAAGATCAGCAATAATCCGATGAAGGAGACGGCGATCCCCCCTCTGATGACCGCCGCTTCCCCGAGTTTGTCCGTCAGGACGCCGATCAGCCCCCCTTGCACGACCGCCCCGGCCAACCCCATGATCATAAAGATATATCCGAGTTTCACCGAAGTGAGCCCCGCCTTTTCGGAGGCGAAGTAGGCGAAGGTCGCTTCCAATCCCGAAAGGGAAATGGAGACGAACAGCTGCAGGAAGAACAGCAGGGCGACGGGCCCCTTTAACAGGCTGAAACGGGAGGGCTCGTTTTCCGCCTTCGCCCGCTGCCGCGCTTCTTTCGGCAGCGATTCTTTCAACACGAAGATGACGAGCAGGAGGGTCAAAAGAGAACTGGTTCCGGCGATATAAAACGGCAGCGAGAGGCTCGTTTTGGAAAAGACGCCTCCGATCGCCGGCCCGAATATGAAACCGAGCCCGACCGCCGCCCCGACCAATCCCATGCCCTTGCTCCGGTTTTCCGGCGTCGTGATATCCGCCACATAAGCCATGGTGACGGGCATGTTGGCGGCGGACAGGAAGCCGCCGAGGATTCTTGCGGCAAACAGCATCCACAATTTGTCGGCCATCGCCATCATAAAGAAAGACAGCGCCAGGCCGCTGATCCCGATCATGAGCACCGGTTTCCTGCCGACGGCATCGGAAATTTTCCCCCACATCGGCGAAAAGATCAGCTGCATCAGGGAATAAACCGCCATTAACAGCCCCAATTCCGCCGGATTGGCGCCGGCCGTTTTCGCGTAAAAGGGCAGAACGGGGATGATGATGCCGAAGCCCACCATGACCAGGAACATCATCAGAAACAATACCGGCATCGCACCTTTTTCTTTCACGGATGTTTCGCTCCTCACCGATTAAGCTGTTCCCCATTACAGGTGATTCAACCGAATCCATTTTACCCTATTTCCCCCGTGAAAAAAAGAAAAACCCGCCATGGTTTTTGCCGGCATCGTAAAATTTTCCCCGATTTGTAACAAATGGATCGGCAAGGGGCGGGAATATTTTTCGGTTGCCGGCCCCCTTTCTCCTAGGAATGGCGGGTTCGCCGGACCATGCTCCCGCCGCGAAGGTTGGCGGGCCGCCGTGCCGCCGGTCGGCCGGGCTTCGCGCCCCGTTCGCCGGAAAATGCGAACGGAGAGCCGGAGCATCGCGCGGCTCTCCGCCTCTTTCGCATGAAAACGCATGCGGACGACCGGCTCATCGGGCCGGATTTTCCGTATATTTCACATTGAAAATGCAAGCAAGGGCGAGGAGCAGGCTCAGCGCGGCGGCGAAAAACAGGGCCTGGTAGCTCAGCCAGTCGACGATCAGCCCGAACAGGGGCGGTCCGGTGATGGCGGCGAGGGAAGAAACCAAGTAGTACAGCCCCGTTCTCGTCCCGATGCTTTGTTCGCTCCCCGTGGAGACGACAAACGGATAGGAATTGATGTTGATGCAGGCCCAAAAGCACCCGCCGAAGAAGAGGAGGATCCATAAGACGGTCAACGAATGGACGAAATTCAGCAGCAAAAATACCGCCGCAAGGCCTGAGATCCCCGTGACGATCATTTTCTTCTTTCCGATTTTGGATGCGAAAAATCCGCTCGGGATGGCGAACAAAACAAAGCTTAACGAAAAGAAGGTCAGGGAAAAGGAAGATTGGTCCTTCGAAAGCCCCAGATGGTTTTTTCCGTAAAGGGTGAAAAGGGCCTCCATCCCCTGATAGGATACGAACCAGAAAAAGATGGCGAGGAGAAGGAAGACGGTCGGGCGGTTGAACTCCATTTTCCAGGCCGGTTTTTCTTTCTCCGCCTGCCCGGCGGTGAGGGAATCCCGCTTTTCCCGGATTTTCCACAGCAAGATGCCCAGGGAGAGGAGGAGCACCAGTCCGGAAAACAGGAAGGGCGCCGCCTCATTGGTTTTAAACAGCCGGGAACCGAGGGCGAAGGCGATGATGGCGGCGACTCCGCCCATGAAATTGATGATCCCGTTGGCCCGCGTCCGTTTCGGCTCCGGGGTGATGTCCGGCATCAGGGCGATGGTGGGGGAGCGGAAAACGGCCATCGACAGATTCAACAGCAGCATGAAAGCGACCAAAGCGGCCAAGTTCCGATGGAAAGGGAGCAGGGAGACGAACAGGGCGGACAAGGGCATCCCGGCGATCAAGTAGGGCATCCGCTTGCCGAAACGGGTATCCGTCCGGTCGCTCAGACGGCCGATGTACGGCTGGAGAAAAAGGGCGACGTAATTGTCCAGCGTCATGAGGAAACCGATGACGGCGACGCTGGAAATGAACGT